>JRYD01005568.1_pt1 | contig 13669 bp, 14 predicted proteins | sample 235311 | NCBI WGS metagenome assembly JRYD01 (sample SAMN03074213, study PRJNA261472) | activated sludge metagenome | biome: Common Effluent Treatment Plant; feature: Wastewater; material: Activated sludge; isolation source: activated biomass in a lab-scale reactor treating industrial wastewater at... | reverse complement strand
CCCCTCCTTACGAAGGAGGGGTGGCAGCGGTTTTAAGATAGCCCGCGTATGCGGGCTTGAGCATAGAGCCACGGGTGGAGCCGCTTCGGCGAAACCCGTGGAAATGCGAGATCAATGTACCAAGCCCGCGTATGCGGGCGACAGAAGATTCGCATTTTTTATTCGTCCGGCGAACCGCGCTGTCGCCATCTGCGATGGCTTGTTAAAATTGGGCGATGCATTACCCACGGGTGGAGCCGCTTCGGCGAAACCCATGGGAACAAGTCGATGATTTGATTCGAGCCCGCGTATGCGGTCGACAGGGGTTGAGATGCCGCGATCATATACAAATCTGATCTACCATATCGTTTTTGCGACAAAGAACCGGGTTCCATTGATCACGCCCGACAGAGAGGAACGTTTATATGAATATATCGGCGGAATTATTCGCGGTCTCGGCGGCATTTGTCTCGTGATCAACGGTGTCGCCGACCATTTGCATGTGCTTGCAAAATTGCGCCCGGACAAAGCGGTGTCGGATGTGCTTCGCGACCTAAAGGCAGGTTCCTCAGGGTGGATGCACGATGTATTCCCCGACGCAGCGAATTTTTCATGGCAGAATGGTTATGGTGCATTCACCGTTAGCGAGTCGCAGGTATCGAAGGTCGAAGCCTATATCACACGCCAAAAAGAACACCACGCGAGAGAATCCTTTGAGGCCGAGTTCGTATTATTGCTGGAAAGGAACCGTATCGAATTTGACCGGCATTATTTGTGGTCTTGATCAATTCGATGGGTTGTCACCTATCACATCGCGCTATCGCCCGCTACGCGGGCTTGGCCGCATTTGGCTCTTTTCCACGGGTTAGCACCCGTGGCTTTATGCTGACACCCGCTATGTGGGTTAATACAAAATGCCGCTAAAAGATTACCAACGATCGCTGCTCGATGATTACCCCGCGTATCTCAAGCGGACGCGGGGATTGTCCGACCGGCTGATCGCGCATTTGGACTAGAGCATTCAAACGGTCTGGATCCGAGCCGTGATGAGTCACGCCGAATATGATCGTGGCAAGTGGAAAGCTGATTGCTAAAAGCAGCAAAGCATTGATATGACAAAAAGATACGATCCCAAAGCATATGCGACCCTCCTGGCCAAATATTTACCGGGCGTGATCCGCACTGAGGAAGAGAACGAGAAGGCTCTCGCGATAGTTCTTCAACTGATGAAAAAGGGAGGACGCGGACGGTCGCCCGAAGAGAGTCGGCTGCTCGAACTGCTGGTCACGCTCATCGACGCGTTCGAGGAAAAGGCCTATCCGATCCCTCGCACGAGTACCACGGTCGCCCTTCGGGAACTTATGCGCGAGCACGGTCTGCGGCAGACCGATCTACTCGATATTTTTAGCTCGCAAGGCACCGTCTCACAGGTCCTCAACGGCAAGCGCGAGATCAGCAAACTACAGGCCCGAAAACTGTCCGAGCGATTTCGCCTGCCCATCGATATTTTTATTTAAGATCTCCGTTAAAATCAGTATGTTCTTCAAACTCGAAATTACGACAATAGGTGATTCGCTTGGAGTGATCTTGCCGAAAGAATTGGCCGAGCGTCTCGCTGTACAAGAGAATGGTTGGGTTGCTTTTAGGGAAACGCCGCAAGGGATCGAGGTTCGCACCCTCAAAGCAAAGCCTTTAGACGATTCAGCGATCGTCGATCGCGAACCGTGAATTCGGGATCAAACGAGGATCGGCCGCTAGTTCACGAAGAGGCTCCAAAAGCCTCGTTAAGGCTGCCGCGTGTCACGCTAAACTACTGCAACGTATAGCACTTATCGCATTTCATCGCATTTAGCACGGTTACGGTGATTTTCACGTCATTTCTTGACGGTACCTTCAAAAATAGGCGTATTTTTGCACCCGGATCTGCGCAAAACGTGTAATTTCCGCACGGTTTTTTCGCATTTTTTCTCATTTTGAGGGATATCGCCGCTCTGTCGCCGGGATCCGCCACAGTGCCGAAATTTCCCGCTGCCGTGAGTACCGCAAACGCCGCAAGAAAAACACGATCGCTATAAATTCGGCGAAGGGTGGGCGCCACGCAATCGTCGCTAAGGCCGCCTCGGCCGCCGCCCTGGGTTCGCTCGGAATCAATAACCCCCCGGAGCGCGCGGAGCACGGGAGACAGAGCCTTTGTCGGCGGCACAGCCGCCTCCGAGATCGATTTTGAGAGCCGTGCCCCGGTCTTAAGACCAGGGCAATTCAAAGAGGAAAGGCAGCGGCAAATACTAAGAAGAATGGCGAATTGATGATGACGCGTGCCCTTACTGCGTGCGGGCTTCCGCAACGGTACCTCTGCAACTCTGTAACTCTCTAACTCTGCAACTCTGTAACTCTGTAACTCTTTAAGTTCAGTCTCTTGACATTGGATGCAACGCTGTGCTATCTATGAGACAGCGTTAAATGTTGCGTTAACACGAACAAACGTTATGGGAATAGTTGATAGAGATTTTGAGAAGTTCATAGGCGGGCCGACGAAGGCGTATGCCGACCGCGTCCATGTAACGATAAGCCCGAATGGTTCGATCTTTTTGAATAGGAAGGCGCATCTCATGATGGGCAAGCCCGTATCCGCGCATCTGTACTACAGCCGTGAAAAAGATATGATCCTGATCGAGCCGACACAAACCACTATGTCGAATGTCGCGTTTCGGCTGAAGGAGGACGGCGCTTCTACAGGCGGACGCAGGATCTACGCGAATCCGTTCTGCAAGCACTTCCGTATCAAGCCGACAGAGACGCTCAGGTTCGTTACGCCGGATATCGATTCCGCAGGCCGAATGTTCCTGAAACTTACCGAAACCGTCGTCGTTACCGGCCCATCAAGAAAGCGAAAGGGGAAGTAAGTAAACCTCGATAACGTGAAGCCGTGTCGGATCGCGCTTCCGGACACCACAAGCGTAACGATGGTCGTATCGGAGGCAGATTGTCGCCGAAGGTGACGAACAAAATAGCGTAGGGTGGAACCCTACGTTCTTACGCCGAATTGGATCTGTCCCTGAAAGGGACAAACAATATAAGCGTTCGTTGCTCCCTTACAGGGAGCATTTTTGCTCGTCGTCCCATTCGTAGGGATGCGGCCTTCGGCCTTTCCCTACGCTATTGTATTTGTCCCTTTCAGGGACACTAGAGCAGCGGAGCCGCCGGGATGTGCCGGCGACAGAAGAGAAGAACCCAGTCGCTACCGCTCCCGGTTCTGACTCGGCGTCTCTGCGTCTCGGCGGTTGATCTCGAGTGGATGACAACGGGACGCCTTACTGCGTGCGGCGTTGCGGCAACGTCTTTGCGCGCTTTGCGGCTGCTTTGCGAACTTTGCGTTTAAACCCAAAGCGAAAACGCAAAGGCCGCCAAGCGAAACCCCGCAAAGTTCGCAAAGAGGAGGCGACAACCGACCACGGCGGCTGTGCCGGCGACAGAAGAGAAGAACCCAGTCGCTACCGCTCCCGGTTCTGACAGAACTCGGCGTCTCTCCGTCTCGGCGGTTGATCTCGANNCTCACTGCTCACTGCTCACTGACCACTGCTCAGTCACACATCCAGCGGTTGTTGATGCGTTTGGCGAAGGCGCCGTCGGAGCCTGCGCGTCCTTGGGAACATTCGCCTCCGCGTCGGCAGTCTTTGCAATAGACGAAGGCGCCGTCCGAGACGGGCGGGCGTCCGTCGCCGCCGCGGGCCCATTTTTGAATATCGCTGAACGTGATATTCGGGTCGTATTGAAAGAGTCCGTCTGTGAGTTCGACGTTGTAGCCGAAGCGGTTCGGCTTGCCGTCGATGCGCGTATCGCCCGAGCCTTCCGGCATGCGGCCGGTCTGGAACATCATTCTGCCGCCTTGGAAATTCGGCCGTCGGACGATTTGGCCGGACGTGTCTTTGCAGGCGAAGATGCGCGAATCGTAGCAGAAGCGGTCGCCCGTCGATGTGATCGAGACGCCGGGGTCGGCCTTGATCGTGTCGGCGCCGAACCAGTTGCCGGTCGAGATGAAGTTCGCCGACCCGTGCAGCTCGATCGGGTCGCCGAAGACGCTGCCGATCATGATGAGATTCACGTTCGTGATCATCCCTGCGGGATTCGTGTAGAGCGTGCGTTTGCCGCGTTCGGATCCCGAATTGATGACGGTCAGAGAGCCGATCGTGTCCACGTTCAGGAAGGTTCCGCCGATCGCCGAAGCGTAATCATAGCCGCCGCCGAAGGTCTGCTGGATGAGCATCGAGCCCGCAGCTTTGACGCGAATGCCGTCGCCGGGGCCGTTCGTCGCGATATAGGAAAATACGGTGTTCGCGATCGTCCAATCAGTGTTGTAGGTGTCGATCCAGATGCCGGTCTTGTTGTTCACGAAGAATCCGTGATCGACCTTTATGTAATCGAAATGCCACGACTTGCAGACCTGCTCGTCCGCCTTGCAGTTCTCGTCGTTGGCGTTGTGGACGTAGATCCCCTTGTCGAAATCCTGGAAGGTGATGTTCTCGAATTTGAAGACCTGGCTCGAGTTCGGGGATTCTTGTCCGGTACGCGAATTCTTCGCCCATTTGCCGAGAGCCTCGACGCCGTACGTGCCGGTCGAGTCGCGTTTTGCCTCTGCCATGAGCGACGAATTCCCCATCAGTTCGAGGTCCTTGACCGTAACCTGGTTGGTGCAGCCGCCGATGCGGAATATCGTCTGGTTCGGGTAACGCAGGCGAATGCGCGTCGGGCTGAAACGCCACGGAAGGTTCGAGTTGGCGACTGATGCGTTCGAACCCGCACCGATGATGTTCAGTCCGGAAGTAAGCGTTATCGCCTGATAGTTCGGGTCACGACGCACGCCGTCGATCGTGCCGACCACATAATCACCGTCGGGCACGCGCAAGGTTCCGCCTTGCCGCGACGAAATGTATTGGATCGCATTGCGGAATGTCGAGGTGTAGTCCTTCGGCTCGTCGAACTCGTATTTACCAAGCTGCGTTCGACGCACGGGGCGGAAATCTTTCAAGTTGTAAAAACCTGTGTTCTCGTTCGTCGGATACCAAAGATAGCTTGCACCGTTCGTGAGCTTTACTTCGTACATCGGCTCCGGCCCCTGAAAACACCAGCGGCCGATGCCGTTCGTGTACGTCTTGCCGTCGCGGACGTCGCTGCCGTCGCATGGCGAGATATTCGGTGCCTTCTGCCGCATATCCGTCCCGGCGATATAGACCTCGATCGCGTTCTTCGCACCCGTACTCGGCAGGTATGTGATCGGGCAAGTGCCGCTGATATCGGCCTCGAGCGTGAAGGAATAGCCTTCGAATTTATTCTGCGCCGCAGCAATGCCGACGCTTGCAATGAAGATCAGGGCAAAAAGGATCGCGAACTTGAACGAACTGTGCATCAGGCAAAAATACTCCTTATTTTTTCATCCATAGGCGAGAATGTTCTCGTCAATTTGGCGTTTTTGTTATACTCAACAAAATATCACATACGGCGAAACTGAACTGTCAGCACAAGGACGAAACCGGCGAGTTGATGCGCCGCAAGCACAATAAAAATTAGACGAACTTCCAAAAAGAACCTATGAGCGATCCGATCTTAGTTGCAAAGACCAAAGAGAACGAATATTTCCTTCTTCCGCAGATGGCGAACCGCCACGGCGTCATCACAGGTGCGACCGGAACCGGAAAGACCGTAACCTTGCAGCGAATGGCCGAAGGCTTTAGCAAACTCGGCGTGCCCGTCTTTATGGCCGACATCAAAGGCGACCTGACCGGCGTTACGCAAGCCGGCGGCGGCAATCCGAAGATAGACGAAAGGAACACGCTGCTAGGCGTGACGCCGGCATTTCAAGGCTTTACGGCAACGCTGTGGGACGTTTTCGGCAAACAAGGCAGCCCTCTTCGCGCGACCGTTTCGGAAATGGGGCCGATCCTGCTTGCGCGTCTCCTCGATCTGAACGACACGCAGGAAGGCGTGCTCGCGATCGCATTCAAGTTCGCCGATGACAACGGAATGCTGCTCCTCGATCTCAAAGACCTCCAATCTCTGATGCGTTGGGTCGGCGAGAACGCGGCGGAATTGACGACGCAGTACGGCAACGTTTCGGCCGCATCGGTCGGCGCGATACAACGCGGCCTTTTGCAGCTGGATGAGCAGGGCGGCTCGATCTTCTTCGGCGAACCGGCCGTGAAGCTCGATGATTTCATTCAGACGGTCTCGGGCAAGGGCGTGCTGAATCTGCTCGCCGCCGACCAGCTTATAAACGCGCCGAAGCTCTATTCGACATTCTTACTGTGGCTCCTGAGCGAGCTTTTCGAATCGCTCCCGGAGGCCGGCGATCTCGAAAAACCAAAGCTCGTCTTCTTCTTCGACGAAGCTCACCTTTTGTTCACCGACGCGCCGTCCGCGCTCATCGAAAAGGTCGAACAGGTCGTGCGTCTCATCCGTTCGAAAGGCGTCGGCGTCTATTTCGTAACGCAAAATCCCGCGGACATTCCCGAGAAGGTCCTGGCACAGCTCGGCAACCGCGTGCAGCACGCGCTTCGCGCATACACGCCGCAGGAGCAGAAGGGCGTGAAGGCCGCCGCGACCTCGTTCCGCGAGAATCCGAAGATCGATACGGAAAAGACCATAACGGAACTCGGCGTCGGCGAGGTTCTGATCTCAACGCTCGATGAGAAAGGAATTCCTACCGTGGTAGACCGCGCGTTCGTTGTCCCGCCGGAAGGCCACATCGGGCCGATCACCGCCGAACAGCGTCAGCAGCTGATGACAAATTCACTTGTAGCGGGAGTTTATGACACGCCGGTCGATCGTGAATCCGCCTTCGAGATGCTCACCGCAAAGGCCGAAGCAAAGGCACAGGCACAGGCCGAGGTACAGGCTCAGGCCGATGCCGAAAAGGCCGCCAAGGCGGAAGAAAAAGCTCAACGGGCGGCCGCACGCGCTCCCGACACGATGTGGGAGTCGATCGGCAAATCCGCCGCGCGCTCCGCAAGCTCATCCATCGGGCGGCAGATCGGCAACACGATCGTACGCGGCGTCCTCGGCGGAATTTTCGGCGGCGGAAAAAAGAAAGGAAGCTGGTTTTAAGGGGCGATGTGCCCGAGCGAAATTGAAAATGCGTAAAGTTCCTTATCCACATCCCGGCGAGATCCTCATCGAAGAGTTTTTGAAGCCGATGGGCGTCAGCCAGTATCGTCTTGCAAAGGAGATCGGCGTTTCACAACGCCGCATCGGCGAGATCGTTGCCGGAACGCGGGCCGTTACGCCCGACACCGGCCTGCGGCTATCGCGTTTCTTTGGGATGTCCGAGACGTTCTGGACGGGCTTACAGCTGGACTACGAGTCCGCAAAGGCAAAAGATTCACTTGCCCGAACCCTCGCCGCCATCAAGCCGTTCAAGTTCAAGGAGAAACGTGCGTAGAAGATACGCACGACTCTTCGCAATAGCCACCTGGATATGAGACGTTTATGTTTTTTTCTGTTGATCGCTCTGGTGGGGCTGCTCTCCGACACCACAGCTCAAACACCTAATCCCGTTGCCTGCGGCCCAACCGTAAACGAACGTCTTGATCGGTATTTTGACACCGCTGAGGTAACGCCGAAACAAGTAGTAAACAACACTGACACTGGCCGCTGGGAATCAAAAACAGAAACGATCAAGGTCGGAGACCATACGGTCAAATGGGCCTTCAACGTAAAGGGACAGATCCCGCATTCGATGCTTTCGATCGACGGTGAGCCAATCTCTTTTGCGGGAATTGCGAGTACGAATGACGCAGAGGAAACCTCGAAGATCAGTCTGAGTGATTACTCGGATGAGTGGCGGCAGATCAAGCTCTACGAACTTTATCCGAAAGAGTTCATCACGATCACCATGGGTCCGAAAACCTGTACCGGCCTTTCGTGCGGCATCGCAACACAATTGATCTATGACACGAGCTCGAAGACTAAGACATTTTTCGGAACTTTTAGAACCGATTGGGAAGTGAGGTTCTTCCGGTTTACCGGTGAGGTAGAATACTTCTATCTGAGCAAGAGGTTTGGCGGTGATCCGCACGGCGAGGGGGAAGCGTCCGTTACTTACGACCTTTACAAGCTGCGTCCCGACGGCGGGTTCGAGAAGCAGAAAGATGGGAAAGGCGATCCTTACTTTATCAAACATACCTATTATCCGGACATATTCGACGCGAACACGCGGACATCTCGACCCACCGGTAAGGCCGACATCCTCACACAACATTGGATCGAAAAGATTGATTAAATATGCGCTGAGCACGCGCCGGGGACGGTTGAGTCTCCTGAATCTATTGGGCATGAGATCGTTTCTGTCGCGTGTTTTACACGCTCCGGGTTTGATCTGTGCATCGTCCTACAGGTTCCGCTTCGCTCCACTTGTAGCTATCAAGATCATCGTGTGCTTTCGAACACTGTGGAGGCGCAGCATCTCCCGCTAACGTTCCGCTTCGAGCCTAACGGAGCCTAGTTCTTGTTTTGAATAATATCGAGAGACTAGGGGGCGATGACCTCGACGGTCGGGAAGTAGCGGCGAAACCGACGCGGGTCCCTTGTAAGGATCCGATAGCCGGCCACCAAGGCGTGAGCCCCAATAAAAAAGTCCGGTAATGTTGCTGCTCGTACTCCGCCGCGGCGTCGATACTCCATATGCGCTTTTCCCGCGATAAATGCGGCCGCGAAAGGAAGATCTTTCCGGAGAAAATCTTCCGATGGGAATGCTTCATCAAATTCGGCGGGCGTCTTGAATTTGATCGAAACCTCAGCATATATTATCGGATCGATTATCAGCGGTGCGGTGTCAGCCGCCGCTGCCAATGTTTCGACCGACCATTGATGCCACTCCGACCTAACATCATAAAGGTCAAGCAGCACATTGCTATCGATCAAAATCATCTTCGCCCCACCCACGCGTCCAAGCCATTATCTGGTCCGTAGTTAGATCGGGATTTGCCGTGCCTCTTTTTGCCATTGCACGGGCGACGATCTTTTCGCCTCTCGTCGGCCGACGGCCTTTCTTGGCCTTCTTGATCGTCACGGTATCACCACGCAATCCGAATTCGACCTCGGTGTCCGGAAAGATGCCGACTTTATTCCGTATCGCGATCGGGATCGTCACCTGGCCTTTAGATGTAACTCTCATCAAAGTAATACTCCTACCGGTAAGAGTATTACTTTGGGGCGGTAATTGCAACGGATTTTCGGATTGCGGAGTGCGATCGCGGATCCTGTCAGCGTGCGGAGCACGCGGCAAGTTCATTAGCTACACATGGAGCCGATAGGCGAAATGTGTAGAAAGCCGTCGCCCCCAAACCCATCGGAGCGTGTGAAACACGCGACATCAATCCCAAAGGTATCGCTCATCGAACGCAACGATCTTTCGTGCCAAAGACTATGTGGTAGAGAAAATGCGTGTGGGACATTTCGATATTGTGTCGCGTGTTTCACACGCTCCAATTGGTTCATTGCCGTTTCCTACACATTCCGCCTAGCGGCTTCATGTGTAGCTATCGAAGTTATCGTGTGCTAACGCACACTCCGGAAGAGTTCAAGGGTCACAACCGAGGTTCGAATCAATTCCCAAATCTCAAATCCGAAATCCAAATATCGCAGTGGTCAATACAACAAATACTTCTTTCGTTTCTCGCGGAACTCGTCGAGAGCGGGTTGCCAGGCGGCTTCGATCTCGCTCAACGAGGTGCCGTTCTCGATGGCTTTGCGGATCTTGTCCGTGCCGCAGATCACGTCGAAAGGATTCTTGTCGAATTCGTATTCGTAAGCGTTCTGCCGCCATTGGAATTTTTCAGGATACATCTCGAACGCGGTCTGCGTCATAGCGATGCCGAGAAGAACGGGCGTGAACGCATCGCGGTCGGTGATGTGTATCTGAATGCCGCCGCACGTTTGGCCGGCAAACTCGCAGAACGTCGGGCGGAAGTAGCTCTCGCGAAAGGCGACGCCCGGGATCTCGAACTCGCGCAGGCGCGCGGCCCATTCGTAAGGTTTGATGTAGGGTGCTCCGTTCAGGAAGAACGGCAGTGTCGTGCCGCGGCCTTCGCTCACTTCGGTGCCTTCGAGATGCACCGTCGCGGGAAAAACGCTGCAAGTATCGACGTCCGGAATATTCGGCGAAGGCAGGATCCACGGCAACCCCGTTTCGTCGCCCCACAATTCACGGCTCCAATTCCGCATCTTCACGACCTCGAGTTCGCAGCCGATACCGAAATGCTCATTGAACATCACGGCAAGTTCCCCGATGGTCATTCCATGGCGCGTTGCGATCGGAAATTGTCCGACGAACGACGTGAATTCCGGTTCCGTGACATTGCCCTCGACGGCGATACCGTTGATGGGATTCGGGCGGTCGCAAACGATGACACGCTTGCCGTATTTCTTCGCTGCGCGCATACAGTTCGCCATCGTATAAACGAACGTGTAGATGCGGCAGCCGACGTCCTGCAGGTCGATGACGATGTCGTCAACATCCACGAGCATTTCCTCTCGCGGTTCGCGAACGTCGCTGTACAGCGAATAGACCATCAAGCCCGTGTGCTTGTCTCGGACGTGCGGCGTCTCGATCATATTGTATTGAACGTCGCCGCGAATTCCGTGCTGCGGGCCGAAAAGAGCGGTCAGTTCAATATCAGGATGTTCGTAAAAGACATCGGCCGCGTGGCGGAAGGTTTCGGGCAAGACGGACGCCTGATTGCAGACGAGGGCGACACGTCGTGCCTCGATCATCTCAAGCAGACTTCCCGTGAGAGTTTCGATACCAAGAATTGTTCGCTGCATAAAATAGAAAAAACCAAATAGTGTCGATCTCGAAAAATAGAAGATGCCCGAGACTCTGGGACAGAGCATCGGGCATCAGCCGGTAAATAAATTGACTTTACGTTGCGTGTGATCAATCGTTTCCTCGAACCGGTCTAGGTGAGGTCGCTCGTTTCTGCTTCGGGAGCGTTCTTCTTGACGGATTCGATGCCGTTGTCGCGGCCCGATTCGCTCTTATACATTTCGCTGCTGCCGATGATCTGGCCATTGCCGGCCTTCAGGTTGAAGAAAAAATCGCCCTTTGCCGAGGTCTTTTTCTCATAACGAGCGTCGTCCGCGGCGTTCTTCTTTACAGAGGCGATGCCGTTCTCAGCAGCGGCCTTCGTCTCGTACATCTCGCTTCCCAAGATCTTCTCGCCGTTGCCGGCCTTCAGACGAAAAAAGTATTTATCGTTACTCGATTTCGCAAGTTCAAATTTGCCTGCCATAAGTTCTCCTTATTCTTATAAGTTCTTCAAACACAATACATTGTGGGGAAGAGCAACCGCTTTCTCAAGGCTCAACAATGTGTCAATTATTCTATCTCATATTTCAAAAAAGTGAAGCCAAAAATACACGACAAAAATAGCTTCAGGCTCCGAATCGTGCGTCGAGGAGGCGGCCCATCGAGCAGAGCCGGATGTATAGATCGGCGGCGGCGAGGATGATGAGTGTTATCGCGATAACGCGGCTTCGATTTCGGGAGAGCCGTCCGAAGCGGCCGGTCGGGCCGGAAAAGAGTGCCGTCAGGCAGATGAGGACGGCAAGGCAGCTTACCAAGAGCAGGATCGTCCCGCCGCGAATGCCGAAAGAGTTCACGCCCAAATTCGAAAGGAACCACATCGAGCTGTATGCGTCATACAAGAGTGCCGCGAAATAGACAGTGCCCGCGAACGCAAGAAGCCGCTCGACGATCAGCAGGATGAAGCAATCACATTCTTTTATCGCACGCCTTGCGGACGTGAAAGCGATCAGCCAAAGAAGAACGAGAGCCGGCGAGCCGGGCAGCCACCAGGGCATCCACGTCCCGCGGCCGCCAAAGAACCCTTGCGGCGAATCGCCCACAAGTTCCGGAGCAAAGAGCGGCGAGAGGTAATTTGCTCCGCCGCCTAGAAAATAATAGTGATCTGCCTGAAGAAGGGCCCAGATCGAATAGACGAAAAAGGCCGCAATGGCGAGCAGCGTTGCGAACGAGACGGCTCGGCGTTCCTCGCTTTCGAGAACACCTTCGGAGGGAGCGTTGGGATTCTGATCCATAAGGTTATCCTAGCGGACTTCGTGCGAAATGTCGTCTTGTGCGGCATATTCCATTTTTGCCGGATCCAAGTGTATAATCCGCACGTCAGCAAGAAGTGAAAGGTGGGCAAGAGGATCTACAACAAGCTTGCGTGGCTGAATGAACTTCCGCGTGAAGAGGCGGTCTATGTCTTCACGGAGTGCAGCGGTTCGGCGCAGTGGGCAGAGGCGATGGCGGATGCACGGCCATTCCCGATGCTCGAACAGCTCTTCTCTCAGGCGGAAGAATTCTTTGGCAGCCAAGGCTTTTCTATTGTTGAGAAACGCCTCGTCTCTGTACTTGAAAGATAGAAGGTGGAGAATTTTAGCCACGAATGCACGAATAAAAGTGGAGATGTTCGTAAAGACCGCGGCATGACCCTCTATGCTGTGACAACAACACGTCCACCGAAACGCCGCTCGATTTTCACTTCTCAATCCTTCTCATATTCGTGCATTCGTGGCTGATCTTTCTCGCGGCATACTCTTTAAACTTATGGATCGGAGAGAATTAATAAAAGCCGTGAGTGCGATCGCGTTGACGGCTAGTACAATAAAGGGCGGGGACTCAAGCGGGCGTCGCCCCAAGCCACGGATGATCAAACCAAAGGCGTTGAAAGCAGGCGATCAGGTCGCCGTTGTTGCGCCGGCAAGCGGTGTCGAACCGGAAGCGTTCGATCGCGCGTTGGCGAGCCTTACGGCGCTTGGATTTCTCCCGAAGGCCGGAACTCATGCTCGCGGCCGAAAGGGTTTTCTTTCGGGAACAGATGCCGAGCGTCTCGCCGATCTTCACGCAGCGTTTGCGGACAAAGATGTAAAGGCCGTCTGGTGCGTTCGCGGCGGCGGAGGCAGCCCAAGATTGCTGCCATCGCTCAACTTCGATCTCATAAGAAAGAATCCGAAGGTCTTCATCGGCTTTTCNNCGATCAGCCAGCGGACCGGGCTCGTGACATTTCATGGGCCGGTCGGGACCTCGCAATACACCGACTACACACGCGGCCGTGTGATGGAACTTCTAACCGGTTCTGCGAAGCCTCCGATCGTCGTTGACCCTTCGCCCGAAAATCTAAAAAAGGAAGCCACGCTATTTCACCCGGCGACGATAAAGGGCGGACGTGCAAAAGGCGAACTTACGGGCGGAAACCTTGCCCTTCTTACCGCGCTCTGCGGCACGCCGTATGCACTCAAAGACATCGCCGGCAAGATACTTTTTATCGAGGACATAAACGAGCCGCCGTATCGCGTGGATCGAATGTTGACGCAGCTAAGACAGAGCCTCGACCTGCGATCGCTTGCGGGCATTGCGCTCGGTGTTTTTGATGACGGTGCGAATGCGGCAAAAGATGCCGAACCGCTGCTCGATGTGTTTCGCGATCGGCTGGGAGATCTTGGCGTGCCTGTCGTTTACGGCCTTTCGTTCGGACACATCGCCGACAACATGACACTGCCTTACGGCATAAAGACTGAGCTTGATGCCGACGCGGCAAGCCTCACTTTCCTTGAATCAGCCGTTGGTTGAACGCCGGCCGCTCGGCCCCGATCCGTCGGGGCATCGAGCGACCGTCTTGGGCTTGCCCTTTGG
>JRYD01001359.1_pt1 | contig 13701 bp, 11 predicted proteins | sample 235311 | NCBI WGS metagenome assembly JRYD01 (sample SAMN03074213, study PRJNA261472) | activated sludge metagenome | biome: Common Effluent Treatment Plant; feature: Wastewater; material: Activated sludge; isolation source: activated biomass in a lab-scale reactor treating industrial wastewater at... | reverse complement strand
CCCCTCACTCCCACTCAATAGTTTCCTGCAATACCAAGTGCCCATGATCATTGTATTTCTCAAAATTGTCATAGCGATTTACCGTCAGGATGACCGACAAAACATTCCACTTACAGAAGTCGGCCGGCGATAGATGGCGAAAGACAATTGAGGGAGTTCCGAGCGCGCAATCGCCAACGCACTCTCCAATTGCTTCGCGGACTACTCGCACCCCTTGCGACCAGATCGCGGTAGCTCAGCCGGTAGGTGATGCACCCGCGCACACAAGTCTCGATAGTCTCGGCGGAAAAGCGACGGCCGCTGTCGATCGGGTCGCGCGCGATACGTTTGGCAGTGCACGCCCACCCGTTGATTGTGTGCGGCGGCGTCGATGCACATAGGGGCTGCGCGGCCGCTCCAACCTCCCGCCGCTCGCCGTTGCAGGGCTCGTCGAGACTGTCTTGTCGCGTCTTCTGCGCTGTGGCGGCACAGCCCGCCATCCCGTGCGACCTGCTCGTCCTCAACGCAACCAAGCCGATGGCCATCGAAAGGACCAGCAGGACGATCCCGGTGGGGAGAATCCACTTGAGCCAGCGGCCTGATGCGAGTCGCCGTCGCCCAGGTGTCCGTCGAATGGGGGAAGCTCCAGTATGATGCTGGCAACCGCAGCGGCCCAAGGGGCAAGCCTTGTCGAAAATCGTCCTCGTGCTCATCGCCCTGTTCGCGCTCGTGGCAACCATCGCCCTCACCCGTTCCGAGTCGCAGATCGATCGCAAGGCACGCGAAGAGGCCGCCATCAATANNCTCGATGGCAAGCGAAGCCGGGGCGGAGTGTGCGCGGGCGCGTGAGCAGGTTGCACAAGGCAAGGCGCAACTGCGCGCGCAGAGCGGCGACCTTGAGGCCGATCTCGATGCACTGGTCAACGCCATCGAGCAAACACAGGGCTGGATCGCGTCGAATTGCACCCGTTGATGCGGTCGGGCGCTACGGCGTCTGACCGAATTCGTTCGCGCCGGTGGGGACGATGTCCTTGCCCAGCGGCATGAGCGAGATCGGGATCATCTTGAAGTTGGCGATAGCCAACGGGATCCCGATGATCGTGAGGCATAGGGCGATGCCGCTGGCCAGGTGACCCAGCGCCAGCCACCAACCGGCGAAGAGGAGCCAGATCACATTGCCGAGGAACGAGGCCATTCCCGCGGTTCGCTTGTTGACGATCGTGCGGCCGAACGGCCAGATCACGTAGCCGGCGATGCGGAACGAGGCGATCGCCCAAGGGATCGTGATGATCGGGATGCAAAGCAGGATGCCGGCCAGCACATAGCCCAACCACAGCCACAATCCGGCGAAGACGAGCCAGACGATGTTCAAAAGCGTGCGCATGGCTCAATTGTGCACGGGCGCGCACCACTGGAGCGAGCAATCAGCGCTGCAAGGCCCTGACTTCCCCGAGATCCTTCGGCGGTTCGCGATACTCCGGGTCTGCTTCGCCGATCGGGCCTTATGGTGAGCCCGAGACTGCCGCCGCCAGGTCAAGCCCGGCAAACGCGGCCGCCGGAAGCCGCCTGCCGATCGCAGTTGCCCCTCTGGCACCGGCGGAATCCGCCCTTCCCCCCACCCTGACCTGAATCCGCGCGCGCCGACCCTGCCCGCTGCTTCACAGACCAGCGGCAAGCACCCCAACCTTCGAACTCAAAGCAGACTGGATTGTTGTGGCGGCGCCCTCGCCCCAAGCGGCAGCTCGGATAGGTACTGATCCGGCGCCGTGCGTTCCAGGTGCGCCAGAAACTTCGCGGTGACCTCCGGCTCCTCGCCGTGCCATGATCGGTGCGGGGATAGGCGGTTCGAATTTCCCGGTCGTACAGGGAGGCAATCAGGATGAATTGCATCTTTCCCGGCGCCGTCGCACTGATTCTGCTGGTGATGGCGGCACCGGCGGCAGCGCAGTACGTCGACCCGCGAACTTGCGATCCCGGCACGGCTGCCTGCGATTCCGCGATCAGGACCCAGCGCGACAACGACGCCGCGTACGAAGAGCAAGCGCGGAAGAACCGGGCCGAGCGGGAGCGGCAACGGGCCGCGATGCTCGACAAGCCGCCTATTCCCGCGAAGCATAACGGCTTGCTGGGTAGCTGGCGCCTGGCCAACAGCCCGCAAACCAGTAAGGGCGGTCTCGGCCGGGAGGCCGGCACAGGTGGGCTCACCGATCTCGTCGGGATTCTCGGTAGCATGAATTTCGCGACGCTGGCCTGCGCGCCGCTCAGTGGTGGTGTGTCGTTTGGGCCTTCCAGCTATTCGAGGCAGGGCATCGACGGCCGGGCGCAAGGTGCCATCGCATACCGCAGCGTCCGCAGCGGCGCCGCGCCGGTCATTGCTGCCATACCCGCTGACGGCGGCGTGATGGTTTTCGAGGTCGCGAGTCCGGATCGTATCGTGGGGGACGACGGCTGCGTTCTGGTGCGGGTTGGCGCGTCGGCGGTCGATGCTCCAGCGGCGCCCGGGCCGTCGGCGACGAGTACGGCCTCCGCTGCAGCCGTTTCCCGCCGGAACGTCAGGGAACAGCTGGGCATCGAAACCGTCGCGAGTGTCGAGCGCGACATCAAGGCGCGGGGCGGCTCGGCGGGAACCCTCCGGGCCGGCAGCCAGAGCACTGCGACACTGAGCGCGATGTCCGGCGATTACAGCGACGTCGGTCCCTATGTGACTGCGGTCAACTACGAATTCGACGGGACGGGTTCTGCGGCGAGACTGGTGGCCGTGACCGTGGTCCACTCCTTCGGCGTGTTCGGGGATGCGTACGGGAAGCTGGCGGCCGAACGAAAGGCGGTCCTCGCGCAGGACTTCGGCGTGCTGCAGATGAAATCTGCGACGGAATTCGGCGGTGCGGCGGGCCGGTACGAGCTGGTGCTGTTCGAGAATCCAGACACGGGTTATCTCTATGAGAAGTACCAGCTCGGTCGCTAGGGAAGGCGGGCATAGCCCGGTGGATCGATGAACGGCGTCGAGCACGGTCGCCGCTGGCTGGCGCCGACGGACTTGGCGAGCGTCCCTGCAACAGGCGGGGACGCAACAGACTATGACACCTTGCCGGTCAACCCTTCGGGCAAAGTCGCCCGGTTAGATCAGAAACACCCTCATCTGCCTGGAAACTCGACGCTCCTTCTTCCCGCGCGATACGTCACAATGGAGCAACCGCCCCTCACTCCCACTCTATTGTCTCGCAGCATTCCAAGTCCGCGCAGCTGCTGAAATTCTCTAACACGCTGCGCGAGTTTACCGTCACCCCGACCGACAAAACACGCCGCTTGGATCCGATAGACCGCGATAGATGCCGAACTCATCCGCTCACGAGCGGCCCGCTTCCGAGGAAGCCGGCAAGTTCAACCTCTCTCTGACCCATCGAACCTCCCGGGTCATCGGCTTGAGCATCGTCTGGATTCGCAGCGCCACGCGCTCCGATTGCCCGAGCGCCAGACCAGCCTCGGTCGCGAACCGGTACGCCATTTGCACGTCGAGTGAGGTCAGTTCATAGCCCCTACCTTGGCAGATCCAGTACAACGCCGCGAGCGCGACTTCTGCGGCAAACGCCGGGTTCTTCGCGACGTTGTCCCTGGCGGCGCGGATCAGCGTCTTCGGATCGCAGGGCGATTTCCACGCAAGCTGCATCGCCAGGTCGAATCGCTTGAGCGTCTTCGCCGTGGCAAACCACTTGCTCTCCTCTCCGGGCGTGGTCGCGATGAGATCTGTCAGAAGCCGATCCGCGTCGATCTCGGGATACTTCTTCGACAGCAGACGAAAGGTCGCGAGGTATGTCGTGGCGCGGTTTGCCTCCAGCGCATACTTCTCGTACGCCTCGACGCGGCGGCCCGCCTGCAGCAGGACGCCTTCGGCGAAGCGCGCGAGCCCAGCCATCGGCGTCCACGGATTCACGGCCTTCGTCATGAACGCGATGGCTTCGTCGATCTCGCCTCGGGCCACACTGCACCGACCGACCCACAGCAGGTCATTCCACATGGGGCGCGGGTTGCTGCCAATCAGGGCGATCAGCTCATCTTGCCGGCCCGCGGCAAACAACGCGCTGTAGCAGGCCGACTCGGATCGAGTGAAGGCGTGCCGACCGCGACGCCGCTCGGCATGGACATGCTGAACGAGATCCTTCAGGCGGTCCGCCCATCGTGACGCCACTTCCTGCGTCGCGCACAACTCACCCCAGCGCTCATCGAGAAGCTCAAGGTAAGGTGGATCATCGTCCTGGATCGCCGCGAACATCTGCTCCAGCCATTTCTCGCGCACGGTCCCGTCGGCGGGTGCGTGCGCGATCACAGGAACGAGCGCATCGACGGCCGCACGCGCCGCGCTACCCAGAGCGCCGGAGGAGCTGTCTACCTGTTCCAGCGCCGGAGACAGCTTCACGAGAAGCCGCACAGCGCCATCCGCAGCGTGCAGCGGATCATGGCGGGCGACGGCATGAATTTCCGCCAGTGCCTCGGCAATGCGCTCGCTGGCCAGCCGACTCGCGCGCCAATCGAAGCCCCCGCGACGGAAGCGCTTGGTGAAGGCCCAGTCGGCCGCCTTGCCCATCAGGTCACCGGCCATCAGGTCATCGGATAGAGCTTCGGGAACCAGCGTTCGACGACGTCGATGGGGAAGCCCAGTCGCAAGGGCGACTTGTGCGACGTCGCGACGAGCAGTCGCTTGTCGACCAACGCAGCAACCACGCGTCGGGCCGTGCGCTCGCTCGTGTCGATCAGCGTGGGCACTCGACCTCGCTCCAGTTCTCCCGAGAGCAATGCCTCGCGCAGCACCACGTAGCTGCGCTTCGGAAGTCGCTCCGCGCTTTCCTCATCGCGCACGTACAGCTCCATGCGCCGCTGCAACTCGGAAGGATCGAGAAGCTCACGCATGTAGCGGATCTGGTCGAGGCAGATTTCGAGAAAGAACTTGCAGAAGTCGATCAACGCGACGTGCGAGAGTGCCCCTCGCCCATCGACATCGCTTCGGCGTGGCTCATCGGCCGCCATCAGCAGGCGCTTGTAGTCGGCGGAATCGCGCGCGAGCCCGCGTGAAACGGACCAGAGCGCGGAGCCGATTCCGATCTCCAGCAACATCGCGTGCGACATCAGGCGTGCAACGCGACCGTTGCCATCCAGGAAGGGATGGATCCACAGAAAGCGATGGTGAGCTGCGGCAACGGCGATGACCTGGCGCGGCTTCGTCAAGCGGACCGCGTCGTATGCTTCCTCGAACCTTTGCATGAAGGCCGGGAGATCCTCGGCCGCAGGCGCGACGTGCCGGCCTACGGCGACCGTGCGCGAACGCATCTGGCCCGGAACCACCGGAATACGCTCCTTGGTGTCAGGATTCTCGACAACCAGCAGGCTTTCAGGCAATCGCTCGCAGAACTCGCGATGCGTCCATTCGAAGAAGGCTCGCGAAGCCGGTGGACGCGGCAGTTCGTCCACACGCTCGTCGATCATCTGCTGCACTTCGATGTGCGCCCGGGCTTCGAGCTGCAGATCACGGCGATGCGGGTCGCTCGAATAGTCCGCCGCGAGGGCACGATCGATGTCGCGAGGTTGCGTGTTGTGGCCCTCGATCAGGTTCGAGTAGTAGCAGTTCATCGACCGGACGAGCTCGGCGACCGACAGCCGCACGACAGGGTGCAGCTGGGCCGACAGCTCGCTGGCCTCGCGGGCCAGGTCGAAGGCCAGGTTTTCGAGCACGGCCGTGCCCTCGGCCGGCATAAACGGCTCGGCGGAAGCGGGGGTCAAGGCACGCCCCAATGAATACGGATTGTGGCCGGTTCCATGGCCGGAATAATAGTCTTATAAACAGCAGCTTGTCACTAACCGGCCGAGCCGCTTTGGCCGGTACTGTGACCGATGCCGCAACCGAGACAGTTTACGAATCCGCCATTTCAGTGAGCGGATAGGAAGTTCAAAGCACCCCGCAGCGCCGTCCTGATTCGTGGAACCACCCGGGTGTAGCGACCCAATCTGCCTCAGCCTGCCTGAATCCGGCCAGTTGCCCGGATGGGCAGGCCGCTGGGCAGGCCCGCGTCCTCCGATTCCCCGCCCCGCCGGGCTCTGTCGTAATCCCGGCACGCACCGCCCCTGCCCGACCGTCTCACCGGTCGGCCCGAACACCCCTCAGCTTCGATATCAAATCAGTCTGGCCTGCACCGGCGGGGCCCGCGCACCCAGCGGCAGTTCTGTCTGATGCCGATCCGACGCCGCCTTCTCCAGGTGCGCCAGAATCTTCGCGACGACCGCCGGCTCTTCGATGCTGGCAATCACCTTGAGCTTCCCGCCGCAGCGCGCACAGGCCTCGATGTCGATCCCGAACACCCGCTTCAGGCGTTGGGCCCAGTTCATCGCCACATGGCGGGGCGTGGCGGGCTTGTCGGCGCCCTCTTGCGTCTGCGGCTTGCCCCCCCCCTTGCCCCGATGCGCCGGCGTGATGGCTGCGCGCAGCCGACTGTGCGGTGCGAACACACCGTGGTACCGGGTCAGGTGCATCCGCGGCGGCGGCACCAGTGCCGCGAGCCTTGCGATGAAATCCAGCGGCTCCAGCACAATGTGCGTGGTGCCGTCGCGGTACGGCGTCTTCAGGGTGTAGCGCACCTGGCCTGATGCGGTCAGCGCCAGGCGATCCTCGGCAACCGGCGGGCGGCTCACGTAGCGACACAGTCGCTCCAGCTTCGCGCGTTGATGCGGCTCAATGTCGATACCCGCATGCAGCGAGAACCCGCCCGCCTCGGCGGCACTGCGGTGATCCCCCTGCTGTTCGGGTTCATTGGCCGGCAGCGTCTGCAGCGTGAACAGCTTCTGCCCGGCACGCGGACCTGCGGCAATGCGATACGTGATGGAATGGCCAACCAGGTCATCCAGCGGCCCGGGTTCTGCGTTCGCGGCCAACCAGGCGCTCTCGATGTCGCGCTCGATCAGGCCACGCTTCTCCAGCACTCGCCCAACGCGCTCGGCAATCCGCTGTACCAGGGACTGCAGCTCCGTGCCCGTCGGCGCCGGAACGTGGCGGAATATGGGCACATGCTCGCCATCAACCAGATATACGCCGTCGACAAAGATCATGTGGAAGTGCACGTTCAGGTTCAGCGCGGAACCGAACCGCTGGATCAGGGTTACAGCGCCAGTGTGGCCTGTGGTGCGAGTGAGGCCGGCCTTGTGGATGAGGTGCCGCGAGATCGTGCGATACACCACGCCCAATACCAACGTCAGCGCTTCCGGATTGATCGCCAGCAGAAATCGCAGCGCCATCGGCAGCGACAACACCCATTGCCGCAATGGGCACTCGGGCAGCACTTCATTCGCCAGCAGTGCGGCAGTCTCAGCCATGCGCCGCGCACCACACGAGGGACAGAACCCGCGCTTCTTGCAGCTGAAGGCCACCAGCTTCTCGGCGTGGCACTGCTCGCAGCGCACGCGCAGGAAACCCTCTTCCAGCCGCCCGCACTTCAGGTAGGCGTCAAACTCCTCCTGGACGTAGTCTGGCAGCGGCCTGCCGGCTGCGGCGCGCACATCGCAGAAAGTCGGAAAGTGCTGCTCGACGAGCTGGTACAGCAGCGTCGCTTCGGGCCGGTGGCGGGCGTAGCCCGGTGGATCGATGAATGGCGGCGAGCACGGTCGCCGCTGGCTGACGGCGACGGACATGGCGAGCGTCCCGGCAACAGGCGGGGACGCAACAGACTATGGCACCTTGCAGATCGACGCCTCGGGCAAACCCGGCGCGTTCGATCAGAAACGCCCACATCTACGGGGAAACTCGACGCCGCGGGGCACGACCTTTACCGTCACGCCTACCGACACACGTCGCCGCTTGAAGCCGATAAATGCCGAGATACTACGAAAGCTCTACGGCCCCTCTGGCGCTGCTCGCCAGAGACATGATATCGGCGCCGCAACGAGACGCTCTCCGAACCCGGTGACTGCGTCTCCATCGTGGAGGACCACGCCCAGCCGGAATGTTCTACCTGACGCCGCCGCCAGCTTGCGCAGTCCGGCAAAGTCTGCGGGGCGAACAGTCGCGGCCGCCTTGATCTCGAGGCCGACGACTCCCCCTGACTCGTCTTCGATCACTATATCCACTTCGTTCTTGTCCTTGTCGCGATAGTGGTAGAGAGCGATCGGCCGCTCGGAGACTGTCGCCAACTTCATCACCTCCGTGAACACGAAGGTCTCGAGCAGAACGCCCAGAACCGTGCGATCGCTGGCCACGCGCTCCGGCGTGACGCCGAGCAACGCTGCCAGCAGACCTGAATCGAGGAAGTGCATCTTGGGCGTCTTGAGCAGGCGGCTGAGCCGGTTGCTGTGCCAAGGCTCGAGTCGTCGAACCAGGAACAGCTGTTCAAGTACGCCCAGATACTTGCGGGCTGTCTTCTCGTCGAGGCCAATCTGGCCGCCGAGTTGCGTGAAATTGGTCAACTGACCGGAGTGTTGCGCGAGGACACGCAGCAATCGCGGCAGCACATCGAGTCTTTCGATCGACGCGATATCGCGTACATCCCGACGCACGATCGCAGCAATGTAATCGCGCGCCCAGTTGCGACGTCGCGCAGGATCGGCGCGCCGCAACATCTCCGGATAGCCCCCACGCAGGACCCGTTGCACCAGCTTCGCGCCTGCATCTGCCCCAGCCCCTTCCGGCGTCTTCCCCGCGAACGCCTGATCGATGAAGCGGCTTAGGGTTCGTTGCATTTCGGCTTGCGACAGCGGCAACAGGGTCACGACTTCCATGCGCCCGGCAAGGCTGTCGGACACGGTCGGTAACGCGAGGAGGTCGGCGGAGCCGGTGAGCAGGAACCGGCCGGGGCGCCGATCCTGGTCGACAGGCAGCTTGATCGCGCGAAGCAGTTCCGGTGCTCGCTGCACTTCATCCACGATGACGCGGTCGAGAGGACGCAGGAATCCCGCCGGGTCATCGCGCGCGGCGGCCAGGGCCGTCTCATCGTCCAGGCTGATGTACCGCCTCCCATCCGCGGCGAAGCCGCGCACCAGCGTGGTCTTGCCGCATTGGCGCGGGCCGTTGACCATCACCACGGGAGTATCCGCAAGCGCGATTGCCACCTGCCTGGTGGCATGGCGCGGAATGAGGGCATCGTCGGCTGGTGGCATGGCGTCAGTCGCAGATTCGGGCGTCGTCCAATCCGGATTGTATGTCCGTCCAATCCGGATTACAAAGCCGTCCATTCCGGAAGCAGCAGGATTCGACTAGGACTGGTAGCAATAATTACTGAACAGCAAATATTCGAACCAACAGGAGCCACCGTCCCCGAGCGCCTCCGGCCCGAACCGGGCGACACGCGATGAGACGCCGAGGCACCCCCGCCAGCCGGGAGGATCAGTGTCCGACCCTTGTCGGGGGATACGCCCTCGGCCCGGGTGACCGCGCCGGACTTCCGGGTTTGCCGAACCGCAATTTCAGTCACCGTGAGTGACTGAACTCGTCAGTCGGCAAACCTGCCTGGCGAGCCGCATCGGCGATCGCCACCAAACACTACGAATCTAGAGGTCCCGGCACGGTTGACGGTAAAAGGGAGGGCCTTGGAGCAAACGGATTTCTTTACCGTCAGATTTACCGTCAAAAGAATGTGCTGGGATCAAGTCCTTAGGGCGGCTTCCGCCAAGGACTTGCTTATCGATCAAGCCCTTGGCGAGCAACGTCTTCTCGGAGACGATTTCGATGCCCACATTCGCCGTGACGCTCTAACCAACTGATTCTGCAGAAAAATAGAGACCGCGCACGAGCCCCCTCACTCCCACTCTATTGTAAACAAGACATTTTTATCTTTTATATTCAATGGCTTATTTTCCTGCTAATTGGTAATACCATGAAAAATACCATGCTCAGAAAAGGCTTAACAATATTTTGAAAAATTGCCTACTGAGCGCTGCCGCACAGCTCCATAGGCCGCTTTCCTGGCTTTGCTTCCAGATGTATGCTCTTCTGCTCCTGCAGCTAATGGATCACCGCAAACAGGTTACTCGCCTGGGGATTCCCTTTCGACCCGAGCATCCGTATGAGACTCATGCTCGATTATTATTATTATAGAAGCCCCCATGAATAAATCGCTCATCATTTTCGGCATCGTCAACATAACCTCGGACAGTTTCTCCGATGGAGGCCGGTATCTGGCGCCAGACGCAGCCATTGCGCAGGCGCGTAAGCTGATGGCCGAGGGGGCAGATGTGATCGACCTCGGTCCGGCATCCAGCAATCCCGACGCCGCGCCTGTTTCGTCCGACACAGAAATCGCGCGTATCGCGCCGGTGCTGGACGCGCTCAAGGCAGATGGCATTCCCGTCTCGCTCGACAGTTATCAACCCGCGACGCAAGCCTATGCCTTGTCGCGTGGTGTGGCCTATCTCAATGATATTCGCGGTTTTCCAGACGCTGCGTTCTATCCGCAATTGGCGAAATCATCTGCCAAACTCGTCGTTATGCATTCGGTGCAAGACGGGCAGGCAGATCGGCGCGAGGCACCCGCTGGCGACATCATGGATCACATTGCGGCGTTCTTTGACGCGCGCATCGCGGCGCTGACGGGTGCCGGTATCAAACGCAACCGCCTTGTCCTTGATCCCGGCATGGGGTTTTTTCTGGGGGCTGCTCCCGAAACCTCGCTCTCGGTGCTGGCGCGGTTCGATGAATTGCGGCTGCGCTTCGATTTGCCGGTGCTTCTGTCTGTTTCGCGCAAATCCTTTCTGCGCGCGCTCACAGGCCGTGGTCCGGGGGATGTCGGGGCCGCGACACTCGCTGCAGAGCTTGCCGCCGCCGCAGGTGGAGCTGACTTCATCCGCACACACGAGCCGCGCCCCTTGCGCGACGGGCTGGCGGTATTGGCGGCGCTGAAAGAAACCGCAAGAATTCGTTAACTGCACATTCGGGATATTTCTCTATATTCGCGGTTCAGCAGGCATGTCCCCTTTGAGGGCGACCCGACGACAGGATAATCGACCTTATGGTGCGCAAATATTTCGGCACAGACGGTATTCGTGGCAAAGCCAACGAAGGCGCGATGACGGCGGAAACCGCCTTGCGCGTCGGCATGGCGGCTGGCCGTGTCTTTCGTCGCGGTGACCACCGCCATCGTGTCGTGATCGGCAAGGATACGCGCCTGTCGGGCTATATGCTTGAACCCGCGCTCACAGCCGGTTTCACCTCGATGGGCATGGACGTATTCCTTTTTGGCCCGCTGCCGACAACGTATAGGAAGAATAAACGCCCTTTTCACCCAAGTCCAACAGCTTTGGACCGCAGTTGACTCTTTCGACACCCCTGCGATGCAACCCAATCCGGCTGACGGGGAGCCAGCAACGCTGAAAATTTACCCTCCTCTTTCCCACTAGCGGCTCCTTTTCCGACAACCAGCACGGCGGATCCCTGCCGCGGCGCTGTGAACGCAGCATTTTGATTGGTATCGTTGGCCTTCAGGCTCGTCAGTCAAACAGACCCAGGAGCAGCTCAGCCGGTGGCGCCCGGCTTTCGGGTAACGCCCTGGTCCCGCTGGTTTCGGCTTTGTGCTTCAGGTGATCAAGGATCTGCTTGATCACTATAGGGTCTTCAATGCAGGCGATGACTTTCATGGCGCCGCCGCAGCCGCTGCAGGTCTCGATGTCGATATTGAAAACACGCTTGAGCCGTTGCGCCCATGTCATCGACGCTCGCCGTTGTGCTGGTGTTGCCGGTTCATCAGCCACCCTGACCTTGTTGCCCCTGCCCCGTTTTGCCGGCGTGACCAACGCCCGGTGCCGACTGTTGGGTGCGAACACCCCGTGGAAGCGGGTTAGGTTGACTCTGGGCTTCGGTACCAGGGCGGCCAGCCTTGCAATGAAATCCAATGGTTCGAAAATGACGTGCGTGGTGCCGTCCCGGTACGGCGTCTTGAGCTGGTAGCGCACGTTGCCGCCTCGTGTTAACGACAGCCGCTTCTCGGATACCGCCGGGCGGCTGATGTACCGGCACAGCCGTTCGAGCTTCTTGCGTTCATCGGCCCTGGCCGCCACGCCGGCGTGCAGGCTGGACCCGGCTACCTTGCCAATCCCGTCACCGAACGGATCACCACTGGTCGGCAGAGTTTGCAAAGTGAACACCTTTCGCCCCGCCTGTGAACCGACAGCGATACGGTAAGTGATCGAGTGCCCCAGCAGGGGTGTCATCGGGTCGTCATCCACCGCATCCGAGGCCAGATAGCTGTTTTCGACATCCCGTTCCAGCAGGCCTTGCCGTTCCAGATAGCGACCCACCCGGTGGGCGATGGTGTGCGTCAGCTGGGTGAGCTCTGGGCTGGTCGGCGCCTTGACCCAGCGGAAACGCGCTGAGCCGTGGGATTGCTCGACATACACACCGTCGAGAAACAGCATGTGGAAGTGAACATTCAGATTGAGCGCCGATCCAAAACGCTGGATCAGGGTGACCGCGCCCGTCTTGGCCACTTGGTGGGTATGGCCCGCTTTCTTGACCAGGTGCGTGGCAATGACGCGGTAAACGATGCCCAGCACCCACCCCATGATCTCGGGCCGGCTGGCAAACAGGAAACGCAGCTGAAACGGGAAGCTCAACACCCACTGACGCATGGGTTGTTCAGGCAGTACTTCATCAACCAGCAAGGCGGCACTTTCGGCCATCCGCCGCGCCCCACAGCTCGGGCAGAAACCGCGACGCTTACAGCTGAAAGCGACCAGGTGCTCGGCGTGGCAAGACTCGCAGCGAACCCGTAGAAAGCCATGCTCCAGCCGCCCGCATTGGAGAAATTCTTCAAATTCCCGTTGCACATAGCCCGGCAATTCCTTTCCCTGCTCTGCCATAAGCGCAGCGAATGCCGGGTAATACTCGTCAACGATCTGATAGAGAAGGGTTTGCTCGGGTCGGTGGCTCTGGTAACGACCAGTATCCCGATCCCGGCTGGCCGTCCTGGCCGCCACATGAGGCATGTTCCGCGTCCTTGCAATACTGTGTTTACATACAGTCTATCGCTTAGCGGAAAGTTCTTTTACCCTCAGCCGAAATGCCTGCCGTTGCTAGACATTGCCAGCCAGTGCCCGTCACTCCCACTCTATGGTGGCCGGCGGCTTCCCAGAAATGTCATAGACGACGCGGGAAATCCCCCGCACCTCGTTCACGATCCGCCGCGAGACGAGATCGAGGAAGTCGTACGGCAGGTGCGCCCAGTGCGCCGTCATGAAGTCGATGGTCTCGACCGCGCGCAGCGCGATCACGTAGTCGTAGCGACGGCCGTCGCCCATCACGCCGACCGAACGCACCGGCAGGAACACCGCGAACGCCTGGCTCGTCTTGTCATACCAGCCGTGGCGGCGCAGTTCGTCGATGAAGATCGCATCCGCCCTTTGCAGCAGGGCCGCGAACTCCGGCTTCACTTCGCCGAGGATGCGCACGCCGAGGCCCGGCCCGGGGAACGGATGGCGGTAGACCATCTCGCGCGGCAGGCCGAGCGCGACGCCCAGCTCGCGCACCTCGTCCTTGAAGAGCTCGCGCAGCGGCTCGACCAGCTGGAGCCGCATGTTCTCGGGCAGGCCGCCGACGTTGTGGTGCGACTTGATCACATGCGCCTTGCCGGTCTTCGCGCCGGCCGATTCGATCACGTCGGGATAGATCGTGCCCTGCGCGAGCCAGCGAATGTTCGAAAGTTTCGACGCTTCTTCTTCGAACACTTCGACGAACAAGCGGCCGATGATCTTGCGCTT
>JRYD01007692.1_pt1 | contig 13851 bp, 15 predicted proteins | sample 235311 | NCBI WGS metagenome assembly JRYD01 (sample SAMN03074213, study PRJNA261472) | activated sludge metagenome | biome: Common Effluent Treatment Plant; feature: Wastewater; material: Activated sludge; isolation source: activated biomass in a lab-scale reactor treating industrial wastewater at... | reverse complement strand
CAATCTCGGCCTGATTGAAATAATTGCGCAGCCAAGGGTTTTCTGAGGCCAGATTGAGTCCGTAGACGTTGACGTGCAGCACTTCTGCATGGACTCCGGTGTCGATCAATCTGGTCAGCTCTTTGTGCAGTTGGTCGACGGTCAAGGGGTGAATACCTACGCCAAGAACGTCAACCGCTTTAGGCGACGTGGCCGAATCGTCAGCAGAACTCCTTGGGGTGAGAATGGACATAGAACGAACCTGTTTTTACCGGGTGGCTTTGCAACGCGTCGAGGAATCTTCTAAGAAATAAGGTCTTGGCGATTCGTGGGCGGTTGTTTTCCTGCAAGCAGTTTAAGGAAAAGCTCTGCGAAGCGGGATACAGTTTGCTCGGCGGTGAATTCGACTACGACCCGTGCTCTGCCTCGATCTCCCATTTTTGCAGCGTCGGAGCGATTCGACACCAACTTCAAGATACCCTCGGCTAAAGCATCCGACTCACCGGGCGGGACCAAAAGGCCGGTTTCGCCATCGATCACTAGTTCGGAGTTCCCGCCGACATCGGTAGTGACGACCGGCAGCCCGGCTGCCATCGCTTCCAACACGACGTTTGGCAGCCCTTCGCCAAGGGATGGCAAGGCAAAAATGTCCGCGGCAAGCAACAGGTGTGGCACGTCATCGCGAACACCTAACAACATCACCTTGTCGGTTAACCCGGCGTCGCGGATTTGGCCCTCGATAGCTTCCCTCAGCGGCCCTTCGCCTGCAAAAAGGAAGCGGCATTGCGGGGCTCCGGCCATGATTTGTCGGACGGCATCGACAAGGTAGATATGTCCCTTGACCGAGTAAAGTCGGGCGACGGTAATGACGATGATGTGGCTGTCATCCAGGCCTAATTCATCACGAACCTGCTTGCGTGCGGTCGGCTTGTCCGCTTGCCGGTAGGACTCGGTCTCGATACCCGTGTAGATGGTAATAATTTTGGAAGGGTGGATTTTCTCCATGTCGACGGAGTAATCACGCACCGCCCTCGAAACGGAGGTCATGGTATCAACCAAGCGGGAATTTGTGATCCCCCGATCCAGTGTTCTAACCCAGCCCGGATAGGTATCCATGAGTGAGCGCTGGGATGTGACCCTTACGGGGATGCCGGCCGCCCATCCGATTATCGGACCGAAGATGTTACTGTAGGGCGTGTAGGTCATCAGGACATCGTAATGGCCTTTGCGCATCATTTGCCAAAGGCGACCCACGCCGCGAATGGTTTGGGTGAAACGGGCGAATAACCCCCGCCGAGTCATGTCCTGGAAGCGCAAATTGACCATGTCAACGTTGTGCTGCTGGCGAAAATCCGACACGTAAGTTCCTTTGTCGTACATCGTTGCGATGGTGACCTGGTGACCTTGTGCCTCAAGCCCGTGGGTCAGTTTGATGGCGGCCTTCTGAGAGCCACCGGCTTCCATCTGGGTGAGCAACATTAAAATGCGCAATTGTTGCCCTTCGGCCGGATGTGTCGTGCTGTTATTTAGCTGATCGATGCGAATCGAAGGGATGTGTGCGGGTTCAGTCAACTTCACGAGCATAAGCAATGCGAATGGTTCTCAATTTGACGATGGCTTGGCCGCGAGATGACGATAGAGGCCAACTAAATCCATTGTATATCTTTCAAGGCTGAACCGCAATTTGGCTTGGCGGTAAGCCTCCGCACCCAGCGATGCTCGCTGCTCCGGATCGGCCATGAGGTTGAGGATGGCTCCAGCCAGTTCTGCCGGGTCGAGTGATTGGGGGGCAGCCAGACGGCCATTGATGACGGCCAGAGAGCCAATTGGGGTGGCCGGCGTTTCAGGCAACCGTACTGGAAGACGAGGCGCCAGGAGAACTCCGGTTTGCCCATCAATGACTACCTCGGGGATACCGTCGATCATTGGAGCAATGGCGGGTACACCAGCCAATGCGGCCTCAACGAACACGTTGCCGAATGACTCGCGTATTGAGGTTCCGACAAAGAGGTCGAATGCCTGAACAAGTTGACGGGCGTCGGGGCGAAACCCGGTCATAAGGAAGTGGCCACCGATCCCCAGATGGGTTACCCGTGCGCGCAACTCAGCTTCTAACGGGCCACCACCGACCAGCATAAAGCGCAGATTCTCATTTTTGCGTAGCACGAGCGCGGCTGCATCAATCAGCGTATGGTAGTCCTTGGGGCTGTCCAGACGGCCGATACTGCCCACGACAGGGGCATCACCCAGCCCAAGCGAGCGGCGCAGATTCACGACATCCGCCGCCGGTAATGGTGCGACGGCATTGGTGACGACGTGGATTTTATCGAACGGGGCGCCATAACGATGGTGCAAGAGCATTGCCGCTGCTTGTGAATTGACGATGTTTGCCATCGCCGTTCGTTGCGCCAGTCGATCAAGCTGAAAGAGCGCGCCCGACGTGCGCCAGATAGTGCCGTGTTCCCCGGTGATGAATATCGGGATGCGAGCCAGCGTTGCCAGCAGACTCCCCCAGATGTTGGCGAAAGCGTTATAGGAGTGGAGCACGTCTACACGCTCGTTCCTGAGCCAGGAAACCGCGTGGTGTATGGCGCGGAGGTCGAAGCGACCGTTGCGCTGCAACAGGAGCGTCGGAATATTGGCCGCCTGTATCATGGAAACGACATCAGGTGACCAGCTTGTGGCCAGCAAAAGGTTTCTTATACCGGTTGGGTGGGAATGGATTAATGAATCCTCAAGCAACCGTTCGACCCCGCCCCAATTTGTCATTGTTGAGACGTGGCACACGGTAATGTCCGGCGTGTCTTTTTGATTAGGCCTTTCGCGCATATAGGGTGATACCGCCGATGCCGAAGCGATTGGCGACCCGATCGACGGTGGGTAGCAAGACGTTTCGGAGCAGTTTGTTTTTGCCGCTATATTTGATGGAGTAGCGACCAGTGAGAACGCGAAGTGGCTGGAACCCGGCACGAACGGCGATTCGAGTTATCGAACCGCGGGTATAATAATAGTTGTGGGGCGGGATGAAATCAGTTTGCACTAGCCGTGATTGACGTGTCAGGCGATAGGTAAGGATGCGTGGGTTATTGTAGCTAGGCACATCGACAACGATCAACCCGTCGGGCCGCAAGTGCTTGTGGGCAATCCTGAGCGTGGCAATCGGGTTCTCGACATGCTCCAGCACTTGGATAAATGTAATCGCGTCGAAACTTTCTGGTTGGTATAGATGCTCATGATACATGCCGGTGATGACCGGCAGTCCCAATCGATCCCTCGAATACGACGCGATGTGTTCGTCCGGTTCGACGCCGGCAACCTGGAGGCCGTTTTGGCCGAGCGAGTAGAGGAATTCACCCACGCCGCTACCTACATCGAGCACAGAGCCGCCGGGGGGGACCATTTCCAATAGATAATTGTGGATATCGATCGAGCGGCGTAGCCTTTCCGAGTCGAAGGTGATGTCTTTGGCAGAATCGTTGCGAAGATGTTCGTCGCGACGATGTTCATAGTACTCCTCAATCGAGTGATACTTCGCATTCATTTTTGCCAGTGCCGCGGCGTAATCGGCCTGATAAACCAGACCACAACCGGGACATTGCAACACCTCGAGTTGCTCATTGGCAAACACTCGATTCGCCGTGACTTCCCCGCAAAAAACACAGGCCTTCATTTTACCTTTTATCTTTCGCGAGTTTCCCCTCGCCACTCGTAACTATTATCTTGCTCGTCATATCTCCAAGTCGATCCTCTCATACGATAGGTGATCGGTCAAGCCGTCCTTTGTAGGGTGTCTCGCTGCCAAAAATATCGATTCATAACGGCCAACGATATCATAGAAAATGATACTAATGTTGGGTCCCATAGAGGATTAGCGAAGAAGGCTGTGAAGGCAATGAAAGCGAAGACGCCGAATGTAAGATACCAAGCGCGCTGTTCCCATAATGATTGCTGTCCAATATTCCGACCGGTGGTGACTAACACACTGAATATCCGCCATGCCACCCAAATGAAAGCGATCGCGCCGATCAGCCCAAGTTCAGCCAATATCTGTACGTAAGAATTATGCGCATGGATAATAGTTGGGTCGCCTGTCATCTCAAAGTAATAGGTGCGAAATCCGTAGAACCCACCGCCAAAAACTGGAAACCGGGTGAAGGTTTTTAGCGCGGCAACAATGTAATCCAGCCGTCCAAAGATGTTGGATCTGGAATCAATCACAAGCCCCCCTCCTTCGGATACTTGTGGGATGGTTTGAACCAGACGTTGAACAAAGTACTGTTCAGGCCCAGCGAAGAGCAATAAACCGATGAGGCCCGCCACGCCGGACAGGATGAGGAGGGGCATGATAAGCCGATTGAGACGGTAACGACTCTTCTTGGCGCGCAATAAGCTGAGTAGAACAATGGCGACGAGCAACCCCAAGATGCTGTTGCGAACGGAAATGCGGATGAGGATGGTGCTCAGCAGTAGAAAATAACTCAAGCCGGCAAGCCGCCTTTTGGTGACGCGCGTTGTGGTTGCCAGGATCCAAACAGTCAGGGCCTGGAACGCGAGCATGGCTGACCAGGTATGCGCACCGTTATTACCGACGAAAAGGGCGAATATCTCCCGACCACGCTCCATGTCGACTCCCTCCCTGAACGTCGTCAACACGGATGGTAGGGAAAAAGGCAACCAGCCGGCCCAATGGGCGATTTGCAGCAGTGCCACGGCTGAAGTCAGTAGGCTGGTGAGGACGATGGTGTCGAATACGATCTTGCCCTTTCGTTTCGCGGCTAGAGGATGGTTGTTCACTACAAAAAATAAGCTCAGGGCCAACATCAGGCGAATGCCGTTTACCAGCGCGTCTTGCTTGACGTCGGACGCGTGTGGACGCATGAAACTGACCCCGACGGCCATTACAATCACTCCAATCCAGATTGTCAAGGGCAGATTGAGGCCACTTCGACGGTAGCGAAACACACCACCCTTGAAGGACGTCAGCACCCACCAACCTACCATTGATAGGGTGAGCAGGTCTTCCAGCCGGAAGGTGAAACCGCCAATATCACGCCAGGCCTGAACAAACAAGAGGACAAGGATCAGTCTCAGGCTCCACCATCCGTGGCGAGGCCTTGTCGTGGCGTTCTGGCTTATGGAACCATCCAGCGTTGTCGATGAGAGAGCGTTTAGTTGATGGCTCATCAGGCAAAATACGGTGTGATCAGCTCGATCCCACTCATAGCTGCCGCCTGAAGCGCATCCAGCTTATCCGGTTCGAGCGTGTTTGCTGTGGCATTCTGAAATGCGATCATCACATCCTCCGTTGTTGTGTCCATTAAATCGAGCGAAAGGTCCGGCCGACCAATGACCTCGAAGAACGACTCAACCTTTTTATCCCACGACAATCCGACAACGGGGATGCGGTAAGAGGTGGCGATGATGTTGGCATGGAGGNNAACGGCTAATGCGCCAGGCTAACTCCACTGGCCGCACCGGCCTTGGGGCCACTGCGCAATGAAGTCCATAATTTTCTTTGATTAATTCAGAAAATTGTTGTGCGGTGACGTAATCATCCCCAGTGCCATTTGTGAATAATTCGACTGTGTGGCCTTGTTCGATGAGTTCCCGAATAATTCCTTCCCAAACCGAGGCAAGTTGGTGCCCGGTCAGCGCTGAGCGTAGTCGACGATTGACAGCGGCCAGGCTGATCACACCCAGCCCGACAAGTGAATCATGAGGGTCGTTCGGATCGTGGCCATAGAGATTGGCCGCCCAGATTGCCGGATCAACCACGATGTGGGGATCGATCTGCGGGATTAACTTTTTTAGCGCAACGGCTGAGACTGCATCCCGCACCGAGATGGTCGCGGCATATTCAAGCGCCTCGCGAAATAGACGTGCGGCTCGTGGAGACCAGTTTGGATTTACCCCGCAGGCCACAAAATGGACGGGCAGATCACGCCGGACGGCGGCGCGGACAATCGCGTGAACCTTGAGGGGAAAATCGAGATCATTATCCATCAATAATTGCCCGCCGCCAACCAGCAATGCCGAGGCTTTGTCCATGTGTGTTTGCCAGAGTGCTCCATAGCGAATCTTTCGTGCCAAATGCCACCTGAGCAGATTATTGATCTGTGGTGATAATAGGATGGNNCTGGCTGTCGATATTGTCTTCATGAGTATGTGGGCCAGCGTTTCGGCAATTACCCCATCGCCAAGGTTGGCGCTATAGGTTTCACCGGCAATCGCAATGTGATATGGCTCAGTCATGATTCATCCAATGGCCTTGGTCATCGCGCTATCTGCGTGACAAACCGCAGGAGTGATTTCCGCTCAGCGGACGAGAGGGCCAAGGTATAAGCGGCAAGGACATAGGCGATACCGATCAAGATACTGATAAGCCCTAGTGAAACCCAGGAGGTAGCTCCTATGATATCGCCTAGCCAATGACCGGCAGCCATGACCGAAATGGTTGCTGCCACCGAGATCATCAGGCTGGGGAAATATGTATACCACGGTAGCCCCTGTGTGTGTGCTCCATAGAGTGGCGTGAACACGACATTTTTCAAGGTCAACACGAGAGCGCTGGCAACGGCAACTCCCTAGCCATAACTTCCCCAATCAACCCACCAGACAGCTAATATTAAATTCAGGATGCCTAATGCCACCGATACGATGCCTGGTATCTTGACCCGATTGTGCGCCACCTGTAGCGAATAAAGAGGCNNTCTAGCCAGCGAACGCAGCAAAATTGACCATTGCAGCGCGGAAGCATAGAGACCTTGAATGGTCGGGCCTAAGACCGTGTTGACGACAATCTGGTCGACACTGAGAAATAATATCGATCCGGCCTGATTGATAAATACCCAGCCGCTCATGCCGAAAAGCAAGGATAACTCGGCGCGATTGAATTGACGTAGGTTAATGTTCAATTGAGGCGTCAAACGGCGCATGACGAAGATGGCAAGCAGAAGCGAAGCCCCGGTGCCGAAGAGTAGCCCCGCGCCGACGTGAGTCAGACTGGGGACAGTTGCCAGGCTGAGCAAGAGCACGGTCGCGACGATGCGGATAAGCGTATTTGAGGCGATGATGCCGTTCTGAAGGTCAAGTCGGTTATTGGCGAAAGGAATTGCCGTAAAGACGCTGCGCGTGATAATAAGCATATAGCTCACGACGGCTGCAGCAAAAACCCAGCGAGCCGGCCCTTCCTGGCCGGGCGGTACATTGAATNNGATCGGCAACATGATCACCGAAATGGTCAATGCCAGGCCGAGGGCCGTGTTGAATGTCCGACTGGCTTTTGCGAAGTCCTTTTCACGTAATTGGATAATCAGGAAGCGGCCGGTCGCGTTATAAAGCGCGGATTCGAATATGCCCATGTAGGTCGATATGGACAGCGCCAGCGTGGCGACGCCAAAAACAGCCACACCGAGGACACCGATCAGGTAGGGGGTGAACCAGATGCCCACAACCATATTGAGCACTAATACGGCGACATTAGAGGAGACGTTAGTAGCGAAGCGCCTTGAGTCTCGCCCGCTTTGCTCGATGGTTGCGCTTGTTTGTTCGGTCATGGGTTTTCCGTCAGGGCAATCACTTTCGCGCCATAAAACCACGCCTGACCGCCGCCTTGTAACCGGANNCCTGCCAGTTGCCACGAGCCTGGCCGTCGATGATCCCCTGAAAATAAAGGGGGCGCCATGTGCCGTTGGACGTGGTCATTACTTTCAGCCAAACGGCATAAAGATAGGTCGTTCCAGCCTCAACCTGGAAGCATTGCCCTAACCCGGCGGGGGGCACAGAACTATCCGCGTTGACTTGAATCAAGGCGCATGTCGTTGTGGGGGTGTCCGGGCAGGACTCCATTGAGTAGTGAGCTGGTGCGTCGATCTGTTGCCAGCCATCCAGGTCGGCGACGGCGAAATCGGGATTGACAAAGCGGTTGCCGCCGTTTTGTGCCAGGAATTGGAGGCAGGCAGCGTCGCGGTTCCAATCGAACCGGCATCGCTGGCCGAGGCGCGACAGGAGCCTGAGATCATCCGGAGCAGCGGCCGCAGCCAACGCCAGCCAGGCGATCGCCCGATCGGGATCGGAGTTATAGGTGTGTTCGGCCATTGCCGCAAAATCATGAGCGTCCCACCCGGCGGCCAAGAATGCCTCCACGGCCAACTCTCGATTACCCGCGGCTAAATATCGATAGCCGGCATTCCGATAATCGAAGTTCCCCGCATCGCGAATATTGATTGCCCTGACCAGGATTGTTCCTAAAGCTGCCTCGCTACGCTGGAATCGATTTAGCGCCAATGCTTGTTCATTTTGCGCCCACGACGCTGTGATGGTTGGGATCAAGCGTATGGCTAAGCCGCCTGCTATCAGGAGCAGGACAATGAACGAAGAGCGGCGAACCCGGCCGGCGGCTTGTGTCATGGTGCGTATGACCCACGGCGATGCGACTTAGGCAGATGTTACCGCGCGGCTTCGCCACCAGGTGTAAAGAATGACGGCCAGGCCGGATAATATCCCTCCTAATGCCGCCCCGATCAAAGCTACCAGCACAAGATTAACGCTCATGGGCATCTCGGGAACGGCGGCGCGGCTCACCTGGCGGAAGCCGGTGGTGATGTCATTGGTGGTTAGGCGCTCCTCGTCCAGCTTGCGGACAAGCGTCTTGTATGTTTCCATCGCTAATTCGCGATCAGNNGCCGCTAATTGTTCGGCAATCGCGGGTCGCATCTCGGCCACGACGGTGTCGAGCGAGTTGAGATACTGGGCTTGGTCCAATGGTGCGGCATTCGTGGGGGCGGTCAACTGGATCGTGACCGGTAATAGTTCCTGCAACTGGAAGACGCGTGACTGGAGCGCCAGCAACGTGTATTCCCCCGCCACACCCCCCACGCCGCCGGGTTGGCTGTTTAGCTGCGCGCGTGCAGCTCGGATGTCGTCCTCCAGCTTGGTGAGGGAACTATCGTAATCCACGTAGCGGGCTTGCAACCTGACCAGGGAGTCGAGTTCGTTCGTAACCGGGATAAGGGTGTTGACCCCCTGGAAGTCAATCAAGGCCTGGTCGGCCGTGGTTAATCTTTGAGCAGCCTCTTGCAGCTGCATGGTGTAGAACTCGATCTGACCACTGCCGCGGTTGGCGTATATCTCGTTGGCCATGGTCACGAATACATCGGCCCACTCGTTGACCAGTCTGGCACTCAGCACGGGATCTCCCGCATGGGCCTGCAAGTAGAGCAAGTTGATATCGCTACCGGACTCGGCCGAGAGGAGATTTCTTAGTTCGGTGACCGTATCGATCTCTGTATCATTTACCCGGATCAGCAGCGCGCCCATTACATCATCACTCATGCTCAGCGAGGGCAAAGATTTGAGGATAGTCGTCCGGCTGGTGACGGATTCGAAGCGCGGGTCGAATTGCACGGCTTGGGTTGGCTCCAGAAAAGCCACAATGGTGGTGGCCAAATAGTTGTCTTTCTGGTTCGATACATAGATGAGCGCCAGAGTAGCACCAAGGAGCGCGCACAGCACGATTAGCCATCCGTGACGCACCAGACCATCGATGTAAGGTCGGAGATCGATTTCTTCTTCCAAGTTTCATCCTCCATAAACAGTAGAACAGGGTTTCCCATTCTCATGAATCAAGACAAGCATCCATATTTAAATAACAGTCGGCTTTGGTATCAAAAGGCTCCCGATTGGTTGGCCGAAGGGTCGACCGAAGTCTCGCGCGCTGTGCACTCGTGCTTGGCTAGGCGGACAATCCCGGGCACGTCATCGGCAGGTGATGTTTTTGCAACACCCCCGGATAAAACTGCTGCGCGTAACGGAAAATATCGGCCAGCGACAGTGTCTTCCACACCGGGCCTTTCAAGTCGATCAGGTCATTGCCGATGGCTTTGGTCAGGCGGACCTCGCCCAGCAACAGGCAGTGCAAGACGTCGGCCGTTAGGCCCACTTCGATCGTCGGCACTACACTGGTTTGTCCATAGGCCAACTTCACCGGCGCGCGGCGGGCGTCGATAGTGATCGACGCCGTTGGGTTAATGCAATTGAACGTGATCGCCAGCGACGATTTCAGCAGGGCGTCGGACGCCTTTGGGTCGTGGGTCTCAATGATGCCGAACAGCGCTTGAAAGCACGTATATAGTTGGTTGTCGCTGGCGTATATGGGCATGGGCGTGCGTCCATCGCTGGGGGTTATTCCGGTGCCTGTCCTTCCTCGGCGGCGGTCAGGCGTTGTTTCAATTGTTCGGCCTGGAAGTGGAGCGAGTAGGTGATCATATACCACACGCCTTTCCAGGTGTTGGGGTCCAGCAGATCTTCACGCGATGCGCCCTGGAATGTGCTCAATATCTGCTTGGCAAACTCAGGTGTGATGCGGTCCAGGCCTGATTTGCCGAATTGCCAGAGCCGGCCGGGCTGGATCGGTTCGGGCACAACCTGATTGATCGTGTCGCTCACCTTGCCCCGCATCTGGTCGGCCTGGAAACGGGCGGAATAGGTCATCATGTAGGCCAGCCCCTTCCAGGTTTCCAGGTCGAGCAAGTCCTCGGCCGACATGCCCTGGAAATTGCGCAGCACGTCGATCTGCATCTCGGGGGTGAGCTTGCTTACATTCTCGCGCACCATTACCAGCAAGTGGGTTGGGGTATACATTGCTTCGCCGGCGGCGGGCTTGGTGTCGACCTGTTGTTGCAGCTCGGCGACGCGTGCGTTGAGCTGATCGACCATCGCCCGCAGCGATTCGACCTCGGTCTCAGGATCGGCGGACTTGGCCGTGCCGGTTCGCGAGACGGGGGAGAAGGCCTCCATTCCCTGCTCGCGGAATTTTCGCAAGGCGTAGGCAACCTGTCCCTCGGTGAGGCCGTGGGCCGCGGCGGCCGCGGTTTGTGTCTCGCCGCCGGCAATAGCCAGTAGCGCCGCGGCGCGTTGCCCTTCGATATCATGTTGTGTGGCCGCGATTATTTCCAGCGCCGCCTTATCGCTTTCGGACAGGAGCGATTGATTGACCGTCATGTTGCCTCCCTTGGATATTCAGTTTCAGACAGACTAACCTCCATTATAGCCAAACAACGTGCAAAGCGTCACCTTTCATTGAGCGAGTGCACATTCTGGCCGATCCCCTGCCCGATGATCATCCGGCGGCGAAGGAACCAGCGGGCGCGGCCGTCGGCTACTCTCGTTTGACAGAGGAACAACGCATATGATACTATTCCTTATAATGCGCTGCGTCATGTCGGGGCCGGCCACGCGCTATTTGTCAGGTTTGTATTCCCATCGTCGCCCTGTGGTATCGGCCTAACAGGAGTACTTTCAATGAGCGATCAAATCGAATTCGCGGAAGAACAGATCGAAACGTCCGGGGCTTTTCTATCCGGCGTTCGCCGGGTTCTGATGGCTGGTGTCGGCGCCGTAGTTCTGACCCAGGAGCAGATCGAGGACTTTGTGAACAAGCTGGTGGAGCGCGGTGAGATCGCCGATGGCGACGCCCGCAAGCTCCTGTCCGACGTGCTCGAGCGCCGCAAGAGCATCCTGCAGGGTGGCACGAAGAAAGCCGAAGAAGAATACGAGAAGCGGGTTGAAGGCCTCCTGTCACGGATGAACATCCCCACCAAAAGCGAGATCGATTCCCTGAGTGTGACGATCGCCAATCTAAGTGATAAGGTCGACCAGCTAAACCATCAGCGAAAAGGATAGAACGTGAGCGGCACGCTCGAATAGAGTACGCGAACTTTCTATCCCCCTTCCGAAAAAGGGCATCTGTCGCGAGGCCGGCCGGGCGGCGCGGACGCATCGGATGGATCCGAATCAGTCTTGTTACGCCGCGGTCCGTCTGTGGATCGAACTCCTGATGCCCAACCAGTCGGTTCATCGAGGGGAGCGATTAATGGAACCGCCCTCGGAAAGATGGCGCTCGCGTTGGCAGCCATGCCGTTCCGGCTTATACTTATAATCGATAATCGCCGCGAAGTAATATCCGAATTAGACATATGCCCATTATCAAAAGATATCCGAATCGCAAGCTGTATGACACCGACGCCAAGCGTTACATCACGCTGAATGAGATCGCCATGCTCATTCGTTCCGGCGAGGAAGTTTCGGTGATGGATCACGCGACTGATGAAGACCTGACGGCCGTGGTGCTGACCCAGATCATTTTCGAGCAGGAGAAGACCCAAAAGGGGTTCCTGCCCCAATCCGTCCTCACCAACCTGGTGCGGGCTGGGGGCGACACACTGGGGACGTTGCGCCGTGGGTTGACGCTCCCTCTCGATCTGTGGCGACATGCGGACGAAGAGATCGAGCGACGCGTGCAGGCGCTCATCGCGAAGGGCGACCTGGCCCGGGAAGAAGGTCTGCGGTTGCGCGACAAGCTCCTGTCGCCCATGTTCACCGCCCCCGATGCCGTCGTGCTCGATGATGAAGAGGTGCAGCGCATCCTTGAGAGCCACGACGTTCCGACCCGACAGGAGCTTGAGCGATTGCACATACAGATCGAGGCGCTTTCGGCCAAACTGGAGTCCACCCTCGCGCATGTGGATGATGGGGAACAATCGGCCTGATCAGTGGCCGAGCCTTCTTCCTGCTCGTTCAATTACCCACGATTTGCCAGATGATCACCCTGAACGGCACCATTCAGCGCAAGTTTTATTTCCCGGCCGATCCCCTGACGACCCTCATCTATTTCAGTGACCTCAGCCGGGTCACTTATTTGTTGCCCCATATCGCTGTGGTCGAGGCCTATTCCAGCGACAAGGTTCGGATTCGCTATCAGACGGTCGAATTGGGAGCATACACCATCAATATTTTCTGCGATCTCGATAGCATAGTCGATCTGGACAACATGGAGATCGTCATCGGCCCGTTGGCGGATTGTCAACAAGTCACGCAGGAAGCGACACTGAACGCGACGACGGGCCACGGCTATTACGCCAGCACGGCGAAGCTTTCTCCCGAAGACGATGGGACAGCTATCGATTATTATTTCCAGTTCAAGTCGGAGTTGCTTCGGCCGCGCGGTTTGCGCATGATGCCCAAGCGCGTCGTCGACCGCATTGCCCATAGTATCTCGCTTGGCCGCGTCGCGGAAATCGCCGAGGGGTTCATGGAAAATGCGCTGGATGCCTACGACGATTGGTATGCCGAGCAACCGCGCGATCTGGTGCAACAATGGCTGGCCGCTCGCGAAGGCGAGTTTGTCGCCGCCGAGCGCGCCCGAAAATCCCTGTAAGAGGTTGTCATCATGAAAATTGAGGGACACCAGACCTACGCCGCCGACCGAGAGATGCTATGGTCGCTGCTCCACGATCCCGACGCGCTCGCTCGCATATTGCCCGGCTGCGAATCGCTTGAAGCGCGCGGGCCGCATGAGTTTCAAGGGACGTTTGCCGTGCGCGTGGGCCAGATGGCGGAACATTTCAGCGGCAGCCTGTCACTGGATCAATCGGTTCCGCTGGAGTCTTATGAGTTCATCGCCAAGGGAAATAACCCCGATGGGGCGATAACCTGCCGCGGCCGCGTGCTCCTGAGTGACGAAGGCCCGGATCACACCATGCTCGCCTATGAGGCCGACGTCGAAGTTGCCGGCCGCCCTGCCCAGTTGACCCAACGCATGCTCCAGACCACCGCTCGCGCTTTCGCCCGCCGCAGCTTCGAGGCGCTACAGGAACAGGTCGATGTCCGCACCGGTGTTCATGCCACGCCGGTGGGGGCCGTGTCTGCTGCCTGGGGCCGCGGGACAGCCCGCGTGTCTTCGCCCCGGGCACTCGATCGGCTTGTCTTTCGGCGGCGTTTGATTTTGGCTGCGCTCGTGTTGCTGGCGGTGCTGTTCTTCCGGCAGCGTGCCGCCAATCGGCGAGAGCGCCTTGTAGCCGAGCAGGTCGCCGA
>JRYD01002957.1_pt1 | contig 13891 bp, 11 predicted proteins | sample 235311 | NCBI WGS metagenome assembly JRYD01 (sample SAMN03074213, study PRJNA261472) | activated sludge metagenome | biome: Common Effluent Treatment Plant; feature: Wastewater; material: Activated sludge; isolation source: activated biomass in a lab-scale reactor treating industrial wastewater at... | reverse complement strand
CCGGTGATGGTGCCGGCGAGCTCGCCTTCTTGCAGAAGGTCGACCGTGCCGCTCAGCAGGAAGTACGTTTGCTTGTCGGCATCGTCCTCGCGAAACAGCACCCGGCCTTTGGGGGCCTGTCGGCGTGACGTTTTGCGAGCGAGCGAAATGACATTCTCCGCTTTCATTCCGTCGAGCGGCGAGAATCTCTTCAACAGGGCGACATCGGCGGGACTACCGGACAGCTCCATGGCGTTCGAGCTACATGACCTTTTACGACGTTTTGCACGACGGACGATGCTAGCACACGCGTTCCGGCGGACTGTGCGCCATGCCGCGGAAATATGCTGTAATCCGGCCCCCTCGCACCACGACCTCGGTCACAGATGAACAAGCCTCGCACCGCCATTACGCCAACTCGTGACGAAAATTACGCCGAGTGGTATCAGCAAGTCGTCCGCGCCGCCGACCTTGCCGAAAACTCCGCGGTTCGCGGCTGCATGGTCATCAAGCCATGGGGCTATGCGTTATGGGAAAACATGCAGCGGGCGCTCGACGACATGTTCAAGGCCACGGGCCATCAGAACGCGTACTTCCCGCTGTTCATTCCTTTGTCCTTCATGCAGAAGGAAGCGGCGCACGTCGAAGGCTTCGCCAAGGAATGCGCCGTCGTCACGCATCACCGCCTCGAAGCCGGACCGGACGGCAAGCTCGTTCCAGCCGGCGAGCTGGACGAGCCGCTGATCGTGCGACCGACGTCGGAGACCATCATCGGCGATGCGTTTGCACGCTGGGTACAGAGCTATCGCGATCTGCCGCTCCTGATGAACCAATGGGCGAACGTGGTGCGTTGGGAAATGCGTACGCGCATGTTCCTGCGCACCGCCGAGTTCCTGTGGCAGGAGGGGCATACCGCGCATGCGACTGCCCGGGAAGCCGTCGAGGAAACCATGCGCATGCTCGGCGTATATGCGACGTTTCTGGAGCAATGGCTCGCCGTGCCGGTGATTCAAGGCGAGAAAACGGCGGGTGAGCGCTTCCCCGGCGCCGAGCAGACCTTCTGTATCGAAGCGATGATGCAGGATCGCAAAGCCCTGCAGGCGGGCACGAGTCACTTCCTCGGCCAGAATTTCGCGAAGGCGAGCGACATCAAGTTCCTCGATCGCGATGGCACTCAGCAATTCGCCTGGACGACGAGCTGGGGTACGTCCACGCGCATGATCGGCGGCCTCATCATGACCCATTCGGACGATGACGGCCTCGTGCTGCCGCCGAAGGTCGCGCCCTCGCATGTCGCGATCATTCCCATCGTTCGCAGCGACGAGGAGAAGCCGCGCGTACTCGAGTACTGCCACAAGGTCGCGGCGGAGCTGCGTGCGCAGCGCTTCGGCGAGCGGGCGATCAATGTGGTCGTCGATGAGCGCGACGAGCGCGGTGGCGACAAAGTGTGGCATTGGATCAAGAAGGGCGTGCCGCTGCGACTGGAGATCGGTCCGCGCGACATCGAGAAGGACGCGTTGTTCGTGGGTCGTCGCGACAAGGCGCCGAAGGACAAGCAGACGATTCCGCGTACGCAGTTCGTCGCCACCATCGCTGCGACGCTGCAATCGATCCAGGATGCATTGTTCGCCCGTGCACTCGCTTTTCGCGAGCAACACACCCGTCGCATCGACAGCAAGGACGAGTTCTACGAATTCTTCACCGCACCACCAGTGCCGGAGAACACGCCGACGCCGATCCACGCTGGCTTCGCGCTCACGCACTTCAGCGGTGAGGTCGAGCTCGAGAAGCGGATCAAGGAGGATCTCTCCGTCACGGTGCGCTGCGTTCCGCTCGACAAGAGCGAGCCGGGCATATGCCCCTTCACCGGCAAGCCCAGCCCGCAGCGTGTGGTGTGGGCGAAGGCGTACTGAGATTGGGCCAGCTGGCCGTGCAGTAGCGCCCCATGTCTCGCGCGTGGCTGCAAATACATTTCTGCGTCGTGCTGTGGGGATTCACGGCGGTCCTGGGGAAATTGATTTCGTTGCCGGCGCTGTCCATCGTGTGGTGGCGCATGGTGATCGTCGCGGCGGCGCTGCTGCTCGTTGCGCAAGTGTGGCGCGGGCTGGGCAAGCTCTCGCCGCGCCTGATTGCGATCTACGCCGGCATCGGCGTGGTCGTCGCGCTGCATTGGCTGACGTTCTACGAATCGATCAAGCGCTCGAATGCCTCCGTCGCGGCGACGTGCATGGCGTTGACGCCCATTTTCATCGCCTTCGTCGAGCCCGTGCTGGCGCGTCGGCGTTTCGATGTCCGCGAGCTGCTGTTCGGGATTGCGGTGCTGCCGGGCGTCGTGCTGGTGGTGGGCGGGACGCCGGATGCAATGCGCGCCGGCATCGCCATCGGCGTGCTCTCCGCGTTTTTCGTGTCCATCTTCGGCTCGCTGAACAAGCGGTTCATCGAGCATGGCGAAGCACTGACGGTGACTGGCATCGAAATGGCCGCGGGCGCGATGTTCATCACACTCGCAGCGTTCATGGTGCCCGGCGTCGAATCGCCGTTCGCGTGGCCGCAGGCGCGCGATGCCTGGTATTTGCTCGCACTCGCGATCGGCTGCACGCTGCTGCCGTTTGCGCTGTCGCTCGTCGCGTTGCGCAAGCTGTCGGCGTTCTCGACGGCGTTGGCCATCAACATGGAACCCATCTATGCGATCCTGCTCGCGATCGTGCTCTTGGGCGAGCAACGCGAGCTGGATCCGAGTTTCTATTTGGGAGTGGCGATCATCCTGGCCGTGGTGTTCGCACATCCTTGGATGCAGCGGCGGCGGGTATATGCCGGATGATTCCGGAGCACGTTGGAGGCGCCGGATCTGAAGTCGTTGTCCGCCGGCTCGGCACGCATGGAAGATCGGTCACTCGGTTCGATCCGGCGTCGTCTTCGGCACGCCGAGCCGGCTTTCGCGAATGGTGATGTAAAGCGTCGAGACGATGATGATGCCGGCGCCGACGAGCGTCATCGCATTCGGAATTTCGCTGAAGAACAAGTAGCCGACCACGATGGCGAACACGAGCCGGGTGTAATCGAGCGGTGCCATCACCAAGGCGTCGCCCTCCGCCATGCCTTTGATGTAGCACCATTGGGTGATGGTGCCGAGCACGCCCATCGCCGCCAGCAGCATCAAATCGGTGAAGGTCGGCCAGCGCCACACGAAGAGTGCGGGTGGGATCGACAACACCAGCCCGAGCACGGCCGACCACACCATCAATGTCGTCGTCGAATGATCGCGCGTCATGAACTTCATGCCGGCGACGGTCATTGCGATCAGGAACGCGGAAGCCAGCGCCGCGAGCGCAGGCATGCTCAAGTAGCTGCCTTCGCTGCCGCTTGGCTGCAGCATGAGCAATGCGCCGAGGAAGCCGATCGTGGTCGCGGTNNCGAGCGCACGGAACAACAGAATGCCCGGACGCGTGGTGCGAAACGCGCCGCGCGGATCCATGAAAATGAGCGGCAATAAGACCAGCGTACTGGCGACCTGCCGATAGAAAGTCTGCAACGCGGCCGGATAGTCCTCGCCGAGATACTTGATCAGCATCGCCATCACGGTGAAGGTCATCGCCGATGCAATCATCCACACCGCACCACGAGTGTTGCGAGGCAGGCGCTCGTAGACGGTTCTTGGTGTTATCACTCTACGAAGGACGATGTGCGCTAAGCGCTGGTCGATGGCGGCGACCAGCGGGGTCATGTTGGATGGAAGATGCGGCTCGCGTCCGCGAGGCCGACGAGTGGTTCGTATTCTATCCGCTACTTGAGCGAACCCTGAACATCTTCGGCGTGTGGGCGTCCGCGCCCAGTCTCATTCTTTGGCGGGATACGTCAGCGGCACGGCGGCTTCGGGCGTCAAAACCTGGAAGGTGAAGCTCTCTTGCAGGTAGAGGAGCACTGACGTCGAGGTGTGATCGAGATAGCCGATCGAGAAATCCTGCCCCACCGACAGCTCGAAATCGCCGCCGCGCAAGCTGATCACGACGGCGCCGTCGGCCGCAGGCGCCCAGACGATCGGTCCGTCCACCAGCTGCCGCACGTGATCGATGATCGGATAGCCGCGCGTGGTGCTGCGCGTGAGGCCGGTATAGCACCGCGGCCCGAGCGCGATGCCGTACGGACCGCACACGCCTTCGCTGCGCAGACGATGTGTCGCTTCGGCAACGACGTCCGGATAAAGCTCGAATTGATCGGGGATCGTGAGTCCATGCCGCGTCGAGGCGGGAAAAATGCCTTCGATACCGGCTGGGGAGTAACCCTGAAACACCGCACGGTCTTCGGCGATCGCGGCTGCCCGGGCGGCATTGCGCACGGGATTCAAGTCGGCATCCCGAGCGCCGCGCCCGATCGCATCCAGCTCCGCGCGCGAGACCTCGAACGGCACGCGAATCTCGATCAGCGGTTGGACGCGCCGAATGCGCGAGACGACGCCTTCCTGCAAAGCGCTGGTCAGCGTGTCCGTGCGGCCGTTCGAGATGGCGGACGTCGACCAGCCCAGCGGGCCGTTGAAATCGACGAAGCGGCGCGCAGCCAGCAGCACTTCGAGCGTGCGTTTCGCCTCGCCGTCGATCGCCTCCCAGGCGTCGGCAGAGATCGGTGCGTGTTCGCGCAGCAGATCGCTCATGTGCCGCGCTCCATGTTCCCGCGCAGGCTGCCGATGCCCAACGAGCCATCGCTTGGACGCCGCTCTTCCCGCGCTTCGCCGTCGTGCTCGGCCGCTGCCTCGATCTCGATGATGTTTCCGCTCGTAAACAAGTAAGTGCGCAAGTGCTCGTCGAGCTTTTGATCGTGCCGCCGCAGCCATTCGAGCGTCATGGCCGCATGCTCCTTCTCCTCGTCGCGATTGTGCGCGAGGATCGCTTTGAGTTCGGGATCGTCGGTCGCATCGACGCGCTGGTCGTACCAATCGACCGCTTCGAGCTCCTCCATCAGCGAGGCGACGGCGCGGTGCCGGTCGATCGTTTCGGGTTGCAGATGCTCGCGACTTTCGTGCAGGCCGGCGCTGTTGTCGGTCATGTGAAATCCTGGAGGCTCGATGTCCTGGATGTCCGGCGAATGCCGTAACGCACTACCGTTTCACTACGCACGAAAGGCGGTTGAGTTCCGCGCGGCCGACATCGCGCTCAAGGGGGCGCGCAAGAGCTGCAAACATGGCAACAGAGAGCGGCGCAGCTGCATCCTGCCGGCGTCAGGCTTGACGCAATCTTTGCAAGATCCGGCTTGCCTACCTTCACGCCATGGCCTATTAGTGAACGGTGTTCGAGTCTCTATTCACCCATCCTCTCTGGGCTTATCGCAACGGCACGTTCGCATTTGCGAGTTTCTGGCCGCTGTGGCTGTTGGGATTGCTCATCGCGTTCGGCACTGCCGCCGTCGCATTCACGCTTTGGCGTCGTCGCCGCGGTAGCGGACAGCGGCTGACGGCCGGTCAGCTGGTGCTGCTCGGCAGTCTGCAGACCATCTTCGTCAGTGTGATCCTGTGTCTACTGTGGCGCCCGGTGCTCAACGTCGAACGCGTCCGCGACCGCGAGAACGTGCTCGCCGTCGCGCTGGATGCATCGGCGAGCATGGCGTACGGCGAGCAGGATCGTTCACGCCTGCAGCAGGCGGTTGCCGCTCTGCAGGGCGATACGCTCGACGCCTTGCGGAAGATATTCGACGTTCAACTGTACGGCTTTGCGCAGCAGGCGCAGCCGATTCCCACGCTCCAATCCGTGCCGCCGCCGGGGCCGCAAACGCGCATCGGCGATTCGCTGGTGCAGATTCTGCAGACCGCGGGCAGCGCGCCGCTCGCCGGCATCGTGCTGTTCAGCGATGGCGCGGAAAACGGCGAGTCGCTGAGCGAGGAGCGGCTGACCGAGATCGCCTCCTATGGCGTACCGATCCACACCGTGGGGCTTGGTCCCGAGATTAATGCCCATGATCTGGAGCTCGAGCGCGTTGATATCGCATCGGTGGCCCCGGCGGGCGCGACGGTCGCGGCGCAGGTCGGTATTCGCCACGATGGCGCGGGCAAGACGCGTCTGCGGGTCTACGATCGCGACAGGCTCGTCGTCGCGCGCGATCTGAATCTGCCGGCTGCGAGCACGACGACGGCCGTGAGCTTCGACATGCCGGTGGGCGAGCCGGGCACGCACGAGCTGCGTTTCGTGCTCGATCCGCTCGAGGGCGAAACCAACGTCATCAACAACGAGCGCTCGCATGTCATGGACGTCGCGGCCGGCCGGCGCTCGATCCTGTACGTCGAAGGCGAGCCGCGCTGGGAATACAAGTTCCTGCGTCGCGCGGCCGATGGCGATCGGGCTCTGCGGCTCGTGAGCCTGGTCCGCACGACACCGAATAAACACTTTCGCCAGGGAGTGAATTCTCCCACGGAGTTGCGGGATGGATTTCCATCGTCCGCCGCCGAGCTGTTCGCCTATGACGCCGTCATCATCGGCAGTTACGAAGCCACGACGCTCGATCAGGAACAGCATCGCCTGCTGAAGGAGTTCGTCGACACGCGCGGCGGCAGTCTGCTGCTGCTGGCCGGGCGCAAGGGGCTGTCCGCGGGCGGCTGGCATGCCGCGGCGATCGCGCCCACGCTGCCCACGCATCTGCCCTCGCGGGGCGACAGCTTGTACGTGCTGCGAACCGGGGCTGCGCAGCCGACGATGTACGGGCTCGAGTATGCGATCACGCGTCTCGACGACGACCCGCGCCGCAATGCCGAAGCGTGGAAGACATTGCCGCCGCTGGCGGATTATCAGGATCTGGGCCGCACCAAGCCGGGCGCGATGGTGCTGCTTGAAGCCGTCGGTGAGCGCTCGCGCGTGCCGCTGCTGGTCTGGCAGCGTTACGGGCGCGGCGCGACGTACGTGCTGGGAACTTCGAGCACGATGCGTTGGCAAATGCATTTGCCTCCCGAGGATCAGCGTCACGAAATGTTCTGGCGTCAATTCCTACATGCGCTGGTCGATGCGACGCCGCGCCGCGCGACGCTGACGAGCGCCCGCACCGTTTACAACGACGAGCGCACCATGACGCTGGAAGCGGAGATTTACTACGAGGATTTCCGCCCGGTAAGCGACGCGGAGGTGGAGCTGTTGGTCGCACCCGAGCGCGATGCGCCGTTCACGCAGGTCATGCGCCCCTCCGGCAACGCCGACGGACGCTACGTCGCCACCGTCGATGCACCGTCCGCCGGCCTGTATCGCATTGACATGAATGCGAAACGTCATGGCGCGTCGGTGGCGAGCGCCACCACGCACGTGCGTCGCGCCGACGGTGTCGTCGAGCACTTCGCGACGCGCCAGAATCGTGCCGTGCTCGAGCGCATCGCGACGATGACCGGCGGGCGCTATTGGCCGCTCGAGGATGTGAAAGGGCTCGCCGCCGCGATTCCGTTTTCGAAGGCGGGCATCGTCGAGCGCCAGACGCTCGACTTGTGGAACCTGCCGATCGTCTTTCTCGCGCTGTTCGTGTTGAAGCTCGGCGAATGGCTGCTGCGGTTGTGGTGGGGGAGGTTGTGAACAGGGGCGGGCGACAGGCGACAGGCTACAGGCTACGGGCGACGGGCGCAGTGCCGGTACGCTCCGGCATTTGCCTTTCGCTCGTTGCCTGTTGCTTGTCTGCATTTTCGCTCGCGATGCCGGGTGTTGCCGGTGCGGACACGCACGCGCTGGTCATTGCCGGGCTCGGTGGCGAAAAGCAGTACGAGCAGCGTTTTCGCGAGCAGGCGAGGTCGATCGGCCAGGCGGCGCAGAAGCTGGCGGGTGACACCTCGCGCGTCACGGTGCTCAGTGCCGAGAATGCCGATCGCGAATCGGTGCGCCGCGAGCTGCGCGCGCTGGCAAGCAGGGCGAAACGCGACGACCAGGTGCTCATCGTCCTCATCGGTCACGGCTCGTTCGATGGCGAGGAGTATCGCTTCAACGTTCCCGGGCCGGACCTCACCGCCGGCGAGCTCGGCGCGCTGTTCGACCAGATTCCCGCGCGCGATCTGTTGATCGTGAATGCGACGAGCGCGAGCGGCGCGACGATCGACCGCTGGAAGCGCGACAATCGCGTCGTCATCGCCGCGACGAGAAGCGGCAACGAGCGCACGGCGACACGCTTCGCGCAATACTGGGTGGAAGCCGTATCGACGGCGGCGGCCGATACCAACCGCGACGACGTCGTCACCGCCGCCGAGGCCTACGAGTTCGCGATTCGGCGCGTCGCCGAATCGTTCAAGGCCGATGTCTCGCTTGCGACCGAGCATGCGCGCCTGGAAGGCAAGGGTGCGCAGCGCATCGCCGTCGCACGCTTCGGCAACGCCGTGCTCGCGACATCGGATGCCGCGCTCAGCGCGCTGTATACGCAGCGCGTGGGTGTGGAGCGCGAGCTCGAAGCGGTGAAGGAGCGCAAGCAAACGCTCCTGGCCGATGCCTACTACGATCAGCTCGAAGAAGTGCTCGTCCGCCTGGCGGGCGTGCAGCGGCAGATCGATGCGCGGCAAGCGACGCTGCGCGGAGGCGGCGAATGAAAGAGCGGTCGATGATCGCATCGCGCCGAGGGGCGGGCCGAGCGCAGGCGCTCAGCGCGCTTTTACTGCCGGTGTTGTTGCTGGCCAGCCAGCCCTCCTTCTCTCAACTCATCGATTACGACCCGCGCCGCGCGAGCGAGCTGCGTACCTGCGACGACCATCGCTACCGCGGCCGCGTCGAGCCGGCACGCAATTGCTATCGGCGCTTGCTGGAGGGTTCCGGCAACGTCATCACGCAGGCGGAGGCCGCCTGGGCGCTCGGCGATACGCAAAGTGCGAACTCGCTGTTTCGCGAGGCGGCGAATGCGAACGAGCGCTCCTCGCAGCCGCGCGTGCGCTGGGGCCGCCTGTTCCTGCATACGCATCAACATCGCGAAGCGCTAGAGCTGTTCCAGGAAGCGCAGCAGCGCTCGCCAAGCGATGTCTACGCCAAGCTCGGCATGGCGCATGTGTTCGCCGAGCAGTTCGAAGGCCAGGCGCGTACGCTCGTCGAGGAATTGTTGGAGCAGGACGACACGCTGATCGATGCGCATCTGCTGAAAGCGCGCATGGATCTGGAGGAAGGGCAGCTCGACGACGTCGCCAAGACGCTCGATCGCGCGCAGCAGCTCGCGGAAAAACAACGTCAGCCGCCGCTCGAAGTGTTCGCGCTGCGCGCCGTATTCGAACAGCTGCGAGGCAGCGACAAGCGCAGCTCATGGATCGATCGCGCGCTCGCGTACAACCCGCGCTATGGCGCGATCTTCGAACAGCTCGCGCATTTCGAAGTGATGCGACGGCGCTACCGCCAGGCGACGCAGCTGCTGCAGCGGGCCGTGGCAGTGCAGCCGGATCTGTGGTCCGCGCATGCGCAGCTGGGTGCGAATCTGCTGCGCGAAGGCGATTTCGTACAGGCGCGCATCCATTTGACGAGCGCGTATTCCGGCGATCCGTACAGCGCGACCACCGTCAATACGCTGCGACTGCTCGACCGCGTCGACGATTTCGAAGTCACGTCGACGAAGCTGATGGTGCCTAGTGCGAGCGGTGAGCTGCCTGTCGAGCTGCGCTTGCGTCTCGACAAGAAAGAAGCGGACATGATTCGTCCCTACGTGCAGCAGCTCGCCGCCGACAGCATCGCGGCGTTCTCGCGGCGCTACCAGTTCGAGCCGCGCGAGCCGATCACGCTGGAGCTGTATCCGGAGCACGACGATTTCGCCGTGCGCGTCGCAGGGCTGCCCGGCATCGGCTTGCTGGGCGTTGCGTTCGGCTACCTGGTTGCGATGGACAGTCCATCGGGCCGCGCCACCGGCGAGTTCCACTGGGGCTCGACGCTGTGGCACGAAATGGCGCACGTGTTCACGCTGGAGGCGACCGATCATCGCGTGCCGCGCTGGTTGAGCGAAGGGATTTCGGTGTTCGAGGAATGGCGCACCGGTCCCACGCCCGGCGTCGTCGTTACGCCCGAGACCGTCGCTGCCATGCAGACGAACAAGCTGCTGCCGATCGCCGAGCTCGATTCGGGATTCATCCGTCCGAGCTATCCCAATCAAGTGCAGGTCTCGTACATGCAGGCCGGGCTCGTGTGCCTGTTCATCGAACAGCGCTTTGGCTTCGAGCGGTTGGTCGCGCTGCTCAAGCAGTTCACCAAGGAGACGAGCACGAAGGAGGCCGTCGAGGACACCTTCAGGATGTCGAGCGAGGAGCTCGACAAGCAATTCGATGCATTCGTGCGCGAACGCTACCAGCCGCTGCTCGCCGACCTGCAAGGTTGGGAGAATCTTCAGCGACAGGCCAGCAAGGCGATCGCCGATTCGCGCTGGCGTGATGCGATTACGCCTGCGCGCAGGGCGGTCGAGCTCTATCCCGAGCACAGCGGTCCCGGCAGCCCGTATCTGTTGCTGGCGCGCGCCTACGATAGATCGGGCAGCCGCCCGCAGGCGTTGCAGACGCTGCTCGACTATCGCCAGGCGGGCGGCTGGGACCCGAACGCGCTGCGTGAGCTTGCGACGTGGCTCGACGAGGCGGGACGCGGCGCCGAGGCGCTCGAAGTGTTCGCCGCGATCAACTACGTCGATCCGCTGAACGGCAATCAGCACATGGTGCTCGGCGAGCGCCTGCTCGCGAACGGCAAGCACGAAGACGCGCTGCGCGAGTTCCGCGTGCAGCTGGCATTGAGTCCGCACGATCCCGCGCCGGGGCATTTCGGCATGGCGCGCGTGCTGCGCGCCATGGGCGATCGGCCCGCCGCGCGTCGCCATTTACTGGAAGCGCTGGAAACGGCGCCGCACTACAAGCCGGCGCAAACCTTGCTGCTGCAAATGATCGAGGAGCGACAACGCAATGAATGATTCCGTGCCAGAAGCGCTTGCCGGCGGCGATGCCCGCGCGCTCGTGTCGTTGTTCCAGGAGCGGATCGGCTCGATTCGCTCGAGTGTGCGAACCGTCATCGTCGGGCAGGACGAGGTCGTCGATCACCTGCTGCTCACGCTGCTGGTCGGCGGGCACTGCCTGATCACCGGCATGCCGGGCACCGCGAAGACGCTGCTGGTGCGCACGCTCGCGGCGGCGCTCGGGCTCTCCTTCAAGCGCATTCAATTCACTCCGGACCTGATGCCGACGGACGTCACCGGCACGGACATCATCGAAGAGGACATCACCACCGGCCATCGCAAATGGACCTTCGTGCCCGGGCCGCTGTTCGCCCACGTCGTGCTCGCGGACGAGATCAACCGCACGCCGCCGAAGACGCAGGCGGCGCTGCTCGAAGCGATGCAGGAGCATTCGGTGACGGTGCGCGGCACGACGCACAAGCTCACGCCGCCGTTCTTCGTGCTCGCGACACAGAACCCGATCGAGCACGAAGGCACTTATCCGCTGCCCGAAGCGCAGCTCGACCGCTTCTTGTTCAACGTGCTGCTCGATTACTTGAGCGCCGAGGACGAGGTCACGGTCGTCGATCGCAATACCTCGCGCATGAGCCTGCCGGAAATCCAACCGTGCACGAATGCGGACGAGATCATGAAATTCCAATGGCTGGTGCGCCAGGTGCCGGTCGCGGAACAGATCCGCAGGCATGCCGTGGATCTCGTGCGTGCCACGCGTCCCATCGAACCCACCGCGCCGGAGGCCGTGCGCAAATACGTGCGCTACGGCGCGAGCGTCCGCGCCACGCAGTTCCTGTGTCTGGCGGCGAAGGCCAGGGCGCTGATGGAAGGCCGCTATCACGTCACCGTGGAAGACCTGCATGTGCTCGCACCCAATGTGCTGCGCCATCGCGTGCTCACCAACTATCAAGCGGAGTCGGACGGCAAGACCATCGACGACGTGCTGCAAGAGGTGATCAACAGATGAGCAAGAGGCCTGCTGGCGAGCTGGCCAGCTGGCGAGCTGGCCAGAATCCACGAGGATCGTTTCGTGCTTGTTCGGCACGATCTTCTATGGAAGCCCTGATTTACTCGTTACCCCGGCGCACACCGAGGTGCATCTTCTTGAAAGACATGAATTCCGGCTTTCGCCGGAATGACGAAGTCAATCAGAGCCTCCTCAATCAGAGCCTCAATGTATGCCGCCTGTTCTGGCCAGCTGGCCAGCTGGCCGGATCCCCAGCAGGCCCCTCTTCCCTCTGACACATGTCCTCTCATCTTCAACGTCTGCTTCCGGCCGCGACGCTGGCGAGTCTTGCGAATCTCGAGCTCATCGCGCGCACGGCGGTCGAGGGTTTCCTGACGGGTTTGCATCGCTCGCCGCGCTTCGGCTTCAGCCAGGAGTTCAAGGAGTATCGCGCCTATGCCGAAGGCGACGATCCGCGGTTCGTCGATTGGAACGTCTATGCGCGTACCGAGCGCACCTACATCCGGCGCTACGAAGGCGAGACGAATACGCGCCTGATGCTGCTCGTGGATGCGAGCGCCTCGATGGGCTACACCTCGCACACCATCACGAAGCTGCAATACGCCAAGTTCATCGCCGCGGCGTTCGCCTATCTGGCGACGCGTCAGCACGATCCCGTCGGCTTGATCGTGTTCGACGAAAAGCTGCGCCATTACCGTCCGCCGACCAGCCGCGCCGGGAGCTTGCAGGGTCTGCTGCACGTGCTCGATGAGGTGCAGGCGGGTGGGCGGACCGATCTGGCCGGTTGCTTCAGCAGTTTCCGCGAGCATCTCACGCGCCGCGGCCTGGTCGTGGTGATCTCGGATCTGTATTGCGATCCGGCGGCGATGACCCGCGCCGTGCAGCCGCTCGGCTATCACGGCCACGACATCATGATCGTGCAGGTGCTCGATCCGCGCGAGCTGAAGCCCGACTGGAGCGAATCCGTCGTGTTGAAGGATGTGGAGACGGACGAGCTCGTGAACGTGTCTCCCGATTATCTCGAAGGACGTTATCGCGAACGCATCGCCGCCCATCTGGAGGAGTTGCGCACCTCCGCCGCCAGCGTCGGCGCGCATCAGACCCTGGTGACGACCACCGATCCGCTGGACGACGCGCTGCGCCGCTACTTGCAGTTCCGCCAGGGACGGAACTGAGCATGTTCCTCGCTCCTCTCTTCCTTGCCGGCTTGCTCGCGATTGCGGTACCGATCTGGCTGCATCGTGTCGCGCGGGCGAACCCGACGCAGCATCCGTTCGCGTCGCTTATGTTTCTGGAGCCCAGCGAGACGCAGCGCACCGCGAAGCGCACGCTGCGTTATTGGCTGCTGCTCGCGGCGCGCATTCTGCTGTTGATTCTGCTGGCGCTCGCTTTCGCCGGACCGCTGGTGTCGCCACAGGTCGTGCCCGAACGTGCAAGCAATGCGCGCTTGCACGCCATCGTCGTCGACGGCTCGATGTCGATGCAGCACGGCGATCGCTGGCGGCGCGCGCTCGATACGGCGCAGTCCATCATCGACGCGGCGCGCGCCGGTGATCGCGTGATGCTCGTCGCGGCGGCCGGCCGTCGCATTCAAGTGATCCATGAGCCCACGGCCGCCAGCGATGCCGGCGCGCTGCGCGCGCAACTGCGCACGCTGACGCCAGGGGTCGAGCGGCTCGACTATGGCTTGTTGATGTCGACGTCGAAAGCCTGGCTCGGCACGCCGCGTATGCCGGTGCTGGTGCATTTCATTTCGGATTTGCAGCAGTCGGCCAGCCCGCTGCGGTTCGCCGATCTGGAGCCGCCGCCGAATACTGAAGTCGTGCTTCACGACGTCGCCCGCGGCGGCGGGATCGAAGACGACGTGAACACGTTCGTCGCCTCCGCGCAGATCGCAACGACGGATGCGCGCAAGCTCATCGCCAGGATCGTGACCAACTCACCGCGCGCCGAGCGGCGTGAGGTCATCCTGAACGTCGACGGCAAGGAAGTGGCGCGCCGACCGGTGGAATTCGCCGCGGCAGCCGTGCCGCTGTCGCCCGCGCAGCA
>JRYD01011654.1_pt1 | contig 13942 bp, 17 predicted proteins | sample 235311 | NCBI WGS metagenome assembly JRYD01 (sample SAMN03074213, study PRJNA261472) | activated sludge metagenome | biome: Common Effluent Treatment Plant; feature: Wastewater; material: Activated sludge; isolation source: activated biomass in a lab-scale reactor treating industrial wastewater at... | reverse complement strand
ACCTGGTGGCAGACCGAGACCGGCGGCATCCTGATCACGCCGCTGCCCGGCGCGATCGCCCTGAAGCCCGGCTCGGCGACGCTGCCGTTCTTCGGCGTCAGGCCGGCTCTCGTCGACGACAAGGGCAGCCTCATCGAGGGCGCCGCGCGAGGGCAACCTCGTCATCCCCGACAGCTGGCCCGGCCAGATGCGCACCGTGTTCGGCGACCACGAGCGTTTCGTGCAGACCTATTTCTCGACCTTCAAGGGGGTCTACACCACCGGCGACGGCGCCAGGCGCGACGAGGACGGCTACTACTGGATCACCGGCCGCGTCGACGACGTCATCAACGTCTCCGGCCACCGCATGGGCACGGCCGAGGTCGAGAGCGCGCTGGTGGCGCATGACGCCGTGTCGGAGGCCGCCGTGGTCGGCTATCCGCACGACCTCAAGGGCCAGGGCATCTACTGCTACGTCACGCTGAAGGCCGGCGAGACCGCGTCGGAGGAGCTGCGCAGGGAGCTGGTGACCCACGTCCGCAAGGAGATCGGCCCGATCGCCTCGCCGGACTTGATCCAGTGGGCGCCGGGCCTGCCCAAGACCCGCTCGGGCAAGATCATGCGCCGCATCCTGCGCAAGATCGCCGCCAACGAGGCCGAGCAGCTGGGCGACACCAGCACGCTGGCCGATCCGAGCGTGGTCACGGATCTCGTCGAGAAGCGGCTCATCCGCTGAGCCGGCGGCTGGCAGCGGCGGCCGATCAGCGCCGCCGCTGCATCAGCACCCAGTAGTCGAGGTCGAGCAGCACCTCGGGCAGGTGCCTGCCGGCGGCGTCCAGCAGCGGGAAGTCCCGGCAGGGCCGGTCCCTGGTCGCCACCAGCCGCAGCCGCAGGGCGCCGAGATCGGGTCCCAGCTCGGCCTTGGCCAGCACTTCCGACCAGGCACGGACCGTGTCGCCGGCGACGCACGGGTTGACGTGGCGGCCGGCATTGATCGCCAGGATGTTCTGGGCGTTGCCGAGCCCGTTGAAGCTGAGCGAGCGGGCGAGGCTGATGACCACCCCGCCATAGACGATGGTCCTGCCGAGCCGGCCGGCCTTCTCGACATGGTCGTTGAAATGGACGCGGGCGGTGTTCTGGTAGAGCCGGGTGGCCAGCCGGTGCTCGCTCTCCATGACGCCCATGCCGTCGACATGGTCGATGCGCTCGCCGACCTCGTAGTCCTCCCACAGCCAGGGCGAGCCGGTGACGGCAGGGTCGACCGGCGCGGCGCGCAGGCCCTGCGGGATCACCAGCCGCTCGGACGGCACGAAGGCCGGCAGGTCGGGCGGGGCGGCCTCGGCGACCGCGGCCGCGGCATCGCGCTTGCGCACCATCACCCAGCGCACATAGTCGAGCACCGGCTCGCCGGTGGCCTTGCGGCCGGTGGTGCGCACCCAGACGATGCCGGTCTGGCGGTTGGAATTCTCCTTCAGGCCCAGCACGGTCGAGACCGCCTCCAGCGTGTCGCCGGGATAGACCGGCGCCAGGAAGCGGCCGTCGGCATAGCCGAGATTGGCGACGGCGTTGAGCGACATGTCCGGCACGGTCTTGCCGAACACGGTGTGGAAGACGAGCAGGTCGTCGAGCGGCGAGCGCGGCAGGCCGGCGGCTCGGGCCAGGGGCTCGCAGCAGCCCTGGGCGAAGCGCGAGCCGGTGAGCGCCAGGTAGAGGGCGGCGTCGCCCTCGGTCAGCGTGCGCGGCGTGGCGTGGCGGATCTCCTGGCCGGCGCGAAAATCCTCGAGGAAGTTGCCGGTGCCGGCCTTGCCCATCTCGCCCTCGCGCTGCGCCGCAACAACAGGCGCGCAGCATGCCAGGGCGGGTACGGTCCCGTGGCCGTGCAGAGTGTCGCAGCTCAGGTGGGCAGCTTGCGGTCGGTGCGGCCGCCGCGCTTGCTCTCGATCGCATCCCAGATGTCGCTTTCGAGGATGACGCCGTCGAAGCGGTCGATCTCCTGGATGCCGGTCGGCGAGGTGACGTTGATCTCGGTGAGGTAGTCGCCGATGACGTCGATGCCGACGAAGATCAGGCCGCGGCGTTTCAGCTCGGGTCCGAGGCGGGCGCAGATCTCGCGCTCGCGCTCCGTGAGCTCCGTTCTGGCCGCCGTGCCGCCGACATGCAGGTTGGAGCGCGTCTCGCCCTCCGCCGGCACGCGATTGACGGCGCCTGCGACCTCGCCGTCGACAAGGATGATGCGCTTGTCGCCGGCGCGCACCTCGGGCCGGTACTCCTGCACCATGAAGGGCTCGCGGAACACGGTCTGGAACAGCTCGACGAGGGAGCTGAGGTTCGTATCCTCGGGGCGGATGCGGAACACGCTCGCGCCGCCGTTGCCGTAGAGCGGCTTCAGGATGATGTCCTTGTGTGCGCGGCGGAAGGCGGCCACGTCGTCCATGGAGCGTGTGACGAGCGTCGCCGGCATCAGGTCCAGGAAGTCCAGCACGAAGATCTTTTCCGGGGCGTTGCGCACGTGGGCCGGATCGTTGACCACGAGCGTTCGCGGGTGGATGCGTTCCAGGAGATGCGTGGTCGTGATGTAGGCCATGTCGAAGGGCGGGTCCTGGCGCAGAAGCACCACGTCCCATTCGGAGAGGATCTCGCGGCTGTGACGTCCGAGCCGGTAGTGGGCGCCGACCGTGTCCGTGACGCTCAGCCGGTGACCCGCTGCAACGAGGTCGCGGCCGTCGAGCGCGAGGTTCTGCGGCGTATAATAAAAGATCTCGTGCGCGCGGCGCTCGGCCTCGAGCAGGATGGCGAACGTGCTGTCGCCACGGATGTCGATGCGCTCGATGGGATCCATCTGGCAGGCAACGCGCAGGGGCATGGGGCGCTCTCGGATCTGGCCCGGGACCGGGCTCCAAGCTTTTGACGAGACCGATGAGGGGCTTCGGGCCGATCGGGTCCGACGCGCTCATGGTCCAGGCTGTCTAGCACGAGAGGGGTGCGCCCGCGCAAGACCGCGGCGGATGCCGCCGGTCCGGAGCAGAGAGCTCCGGTCGGGCGGGCGCCGCCGGTTTCGGCCGGCCCCGGCGCCGTAGACTCTCCGGGGCCCTCAGGCCTTATCGTCGCCGGCGAGGACGTGGGCCATCCATTCGTCCTGGGTGATGGAGCCCGCCTTCTCGAGGGCCTGAAGCTCGCCCGTCCTTAGGATGTCCTGCAAGCCATCGATGCGCTTCCACTCGCAGAACGGCGTCTCGATCTCCGCGCGCGGCACGTAGCGCGAGGCGGCCACCTTTTTGTAGCGGTGGACGTAACGCGGGCAATTCATCCACACGTCCGTTACGGTCACCTTCACGGCGAGCTCGGCCTCCTGGAAGATCTCCATGATGGGCCCGTCGTGCACCAGCTCGGCGCATCCCTGAAGGCGCAGCCGGAAGGGCTTCTCGAAATCGATGAACAGGCAGCCGACCTCGGCGTGGGCGGCGATGTTGCCCGTGGAGTAGTGCATGCCGTTGCCGTCGTAGCTCGGGAACGCGAGCGTCTTGGCGTCGAGCACGCGCACGAAGCCCGGATCGCCGCCCTTGTAGGAGACGGTCGGCCGCCCGTGATGGTCGACCGAGGAGAGGAAGAACATATCGCGGCTCTCGATGAAGGCGCGTGCCATGTCGTCGAGCTCCGTCTTGGCGGCGATCAGCTCGATGCGGTCGGCCATCGGCCGGCTCGCGAAGCGATCCTGCAATTCCCGATGCTGCGGTCCATAGAGCCTGCTCATGCGACCTCTCCTCCTCGGTCCGGCGCCTCCGCGTGTCGAACGCCATCACGCGCAGTTGCGGCGTGTCGTCCGCTGAAAACGGGGTGCCATCTCTTTCGGATCGCACCCCGTTCCGTTCTCATGCCCGGCCGGGCACGATCCTATTTCTTGTCGTCATCGTCAGCGGTGCCGTACTTGGCCTTGATGCTCTCGATGCCGTCCTTGAAGATGCCGTCAATCGTCTGGCGCGCTTCTTTGTCGTCCTTGCCGTCGGCGGCGTCGTAGGTGGCGCTCCAGACGACGTTGATCTCGTCGAGATCGTCGTCATCGGGCGTGACCGAGAACTGGGCCTCGTAGTTCTTCACCGGGAGCGGGCTTTCGATGATCTCGTAGCGGTAGCTCGCGGTGCCCGTGTCGACGAGCCTCTCCCGGATCGTGCCGCCGCTCTTGAGGGTCAGAGTGCGGAAGGTCTCGCCGCCCTCCTTGCTTTCCTCGCAGCCGGCGATCGCGGGGTGCCAGTCCTTGATGGCGCACCATCCGCCGACCTTGTCCCAAAGCGCTAAGCGCTCCGCTTCGGCCTTGGCCTCGTCGACGTTGATCTCGAGCTTCTTGGCGGAGACGAGGCTCGCGGCTGAGGCCGTGCCGGCTCCCACGTATAAAGTCCCGGCGGCCACCATCAGCGCGGCAGTCCATCTTGTCATCGCGTTTTACCTCCACGTGCCTCGTTTGGGTTTGCTTGGTCACCCCCCGTGTAACACAGTAGCGTATAATTCATCCCGGGTGACGCCGGGAAGTGCCGGCAATAACACTTATTCGTGTGGAGGCAGGGCCGGTTAGAGGCCGTTCGGGATGTAACGGGGCCAGCGGCCGCCGATCAGAAAAACGATATCGAAGCCGAGCTCGCAGGTCCGATAGCGCTCGTTCCGGGCGAGCCAGAGGCTGGCTGCTCTGCGGATCCGGGCGCGCTGGGCGGCCGAGATGGCGGCTTCGGCCGCTTCCAGGGTGGCGCGGCGCTTGACCTCGACGAAAGCCACGCGCCGGCCGCGCACGGCGATGAGGTCGATCTCGCCGAGCGGGGTTTTCTCCCGGATTCCGAGAATGCGATAGCCGCGCAGGCGCAAGCTCAGGGCTGCGATCCATTCGGCATGGCGGCCCTGGCGCTCGCGGGACCGTCGCGCGTCGCGGCCTCGCTCGCCCGGTGCGGTGGCGCGGCGCCAGCCCATGCGGTCAGCTCCGCTCGCGCTGCTTGAGGCCGAGCGCGACGTCGTAGACGCGGCCCTTCGGGACTTTCAGCGTTTCGGCGACGAGGCGCGAGGCATCGCGGATGCTCAGGGTTTCGAGCGCCGGGGCCAGCCGCGCTGCGATCTCGGCGTCGCTGACCTCGCCTGCCTCGGGCGGCCCGACCACGATCACGACCTCGCCCTTGGGCGGGGCGAGGGCAAACGCTTGGGCGAGATCGGCGAGGCGCGCACGGCGAACATCCTCGTGCAGCTTGGTCAGCTCGCGGGCGAGGGTGGCTTCGCGGTTGCCGAGCCCCGCCGCGAGATCGGCCAGCGTGTCGGCGGTGCGGGTCGGTGCCTCGAAGAAAAGGAGCGTGGCGGGAACCGCGGCCAGCTCCGCGAGGCGCGATCGTCGCGCGCCTCCCCTGGCCGGGAGGAAGCCCGCAAAGAAGAATGCGTCCGTCGGCAGGCCGGCGATGGTCAACGCCGCGAGCGCGGCCGAGGGGCCGGGCACGGCCGTGACGGCATGCCCCGCGGCCGCGGCCTCGCGCACGAGCTTGAAGCCGGGGTCGGAGATCAGCGGCGTGCCCGCGTCGCTGATCAGCGCCACGACGCGGCCGTCGGCGAGCTCCTTCAGCACGCGCGGGCGCTGCTCCTCGGCGTTGTGCTCGTGATACGGGCGAAGCGGCGTGCGGGCGGCGTAGTGAGCGAGCAGCGTGCGGCTGCGGCGCGTGTCCTCGCAATAGACGATGTCGGCGCGCGCGAGGATCGCAATGGCGCGCAGCGTCATGTCGGCCAGGTGCCCGATCGGCGTTGCGACCAGGTAGAGGCCCGGCGCGAGCGGCAGGCCGAGCTGTCGCTCGATCTCGAAGGCGACCCGGCCCACCGTTGCGGAGATGCCGTCCGCCGCCTTCTCGGAAGGCTCGTCAGTCATCGGCGGGCCTCGCGCGGGCGCGGGTTTGTTCTGGTTCGGTCATGCCGTCGTCGTCATCCTGCTGTCGCCTCCGCCAATCCGGAGCGGTGCGCAGAATGCGGCCCCGCGCGGGGCGCGGCAAGCGCGGGAGCGGGGGCCTTGGCGCTTTCGCTTGCGCCATCTTTGGAATGGCGAAGGGACAGGTCCTGTCAGGCGGCGGTGCGCACGCGGTCCCTGGGGCGCGTCGCCTCGTTCCTGCGCGACAGCTCGAGCAGGGCTTCGATCGAGGTGTCGAGCGCCTTCGGATCGGGCAGCCGCCCGATGGTGCCGTCTCCGAAACGGGAGGTGGTCATGATCGGGCGGAGGTCATCGCGCAGGCGGGCCATGACGTACATGAGCGCGTCCAGCTGCTCGCCGGCTGCGGCGTGACAGGTCACGGCGGCATTCGCGCCGGCCCCGGCGGTGGCGAGGGGCCCGGTGGCGAGCGCCCAGGCTTCCGGCGCCTCCAGGGCGGGCACCTCGGGGCGCGCCACGGCGCTCGGTGCCGGCGGCGCCGTTCGGGGAGGGTTGAGCCATTGGGTCGGGTTAACCGCCGCCACCATCCCGGCCGTCTCGCCGGTCATGCGCCGGAGACGGGTTGCGGCTCTAGCCGCGCGTGCCGAAAGACGGCGGCTTTCGTCGACCACGAAGAAGACCAGATCCTCGAACCAGAACGGTCCGAGCGGTTCGATACGGAGGGGCAGCCTTCGCAATTGCATGATGATGCGCTGTTGGTTCAACGCGAGGCCCGTCGCGACGCGAAGCGCCGCAGAGCTGGGTCGCAGCTTTGTATGGGCGCTTAAAACGTGAGCTTATTCGCGTATTTGCGCAAGGCAATTCTGTTCCGATGCGCGTTGAGCGCTCAAGCGGTCATGGAATCAATGATGAAACCGTATGGCTAATAAGCGCTGCGGATGGGCGGCAGATACAATCCGGCCTGCGGGGCGGATGGGGAGGCGTCGTGCCGTCAGCGGGCCTCCGGCCCATGACGCTCCGTGGCATAGGCCGCCGGGCGAACAGGCACCGTGACGGCCCATGCCGGCGCGCCTCTGCCGTTGCCGCCGGCATTCCGGGTCTCGGCGGGCCCGCGATAGCGGTAGTGGCCGGTGATCTGGTCGACGAAGAGCGCGTCCTCGAGCTCGGGTCCCCAGCCGCGGTTGTGCACGATCATCGGCCGGCCGGACGCCGCCACGACCGACGACACGATGGCGATGTGGGCGCGCGCGCCCCGGTTCTGGGGGCGATGGTAGGTGACGATATCGCCGGGGCGATAGTCCTCGGGGAAGGTCGTGACCGGCAGGCTTTCGCCCCGGGCGGCGAAGAAGCGCCGCAGGATCTCCGTGCGGCGATGGTCGATGCTCGTATCGCCGGTGCCGGCGCGTGCCTTGTGCACGAGAGCCTGCAGGTCGAGGCCCAACGTGCGATAGGCGCGCACGACGACGTCGGTGCAGACGCCGAACAGACGGTTCACGTCGCCCATGGGGTAGGAGATGTTGCGATAGGCATCGTTGTAGATGACGAGGCCGCCCACCTGTGCTTCGGCGGCCTTGGCCAGGCGGAGGCCGAAGGTGGAGGGGTCGGCCGGGCGCAACGTCTCGCCGTGGGACAACGCCGTGGATGTTGCGGGCCGGAGGGGCTCGGCGACGGTGCAGACGCCGGCGTGAACGGGCTCGCCGTTCTCGCCCGCTTCGAGCACTTCGATCGGATCAGGCGTGCGGGAGGCCAGGCTGCGGCCGGTCCCGCCGACGGGTCCGAGCAGGGCCAATTGCGTTTCCTCGCGCTCGCGCGCCGGCGTGGACACCACTGGGACAGGCCCGAGCAGGGGCAGCACGGTCTCCGCGCGTTCGCGCGCTGGCCGAGGCGCGATGTCGGAGGCGGTCACGGCCGCGACGACGATGCCGAGAGGCGCCGCTCTGAGGGCCTCGCCCGGGCGGGCGACGACGAGGCTTTCGGGCGCCGTGCGGATCGCCGCCAGATCGGCGCGCACTGGAAGAGCCGTGTGTATCGGCACCCGCGGCGCAGACGCCAGCCGCACGTCCTGCGTCGGCCCGGGCGCGAGGGGCAGAACCTCCTGGTCCGGGATGGCGATCGCCGTCAGGCTCTCGATCGCGCGCAGGGACTGATGCAGCCCCATCGCCGAGGCGGCGAGAAGGAACGGCAGGAAAAGCAGCGCGAACACCTCGCGCTCGTCGCGCGAGTAGGCGCGCAGGGCGGCCTGAGCGCTGGCGCGCAACCGGCCCGCCGCAGCGCCGAGCCCGCCCGGCATGCGGCGGCGCACGGTCTTGGCCAGGGAGGCGAACCGAACCCCCGCTGTCCTCATGGGCTGCCGGGCCTTGGGTCTTTGACGCGCCACGGGCGCGGCGGGTGCCGGCTGCCGGGATGAGGTCCGCGCATGCCTCGAGGCCGCCGCGGGTGCCTCAGCACGCAGCTGTTTCGTCTTCGGCCGGGACTTGCGCGGCTTCCTCTTCACGTCGGCGCCCGAGCATCGGGGTGGGTGTCAGGGTTGAAGTGTATGAAACAACCCCATGACTCACCATCTGAAAATTTAGTTTACGAAAGATTCCCCACGACGCGATCATAACCCAACGGTTCCTCGGGTGCGTTGCATTCCAGCCCCACACGGTGTCGGATCTGCAACCTGTCCAAGCCGTGCGCGCGCAGCGTGCGCAACGACGGAGCGCCGGCGCTCTTCGAGAGCTTGTGGCCGTGGGCGTCGGTCAGCAGCCGATGGTGATGATAGAGCGGCTCGGGCAGGCCGAGGATGATCTGCAGGAGACGGTGCAGGCTCGTCGCCGCATAGAGGTCGTGGCCGCGGGTCACGTGCGTGACGCCCTGGCGCGCGTCGTCGACGGTGACCGCCAGATGGTAGCTCGCCGGCACGTCTTTGCGCACGATGACCGCGTCGCCCCAGTCGGCCGGATCCATCTCGATGCGCTCCCCGTTGCCGTCCGCGTCGATCTCCGTAAAGGTGATGCGGCGCCGGCCGGTGATGCCTTCGAGCGCATCGAGCGCGCGGTCCATGTCGAGACGCAGCGCGAACGGCTCGTTGCGGGACAGGCGCGCCGCAATCTCCTCCTTGGGCAGGGTCTTGTGCAGTCCCGGATAGAGCGGCGTGCCGTCGGGATCGAGAGGAGGCGGAGCGGTTGCGGTTTGCGTCGCCTCGGCGATCTCGGCGCGGGTCGCGAAACATGGATACAGAAGACCGAGCTTCAGGAGCCAGTCGGAGGCGGCGCTGTAGGTCATGAAACGCGCGCTCTGGCGCAGGACAGGCTCCTCCCACGCGATGCCGAGCCAGGCGAGATCCTCGAAGATCCCGGTGACGTAATCCTCGCGGCAGCGCGTGATGTCGATGTCCTCGATGCGGACGAGAAAGCGGCCGCCGAGCCTTTCGGCCATGTCGAAGCCCGTGAGCGCGGAGAGCGCGTGGCCGAGGTGCAGCTCGCCGTTCGGGCTCGGCGCGAAACGCAGGACGGGACGCGCGCTCATTGTGCTCCTCTTCCCGCCGCTCGAGGCCGGATCCGAGTCCCGTCCGGCGCGCAAAGCTGGGACGCATTCGACGCGGGGAGGCGCCTCGCGCCCGCCCTTCTCCGCCTGACGCTGCCGTATGCCGATCCCATGACGCTCCTTCCGAAGCGGGACATTCCAATCTCCAGCTTCCCACCCTACTTTGGGTCGCGCATGACGAAAAGCGAGGAGCGCGACCGCTGTGCCGAAGCCGGATCGTCCACGAAACGCACGCGTGCCGAAGCGCCCTTCCCGCGCAGAGGTGCGCGTGATCGAGACCGCGGCGGACATCCGGGAGGGCGCGCGCGCGTTGCGCCGGCGCTGTCCGGTGATGCGCCGCGTGCACGACCTCGTGGGCGATCCGCCGCTCCGGCGCACGACATCCGGTTTCGTCGGCCTGGCGCAGGTGGTCGTCAGCCAGCAGCTCTCAATCGCAAGTGCGGGTGCGATCTGGATCCGGACGGCCGCCGCCGTCGATCCGTTCGATGCGCCGACGCTTCTGGCGCAGGAGACCGCGACGCTCAAGGGGGCCGGGCTTTCGCACGGCAAGGTAAGGACGCTGAGGGCGGTCGCGGAGGCGGTTGTGGCGGGCGCGCTCGACCTCGAGACGCCGCAGGCGGACGACGATTTGCGCGCGGCGCTGCTTGCGATCACCGGCATTGGCCCCTGGACGGCGGACATCTACACGATGTTCTGCCTCGGCCATGCGGACGGCTTTGCGGCGGGAGATCTGGCGCTGCAGGTCGCGGCTGAGCGTGCGTTTGGGCTCGACGGCCGGCCCGATGCGGCCGCGCTCATGGAGATCGCGGAGCGCTGGCGGCCCTGGCGCGGGGTGGCCGCTCGCCTTCTCTGGTCGTTCTACGCGCGGCGCGATCCCTTGCCGTAAACGGTCATCCGAAGGGCCGTTCGCTGCGTAATAAATGGGGTCATCCTGCTGATCCGACACTGAAAGCTCCGAACGAGCCCATGGACCTTCACAGAGCTGACATGCGTCGCTAGTATCCGCACGCCACGGCGGGGGTGACGCCCCGATTCGACGAACCGACTGGAAGCAAGCTCGTGAATGCTCATGCTGCCACGCCGGAAGCGTTTCCGGCACTGGTTCTCAACGCCGACTTCCGGCCCCTGAGCTACTATCCGTTGTCGCTCTGGAGCTGGCAGGAGTCGGTGAAGGCCGTCTTTTTGGATCGCGTCAACATCGTCTCCGAGTACGATCGGACGGTCCGGAGCACGAGCTTCGAGATGCGGCTCCCTTCCGTCGTCTCGCTCAAAACATACGTCAAACCAGCGCTTTATCCTGCCTTCACGCGGTTCNNAACGTCGTGACCGCGTGCGCGCCCTGCAACCTGAAAAAGGGCGGCGAGATGCCGTGGGACGCCGGCATGCGCCCGTTCCAGATGCCGTACCGGCCGACGGTCTTCGAGCTGCATCGCAACGGACGGCTTTTCCCGCCCAACTACCTGCACGAGAGCTGGCTCGATTATCTCTATTGGGATACCGAGCTCGAGCCTTAGCACAAAAAAATAGCCCCGGTTGCCCGGGGCTAAAGTCGGAAGGTCTAACGACGTGCANNGGCTCAGGCCGCGCGCTTCTCCGGTCTCGCGCAGAGGACGTAGGCGATGGCCTCGACGGCCTTTCCCCAATCGGCGGCGTCGGCTGCTGCCGCCTCGGTGCCGAATGCGCGCATGGCGTCCTCCGCCGTTCCGCCATCGCGGAAGAAGCGGGCGCACGACTGGCGCGCAATGCCAACGGCCTGATGCCATTCAATCGGATTGATATGCCCGGGGATCATCGATCGCTCCTGATATCTACTGCTACGCTCAGATCATGGGGCAAGCACACCGGCTCTCCAGTGCCACTACGCGCGACCGGTCCATGTGACACCAACAAAGGGCTGTCGTCAGCGTCCGGTATGCTTGCCTTACCGTTCGGGGCTTCGGCCTCGAGGACCGCGGCCCCGGAATTCCTTGGTCGAACTTCGCTATCTGCGGGTTTCGACCGGACCCCGCTCGCTTTCCTCGATCGCGCCGCCGTGGCCCTCAGGGCCTCTCGCGGCGGTCTCGAGCACGCTTCCGATCACATCCTGCAACGAACGCCACGCACTCTCTTCATACGGCATCGGTTTCACTCACACTCTACGGCGTCACGCTACGCAGGAACGGGGCACGCATGACCGGCACACGCTCGTGCCGCGAACGCTCTCGCTCGACGCTTGCCGGCCACGGGCCGGAACGCAACGCTCTGGGGAACTCGAATTCCTGAACTCAGACGCTTCGACGCGAACGCTTGAACTCAGACGCTTGAACTTGAACGCTTGAACTCGGGGGGAGTGCGAGCCGCTCGGAGAGACACGCGAACTTTTTCGTCCGAGCAGCTCGCCTCATTCGTTCGAACACGCCCGCAAGCGTGTCCTTGGGGGATTGAGGGGGGTACGCCAAACCACAACGCAGAACGCCTGTACGCAACTCGAAGGTCCGCAAGGGACCAGGACGCAACTCACGCTTACGCAACGCAACGATACTCGGTACGCAACTGACGCAACGCTCACTCAAAGGGGTCCGACGCGGTACGCTCACAACAGACGTTCCTTTTGTGTTCCGCGAATGAAATCAAATTAACCGTGACACTGTGGCCACGCGAGGGCGCAAAAACGACTGGCGCGCGAAATGATCTTGACTTGATGTGACGCAGCCACATGCNNAGCGCTTCAGCCGGCTCGATTTTTATTCGGCCGGGTTCCTTGTTGATAACCGGAAGACGTTGAGTCGGCGGCGCTCAGCCGGTCCGGGCCCGTGCCGCGAGGGTGGCGGCTTTGAGCGCGCCGGCGAAGGCCAGGAGCGAGGCGACGGCGTTCCAGCCGGCCATCGACAGGCCGGCAAATGTCCATACGGCCTCGTCGCAGCGGGGTACGCGGGTGGCGCCGAGGCTGCTCAGGAGATCGGCGGCGTCGGTCGGCAGGGCTTGGGCCGTGCCGCACGTGTCAGGCCCGGGCCAGAATTTCCACTCGACGCCAGCGTGATAGATGCCGAGCCCGGCGTTGGCGAGGAAGGCCAGCGCCACGGCGAGGAAGATTACTGCCGCAAGGCGCGGCATCTCGGAGGAGAGCGCCATGGCGATGAAGAGAAGCGGGATCGCTGCGTAGTAGGCGTAACGCTGCATCAGGCAGAGCGGGCAGGGTGCATAACCGCCCAGATACTGGAAGGCGAGCGCGGCCAGGATCACGGCGGTCGCGAGAAAGAGCGTGAGGCCGCCGTAGCGATAGGCGGACGTCCGTTGCGGCGTTTCGAACAGCATGTTTTCCCTACGCTCCGTCAACTAGTAAGTACGCAACTTAGAACACATACCTGATGGCGACAAAGCCCAGCACCAGCAGCACGATGAACACCGTCGTCACGACGTTGAGGCGTTTCTCGATGAACTCGCGGATCGGCTCGCCGAAGAAATAGAGCAGGCCGGCGACAAGGTAGAAGCGCATGGCGCGTGCGATCACGCTCGCCAGCATGAACTCCACGAGCGGCATATGCGTCACGCCGGCCGTGATGGTGAGCACCTTGTAGGGAAACGGCGTCATGCCCTTGATGATCAGGATCCAGACGCCCCAATCGTTGAACCAGCTCGTGAACTGGCCGAAGCTCTCGGCCTTGCCGTAGAACTCCAGGATCGGGCGGCCGATCTGCTCAAAGAAGAAGTAGCCAATCAGGTAGCCGAAGACGCCGCCGATGACGGAGCCGATGGTGGCAACGGTTGCGTACCACCAGGCTTTGAGCCGGTTCGCGATCACCATCGGGATCAGCATCACGTCCGGCGGGATCGGGAAGAACGAGCTCTCGATGAAGGCGACCCAGAACAGTGCGTGCGGCGCGCGCTCGCTCCTGGCCTTTGCCATCATCCAATCGTACAGCCGCCGCATCATCGCTCGCGTGCTCCCCCGACCCCGGTGGGGTCCTGCGTCCTGCCGACGGCGCCCCAGACGCCAGCGCGGTGATTAGTGGGCGGCGGGCGAAATGTCTATCGTGGCGCGGCGACGGGTGCGACCGGCTCGAAGCTTGCGGACAGTTCGAGCACCAGCCGGTTGAGGACGAAGCGGCCCTTCTCCGTGGCCCGGATCCGGCCGAGGGACGCTGGCGGCGATGGCGCGGCGGGGGCGAGGCCCGGGCCGAGGCAAGCGCGGATCTCGTCCAGTCCGGGGGCATGGTCCGGCGGCTCGATTCGTTCGATGAAACCTTGCCCGATCAAGCCCCTGACCGTTGCCGCGTGCGGCGCAAGGCCGCCGATCAGCGCGAGCCGGTCGAGGTCGATGCCTTCGTCGAGGCGCAACCCCATGAGCAGCATCTCGTCGGCGCGCGCCTCGGGNNCGTGCGCCCCGGGGCCGACGCCCGCGTATTCGCCGTAGCGCCAATAGAGGAGGTTGTGGCGGCTCTCCTCGCCGGGGCGGGCATGGTTCGAGATCTCGTACTGGTTGAGACCGGCGGCGGCGGTCAGCTCCTGCGTCAGCTCGTAGAGCCCGTGCGCGTCCTCGGCGGCGGGAATCGCGAGGCGGCCCTTGGCGTAGAGGTC
>JRYD01001917.1_pt1 | contig 14187 bp, 6 predicted proteins | sample 235311 | NCBI WGS metagenome assembly JRYD01 (sample SAMN03074213, study PRJNA261472) | activated sludge metagenome | biome: Common Effluent Treatment Plant; feature: Wastewater; material: Activated sludge; isolation source: activated biomass in a lab-scale reactor treating industrial wastewater at... | reverse complement strand
TCGTGGCCGAGACAGACGCCGTAATAACCACGGCGGCGGTCCCCGGCAAAAAAGCGCCCATCCTTATTACAGGCGAAATGGTATCCGGGATGAAGCCGGGCTCGGTCGTTGTGGACCTCGCTGCGGAAACGGGCGGCAACTGCGAGCTTACCGAGGCGGGCCGGACTACCGAAAAGAACGGCGTAAAGATTATCGGCCCCGTGAATATTCCATCGAGCGTGCCTTTTCACGCAAGCCAGATGTACTCGAAGAACATTACCAACCTCCTTTCCCTTATGGTGAAGGACGGCAACATAGATATAAACCTTGAAGACGAAATATTAAAAGAGTCCCTGGTGACCGACGGCGGTAAGGTAGTGAACGACCGCGTCAGGGAGAGTCTCGGGATTCAGTAATACGCCTGAAAGGAGAAAGCCANNTCGGATTCCTCGCCGTCGTTCTCGGTGCTATTAACGTCGTCGGGGGCTTCATGGTAACCAACAGGATGCTTTCGATGTTCAGGAGGAAGGATTAAACAATGTCCCCAACGTTGGTAAATTTAGCGTATCTGGTTTCGGCGTCCCTGTTTATCATAGGGCTCAAGGGCCTGACTCATCCGAAGACGGCGGTAAGGGGCAACATGCTCGGCGCCCTCGGCATGCTCATCGCCATAGTCGTAACCCTTCTCGACAAAAATATTGTAAGCTACTGGCTCATAATCGCCGGATTGGTCATAGGCGGCGGTATCGGCGCATACCTTTCCGTAAAGGTACAGATGACCGACATGCCCCAGCTCGTGGCCGTGCTTAACGGCTTCGGCGGCGCGGCGTCCGTTCTCGTGGCCGGTGCTGTGCTCTTCGAAGCGTCGGCCCTTCTGGGAACCCCGCTCGAATTCGACATTAACGCAGAATTCCTCATGTCCGTTTTTGCATCGGGCTTCATAGGCGCAATAACCTTTACAGGCAGCATGATAGCCTACGCAAAACTCCAGGGGCTCACTAAAGAAACCCCTGTCAGGTATCCGGCCGACCAGCTCGTCAAGATAGCGATCGCTATTATTTCGGTTGTCTTCGGCGCGCTGATGTTGATGTATCCGGGTTCCTCGGCGCCCTACATATTCATGGTTATCGCGGCCTGTGTGCTCGGCGTGCTCGTCACGATCCCCATAGGCGGGGCGGATATGCCGGTCGTAATCGCGCTCCTGAACTCGCTTTCCGGTCTCGCTGCGGCGGCCACGGGTTTCGTGCTGTTCAACACCGTTCTCATCGTCGCGGGTACCCTCGTAGGCACCTCCGGAATAATCCTCTCCCTCATAATGTGCAGGGCGATGAACCGCTCCATCACGGACGTTCTCTTCGGAGAGTTCGGCGCCGTGGAGGGCGGGCCTTCCGACGACGAGGTCTACGCCGGGAAGGTCAAGGCCACCTCTCCCGAGGAAGTCGCCATGCTGCTCGAAGGCGCGCGCAAGGTCGTCGTCGTGCCCGGTTACGGTATGGCCGTTTCCCAGGCCCAGCACGCGGTAAGAGAACTATTCGATCTACTGGAGAAAAACGGGACCACGATGGAATTCGCCATACACCCCGTCGCGGGCCGTATGCCGGGCCACATGAACGTCCTCCTCGCCGAAGCGGATATCCCGTACGACAGGATGAGGGAGATGGACGACATCAACCCGAGCTTCAAACAGGTCGACGTGGCCATAATCATAGGCGCTAACGACGTAGTAAACCCCGTCGCCAGGACGGATCCGCAAAGCCCTATAGCCGGTATGCCCATACTCGACGTCGACTATTCGAAGACGGTCATAGTAATAAAGAGGAGCCTCAGCCCGGGGTTCGCCGGTATACCGAACCCTCTCTTCGCCGCCGACAACACCCTCATGCTCTTCGGGGATGCAAAGAAGATGGTCGAAGAGATGGTCAGGAGCCTGAAAGAAGGCTGAGCCGGGCGCTTCTTTTTACCACGCTGTCCCATAAGAATAACAACTTCAGGTCAGTTCCGATAAAGGGACAGGAATAGCTGTGCCTCTCTGTCTTTTCCGCCCGCAGGGCCGAATATTCTCAAGTGCCCCACATCACGCGGAATTGCACTATAATTAAGCGCATGGGAAGGACGGACGTCAGGGGCGGGGTGTCCTGGGAGAGGAGCGGCGGCTACGTTGTCTGCTCCTGCGGCGTGGTTTGTGTAAGGCCGGGGTGGTTCGAAAGAGCGGTTAATTCCTTTTACGGCCGAAATCATGTCTGCTGCATATGCTCCGGGGAGACCTCCCCGTGTATAAACTGCAGGAAGATGCAGAAGCGGAACGTTAAAACCGAATCCGTGTAAACCGGCGGAGCATGCTTCGGGAACGTGTTCCCACCGCCTGCATGGAAACCGGTCCGTGGCGTCTCCCGCCAATTTCGGCCTGTGACAATATTCGCAAGGAGCAAAGCCAGGTCCGCGGAAAGGCTCCGGGGATTATTTCTCTCTAGATATTAACAGAAGCTTAAAAACAGGTAGAATTAGTAAAAACGAGGGTCTGGGTGGTGCATGCACATTGCAAAGGGGTTTCATTGTGCATTGCACAAATAAATTGATATAGTCATCTAATCAGCAAAGTTTCCGTATTTCTAAAATATTCAATAAATACGGTCGAGTTCCCTTGTTTTAGTTGATTTGTGAGGTGCTTGTATTATAATGGTTTCCTCTTTTCAGATACTGCAAAGCAAAAAAATGCCAACTCAAGGAGAAGGAGAGAATGAGTACCGTTCATAATATTACGAAACAGCCTTACAGGAATACCCCGGGTCCGAGGGGGCTCCAGATAAGAGATAATCTGGAGGTCGAATATGCGGACGTCTACACCCCGGAAGTGCTCGAAGCCTTAAAAGCCCTTTCGGTTTTCAACAAAGACCAGAAGCTCCTTATGGAAAAGAGATATTCCAGAAGGGCCCAGAGATTCCGCAACAGGGAACGCATCCGTTTCCTCAACCCCAACGACTTCATTCCCCGCACAAATATTAAGGTACAAGACGCCAGAGACGGCAAGTTCGTAGGCTCGGACATCCCCCACGATCTCCAGAGGCAGTGGATACAGGGAACCGGTCCCGCGGCGAGGCCCAACTCCAGCGTGGACAAGAGCATACGTAACGTGGCTTACGCTCTTCTCTCCGGAGCGGACGGCTGGATGTTCGACGGCGAAGACGCCCTCGGACAGGTCGGCACCATGTCCCTCGACAACCAGAGGAACCTCAAGCTGGCAATCAGAAAAGACCCGATATTCATGAATACGGCCGAGCAGGTCTCGCGCGAAATGAACGAATGGGCCAAGGGCTTTTTCGGGCGCGAGATAATCACCGACTGGAGAAAGCAGCTCGACTTCACGACCAAGATATTCCGCGCACGCGGGCTTCACCTCGACGACAGGCACGTAAGGGACGAGAACGGCGTAGCCCTTTCGGCCTCGATAGTCGACACGGTCCTCTACGTAGTAAACAACTACCAGGAGCTTCAGGCCGCGGGCTCTTCCATTGTCCTCTATCTGCCGAAGATACAGACGGCCGAAGAGGCGGCATTCTGGAACGAGCTCCTTACGGCCCTCGAAGACCATCTTGGCATCCAGGTAGGCTCCATAAAGGTCTACGTCCTGGTCGAGCAGATCGAGGCCACCTTCCAGCTCATGGAGATACGCGCCGCTCTCGGCAGGCACTTCGTCGGCTACAACACCGGCAGGTGGGATTACATCAACAGCGTGTCCGACGCAATGGCGTGGGATCAGTCTTTCATTAACCCCAACATCGAATCCATAACAATGACTTACGGCTACATGCGGAACTACGAAGACCGCGTCAGAAGGGCGGTAAACACCCCGGGTATCAACGGGAACTACGCTCTCTGGCAGGGCGGCATGGAGCCGAACATCCCGGTCGGGTCCGACAAGGGCGTCAAGGACGGGATGGAAAAGGCGGTAGCCGGAGCAAAGAGGGAACAAAAAGCCGGGGCCAGCGGAAAGTGGGTCGCCCACTGGAAGATGGTCCACATAGTAAGGCCGGTCTGGGAAGAGGTCGGCGAGGAAAATCAGGCGGGAAGGAAATTCCCGCCGCTCACCTACACCGACGAGGACGCCGACGGGCTTACGCTTCTCGAGCCCGCGCCGAGGACCATCAGGGGCGCTAGGAACCTCATCAGCGTTGCGCTCCAGTACGGTAACGCGTTCGGCCAGGGCTTCCAGGCGGCGGCGCTCAAGCCGGCGGACTTCTTCGACAACGACGACATACTCTATCTCATGGAGGACGCGGCCACCGGAGAAATCAGGCTCAGCATCCTCTGGGAGTGGGTGGATAAAGGGGCCGAGCTCAACGAAGACGATAAGGAAACAGGGGTCAAGGCGGGGGACGTTTTCACGAGAGAGATTTTCGAGCGTCTCCTCGCCGAGGAATACTCCAAGCTCTTAAAGGCCAAGGACAAGGACGTTTACGACTACTCCAAGCCGACGACCCTCCCGATAGCGAGGGAAATCGTCGAAGCCTATGTCCTCGACAACGTAAAGACCCCGTGGTACATCGACCTTCTCAACATCAACCTCAACAACCACGACCTTCCGACAGCGAAGCTCAGGATAAAACAGTACAAAGACGCATTCAAAAAAGACGGCACGAGGATAACGGAAAACCTCGACTTCCCGTCTGATACGAGAAACGACAACTTCCTCGAGGACGAGCTCGACTCGTTCGAAAGGGAAGTCCAGGAAACAAAAGAGTGGTTCGCCGCCCCCAGGTTCAAGGGAATAAGGCGGCTCTACTCGGCCCGCCAGGTCGTCCAGCAGAGGGGAACCCTCGAACAGGACTACACCGTGGCCAGGATATATTCCGAACAATTCTATAACAGGCTCCGCGAGCTTTTCGCCAAGGGCGAGCAGATAACGACCTTCGGCCCGTATTCGCCGGGTCAGATCGTTACGATGAAGCGCATCGGCATCGAGGGCATATACCTCGGCGGCTGGGCGACTTCCGCTAAGGGGTCTACCGACGAGGATCCGGGTCCGGACCTTGCCAGCTATCCGCTGAGCCAGGTGCCCGACGAGGCCGCGGGTCTCGTACGCGCGCTTCTTACGGCCGACAGGAACCAGACGTTCCTCCGCTCGAGGATGTCCGAAAAAGAGCGTAAGTCCACCCCCAAGGTCGACTACAGGCCGTTTATCATCGCCGACGCCGACACGGGCCACGGCGGCGACGCCCACGTACGTAACCTCGTTAAAAGGTTCGTCGAAGCGGGCGTCACGGGCTACCACATCGAAGACCAGAAGCCCGGCACGAAAAAGTGCGGACACCAGGGCGGCAAGGTGCTTGTGCCGATCGACGAGCAGATAAAAAGACTCGTCGCCGCGAGGTTCCAGCTCGACATTATGAAAGTTCCGGGAATCATCGTCGCGAGGACGGACGCCGAGGCGGCGAACCTTCTCGACGGCAGGGGCGACGAGCGGGATCAGCCGTTCATACTCGGCGTCACCAATACCACCATGCCCGGATACAAGATCTGTTATCTCGCTATTTTGAAGAGGTTCTTCGACAAGGGAATAACGGACGTAAACGGTTTCATGCTCTACCAGTTATCGGACGACGAGTACGAAGAGGCCTACGAGTGGTTCGACAAGGTCGGGCTCACGCCGATAATCGACAAAAGCATTCAGGCCCTTAAAGAAGGGAAAGAAAGAAGCATCACCAAGCCGCTCGACAACGCAGCCACGAAATTCGTCGAGACGTGGGAAGTCGAGGCCGGCCTCATGACCTATGCCCAGGCAGTCGCCGAGCAGATGGAGTTCGCGATAGAAGAGGGCAGGGCGCTCGACATGACCATCGACGAGTGGTTCGATTTCGCGAAGCACTCTTCTCACCAGCACGCCAAAGAGCGCGCAAAGCTCATGGGTATAGACGCAGTCTGGGACTGCGAGCTTTCGAGGACGCCCGAGGGCTATTATCAGGTAAAGGGCGGCATCGAATACGCGATAGCCAAGTCTCTGGCGGTCGCACCGTACGCCGACCTCATATGGATGGAAACCAAAACGGCCAACTACGAAGAGGCCAAGGAATTCGCAGAGGCCATACACGCCCAGTATCCGGACAAGATGCTGGCCTACAACCTCTCCCCGTCGTTCAACTGGGACACCACCGGCATGACCGACGACCAGATGCGGGAGTTCCCGGAGGAACTCGGCAAGCTGGGATTCGTCTTCGACTTCATCACCTACGGCGGACACCAGATAGACGGTCTCGCCGCAGAAGAGTTCTCGATGGCCCTCAAACAGGACGGCATGCTGGCGCTCGCAAGGCTCCAGAGAAAGCTCAGGCTCATCGACTCCCCGTACAGGACGCCGCAGACACTCGTCGGCGGCCCGAGGCTCGACGGAGCGCTCGCCGCATCGTCCGGCCGTACGGCAACGACGGTCGCCATGGGCAAGGGATCGACGCAGGTACAGCACCTGGTCGAAACGGAAGTCCCGCCGAGAATCCTCGAGGACTGGCTCGAGCTCTGGTCCGAGCACTACGGCATACCGGGCAAGCTCACTGTAAAGCTGAGGCCGCACACGGCCGGCTCCGAGCTTCTCGAGCTCTCCGTTCTGGACGACATGAAGAACAAGCTCGCGAACGTCATATTCTCGACGATTCACGACCGCTGGGGCAGTAACTTCATCTCCATTCGCGATCAGAACACGTTCGACGACAAGCTCCGTCAGAAGAGGCTTATGGCCCTCATCCACCTGTTCCTCATTCACAGGTACAAGGGGGTATCGATTCACTACGTAAGCCCGACAGACGACAACCAGAAGCAGGCGCAGGGCATGAAGGCCCTCGGTATTTACGACGAGGTGAACACCGAAGTAGGCCACATCATCGTCGCCCGCGTCAATGCGGACCGCATAAAAGAGCTTATAGGCTCCGACCTCACCGAGCTCAAGAACTTCATAGCCAAGAGGTCCGCCAAGGGGCGTGGAAAAAAGAAGTAAGATAGTTTAAGATAAGATAAAAGCCGGCGGGGGCGCGCGTTAAGCGCGTCCCCATCGGATTCTAAGCCCGGCAGTACAAATCAACAGGCTGGAGGTAATACGACATGGAGCTTCTCCCGCCTTTCCTCTACGCAATAATACTCATGACGTTCGTCGTGCTGATAATCCTCCACTCACGAAACGTCGAATAATTCCGTCGATTCCGATATGTAATATAAATGAGTCCCTGCCTTACGCGGGCTTGTTAGCGGCATTCCGCCATGAAAGTTATGGTCACGCCCGGGTTCAGGCGCTTCTCGATTTCCGTCCCTGCCTGTCTCTGGACTTCTTCAAAAGGCTGTTTTCGTACTCTTCGAGACACTCGTCCGAACAGGTGCCTCGGAAGGCCTCGCTGCAGCCCTCGCAAAGTATGACGAGCTCGTCGCAGGGGACGTTGGCGCAGTTCTGGTAACGGTCGGACGCCCCGCCGCACCTGACGCACTCGGCGATGCAGTCCCCGCCCGACTCCACGTCCGATATCAGCCTCTGATCGAAGACGAAGCACTTCCCCTCCCAAACGGTGTCGGGGTGCTTCTGACAGAAGTTTATGATGCCGTCCTTAAGCTGATATACGTCCGTAAAGCCCCGGGAAACCATGTACGCAGTCGCCTTCTCGCACCTTATCCCGCCCGTGCAGTATGTGACTATGGTCCTGTCCTTCTCGTCCTCGAATTCCCCTATGGCCTCCGGGAATTCGCGGAAGGAATCTATGTCGAGCGTAACGGCGTTTTTGAACTTCCCGACGTCCGATTCGTACTTGTTCCGGGTGTCTATAATGAGAAAATCCTTCCCGCTCGAATACATATCCAGTAGCTCCTCGGGTGATATGTACTTGCCCGTTCTCGACATGTCGAGCTCCTGCTCCATCCGTATTATCTCCTTCTTTTTCCTGACGATAAGCTTTTTGAAGGGATGGAACGAGGAGATTTCATCCTTGAAGGCGACGTCCTCGAAGCCCGGGATGGAATTTAAATGACGCTTATAGGCCTCGGTGCTATCCTTCGTGCCGGAAAGAGACCCGTTTATGCCCTCTTTGGCGACGAGAATCTTCCCCAAAAGCCCTTTCCGGGCGCAAAATTCCCTTTCGTTTGCCACGAAGGCTTCGGGATCTTCGATATTCGCGAACTTGTAGAAAAGAATTACGTATGCGTTTTCCATTGTATTTAATGGCTAAAGGCTGCCTGCCATAAAGTTATAACCAACTACAGGCCTAAAATTATAAGTGATTGTAAGGACTTTTCAACTTTAGGGAGAGCTTTGGGCCCTAAAAAGAGAGAGAGGGAACACTTAATGCTCGGGAAAGTGTTCCCTCTCTTCTTAAAGGAGGATGGAGGATGAATTTAAGTGCGTTACTTAATCTTAGTAATTAATATAAAGTATTCCCCTTAAAGTGTCAAGCATTATTTTCTCGGGAGATTCGTAAAATCAAACTGCCTCGCTTCAGGGGGCAGACAGCGGAAATCCAGCCCGTTACCTGGGGTCGGAAGTCCACACCCAGTCCCTGATCTCGGGCATGTCCTCGCCGTGGGCGCGTACGTACTGTGAGTGCTCTTCGAGCTTCCTCTTGAAATACTCGATGATATCCCCCGACTCGGACTGGAGCCTTCCGGCTCTGTGAAGGGCCTCGATGGCAAGATGATAGCGGCTCATGCCGTTGCATACGACCATGTCGAACGGGGTCGTGGTCGTGCCCTCCTCTACGTAGCCGCGCACGTGAAAGCGCTCGGCGTTGGGCCTCTTGTATGCAAGGACGTGTATGACGCGAGGGTACCCGTGAAAGGCGAATACGACCGGCGCGGTGTCCGTGAACAACTCGCGGAAGGTCTCCTCGTCGAATCCGTGCGGATGGTGCGAGTGGTGATGGAGCGTCATGAGGTCGGTGACGTTAACGACCCTGACCTTGAGCGCCGGCAGGTGCTTTCTGAGGAGCCACGCCGCCGCCACGGTTTCGAGCGTCGGCACGTCCCCCGCGCATCCTAGTACGACGTCCGGCTCCTTCCCGCCGTCGCTGGACGCCCACTCCCACACTGACGCCCCCCTCATGCAGTGCTCGACGGCCGTGTCCATATCCATCCACTGAAGCGCCGGCTGCTTGCCCGCGACGATGACGTTTATATACCCCTTACTCTTAAGGCAGTGGTCCGCCATCGAAATCAGCGAGTTGGCGTCGGGCGGGAGGTATATCCTCACGACCGACCCCTTCTTCGTCATTACGGAATCTATGAACCCGGGGCCCTGGTGGCTGTATCCGTTATGGTCCTGCCTCCACGCGTGCGAGGTAAGGAGGTAATTGAGCGACGCCACGGGCGCCCTCCACGGGAGCTCCGCCGACATCTTCAGCCACTTCGCGTACTGGTTCATCATCGAGTCCACGATGGTGGCGAACGCCTCGTAGCACGGGAATATGCCGTGCCGGCCGGTCAGCAGATACCCTTCGAGCCACCCCTGGCACATGTGCTCGCTCAGAATTTCGAGCACCCTACCGTCGGGCGCTATGTGATCGTCCGTCTCGATTATCCTCTCTACCGAGCACCTGTTCGTCACTTCGAACACTGCGTCGAGCCTGTTCGAGCTCGTCTCGTCCGGGCAGAACAGGCGGAAGTTGCTCTCTTCGGCGTTGTTCCTGAATATATCCCTGAGGAATTTCCCGAGCTCGCGAGTGGCCTCCGCCTTCTCCGTGCCGGGCTCTCTCACGACGACGGCGTAATCCCTGATATCGGGCGTTATGAGCGGCTTCAACAGCTTGCCGCCGTTCGCGTAGGGGCTCGCCCCCATGCGCTTGTTGCCGTATGGCGCGAGGTTGGCAAGCTCCGGAATGAGCCGTCCGTCCTCGTCGAAAAGCTCCTCGGGCCTGTAGCTTTTCATCCATTCTTCCAGAATTTTAAGGTGCTCCCTGTTTTCCTTAACCTTCGCCACAGGCACCTGGTGCGACCTGAAAGTGCCCTCCACCTGCTTTCCGTCGACGACCTTCGGCCCCGTCCAGCCCTTGGGGGTCCGGAGGATTATCATAGGCCAGTTGTGCCGCCTGCTGAACCCCCTCATCCGTGCGTCCATCTGTATCTTCCTTATATCCAGGTACGAACGGTTGAGCGCGTTGGCAAAGGCCCTATGCACCTTAAGCGGGTCGTCGCCCGCGACGAACCTGACGGCGTACCCCAGGCCCGAGAAGAGCGCCTTAAGCTCCTTGTCCGTCGAGCGGCCAAGCACGGTCGGCCCCGATATCTTGTAACAGTTAAGATGGAGTATCGGGAGCACCGCGCCGTCACGCACAGGGTTTATAAACTTGTTCGATTGCCAGCTCGCCGCGAGCGCCCCTGTCTCGGCCTCGCCGTCTCCGACAACGCAAACCGCCAGAAGCTCGGGGTTATCCATAACGGCGCCGTTTGCGCGGGCGAGTGAATACCCGAGCTCTCCGCCCTCGTTTATCGAGCCCGGGGTCTGCGGCCCGCAGTGGCTGGGGAGCCCTCCGGGCCACGAGAATTTTCTGAATAGCGTGAGCATTCCTGCCTCGTCCCTGGTAATGTCGGGATAAACCTCCGAAAGCGTGCCTTCGAGGTATGTGTTCGCGAATAGGGCTGGGCCTCCATGCCCTGGGCCCGTGACGTAAATCACGTCGCAGTCCCTGTATCTTATCATTCGGTTTAGATGTATGTATATGAGATTCAGCCCCGGCACCGTGCCGAAATGCCCCAGCAGCCTCGGCTTTATGTGGTCGGGTTTGAGCGGCTCCCTCAAGAGCGGGTTATCCTGAAGGTATATCTGGCCTACAGAGAGATAATTGGCCGCGCGCCAGTATTTGTCGATGAGCTCTATCTGCTTCTTGGACAGTTTTTCCATATGATCGTTCGCCTTTTTGTCGGGATTACTCCCTGCTTCTACTTACAAGATTATCGCATCATACCGGGACGGCAAAGCCCTATTTAAAATGCCCGGGCGACATGCGGGGGTTTATAGAAATGCCTGAATACAGGACGGTAGCGGAGCGGGCGGAAGCTTCCTGAAATAAACGGGAACGCTCCCGGGTGAGGGTTGCGCCCTGCATCGCACCTGCCGGAATACCGGAACGATCGCCCTGTATCCTAGACTTCGTCTATGGATCCGTATTCGCTCGACTGTAGTATGAGCTTGGCGACTAGCCCTGTCCACCCTGTCTGATGGCTCGCCCCTATGCCGGCGCCGTTGTCACCGTTGAAGTATTCGTAGAAGAGTAGATAATCCTTCCACGCCGGGTCTCTCTGGAATTTCTCGGCGCCGCCGAAAACGGCCCTTCTGCCGTCACTCTCCTTCTTGAATATGCGTATCAGTCTGTGCGCTATCTCGTTCGATACGTCCCAGAGATTCATGTACTTCCCGGATCCCGTCGGGCACTCGACCTTGAAATCGTCGCCGAGATAATAATGGAATTTCTGGAGCGCTTCGATAAGAAGAAAGTTCACTGGAAACCACACCGTCCCCCGCCAGTTCGAGTTTCCGCCGAAAAGGCCGCTCGAAGATTCAGCCGGCTCGTACCTCACACAGTGCTCCTCGCCGTTGGTCTTGAAGTAGTAAGGGTTCTCGAGATAATATTTCGAAAGCGCCCTTATGCCGTAGGGGCTCAGGAACTCGCTCTCGTCGAGCATCTTCTGAAGGATCTGTTTCAGCTTCTCCTTATCCACGATGGACAGTATCCTTCTTTCGCCGACGCCTCTTTCCAGCATCGAGGCGACGTTCTTCGCGAGGTCGGGCCTGTTCTCTATGAACCACGTCATCCTTCTATGAAACCCTTCGAGCTGCTCCAGCGTCTCCGGCTCAATGGTCTCTATCGCATACAGCGGTATCAATCCCACCATCGACTTCAGCTTCATCGGTATGTGAGAGCCGTTCGGGAGGTGAAGCACGTCGTAATAGAATTTATCGTCCGCGTCCCAGAGCCCGTCGTGCCCCATATCGGGGAGGTTTATTGCGCGCGCTATGTACAGGAAGTGCTCGTAGAACTTGCTCGCGATGTCCTCGTAGCTGGGGTCGACCTTGGCGAGCTCGATGGCTATGGCCAGCATGTTCAGGCTGTACATCCCCATCCAGCTCGTGCCGTCCGCCTGTTCCAGCACGACTCCCGAGGGGAGCTGCACGTTCCTGTCGAATACTCCTATGTTGTCCAGCCCGAGGAATCCGCCCTCGAAGACGTTCTTCCCTTCGGCGTCTTTTCTGTTCACCCACCATGTGAAATTAAGCAGCAGCTTCTGGAAGACGCGTTCGAGGAAAAGGTAGTCCCGACGCCCGTACATCTTGCACTCGATGTTATATACCCTCCATGCGGCCCATGCGTGGACGGGAGGGTTCACGTCGCCGAACGCCCACTCGTACGCAGGTATCTGCCCGTTTGGGTGCATGTACCATTCCCTGGTAAGCAGCACAAGCTGCCTCTTCGCGAACTCGGGGTCTATCATGGCTAAAGTTACGGTGTGAAAGGCAAGGTCCCACGCCGCAAACCACGGATACTCCCACGTGTCCGGCATCGACAGCACATCGTCGTTGTAAAGGTGTATCCACTTGTGGTTCCGCCCGGTTTTCCTCGATTCGGGCGGGGGAGGGTAGGCCGGGTCACCCTTCAGCCAATCGTGTACGACGTAATAATAAAACTGCTTCGTCCACAACATGCCCGCGAACGCCTGGCGCTGAACGCTCCTGAGATCGTCCGGCATGGCGCCGGGCGATATCCTGTTGTAGAACTCGTCGGCATCGGCTATGCGCCTCTGGAATATCTCTTCGAATCCCGCTCCGAACGGGTCTTTCATCCCCGGCTCGTCCGTGAGCCTCAGCCTCACGGTGACGGATCCGCCAGGGGGCACGGCGAGTATGTAATGCGCCGCCATCTTCGTGCCGATGCTCCCGGGGTTGACCGCCGCCTCGTTGCCGGAGACGATGTAATCGTTGATCCCGTCCTTCACGTATGGCGATGCGTTCGGTGCGCCGAACACTCTCTCGAAATTGGTCTCGTTCTCTGTAAAGAGGAGCCTGGGCGTCCTGTCGCAGTAAAGCCATCTCTTTTCGAGGGTATGGTGGTCGGCCTCGACGACCTTGGCGCCGCCCGAATCGCTCGTCTCTTTCAATGTCGGCTTTTTGCCGTCCCCTGTCCAGCTCCACGTATTTCTGAACCATAGCGTCGGAAGGAGATGAAGGCGCGTCTCTTCCGGCGCGTGGTTCACAATCGTTAGCTTCACCAACACATCTTCCGGCGTCCCTTTCGCGTATTCAACGAATACGTCGTAGTAACGGTCGTCGTCGAATATCCCGGTGTCTATCAGCTCGTACTCGGATTCCGAGCGGGATCTCCTGCGGTTCGTTTCGACAAGGTCCGTGTAGGGAAAGGCCGCCTGCGGATATTTATACAGGCATTTCATGTACGCGTGCGACGGCGTGTTGTCGAGATAATAATAGTATTCCTTTACGTCCTCTCCGTGGTTGCCCTCGTTGCCGGTAAGGCCGAACAGCCTTTCCTTTAATATAGGGTCCTTCTCGTTCCAGAGGGCGATTGCAAAACACAGCCTCTCGTGGTTATCGGTTATCCCGGCTATTCCGTCCTCGCCCCACCTGTATGCCCTTGAGCGCGCTTGCTCGTGGGGCAGATATTCCCAGGCGGTGCCGCCCGGGCTGTAGTCTTCCCGCACAGTGCCCCACTGCCTCTCGCTCAGGTACGGGCCCCAGCGCTCCCAGTATGCTTTTTTGTCCCTGTTCTCTTCGAGCCTCTTTTCTTCCGCTGTCTGTTTTCGGGGTGTAGTCATCAGGGTAGGGAGCCCCGGCGGACGTTCCGAATGCGTCCGGTATCGGCGAGCCCCGTTAATCCTCCTTGGTATTTCCCGGCCATGTGTCCGGGCACTTCCTCAAATTGGTCGTCCGGGACACTGATGAATACAATTTTACTGCACTCGATGTGTTTTGAAAAATAAGCCGGAAATTATTTAAGGCGTTTACTCTCGGTGTCTTTTACGGTGAAAACCGGATGGGGATTTGCGACGGAAACGTTATCCGTTACATGTGCATCCGGAACATCGTGCTGTTAAAGTTCGTCGCGAAATAAAAATTCGGAAAGAAGGCGAAACCCTCCCGGGATTGTCGAGCTTCGCTCGATCTGGGGCCGCCTTTCGGCAGCCTTATGCACGGTATTTCAGGAGCGTCCTCTAAGACTTCTTCTTGCCCTTTATGATCTT
>JRYD01007322.1_pt1 | contig 14242 bp, 10 predicted proteins | sample 235311 | NCBI WGS metagenome assembly JRYD01 (sample SAMN03074213, study PRJNA261472) | activated sludge metagenome | biome: Common Effluent Treatment Plant; feature: Wastewater; material: Activated sludge; isolation source: activated biomass in a lab-scale reactor treating industrial wastewater at... | reverse complement strand
CCCGTTCAATCCGCAACGCCTCATCAAAGTGGATCGCAAGGCCCTAGAAGCTTCCGGCCTGCTGCCGCCCGCCGATCAGGAGCGCGAGCTCATGGACCAATACCGTGCGATCAAACGGCCGTTGATTGAGGCTGCCTTCCATGCTGAGCGCAAGCCGGGACCGTCGCCGCAACTCATCATGATAGGTAGTGCACTGCCCGGTGACGGCAAAACGTTCACTGGCATCAATCTGGCCTTCAGCATGGCTCGCGAGAAGGATCATACTGTGTTGCTCGTCGACGCGGATGTGATCAAGCCGCACGTAAGCACACTGTTCGGCGTGGATAAGGAACCAGGGTTGCTCGACGCGCTGGCCGATCCGAGCATCGATGTTCGCTCGCTGATCCTGCCCACCGACATTCCCGGCTTGACCCTGCTGCCCGCGGGCACACTTTCGGAAAATGCCACCGAAATGCTTGCGAGCGCGCGCATGAAGGAGGTCGTGGAGCAATTACATGCGATGGATCCATCGCGCCTCGTGCTGTTCGACACGCTGCCCATTCTGCTGACCAGCGAGTCGCGCGTCCTCGCAATGCTTGTCGGACAGATCGTGCTTGTCGTTAAGGCCGGCGGCACGCCGCAGCAAGCCGTGACGGATGCATTGGCCGCTATCGGTGAGGGCAAAGACGTATCGCTCGTGCTCAATCAAGCGGAGCTGACTGGACCTCTGGGTTATTACTATGGATACCGTTATGGGTATAAACAGACGGTTCCATCTCGCGACGATGCGGAATCAGCTGCAACCGAGGTCTGAAGTGGATCCAATACGAGAGAAAGGAGTAGTCGTCACATTGCAGCGGATCACCACTGCAAGCTGTTTTTTGGCCATGACATTGGTTTGGTCGAATGGAGCACTCGCGCAGGGCGCGCCCGATCGTATGTTTCACCTTGGCTTGGATGCAGGACTGGAATACACCGACAACGTGCGCCGCGCCTCGGCAAACGAGGAGTCGGAGACCGTCGGCATTGTTGGCCTGACGTTCGGGTTGACGACCGATCGTCCTCGTCTCGACGCGAACATTGCTGCCAATCTGGAATACCGCGAATATTTCGACGATGCCTACGACAGCGATATCGTCGGCGGTGTGGCAGGGCTCGTGTCGTATGCCTTCGTTCCGGAGCGATTCGTCTGGGTGCTGACAGACAATTTCGGGCAAGTCGCGCGCGATCGACGTGCGGTCGACACCCCAGACAATCGTGAAAACGTCAACTATTTTTCGACTGGACCCGATATTACATTGCCTCTCACCGGTCGCAGTTCCATCAGATTGTCGGGCCGCTATAGCGATACTTACTATGAAGATCGCGACAATGATACTCGTGGCATTGCCGGCTCCCTGGCATTGATTCGAAGAATGTCGGACACCTCCAATCTGTCGTTGAACAGTTCGAGTACCGATGTCGACTATGACGAAGAGATTTACGTCGACTACCGCATCGATCAAGCTTTTCTGCGCTGGGAAACGCTGACCGAGCGCACAACCTTGACACTCGATGGCGGATACAACCGCCATGAGCCGGATATTGGCGAGCGCTCGGGTGGATTGCTCGCGCGACTGAATCTGTCGCGTGCCGTGGCATCCCGTTCGCGCATCGGTCTCACGATCGGTACCGCATTCGAGACGCCAGGTGAGGGATTACGCCGCGACCAAGACCTCACGGGCATCGAAACGGGTGCAGACGACGCGATCTCAGCGACCGATGCCTATCAGTCTGACCACGCCTTTTTGTCGTGGACGACGGATTGGGGCCGTACCAGTTTCACTGCTGGCCTGCATGCGCGTTCCGAGGAGCATGAAGCAGTACCGAATGCCGATCGCGACGGCTACGGTGCATCGCTCAGATGGTCACGGCAGATTTCACCGCGTGCGGATATTTATGTGGCAGGCGGTTATTCGAAAGAAGAGATCGTCAACGTCGATTTCGAGTTCGATGAATGGAGCGTCGGGTTCGGGATGCGTTTCCAAGTCACCCAGAGCATCGCCATGCGTGCCACTGTCGAGCACATCGAAGGCTCGAGCGAAGCCGGCACTCGCGATTTCAAGGAAAACCGCGCGTACATCGGCTTTGCTTACACACGCAGCCGCTGATACCCATGAGCACAGCCGCCTCTATCGTGAATGCGATGACCGTAGACGTGGAAGAGCACTTCCATGTGACGGCATTTGCCGATTCACTCTCGAGGACTCGCTGGGCATCGCAGGAATCGCGCGTCGAGCGCAACACGTTGCGGTTGCTCGAGCTCTTCGATCGCCATGGTGTGCGCATCACGTTTTTCGTGCTCGGGTGGGTGGCGGAACGCGCACCGCAGCTCATCAAAGAGCTGCATAGAGCGGGGCACGAGATTGCGTGTCATGGCTTGACTCATGAACTCGTCTACAAGCAAACGCCCCAGCTCTTTCGCGAAGAGACGCACCGATCCAAGTCGATGCTGGAGGATTTGACCGGTGCAAAAGTCCGCGGCTACCGCGCGGCGACCTATTCGATCACGGCGAAATCCCTCTGGGCACTCGACATCCTCGAAGAGCTCGGCTTCGAATACGACTCGAGCGTGTTTCCCGTGAGGCATGATCTATATGGGATTCCGGACGCTTCTCGCCACCCGTTTCGTGTAGCTTCGGGAAAGCTTATCGAAGTGCCGCTGACGACGGTCAGGGTGTTCGGTCAGCATCTGCCCTGTGCGGGCGGCGGTTATTTTCGGCTCCTTCCATATGGCTTGTTTCGATGGGCCGTGCGTCGCGCCAATGCTGAAGGGCTATCCGCCGTGTTCTATCTGCATCCGTGGGAAGTCGATCCGCAGCAACCGCGCATCGACGCGCCCTGGCGCTCGCGCTTCCGCCACTACACTAATTTGCATCGTACGGTCGGGCGGCTGGAAGCGCTGCTGAAGGATTTCCAATGGGCAAGCATGGAAGAAGTGTTTCTCGGGGCTCCTGCACCCCAGGCGTCACGACCTGGGGTACCTGATTTGGTGCGGAGCCCGGCTTGAGTGGTACTGCGCGCCAGTGCCAACTCGCGACTTCAACGCCAGGCACGGATACCACGCTGGGCGTGGAGGCGGTCGATGATGCCGCGGCGAATGCCTGGGATGCGTTCGTAGAACGGGCGCCAAACGCCTCCGTTTACCATCTTTTTCGCTGGCGTCAGCTGATCTCGGCGGTTTTTGGCCACGAGAGTGCGTACTTCATGGCACGTGACGGGAGCGGCGAGATCGTCGGCGTGCTGCCGACCGTTCGTTTGAACAGCTGGCTTTTCGGCGACTTCATGGTGTCCATGCCGTATTTCAATTATGGCGGTGCGCTTGCCGCCGATGCGCGGACCGCGGCAGCGCTCAATTCGAGTGCCGCCGAACATGCGTCCCGTATCGGCAGCTCGCATCTGGAGTTGCGGCATGATTCGAATCTCATGCCCGAATGGCCGCAGCGTACGGACAAGGTGGCGATGTATCTTCGCCTGCCTGAAACGGCGGAGCGCTTGAGCAAGCAGCTTGGGTCCAAGCTGCGCTCGCAGATCAAGCGGCCGACCAAGGAGGGAGCCACTGGGCAGCAGGGCTCGATCGAGCTGCTCGACGAGTTCTACGCAGTGTTCTCGCGAAACATGCGCGATCTGGGCACGCCGGTGTATCCCAAACGCTGGTTCGCCGCCATCCTGCTGGCATTCCCTGAACGTACGCGACTCTTCGTCGTGCGACATGCGGGCAGGCCGGTGGCTGCGGCCTTGGTGATTGGCTATCGCGGCAGGCTCGAGATTCCATGGGCTTCGTCGCTGCGCGAGGCGAACTCGATCGGCGTGAACATGTTGCTGTATTGGAGCGTGCTGGAGTACGCCTGCGATCAGCAGTATGAGATCTTCGATTTCGGGCGTTCGACGATCGATGCCGGGACATATCGTTTCAAGAAACAATGGGGGGCGGAGCCGCATCAGCTCCATTGGCACTATTGGATCTGCGGCGGCGGAGATCCTCCGGTCATGAATCCGTCGAACCCCAAATACCGCTTTGCGGTGGCCGTGTGGCAACACTTGCCGTTGCCCGTTGCGAATCGACTGGGTCCGGTGCTCGTCAAAAATCTTCCGTAGGTCTCATTTTCGAACATGTGTGGAATCGTAGGCATCGTTCGCGGCACCGGCGGCGCTCCGCTCGTACTCGATCAGGTACGGCGGATGGCGGGCGCCATGGTGCATCGTGGCCCCGACGATGAAGGATTCCATCGCGAGGAAGACGTCATCCTGGGGATGCGACGCTTGTCGATCATCGATCTTTCCGGCGGCCATCAGCCAATCTCGAACGAAGACGACACGCTGTGGATCGTCTGCAACGGCGAGATCTACAACTTTCGCGAGCTGCGCAGCGACCTTCAACGGCGTGGCCACACGTTCAAAACCGGTAGCGATGTCGAAGTCGTTCTGCATTTATATGAAGAATACGGCGATCGATTCCTCGAGCACATTGCCGGCATGTATGGCATCGCGTTGTGGGATGCTCGTCGCAAACGCCTGATGCTGGTCCGCGATCGCTTCGGCCAAAAGCCGCTCTACTACCACATCAAGAATGGCATTCTGACATTTGCGTCGGAAGTGAAGTCAATCCTTGCTGCATCGACGAGCACGCCGCAAGTCAGCCACGCTGCGCTGCGCGACTATCTGGCGCTCGGCTATGCGGTCGCACCGAATACGATGTTCGACGGCGTGCAGAAGCTGCCACCGGCGTCGGTGTTGATCTGGGAGCGCGGCCAATGGCGCATCGAGCGTTACTGGCAGCTTCCCGACCAGGTGATCACCAATGTGTCAGAAGAGGAATGGGCTCGTCGGATTCGTGATGAGTTGGGGCGTGCCGTCAANNGGCTACGGCGGGCTCGGCGCCGCGAGTTACTACAACGAGCTTTCCTACGCGAGCTTGATCGCGAAGCGATATCGTACGAACCATCGCGAAATTCTGGTGGCACCGGAAGTTGCTACGTTGCTGCCGCGATTGTTGTGGCATGTCGAGGAACCGATCTCGGACAGCGCGATCGTTACGACGTACCTGGTGGCCGAGCTCGCCGCAAGATCGGTCAAGGTGATCCTATCGGGCGTCGGCGGCGATGAATTGTTCGCGGGCTATCGACGCTATCTCGGCGACAGCTATACGCAACGGTATCGACGTCTGCCGTCATGGTTGCGTAAATCGGTCGTGCGGCCGCTCGCAGAAGCATTGCCGAGCGGGCGTAGTAGCCGCCTTCTAGATCTTGCGAGGTACGCGAAGAAATTCGTACGTGCCGCCAGCGAGTTGCCCTGGTTCGCCCAATACCGTGAATTCATCGAGATCTGCGAGCGTGATCGCCTCGCTACGCTCTTGATGCAACCCATGGAGGGGAGCGATGGCTTCGATCGGATGGCAGCGGAAGAATCGGCGGGCGATCCGCTGCTGCGTCTCATGCGTATCGATGCGCAGACGCAGCTGGCAGAGGATCTGCTGCTGCTCACCGACAAGGTCACGATGGCGACTTCCATCGAATGTCGAGTGCCGTTCCTTGATCATCGATTGGCAGAGATGGCGGCACAGATTCCGGCATCGATCAAAATGCGAGGTGGCGATCTCAAGTACATTCTCAAGCGCTCGCTGAGTGAGTTGTTGCCGCATGACATTCTTTATCGCAGCAAGCGCGGTTTCGGCGCCCCCATGGGGGCGTGGCTGAAAACGGAGCTGGCACCGCTGCGTCGTGTATTGCTGAGTCGCAAGGTAATCGAGCGGCGAGGATCGCTGGCGTGGCCCGCAGTCGAGGAGTTGATGAGTCTTCACGATTCGGCTCGTGAAGATTTCACGGATCTCCTGTTGGTCTTGATGAATATCGAGCTCTGGCATCGGATCTTCATCGACGGGCGCGACGCCCACGACGTCGGCGGCGAGCTCGCCGATCTAATGAAGGCGGCGTGACATGGTCTCGGCCGAGCCGTTTGCAGTGACGATGCCGGGTATAACGAAGAGTAATCGCCCGCTCATCGCACACATCGTGTTTCGGTTCGACTACGGCGGACTCGAGAACGGCATCGTTAATCTGGTCAATTCGCTGCCTGCGGACGAGCTCGATCACGCCATCATTGCCTTGTCCGAGGTTTCGGACTTCCGCCTGCGAATTCGACGGCCCGACGTGCGAGTGATTGCGTTACACAAGAAGGCTGGCAAGGATTTCGCTGCATACGCGCGCCTGTGGAAATTGCTCAAGGAACTGCGGCCGGCCATCGTGCACACGCGCAACATCGGCACGATGGATTGCTTGCNNTGGGCAGCCGGCGTTCCGGTACGCATTCATGGGGAGCATGGCTGGGATGTGCACGATCCCGACGGCAAGAATCCGAAATTTCGCTTCATGCGACGCCTGTTCAATCCGTTCACGCATGCATTCGTCACGGTATCGTGCGATCTTGCGGCCTGGCTCAGCCGCGAAGTCGGCATCGACGCATCGAAGGTGAGTCACATCTGCAACGGCGTGGACGTGTTGCGCTTTCACCCCAACGCTGCTGCGAGAGAGCGGTTGCCTGCCGAATTCTTTCCGGCGGGAAGCATCGTGATCGGTTCGGTCACCCGCTTGATGCCGATCAAGGATCCGTTGAACCTCGTTCGTGCGTTCAGTCGATTGAGACAGGAGCTGGCATCCGACGCAGTGGACGTGCGGCTCGCATTGATTGGTGACGGTCCGTTGCGCCCGGTAGTGGAAGCGGAGATCAGGGCGGCCCGATGCGAGCCGTTCGTTTGGCTTGCTGGCAGTCGCGACGATGTGGCGGAGCTGTTACCGGCGTTCGATCTTTTCGTACTCGGTTCATTGCGCGAAGGCATTTCGAATACGATTCTCGAGGCGATGGCGTGCGGCTTGCCGGTCGTGGCGAGCGCGACGGGCGGCAATCTGGAGCTGCTCGATGCGGGAAAGACCGGGGAGTTGGTTCCTCCGGGAGACTCTGTCGCGCTGGCTGCCGCATTGAAGAGCTATGCGGTTGATCGCGAGCGTCGCACCGCTCATGGGCGTGCCGCGCGTATGCGCGCAGAACAGATGTATTCGCTCGCTGGAATGATCGAACGTTATCGAGAGCTGTATGTACGGCGCGCGAAGCGTGCGACGGAGACTGTCTGATGTGTGGCATTACCGGGATCGTTGATCTCGCCGGTCGTCGGCCGATCGAGGAGCGCTTGCTCGAAGCGATGAACTCGCGTCTGCATCATCGCGGTCCGGATGGCGACGGATTTCATTTCGAGCCCGGTGTGGGGCTTGGCCATCGTCGTTTATCCATCATTGATCTGGAAGGTGGACGCCAACCACTCTACAACGAAGATCATACCGTCGTCGTCACTTTCAATGGCGAGATCTTCAATTTCATGGAAATCGAAGCCGAGCTGCTGAAGCGTGGCCACACATTTCGCACGCGCTGTGATACCGAGGTGATCGTTCATGCCTGGGAGGAATGGGGCGAGCAATGCATCGATCGATTCAACGGCATGTTTGCGTTCGCAGTGTGGGATAGTCGGAAACAGCACTTGTTCATCGCCCGCGATCGACTCGGTGTAAAACCGCTCTACTACTGCGTGCTGCCTGACAAGCGCCTATTGTTTGCTTCCGAGCTCAAGGCGCTGCTGGTGCATCCTGACGTGCCGCGCCGGATCGACCCGACGGCCGTCGAGGAGTATTTCACATTCGGCTACGTGCCTGATCCGAAGACGATCTATCGCGATATCCACAAGTTGGAGCCCGGTTGTTATTTGAGCATTTCGCGTGCTGCTGCGAACGTGAAGCCTGTGCGGTATTGGGACGTTCCATTGTTTGGGCAGCGTAATCCCGGTGATTCTGCTCAGTGGGAAGCCGAGTTGCGCGAGCGCTTGCAGGAGAGCGTGCGAAAACGTCTCGTGTCCGACGTACCGCTAGGTGCGTTTCTGTCCGGTGGCATTGATTCGAGCGCTGTCGTTGCAATGATGCGCGAAATCGGTACGAGCAAGATCCTGACGTGCTCGATCGGCTTCAAGGAAGCGCGCTACGACGAATCGCAATACGCGCAGATGGTGGCAGTAGCGAAGCACACCGACCACAAAACCGAAGTTGTCGAAGCATCCGACTATCAACTGCTCGAGAGCCTCGTCGACATTTATGACGAGCCGTATGCCGACAGTTCAGCAATTCCGACATATCGTGTCTGCGAACTTGCCCGAAAACATGTCACCGTCGCGTTGTCGGGGGATGGCGGCGATGAGAATTTCATCGGTTATCGCCGATATAAGTTATTCGCCATGGAAGAGCGGTTTCGCAATCGTATCCCGCAGAGTTTTCGCCGCCATGTATTCGGTGCTCTCGGTCGCTGGTATCCCAAGCTCGATTGGGCGCCGCGGGTGCTGCGTGGCAAGACGACGTTTCAGGCTCTCGCGCGCGGGACGGTCGATGCCTATCTGCATGGGGTGTCGCATGCGACCGAAGAAATGCGTGCATTGCTGTTCAATGACTCATTCAAGCGCGAGCTGCAAGGCTATACCGCACGTGAAGTGTTCCACGGCCATACACGCGACAAGTCGTTCGACGATGCGCTGTCGCTGGTTCAGTACCTAGACTTCAAGACTTACTTGCCGGGCGACATTCTCACGAAGGTCGATCGGGCTAGCATGGCGCATAGCCTTGAAGTACGAACGCCGTTTCTGGATTATGAATTCGTCGAATGGGCCGCGCGGCTGCCATCTTCGATCAAGCTCAAGGGCGGCGAAGGCAAGAGCATCCTGAAGAGTGCGCTGAAACCGCTGCTGCCGCACGAGGTTCTCTATCGCTCCAAGATGGGTTTCGCCGTTCCTATCGACATGTGGTTTCGCGGTTCGCTGCGCAGCCACATCGCCGAGGTGGTAAAGGGCGAGCGTCTTGCGCAGTGTGGCGTATTCGATCCTGCCCGCCTGCACCAGATCGTTGACGATCATCAATCCGGACAGCGCGATTACAGCGCGACACTCTGGTCGTTATTGATGTTCGATGGCTTCCTGAAGAAGCAAAACGCCGACCTCTCATTACCTGCGAGCGCTACCGAACGTCGGGTTGGCGTCGGCTGAAGTGCACTCGACATGCGGATTCTCACGTTCACCAATCTTTATCCGAGTGCGGCGCTGCCCCGTCACGGTATTTTCATCGAGCACAGGCTTCGACAACTGGTAAGCACGGGTGCAGTGAGCGCTCGGGTTGTTGCACCGCTTCCCTGGGTTCCGTTTCGATCGAGCATTTTCGGTCAGTATGCAGCGTTCAATGCCGTGCCTGCTCATGAGCATCGACACGGCATCGAAATCCATCGGACGAGGTTTTTCGCCGTTCCGAAGCTGACGAGTTGGCTGAATCCATATGCGATGGCGCTCGGCGCGTTGCCGACCATACGGACGCTACAGCAACGCGAGGATTTCGATGTCATCGATGCGCATTTCGTATATCCCGACGGCGCAGCGGCCGTGCTGCTGGCTAAATGGCTCGGTAAACCCGTTGTCGTGTCGGCGCGCGGAACCGATATCCACACGTTTCCGCGGTACCGCGTGCCGCGCATGTGGATTCGATGGGTACTTCGAGAAGCGGATGCGCTGGTGAGCGTATCGCGTGCGCTCGGTGAGCGGCTCGGGCAGCTCGGTGCGCTGCGGCACAAGGTCTCAGTGTTGCGCAATGGCGTCGATCTCGATCTATTCGCACCCGGCGATCCAGCACGGCTGCGTGCTGAGTTGAAGCTTACGGGACCGCTTCTGTTGTCAGTGGGACATTTGGTGCCGGACAAGGGGCATCACCTCGTTATCGCAGCGCTTGCCGATCTGCCAGGCATGCAGCTCGCGATCGTGGGCGAAGGCCCGCAGCGGTCCGAGCTACAGCGGCTGGCGGCAAAGATGGGCGTCGTTGAGCGAATTGCCTTCGTCGGCAATGTGCCGCAATCCATGCTCGCAAAGTACTACGCCGCGGCAGATATTACCGTGCTTGCCTCGAGAGCCGAGGGCATGCCGAACGTGCTTCTCGAAAGCATTGCCTGTGGTACGCCGGTAGTGTCGACCAATGTCGATGGAGCAGCTGAAGTAGTCGATGCGGATGCCGCGGGGCTGCTGGTGGAGAATCGTACTGAAATGGATATAGCGGCCGCAGTACGCGAGCTGATGCGTGTGCCGCGCGCTAGAGTGGATGTTCGAAAGCACGCAGAGCAGTTCTCCTGGACATCGACGACGGAAGGTCTCACCGCATTGTTCGGGCAGCTATTGACTCAGTCGTCCTCGTCTGCATCCGCGAATCGGACATTGCAGTTCCCGAGTTGAATAATCGAATGCACGTTCTTCACGTTTTGGATCACTCATTGCCGGTGCAAAGCGGCTACTCGTTTCGCGCTCATGCCATTTTGCGCGAGCAGCGCAAGCTCGGTATCACGACGTTGCAGGTGACCAGTTCGAAGCATGGCCACAGTGACGTGCAACGCGAAGCGGTCGGCGAGATGGAGTTCTATCGCGTCAATGAGAGTACGAGCTGGCTTTCCCAGAAGCCGCTCTTCAATCAACTCGATGTCGTGACGCAACTGCGTCGCTCGCTGCGACGCATTCTCGCGGACGCGGCGGTGGATCTGATTCATGCGCATTCGCCGTGCTTGACCGCGATGGCGGCGTCCGGGCTTGGCAAACCGCTGATCTATGAGATGCGCTCCTCATGGGAGGATGCGGCCGTCAGCTCTGGGATCACGAGTGAAGGCAGTCTGCGTTATAGAGCATCGCGATGGCTCGAGACCCGCGTGTTGAATCGTGCCGATCATGTGACGATAATCTGTGAGGGCCTTCGTGAGGAAGCGATCAAGCGAGGCGTGCCCCATGATCGGGTCACCGTGGTTCCGAATGCCGTGGACAACGAAGCATTTCGACCAAGCGATCAAAGGAGCGATGCTGCGCGGCGACAGTTCGGGCTGCAGAATAATTTCGTCATCGGCTTCATTGGCTCGTTCTTCGCATGGGAAGGACTGTCTTTGCTCGTCGAGGCGCTGCCGGAGGTCATTGCGCGCCGGCCGGACATCAAGCTGCTGCTGGTTGGAGGCGGGCCTGACGATGTAACGGTGAGAGCGACCGTCGATCGTCTGAAGCTCCAGTCGCACGTGATTTTTGCCGGACAGGTCAAGCACGACGCGGTCGCCGCGATCTATGACGCCGTCGATGTGCTGGTGTATCCGCGTATTCCCATGCGGTTGACGAACATGGTGACGCCGCTAAAACCGCTCGAAGCGATGGCGTTGGGCAAAGTGTTCATTGCTTCCGATGTTGGCGGACATCGAGAACTCGTGCGAGATGGCGAAACGGGTGTGCTTTTTCGCGCGGGAGATCGTGCCGATTTGGCGCGAACGATTCTTGGAGTTGCCGAGAACGCCACACTGCGCGAGCGTCTTCAAGCTGCCGGCCCGGAGTTCGTCCGCACCGAGCGAACATGGGCCAAGGTTGTGTCCAAGTATGTTCCTGTCTACGAGCGGCTACTGGCAAAGCGGGATGTCGCTCGGAGTGATTCGTGAAACCGCTGGCCCCAGTTTCCGCGGCACTCATTCGATCGGCCGGTGCGCTGTTGACTCCCCGTGCACCACATGCGGTATTGCTCGTTCTGATCTACCACCGAGTGCTGGAGCGGCCGGACCCACTACTGCAAGGCGAGCCGGATGCCAAAGCATTCGCAGCTCAGATGGATCTCATCAAGTCGGTCTGCCGGGTGCTGCCGTTGGAGGAAGCAATTGATCGCTTAGGCTCGGGTTCGCTACCGCAGCGAGCGGTGTCGATCACGTTCGATGATGGGTACGCGAACAATCGCACGCTTGCCGCACCCATTCTGAAAGAGCGCAATATGCCCGCTACCGTATTCGTCGCGACGGGCTTCCTGAACGGCGGATGCATGTTCAACGATACGATCATCGAGTCCGTCAGGCGCGCTGGTCCACTGCTTGACCTGGGCGAATTGGAGCTTGGTCGCTTCGAGCTGACCGACGACGCCTCGCGGCTAAATGCCATTCATGTGTTGCTCAAGGCATTGAAGTACCGATCGCCCGCCGAGCGCATCGCGCTCGCGGAGGCGGTAGCGACGAAGATCGGCGCGGAATTGCCCAAGGATTTGATGATGACCGATACGCATGTGCGCGAGCTTGCGGACTTCGGCGTGAGCGTCGGTGCGCATACCGTGAGTCATCCGATTCTGAATTCAGTGGGAGAGGCAACAGCAAGGCGTGAGATCGTCGACAGTCGCCATATCCTTCGCGAGATGACTGGAGAGCCCATATCGCTGTTTGCATATCCAAACGGCCGACCGAAGACCGACTATTCCGCCATACATGCGCGGATGGTTGGCGAGGCTGGCTTCAAGGCTGCCGTGTCCACTGCCTGGGGCGGCGCCGGCGTCAACACCGACCGGTACCAGATACCTCGAATGCTCCCTTGGGATACGCGCCCGCTGATGTTCGCAGCGAGATTGATGCGGACGTATTGGGAGCAGGACGCTGAAATTGCCTGACTGCACCCGCCAATCGCCTCGTTCTTTCATATCGAGACGCCGTGCTCCTGGAACCACTGTTCGAGCATCGCGAAATTCCAGATCAGTACGCCGTAGTAGTGCGCATCCTCCTGGTTGTGCAGCGTGCGCAGCTTATTCAGGAAATCCGGCCTGACGATCCTTCTGTTAAGCAGGTTTGCCAGATTGTCATTGATCAGCTCGGCCAGGCGCGGCGAACGCTGCAGCCAGAGACCAAATGGGAGCCCGAAGCCATGCTTCGTCTTGTGGATGATTTCGGTCGGCAGGAAATCAACCATGGCATCCTTGAAGAAGGACCGTAAGTGTGTCCCGCGCATCTTCATGTCCGCGGGTACGCGAATCGAAAGATCGATCACATCCTGGTGCAGCATGGGGTAGGAAACGCGTACGCCCGCGAGCTCGCACATCCTGTTGACCTTGCGCAGGTCGTTGTCCGCGAGCGTGAAGTGCCAGTCGTAGTAGAGCATCTTGTCGACCAACGATGCATCGGGTGCCGATTGATACACGTTGCGCATGTGGTTGAGCGGTCCTTCGAGATCGACGGATGTGATGAAATCGTCGTGCAACATCGTCGTGAAGCCAAGACGGTGTAGGAAATTCCAGTTCTCGAAGCGATCCGGCAATGGTGTCTTGGCCTGCCGGATGTAGTTGCGACCCTTGCGTAACACCGAGACCGCCACGGCATCCGGCAAGTGGCCCAGCATGGGTTCGAGCAGCAGCGATCGAAGCAGCCGTGGAACACGTTGATAACGCTCGAACACGATCTGCTCGGCATAGCGCTTGTTGCCGCCGAAGATTTCATCGCCGCCGTCGCCTGCAAGAAGGTGGTCGATGCCGTGCTGTTTCGCTAGGCGCGCGCAACAAAACACCGGCACGGCGGAAGCGTTCCCGAAGGGTTCGTCATAGCCACGGGCGACGAATGGGATCAGGTCGCAAATGTCGTCGGCGGTGACTTCGTATTCGGTGGGTTGGCAATTGAAGCGCTGATTTGCGATGCGCGCGAAATGAGTTTCGTCGTAATCCGGGAAACCGAAACCGATCGAGAAAGTCTTTGCAAACTTCGGTGTGGTCTTCGCAAGAAAACCCGCGACCGTCGAGCTATCGAGTCCGCCACTCAGGAAGGCGCCTGTGTGCTCGTCGGCCTTTGCACTGATGAGTGCTCTGGTGAGCGAAGCGTGCAATTCGTCCTTGAGTTCGGGAAACGAGCCGGACCCGTCGGGGACAAATTGCGGCAGCCAGTAACGAAATTCGCGGATCTGACCATTGCGCCACTCCAGGGCCATGGCCGGCATCAATTTGAATACGTTTTCGAACGCCGTCTCGGGTGCCGGGATCATGTGGAAATAGATGTAGCTCAAGAGCGCCTGACGCCGTATTGGCGCCTGGACGCCGGGTGCCTTAGCTACGAACTCGGCATCTCGGGAGAAAATCAGCCGCTCCGAGTTGGCCGTCCAGGCGAGCCGCTCGATGCCCATCCGGTCGATGGCCAGCAATGCATAACGATCGGCCGGTTTCAGGACCGCAATCGAGAAATTGCCGAACATGGCCTCCAGGAAAGCAGAACCCTTGCCTCGGAATTCTTCCAGTGCCTTTTTGGCGGGTGAGGGGTCCTCGGCGAGACCTTCGGCGGTACGCCATGCGGGGCGTCCCCAGACGATCACGTAGACCCCTTCGCTCTGATGGACATGGTGGGGCGCTACGCA
>JRYD01004327.1_pt1 | contig 14300 bp, 16 predicted proteins | sample 235311 | NCBI WGS metagenome assembly JRYD01 (sample SAMN03074213, study PRJNA261472) | activated sludge metagenome | biome: Common Effluent Treatment Plant; feature: Wastewater; material: Activated sludge; isolation source: activated biomass in a lab-scale reactor treating industrial wastewater at... | reverse complement strand
TCCGAGCGCCAGGGAAAGGAACAGAGACCTCTTAAGTAAATGATCTAATCGCAGCATACGTGTGAACCTCCCGGATGTTTTCAGGTTATTGGGATCTTATCCGACCTGCTTAATTATATTGCAGAAATTCCCTGTCTCCGAGGGGTTTTCTTTTAATCGAACTCGAATCCGAGCCCGCCGTCTTTGACTACCACCTTGACGTCACCGCCCGACGCAAGATTCCCGAAGAGGATCTCCTGCGTTAGCTTCTGCGTGATCTCGTTGTCTATGTATCTCTGTATGGGCCTCGCCCCGAGGAGCTTGTCGTAGCCCTTCTCGGCTATGTAAGACCTGGCCTCGGGCGCAAGCTCTACGGACACCTTCTTCACCCTGAGCCTGTCGGCGAGCTGCCCGAACATCTTGTCTACTATCTTCTCAACGACTTCCCTGCTCAGCGAGCCGAAATGGAGCACGGCATTAAGCCTGTTCCTGAACTCGGGGCTGAAATACTTCTCTATGGACTGGACGCTCTTGTCCTCGAACTCCTCCTTCTCGAAGCCGAGGGTCCTCTGGCTGCTCTCGCGCGATCCTGTGTTGGTCGTCAGTATCAGCACTATCTGCCTGAAATCGACCTTCCTTCCGTTGGAATCCGTAAGCGTCGCATGGTCCATCACCTGCAAAAGCACGTTGTAGATGTCCTCGTGCGCCTTCTCTATCTCGTCCAGCAGGAGCACTGCGTGCGGGTTCTTGTGAACGGCCTCGGTAAGCTGCCCGCCCTCGTCGTATCCGACGTATCCGGGCGGCGATCCGATGAGCCTCGACACGGTATGTTTCTCCATGTACTCGCTCATGTCGAACCGTATGAACCCTATCCCTAGCGCCTCGGCGAGCTGCTTTGCGAGCTCGGTCTTTCCGACGCCGGTCGGCCCGGCGAACATGAAGTTGCCGACGGGCTTGTCCGGCTCGCTCAGGCCCGAGCGCGACATCTGTATCGCCGTCACGAGCTTTTCGACCGCCTCGTCCTGCCCGAATATAACCTTCTTCAGGTCAGAGGCCAGGGTCCTGAGCCTGTTCCTGTCGTCTACCTTGACCGTCCGGTTCGGCACTTTCGCTATCTTCGATACTAGCGCCTCTATATCCTTCACGTTTACCTGCTTTATCCCCGTGTCGAAATTCCTTAGCTTAGCGGCAGCCCCGGCCTCGTCTATGAGGTCGATGGCCTTGTCCGGGAGCCTTCTGTCGTTCATGTACTTCGCTGAAAGCTCCACCGCCGCTTTTAATGCGGGCGTCGAATACCTTACGCCGTGAAACTCCTCGTAGTATTTCTTGAGCCCCTGGAGGATCTTCACACACTCCTCTTCGCTCGGCTCGTATACGTCCACCCTCTGGAACCTCCGGGCGAGCGCATGGTCCTTCTCGAAAACGCTCCTGTATTCCTTGAGCGTCGTCGTCCCGATGCACCTTATCTCGCCGTTTGCCAGCGCGGGCTTCAGCATGTTGGACGCGTCGAGCGTCCCTCCCGAAACGGCCCCCGCCCCGATTACGGTATGTATCTCGTCGATGAAAAGTATCTTTTTATCGTCCCCTTTCACGTTGTCTATAATGGACTTGAGCCGCTCCTCGAAATCCCCCCTGTACCGCGTCCCCGCGGTGAGAGAGCCCATGTCGAGGGCGTAGATGGCGGTATTCCTGAGAGCCTTCGGGACCTCGTTTTTCGCGATCCTGAGGGCGAGCCCCTCTGCTATCGCGGTCTTCCCGACCCCGGCGTCCCCGACGAATATGGGGTTATTCTTCCGCCTCCGGGCGAGTATGTGTATCGTGCGGTCTATCTCGGATTCGCGGCCGATGAGCGGGTCCAGCTTTCCGTCGCGCGCCTTCTTTACGAGGTTTGTGCAGAATTCGGAGAGCGGGTCCTTTGCCCCTTCCTGCGTCTGCGTGTCGGTCTTGGCGATGCTGGTGGATTTTTCCTGCTGCTCGTAACCCGACCCGCCGTGCGAGATGTATCTCACGAGGTCGTACCTGTTTACGCCCTGCTCGTTCAGAAGATACACGGCGTGAGACTCATCCACCCTGAACATGGCGATGAGTATGTTCCCCCCGTCTATCTGCAGCTTGTCGGCCGACTCCGCATGCATGGCGGCCAGCCTGAGAACATAGTGGCTCCCGGCCGAGTACTGGGGCTCCGGCAGGTATTCGGAATCTACAGGCGGCATGTTCTCGTCGATAAAATCCTCGAGGCTCGTTCTCAGGCGCTCGAGGTCGACTCCGCATCCGGTAAGAACCTCCGACGCGTCCGGGTCGTAGGTCAGCTCCAGCAGTATGTGCTCCAGCGTTATGAACTCGTGACGCCTGGCCTTTGCCTGCTCGTAAGACCTCTTAAGCGTTTCCTGCAGTTCCCTTGAAAGTGTCATTGATATTCGCCTCCCCCTTCCACTTCCAATATGCATTTGAGCGGGTGCTCGTACTCCTTCGCCAGGTTGTCCACCTGCGCTATCTTGGTTGTAGCCACATCATAAGTATAAACGCCCACCGTGCTCCTGCCAGCAGTGTGCGCTTCCAGCATTATCCTGGTCGATTCCTCCTGCCCCTTGTAGAAAATCCTCATGAGCACCCACACCACGAATTCCCTCGGCGTGTAGTCGTCGTTCAGGAGCACTATCCTGTACATGTCGGGCCGTTTGAGCCTGGCCCGTTTTTCTGTAAGGAGCTCCCCGTCGCGATCGCTCCGTTTAATATCTCTTTCAGTCATAACTAAAGTCTCTCGGCGGCGCTTGGGCGTCCTTCGCCGCGTACTATTTAAAATATTTAATCATACGCCCCTCGTTTTTCTACTGTCCGTGCAAATATTTGAGAGGCGACTGCAAATTGTACTGCTCTATGAGGCGCTCCGTGTACCCGCGCTCCCGGTCGAGATACTTGCCGATTGCGCGTCCTGCGGCCTCGTTCAGGATCAGGTGTGAGCTGTACGTCGGAACCGCCCCGAATCCCCTGAGGAATTTGTGCTCGCCCTGAGCCCCGGCCTCGAAAACATCGATGCCGTTATTTATAGAGTAATCTATCAAGCTGTAGAAACAACACTCGAAATGGAGGTTACTGTACGACTCCAGCGACCCCCAGTAGCGGCCGAAAAGCCTGTTGTTCTTTACGATGTTGAAGCTGCCCCCGACCCATCTCTCCCCGTCGCCCGCCATAACCAGAACAATCCGGTGTCTGTATTTCTTAAACATCAGATCGAAGAATTCCCTGTTTAGATAAGCGCTGCCCCATTTCCTCGAATGGGTGTCCATGTAAAAATCCCACACGGCGTCGATGTGCTCTTCCTTTATGTCGTCCTTTTCGACGATACTTATTTCGAGCCCCGTTCCTTCGAGCGATCTCCTCTCCTTCTTTATCTGCTTCCTCCTTCCCGAGCGAAGGTCCCCGAGAAAATCCTCGAAGCTCCCGTAATTTCTGTTCTTCCAGTGGTACTGGTGCGTGACCCGCGTAAGGAACCCTAGCCTCTCAAGGAGCGAGCACTCCCTTTCCGTAAGGAATAGCACGTGCGCGGACGAGCACTCCTCCCTCATCGCGAGCTCGGCAAGCCCCCTTGCCAGTGTGCCGGCGCACTCCTCGAACGGGTATTCGGGATGGACGGATATCCGGGTGCCGGTGGCCGGCGTGAAGGGCACCGCCGCGACGAGCTTGGGATAGTATTTCAGCCGCGCGTTCTCGAACGCCCGCGCCCATTCCCAGTCGAATATGTACTCGCCGTAAGAATCGAGCTTTATATAGGCCGCCACCGCCCCGGCCATGGCGTCCCCGTTCCTCAGCACCAGGTATCTCGGTATCCAAGTCGTATGCGGCCCGACGCAGCCCGACTCCTCCATCGCCTCCAAAAACTCGTATTCGAGGAACGGGTTTTCCCTGTCTATAAGAGCGTTGTACTCCTCCCTGTCGAGGGCCCCGATGGAATCGTATACCGAAAGCGTGTAGTCTCTGCTCATACGTTCGTTCCCTGTTGCCTGGGGGGGGGTAATTTCCCGAATAAAGTTTAGTATAGCACCTCAGGCGGGCGGAGGCTCGTAAACAGCGCCTTTGGGGCTGCGCCGGCTCCCCACGAGCTTATTGACAAGGGAAGACCGAAGGTGGGATAATGGTATTCATCCGTTCCAAAATTCCTTCTGAGGCTGAAGATGTATAAACACTTTGCCGCGGCGCTTATTCTGGCGCTTCTTATGGCGCTCACCTGCGTTTCGTTGCCCGGCTTGCGTTCGGCCGCGCCGGAAGCCTTCGCGCAAACGGCATCGGGCAAGGCCGACGTCTTCTTCAAGCTCAACGAATTCGCGTTCGGCCCCGGCGGGGAAGCCGCCTTAAAAGAAATAGCCAGAACCATGAAGAATGATCCGGGGGCCGTGCTCGTCATCGAAGGCTATTCGGACGTCACGGGCGACGATGAGTACAACCTCAACCTCTCCCGGAGGAGGGCCGAGGCCGTGCGGCAGTTCTACGTGGCGGAGGGCGTCGCCCCGGGGAGAATAACCGTCAGCGGCAAGGGAAAAACCAGCAGGTTCGCGTCCGGCAGCGACGAAAACTCGCTCAGGCTCAATAGAAGGGTGACTATAACCCTAGAGTCCGGTACGGCGCCCGAATCGGCCCCTGCCCCGGCAGCACAGGAAGTCGCGGCCAGCGCACCCGAGTCCGAGTCACAGCCGGAATCCGAAGCTCCCCCTAAAGAGATAATAGACGCTATAACCATAAACGAGATCGAGATCGGCCCCGAGCCGACTCCCGTGCCGGGGCCGGAATCGGCCCCCGAAGCACCCTCCGAGCCCGGGGTCGTAAGCCCCGCGGTTTCCGAGATACTGGGAAACAGCATGCGCCGCCTCACCGCCGGCAGGATAGTNNCCCGATTCCTCGATAGCCGCGGCGCAGGAGTTTCCCATCGACGACACCGAAGACGCCAAGACGATAGCCGAGGACAGCACGGCGAGCTGGGAATGGAGCGTAAAACCCGAAAAGAGCGGATTTCAAACGCTCCTTCTCTCCGTGGAGGTCGCGGTCGAGGACGAGCACTTGCGGGAGGTCCTCGCCGAGTCCCCCGTTTTCGAAAAGGTGGTACAGGTAAAGTCCAGCTTCTTTCACTCCATATCGAAAAGCTATCTTCTCATGGCCGTCATAATCGTAATTGCCGTCGCGGCCGTGGGCTGGGCGTTGATAAAAAAGCTCAAGCTCGGCTGACACCCGGGGAGGCGGGGATATGAAATGGCTCCGAAGCATATTCCGAGGTGAAAAGGACAGCGTGGGGGGAATCGACCACGCAGCCATAGTCGTCACCGACATGGACAGGGCCGTCGGCTTTTATTCCGGCCTGCTCGGGCTCGAAATTATTCGGGACGGACGCCCCGAAGGCGGCGAGAAGAAAACCTTTCTCGGGAATAAAAGCAGCGTCTTTCTGGCGATGACGGAAGATAAAAACCGCCCCTCCGGAGGGCCTGTCAATCACATCGCCTTTAAGGTGGACGATATAGAAGCCGCGGCAAAAAGGCTAAAAGACGCTGGTATTACGTTCATAGAAGAGAAAACCGGCCCCGGCGGCGAGACGACCGCATACCATTTTTTAGACCTCGACGGCCTCGAGCTCGAGATATGCGCCCCTACACCTAACCAGGTCCCTCAGTACTAAAATTACCCCGGATTTCTTTTCCGAAGACTTTGCAGTGTAAACTTAACCCATGTAAAATAATTATTAATCTCACATTAAACAGCCGGCAAATGTCGATTTTAAAGAGAAAAAAGAAGCTCGACGAAAACAAGGCCGACGTCGAGGGCTATGCACTGCCCGTAAGGTTCGGTCCGGAAATGCGCGTCCTCATAATCGGCGGCGGCATAGCGGGGCTCACCCTCGCGGGGCTCCTCCAGCAAAGGGGGTTCAAACCTCGCGTGGTCGAGCGCATACCCGAATACGGCAAGGTCGGCTACATCATCGTCCTCTGGCCCTCCGGGGGCCGGGTTCTCAAGGGACTCGGCCTTTACAGAGACCTCCTCGAAACCGGGCTCCCCTTTTCCACCTACAACGTCTGGAACGAGAAGGGCGAGATGCTGAGATCCTATTCGGTCGACGAAGTATCCGAAAAATACGGGCCGATGATAAGCATATACAGGTCCGAGCTCATAAGTATCCTCAGAAAGAACATAAACCCCGAAAGCCTCACGATGGGCGTAACAGTCGAGAAGATCCACCAGACTCCCGACGAAGCCGTGGTCACGTTCAGCGACGGGACCGAAGAGTCCTTCGACCTCGTCGTCGGCTGCGACGGCGTCCGCTCCAAAACGAGGAGCCTCGTATTCGGTGACGTCCCCCTTTCGTACAGCGGCATGAGGGGATGGAGCTTCTGGCTCAAATCCGGAATCTCCAAATCGGCCCAGATAGCCGAGTACTGGGGCACGGGCAAGTTCCTGGGNNGAATGGTACAAGGGCCGCGTCGTCCTCGTCGGTGATTCTGCCCATGCCGTCCTTCCCACGGCCGGCGGCGGGGTATCGATGGCCATAGAATCGGCTGCCGTGCTCGCGGACGAGCTCTCAAGGGCCGACTCCAAATACATCTCCCAGGCGCTCGAAGCCTACGTTGTAAGGCGGCGTCCACGCGTCAACAAGGTGCAGGACCAGTCCCGCATGATGGGCAAGGTCGCCTTCGCCGACAGCCATGCCGTATCCATCCTGAGGAACCTCATAATGCGTTTCTACTCCAGCCGCCTCCACCTCAAATACTGGGACGATCTCCTTAAAGAACCCATATAGACAGCCGGCATTTCCCCCATTGCTCCGCTCCCCGGCGCTATTCGGAAGCGCAGAAAATAATTCATCAGTTATAATTTCTAATGGCGTTCAGGTTCCAATGAGTATACTTTTAATCCATACGCGCGGGGGGCACAAAGGCGCGTCTTCCTCGAACATTATGAGCGGCGCGGGGCGTGCTCCTGACTATTTTCAACCATCTAACATGAAAACCGGAGGTATTCAGGCCATGTCAAGGCTGGCAAGAATATTCATTTTATCTCTCTTAGTATCTTTAATCTCCCTGGGCCAGGTTATGCAGGCCGGCGCGCAGGAGGTCGGGGGATACAATTCGCTTTCCCCGCTCGTCAAAAAGCTCAGTCCTTCCGTAGTCAACATCAGCACCACGAATGTCTCCAAGGGAAGAACCTTCTCTTACGAATCGCCCTTCAAGGACCGGGAGAACGATCCGTTCAACGAATTCTTCGATAAATTCTTCGGCCAGCAGCCCGAAAGAGAATTCAGGGGAAGGGGGCTCGGCTCGGGATTCATATTCAGCGAGGACGGATACGTAGTCACGAACAACCACGTCGTCGAAAAAGCCACCGACATAAAGGTGATACTCCAGAACGGCGATATATACAGCGCTGAGATCATAGGGACGGACCCGAAAACGGACCTCGCCCTCCTCAAGATAGAGCCCAAGGAGAAGCTCCCCGCAGTCAGGTTCGGGGATTCCGACGGCCTCGAAATAGGCGACTGGGTGCTCGCTATCGGTAACCCGTTCGGGCTCGGCCATACGGTCACGGCGGGAATAATAAGCGCGAAGGGCAGGTCACTCGGCCTGGGCTCCTACGACGACTTCATACAGACCGACGCCGCCATCAACCCCGGCAACAGCGGCGGGCCGCTCTTTAACTTCAGCGGCGAGCTCGTGGGCGTGAACACGGCGATCATAGCCGGCGGGCAGGGCATAGGGTTCGCCATACCGGTGAACATGGCCCATTTCGTCATCGAGCAGTTAAAAGAGGACGGTAAGGTCGTAAGGGGCTGGCTCGGAGTCTACGTCCAGAAGCTCACCCCCGAGCTTGCTTCCAGCCTCGGCCTCGACGAGGACGAGGGNNGTTCAGGAAGTAACCCCCGACATCGCGGACAGCATGAAACTAAAGGATCATAAAGGCGCCCTCGTTGCGGACGTCGCGCCGGACGGCCCAGCGGACAAGGCCGGGCTCCAAAGGGGCGATATCATAGTCGAGTTCGACGGCGCCAGCATCGATGACATGCCCGAGCTGCCGAAGTCGGTCGCGGCCAATCCCCCCGGGACGAAGTCCGAGATGAAGGTGATCCGAAACGGCGAGGTAAAGACGCTTAAGGTCGAGCTCGGGCAGCTCCCCGACGAAGTGGCCCAGGAGTCGAGAAGGGNNGCGGACAAGGCCGGCATCAAGAGGGGCGACGTCATAGTCGAGTTCGACGGTAAGAAGATAGACGACATCTCCGACCTCACCACGCTCGCGGCCGTAACTTCCCCCGGGACGGAGGTCGACGTAAAGCTCCTTCAGGACGGCAAGCAGAAGGACCTCAAGGTCAAGCTCGACGAGTTTCCCGACGACGAAGTGCAGGCCGAGGCGACGGAAGACGCCGAGGACAGTCTGGGCCTTATCGTAAGGCCGCTCGACCCGCAGCTTGCGCAGCGCTTTAATCTCGACACCGATAAGGGAGTCATAATCGCCGACGTAAGGCGCGGGAGCCCGGCCCTCGACGCCGGTCTCAGGCCCGGCGACGTCATAGTCGAGCTCGACAAGAAAGAGATAAAAACTCTTAAGGATTACAAATCCGCGCTCGCCGCCGTAAAGCCGGGGGATACCGCGCTCTTCCTGGTGAAGCGCGGCAACAACACGATCTACACGGCGGTAAGAGTGGGCGAAGGAAAATCCTGACGCCGCACTCTCGGCCCCGCGAGCGGACGTAATCGAATTTTCGTCCGCTCGTTTCCGGCGTGAAGCGCATACCTTCCGGCGCTATGGGTGTATTATTAATCTGATCCTTTTGTTGACACCGGCCTTCTTTTCATGAGAAAATGGAAAGAGCTTGAACGGGCCGGCGTCGATCGGCCTTCACCCTGCATATTCTGAATACCCAGGAGGATGATTCCATGCCGGAGCCTGCGAAAAAGCGCGTACTGATCCTCGGCGGGGGCTTCGGCGGCCTCGAGGCCGCCCAGCATCTCGAAAAGATTTTCAAGCAAAGAGACGACGTCGAGATAACGCTGATCAGCAAGAACAACTATCTCGTGTTCACCTCGATGCTCGCCGAGGTCGTGTCGGGCGCCATCGAAGCCAAGCACGTCGTTATTCCGCTCAGGGAATGTCTCAAGAGGGCCGAATTCAAGGAGCTCTCCATAGACGCCATCGACCTCGATAAAAAAACGGTATCGTGCAGTCATCCGGATACGGGCGAGAAGTTTCTTTTCGAATACGACTACCTCGTGCTGGCCCTGGGCTCCATTACAGGCTATCACGGCATCCCGGGCGCGGAAGAATTCTCGTTCCCGCTTAAGAACCTCAACAACGCGATGGTGCTGAGAAACCACGTGATAGACATGTTCGAGCACGCCGAGCTCGAAACCGATCCGGATACGAGGAGAAAGCTCCTCACTTTTGTCGTAGCGGGCGGTGGTTATACCGGCATAGAGGTCGCCGCCGAGCTCAACGACTACGTCTCGGCCAGTAAGAGATTCTACAGGAACGTTAAAGCGGGCGAGGTAAAGGTCGTCGTGATCGACCCGGGCGACAGGATTATGCACGAGATGAGCGAAGGGCTTGCCGAATACGGACTCAATCTCCTCAAGAAACGCGGCATGGAATTCCGTCTCAAGACGAGAATCGGCGAGGTCTCGAAATATTCCGTAAAGGCAGAGGACGGCAGCACCGTCGATACCTGCACCGCCATCTGGGCGGCGGGGACCGCTCCCCAGCCCGTAATCGCGGCTCTTCCCTGCGCGGATAAGAGGGGCAGGATAGAGGTGAACGAGTACATGGAGGTAGCCGGTTATCCCGGGGTATGGGCCCTCGGCGACTGCGCCATGGTTCCCGATCCGCACTCCGGGGCGTTCTATCCCCCGACGGCCCAGAACGCCGAGCGCGAGGGGGCGCGCGTAGCAGCCAACGTCGCGGCCTCGATAAACTCCAAAGACGGCGACAAGAGGCCGTTCGTTTACAGGACTATGGGCATGCTCGCGCCTCTCGGGCACAGGTCCGCCGTTGCCGAAATAAGGGGCGTCAAGTTCTCGGGATTCTTCGCGTGGTTTCTGTGGCGCTGCATCTATTTAGGAAAGCTCCCCGGATGGGACAGGAAGATAAGGGTAGCCATAGACTGGTTCCTCGACATATTCCTCCCGAGGGATATCGTCCAGCTTAAGATGGAAATGAGGCAGAGGCAGAACGAGCCTCAGTCCGCGGGCAAGTCCTGAGCGGGTTCCTTCGTCCTCGACTTCAAAAACGTAACGAGGTCGGTCAGCTCCTGGTTTGTCAGTGTTCCGCCGAACCCCGGCATGTTCAGTCCGCCGTTCATGATGCGCCACGTAAGCTCGTTTGAGCTCAGCCTGTCGCCGATGTATGTGAGGTCGGGGCCCCTCAGCCCGCCGTGCCCGTCTATCGTGTGGCAGTAGAGGCAGCCCTTGTCGTTAAAGTCCATCCCGCCCCTGTATACAGGGCCCGAATCCGCGCCTATCATCTCGGCCGTAAGCGGCTCGGCGTGGAATCGCGGCGACCACGGCGATACGATCCCTATGGCCCAGAGCCCGGATATAGTCAGAATCACGAGCGCCACTATCGCGACGGCCCATGGCCTTCTGAGAGGGCTCCTCTCGCCCCTGTTCGACATGAACGGGAGGCAGAAGAGCAGCAGCCCCACGATCAGCGGCCCGAGCACCATCAGATACGTTTCCAATGCGGGCGGCATCAAAGCCAGGAACGCGAAGTAGAAAACGAAGTACCAGTCCGGCACGGGGAGCGCGTCTATGTTCGACGGGTTCGGCGGCGGCCCCAGCGTCGGCGGGCCGACGACTATTGCTATCACGAGAATGGTCGTGATAACTATGAACGCGAAGATCATGTCCTTCCACGCCGCGTCGGGCCAGAAGGGGATGCCTTTTGTCTTTACCAGATTCTCGTATTTTTCCCTGTACGTCGCGGGGTCCACGGGGTCGCCGGCCTTCGGGAATTCCGAAATGCCGTTCTTTATGACGAGGTAGAGGTGAAATCCTATGAATACGAAAATTAGCGCAGGGATTATAAACACGTGATACGCGAACATTCGGCTGAGCGTAGCTCCGCCTATGGTTTCGCCGCCTATTATAAAGTCCGCAAGCCAGCGCCCCATGAACGGTACGCGCGCCGCCTGCTCCGAGGCGACTATCGCCGACCACACGGCCGTCTGGTCCCACCTTATCACCTGCCCGGTGAAGCCCATGACGATTGTAAGCGCCAGCAGCACGACGCCCGAAATCCAGTTCATCTCGCGCGGGAACTTATATGCCGCAGTAAGATAGACCTGTATCATGTGGACGCCCACGAGCAGCATCATGGCGGACGCGCCCCAGTTGTGTATGCCGCGAACGATCCGCCCGAATGTCGTCTGGTTCGTTATGTACTGGAGGCTCTGATACGCCTCGCCGGCGGCGGGGACGTATATGAACGCGAGCGTCACGCCCGTTGCGACCTGCAGTATGAATGCAAATAGGGTAGCGCTCCCGAAAACGTAGAACCACGTGGCGGTATTCGGGGGGACGGCGTGCCTGGCTATCGGCCCCACGGCCGCCGACAGACCGGTGCGGTCGTCGAACCATGCCCACGCGCTCCTTAAAAAATTCATATTGTATGTCCCCCTTCAAGTCTCATGCGGCTCCATCTCCGGAAGTGCATTTACGCCGTCGTAACAGGTATCGGGCTCGTCAGTATCTCGACCTGTCCGTTATTTACCCTGACAGGGTACTGGTAAAGCCCTCTCGGGGGCGGCCCCGCGGCTACGGAGCCGTCCTCGTAATAAACCCCGCCATGGCACGGGCACATAAAAAGCTTCGCCCCGGCTATCCACCTCACGGGACATCCCAGGTGGGCGCAGTTCACCGAGAACGCGATAAAGTCGGACTGACCGGCCCTCCTGAGCCATGCGGCCGTCTCGGCCGTCACCCCGGCCCACGCAAGCGGCGAGGAATCTATGAATTTAACCAGTACCGTCTCGCCCTCTGCGAAGCTGCCCGCGAGCCCAACGGGCCTCCACTTCGGGGGCGGCTTCCTGAATATCGGCTCCAGTATCGAGCCGATTATCGGAATCGCGACGAGCGCCGCGGCAACGCTGCTGAGAACGATGCCGAGCCTGACAAAGAACTGCCTTCTCGTACATTCACTCGTTCTGGTCTTGTCGCTCATCTCTGAGATCTCCTATCCATCCTATAAGTGCTGCGACGAATAACACGAATCCTATAAAAAATAATATTAAGATGGTGCTCAGGACTTCGTTGAATCCCACGGCCAGCCCCCACATCATGAACGTTATGCCGAGTGCCATTATGGCGGGCCAGTATCCCGGCGATGGCAGCCTTACGGGAAGCGGCTTGTGCCATCCCGGGGGTATGCCTTCGCGGTCGACCTCCCTCTCCACTTCCTCGAAGCTCTCCGGATACTCGAGGCTCTCCGCCGCAGCCTGCTTCGGAGCCTGAAATTCGCTTCCTGAGCTCAACTCTTGTCCTCCCTTTTATCTTTCCGCGCCCGGTTCGTTTTCGTCATTCATCTTCCCGTTCGGTTAAACCGTCTTCCCCCTGCCCGACAGAATTCCGCCGCTGTGCGCCGCGGCCTCTTCGTCCGCTTCGGGGGACCTGTACCACTGGGCCAGAGTTATCATGCTCGCCGTGAGGTATATGAGACAGCCCGGCACCCACATCGTTAGCCCTGCTATCTGCTGGTCTACGCCGGGCGTTATACAGAGGTCGTTCCTTAGATACGGCAGTATCCCGGCNNTGAACGGACGGCACGTGCCAGAGCCACATCGAGCCTACCCCGAGCGTCCACGCGACGATGGGATTCCCGAGTATGCTCATCAAAGCCCCCGCCGGCCTCCACGAGAGCGCCCTGTCGGCCGCTCCTTTGGGTATTCCGAACAGTATGAAAAGCGGGACGACGAGCAGGAGCAGTATGTGCTGAATCATATGGGCGCTGAGTAGATAATTCCGCCCGAGGTTTCCGAGTGGGGAGACGACGGCCAGCACCATGAGCGCAACCCCCGCGCCGAAAAGAGCCGTCCGGCCCCTGTCCTTGAGGCCCCCGGCCATTATGAATACGGCCAGGAACAATATCGCGAGCGCTATAACACCCGGCTCCGGCGCCCACGCTTTTGTGAGGAATTCAGATATGTTCATTACGCTTCCCTCCGGAATCGCGTTAAATCATAAAAACGCCCAGAGATATATGACAGAAAAAACCACTATCCATACGCCGTCAACGAAGTGCCAGTAAAGTGATACGCATTCGACGGCGTCCGACTTCGGGCCCTTGAAATCCCCCGCGAGGGTGAGGCCGAGAAGTATCGAAAGCATTATGAGCCCGACGCACACGTGAAACCCGTGGAATCCCGTCAGCGTGAAAAACGTCGAGCCGAACACGTTGCTGCCTATCGTAATGCCGCGTCCGAAAAGCCCGAACCATTCGCGCGCCTGCCCGAATATGAATACCGCGCCGAGCACTATCGTCGCGAAGAGCCAGAACTTGAGCCCCGAGCGGTTCTTGTTCCTGAGGCTCTTCCCTGCAAGCCATACGGTAAAGCTGCTGGCGAGAAGGAAGAGGCTGAATACGCCCGTTACGTAGGGGTCGAGGCTGCTTTTCGCCGTCGGGCCCGTTGTGACCGAGTTGTGAAAGTTGACGTATGCCAGAATGAGCATCAGAAAGAAGATCGATTCCGACGCGATGAAGAACTTTATCATCATCCTGTTGTTAGCCATTGGGTCCCTCCGTCACGATCTTCGCGTTGGGCTCGTCCGGCGAGTCGGGGTGCGCGAGGTCCCATAGCGGCCTCCTGCCCCTCACCGGCGGGACCAGCTTGAAGTTATATACAGGGGGCGGCGAAGTGGTCGCCCATTCGAGCGTCCACGCCTTCCAGGGGTTGTCCCCGGCGGGCTCGCCTTTCCTGAGGCTCACTATGATGTTCCATATGAAAACCAGCACCGATGCGGCGATTATGAAAGCGCCCACGGTCGATAGAAGATTCATCGACCCCCAGTAGGGCAGGTCGTGATATGTGTATGTCCTTCGCGGCATGCCCATGACGCCGAGAAAATGCTGGATGAAAAAGGTCATGTTAAACCCGACCACTGTAAGCCAGAAGTGCCACTTGCCTAAAGTCTCGGACAGCATGCGCCCTGTGAATTTCGGGAACCAGTAATAGACCCCGGCGAATATCGCGAAGAGAGAGCCGCCGAATATCGTGTAGTGGAAGTGTGCGACTATGAAGTAGCTGTCCGTGACGACCCAGTCTATCGGCACCGACGCGATGGCCACGCCCGAAAGCCCGCCTA
>JRYD01003853.1_pt1 | contig 14342 bp, 32 predicted proteins | sample 235311 | NCBI WGS metagenome assembly JRYD01 (sample SAMN03074213, study PRJNA261472) | activated sludge metagenome | biome: Common Effluent Treatment Plant; feature: Wastewater; material: Activated sludge; isolation source: activated biomass in a lab-scale reactor treating industrial wastewater at... | reverse complement strand
GCTGCGGTTGGGGTGATTGCTCACAGTGCTGCGTGGAGTTCTTCCACGACCTCTTGGAACGCATCTTCGTCCATTCCGTAGTCAGACATGATCTGACCGAGTAGCGCGCCGTCTTCCAGCGCTACCTTTACGCCATCTGCGCTGATGCTGGCGGTGCAGCCCTTCAGCATCGAGTCGAGGAAGTCGCCAAGGTCTTGCGCCATGCCGTAGGCGGCGTCTTCGCTCACACTGATCTCGCGCTCGCTTTTCATGTCGCCGGGGAAGAAGTTTATGTAACGCTCATCTTCACTTTCATCTTCGTCAGGGTAGGCTGCATTTAGCATTGCCAGCCTTTCCTCGAAGCTCATCGCGTGGAACTCATCGTCGGTCATCAGGCCGGACGTGTTGAAATACTCGTTCCACAGGCTGATCGACTTGGCGATTTGCGAGTTAGTGTATGCGGTCATTTTCTGCTCCTAGCCCCTGTTCCGCGAGGCGCCGGTTTTGGCTGTGTGCCGTGCTTCCTTGATTCGTATTATACGTACTCTGTACGTAAGCGCAAGCACTTTTTACAGCATCACCCCCTTTCGCGGCAGCGCCTTGGTCAGCGTCTCATGCGCCATCATCAAGCACTGCTCGTAGTTGTCCCTCGGAAACCGGAACACAGCCGCAATCCCATACCTGCGCATCACCGCCGCCCGTTGAGCCGGCACGAGGTCTTGCACGCAGGCATCGACCGACGCGAAGGTCTGGCTATCTACGGCATCGCACAGGCTCTCGAAGTCCTGCGCCCCTTCCGAGTAGCACGTCAGCGAGCGGGACGGATAGCCGAGCTTAGGCGCATATGCGCGCTGCCACTGCGCCCACTCGGTCAGCAATGCGACAAGCGACTCGATCTGCTTGATGTGGTCGTCACGCTTCATCGTCCGTCCCTCTCCATGATCGCCTGGCGAAGATAAGCGCACAGGTCGAGAGCTTCCTTGTAGGCATCGCGCAATGCATCGCGCCCGTTGTGCGGTTGCAGCGACACGCCGTCGCGCAAACGCCCCACATGATCCCGATTGGCCATGTCCATGATGACGAGTGGCCACACTGCCGGGCGATCGTTCGTGACCGGCTCGGGCTGCTCGACGTGCCGGCCGGCGACCGTTTCGAGCTCGTTGCGTTGCATCCATTCGTCCCAGCTCATGCCGTTTCTCCGTAGATTCGTTCCAGTGTCTGCGCCAGCAGCTCAAGCTCGGTTGTCTTCATTACCTTGAGCATCGATTGCATGCCGTGGACTCCGTTGTGGCTTCCGCGATGGCAATCAGCGCACAGCGGGATTGCGGTCCAGTGCCCGGACTTGCGCCCCTTGATGCGGCCTTCGAGGATGTGATGGACCTCGCTGCGTCCTTCGATTCCACACAGCGCACATGGCTGGGCGGACACTCTGGACAGATGGCCCTTCTCGGCTTTGGTCGTCATGCGGGCACCTCGTCAGTGCGGAAGCGCACGCCGCGCTCGGCACCGAATGCGTAGATCATCTCCACCAGTTCCGAGAACTCGCGCTTGCCCATCTTGCTGGTTCGCTGCCCGAGCACCACGAAGCCCCCGTTGATCCCTGGAACTACCTTCTCTTTGCGCAGAGCGGCGGTGAATACGTCTTTCCATTCGTCGGCGCTGAGTCGGTTCCCGTACCACTCAACATGCCGAGCGATGTCATCTAGCAGCGGCCACATCAGTGCATTCTGATCAAGCGATCGGGTAGGCTCCGACACAGTGACGACCCAGCCGTCTGGCGCGCTTTCAACGTCCTGCCTTGCCCGCCTGCGTGCCTCGTCATGCACAAGCCTATATATGCGCTTGTCGCTCATGCCGTTTCCCTCATCACCGCCGCCCATCCCTCGATGCTGGTGTCAGCAGTCCATTCCAGCCCGCCCCACTGCTCGCCACCAACGACGAGGCATAGCGGCCAGCGTGCCCGCCACTGCTGCCGGTCGAGCCGGTAGAACAGAACCGGCTTTGCGCGACCTCTGCGGGCCTGCTCGACGGTCTGNNTGCGCGGCCCCTGCGCGCTTGCTCGACGGTCTGTAGCCACCACGCGGACATCTCGGGCTTCGCGGCGCGCTTGACCTCCACTGACCATCCTGGGATGCCTTCAAGGTCGCTGTCGCCGTCGTGCTGCCTCACCTTGCGGCGCACGTCATGCCCGGTCAGGTCGCGGATAAGCGCGGCAATCTCACGCTCGCCGGCCTTGCCTTTGTTGCGGCTCATCGCGCTCATACCGCCTCCTTTGCGATCTTGCACGCCTCGCAGCGCCAGCCATGAGCGAGCCGCTGCCGGCCCTTGGTGCCCTTGCTCTGCCCGCAGTCACGACAGCGGAAGCTAGGCCTCATCACGCCGGGCATCGTCGCCTGGCGATCTGCCTGGGCTCTGTACTCGGCCAGGTCTGCGCCGGGGAATTTCATTCGCATTGTGACCTCCGTTCGTGCATGTGCGCATACACCGCCTTGGCCGCATCCGTGCCGTACTTCGGCGCGATCTCGCGCAGCGCCAGCGATTCCGCCTTGATCCGACCAACCTTGCCGTCGAACTCGATCACCGCCGCCCGTTCTTCAAAGTGCTCGATTGCCTCTTTCACTTGGCTGCCTCCATCGCTGCCTTTGCCGACTCGAACACGCCAAGAACCTTGTGCGTGACCACGCCGCACCACCTCCGCGTTTTCCCGTCGTGCGTGAGCACGTATTTCGGGGCGCCATCGACAATCGCCTTCGCAATCAGCCACGGCCCCGAGCGCACGCACCACTCGCCCAAACGCTCCCACTTACGCATTGGCTTCCTCCGGGTGCAGGAACGCATGGACGCGCGCCGAGAACTTCACGCCGTCTGCAACGTGGCCCCTCAGGATCTCAATCCCGCGCTGATCGTCACGCGCGAACTCGATCAGCTTCGATTCCCACGCGCTGCCAGGGATCGACAGCACGAGGTCTGCGCGCTTGGCCCAATCGAGGTAGTCGCGCTGCTTGGACGTGATTCGCTTGACCGTCTTAGCCATCTCGTCGGCGCGCTGGCTTGCAACCTCTGGCGCGACCTTTGGTGCAGGCAGCGCAGGAACCTCTGGGCGCGGGGCTTGGCGCACCAGCGCGATGAACTCGGGCAGGCTCGGCGGGAATGGGTTGTTGTCCCGCAGTTGCACAAGCGCCCACTTGATCCGCATCCCGCGATGCTCGCCATCGTCTGCATACGGACCAAGCCCTTCCGCCCATGTCTGCAGCAGATCGGCTTTCGGGACGTGCTCCCACTTGCGAAGGAAAGAATCCCCGTAGAGCGCGGCCAGCTTGCCGAACAGCGACTCAACCCACGAGGCGGGCAGGTGCGTCGATTGCATCGCCTTTCCTCCCGGTGATGTCCGCCAGCCATGCGGCTCGGCGCTCGGACTCGGTTTGCTTTGCAGAGGGCTTGGCGAACTGCTTGGCATTGCGCAGCCATGTTCGCATCGCGGCTTGCCAGTCCTTCATCGGCTTGCCCCTGGCTGCGTGGTAGTCGCGGAACTTCGGCAGCTCAGCAGCCAGAGAGACGCCAAGCTCGGCGGCCAGCGCAGCGGCGGTGTCGTCAGGCTCGAAGTCTTCAGGCAGTTGCGTGGCGCGCTTCGGTGTCCCCGAGGTTTTCCGCTGCGGATCATCGTCCGCAGGCAGCGCGTTGCCTTGGGCCGCGTCTTGCGCGGCTAGCTTTTGAAGGGAATCAGGANNTCGTGCTTGCACTGTTCTTGCACCGTGCTTGTATGGTGCAAGTCTGGCGAAGGTATCGAACTAGGCGATTCCTTGACGTGCGGGTTCTGGTGCTTGTCAAAGTTCAGCACCTGAATGAAGCGGGCTCCGCCGACCTGATAGCGGAGGATGAAGCCGGCCACTGCGAGCTGTTCGAGCAATGCGTCTGCATCGCAATTGTCGTGCGGAAGCGTTTCGGCCTTGATTCGCTTCGGCCTGTCTTCCATCCGCCCTTCGCGATCTGCAATGCACCACAGGCCAGCAAACAGCAGGCGCGCCAGTGGGTCACACTCGGCCAGCGCGTCATTCAGGAAAAAGCCCGGCTTGATGTTTCGCGCGCGCGCCATGCCTACGCCCCCATCCGATAGCGGGCGAACCGCTTGCCGCCCTCGACTACGGTGTCGGTCACGATCTGCGCGCCCCGAGTCCGCAGATCGTTGATCCTGGCGGCGAGTCGGGCGCAGCCGAACAAGCGCAGCGCATCGACGTGCGTGATCGCATTGCCAGCTTCGATGTGCTGCAAGATCGCTTGATTTTGTGAGGCTGATGTGTTCATATCTTTTCCGTACTCTTTAGGCCCGCCGAGGTGTTCCACCACCGATGACAGCGGGCCTTGTCTTGTCTGCCGTTCAGGCCGCAGACGACGCCCTTTCTGCCTCAGCCGCTCGCGCTGCGGCCTCCCTCTCCAGCCTGATGAATGTCTTAGGCCGCGCCGCGCGAAGGAATTTCATCCACGCATGAGGAATCCCGCGCTGGTGCCACAGAGAGACAGAGCCTGGGGTTATCTCACATAGCTCCGCGACTTTCTTCGTGCCGCCGAGCGCCTTGATCAGTGTTTTCGAGTCCATGATCAAGATCGTATTCCGCTCGCCACCAAAACGCAAGCATTTACGCATCGAATGCAAATTTCTCTTGCAAGGCGCGTTTTGCTTTTGTATAGTCTAGTCATCGCAGCACAGAACACCGAGCGGCGATGCCTTAACAACCAGGGAACACAGGCAGCGCGTAGAACCGCTGGCCGACCGTCACGCACATGACGGGAGATAGACGCAGCCCGGACAAAAATCCGCGCCAGCGTAGAAGTGCTAGTAAGCGCACCGAGCGAATATCGGGCGCACAGAAGGGCCGCTCCCAAAGCGGCAGATCAAGTCGAGCCGCTTCGAAAGAGGCGGTTCCGCTGGATTCAACGACAAACCACCGGGAGCAAATCATGAGCAAGTACCACGTTGGGAAAACCGGCATCCCTCTTTGCCGGTCAAGCGGCACTGCTGGCGGCTATCACGTTGTTGTTCTTGGTCGAAAAGAATTTGATGTGCTTCGTGAAGAGGCGAAGTGCAAAAAGTGTGCAGCCAAGTTGATTTTGACGCACAACGACCAGCATAACCGGACGCCGCGCAGCGGCGGTCCGGGCTGATGCGCCAGTTGGGCGCGGGAGGTGAGAGATGAGGGCATACGTTGTTTGGTGCCCGGACCTGGGCCAGGAGCAGGAAGACGGCGCGACGATCCCGGCGACTGATCCCGCCGATGCGGCAGAAGGGTGGGCGGAATGGCACGACCGCAGCAGTGCAGAATATCGGATTGCCAGCGGGCGCGAGGAGATCGTGATAGTCCGCGACGCGGAGACCGGCGAGCAGCGCGAATGGATTGTGCGCGGCGAGGCGATGCCGTACTACACGGCGCAGCTTGGGGAGTCCGCGACGATCCGGGCGCAGGTGGCGCCGGGTCGGTGGGAGGATGTACCTAGACGCAGCGAGGCAAACAAATGAAATGGCAGCCGATTGAGACCGCACCCACAGACGGCACACGCATCTTGCTACGCGGCAGGAACGGCAAGATTGCTGATGGACACTATGGGCAGCCGGATGGGTTTGCAAACCCTAAGCGGTTTGTTTGGCCGTACATCAATGCAACCCCGACACATTGGGCTCCGCTCGCGTTGATTGCTGCCGCGCCCGAATGCACCTGCGCGGCGAAAGACATGACGTTTGGCCGATGCTGCAAGGTGACGCACAACTCCAATTAACAGAGAGAAAACGTCAGTTAACGTTCTGCCGCGCCGCTGAAGTCCGCGCCGCCGCTGAACCACGCTCGCACAAACGCAGCACCACAGCCCGCCCTGAGCGGGCTTTTTCATGGGGGCAAGACATGGACTACATGCAGCGAGTCGAAAACTTCAAGTACATGCTTGGCCGTTTCAGCATGTTGTTTTCCGACATGTACGCAAAACGCCCGCACAAGGCACAGCTTGAGTGCGGGCGCGGTGACGACGGTTTCGGCAATGTCGTTCGGAAAGACCTGAGCGCGCACAAAGCAGCACTCGAATTCGTTGGCGAGTAACGAGCAGATCAAGTATAGCTCAGTGACAGCGGGCTTTGCTGGATCAACCGGAGCACAACAACGGAGCATCAAACGGCAAGACAGCGCCGGTCGATCCTGCAAAACAGGCTCTCGCACCGGGCAGGATTGCCGACTCCGCGCTGGCGAGGATAAAGGCCAGCCTTGGCCGCTTCTCACGAGGCGGCACAAGGAAGCGGCGGGGTGGATGGAGACACCCGGCCAAACGGATCGCGGCGCGCGACGCCCCGCAAGGCCGATAGCCGGTTCGACTCCGGCCCGCTTCCTTGTAAGAGCGTTACCCCATGACACCCGGAACGACGACGGGGCGCACAGGGGCAAGTGTGCGCGCCTCCCCCGATGTACTGCCATCGACACGTCGGACGCAGATACCCCGCCGCAGCACTGGAGAGCGCGATAGCCGCGCCGGGCCATGCGGACAGCGAACCCGACTTCCTCCCCATTGGCCGGTCGCGCAGCAATGCAGACCGGCACTTTTTTGGAGAACGCCATGACTGCATTCGAGCCCTGGGAGACTGCGCAGGAGGTCATCGACGAGATCACGGACGCCGTGCTCGACGAATGGACCGCAGACCCGTCGCGGGTCGCAGAGGCAGGCGCGAGCCTCGATGACGATGAATACCGTGCGATCGACCTTGCGCACGCCCGGCGCGACGCGGCGCGGCTCTTCGCCGTGCGTGACGCAGCGGTTCGCCGTGCGATGCGGGCCGATGCCGAGGAAGAAGCAAACCGCCGGCTGGGCCGGATGGCAAGGGAGAGACAGAGATGACCGTTATTCTGATTGCCGGCGCGTGGATCGCAGCCGGTCTTTTCGTCGCCCGCGTCGTGGGCATGAACAAGGAGAGCAGTGATGAGTAAGTTCGAGCACGACACCGCCGCAGAGCGGTTCCACGCTGCACTTTCAGCGGTGATCGCAGGCATGGATGCGGAGGAGATCCGCAACCTCGCAGAGCTCGCCGCAGCCGGCGGCGAATACCTTGGGCGTGTGCTACGCGCCCAGGCGGACGAGTTCATCGCTGCGAGCGAAGACCTGAACGACAACGGGCTCTATCCGCGCCGCATCCGCGTCGACGCGCTTGATCCGCTCGATTTTGAGCGCGTGGAGATTTGACATGAAGACGATCAACGAGCGGCGCGCACTGACCGAGCGCCAACTGCTTCGCATTGAACGCGCGAACCAAGACCATTTCCGGTCCCCGCGCCACTCGGTAGCGTATGAACGCACGCTGCCCTTTGCAGAGAAGGTCGAGCAGCACGAGTTCCGCGATGCCGTTATCGGCACCGCGGTCTTCGTGGCCTTCGTCGTCGCCCTGGCAACGATGCCCTGGTGGCTCGCATGAAGATCCTCGAGCAGCGGACCCACTTCCCGTCGCACGTCGTCCGGCGTGCGGCCTATGACCGCCTCGTTCCGCAGGGTTCGGACAGCGGCTACCTGCCCTGGCTCCGGCGGCAGTGCAATGAGTTCCGGCGGATGCGGCCCGGGCTGAAAGGCGACGAGTTCCACCGGCTTTTTGACCGGCACCTGGAGAACCTGAAATGACGATGACCGGGCGCGTGATGGCCGACCAGATCGGTGACGAGTTCCTGCCGGATGAATCGGCTGTGCCGTGGGCGCATGAGTTCGGCGCGATCGACGCGGCAGTCCTGATCCCGAGTGGATCGACCAAGCAGTTTGTGAAAGGCCGGCGCGGGTTCGGAGTCCCGCGGGCGGAAGGACGGGAGAAGAGAGCATGAGCACCGCAGTTGCCAAGCATGCGCACAGCGCAATGCCTGCGCTCGCAATGAGCGAAGAAGAGTTGATCGGCGTCCTGACAAACAGCCTCTACCCCGGCGCGGCGTCGGGGAGCATCAAGCTCGTGATCGGCTACTGCAAGGCTGCCGGGCTCGATCCGATGCAGAAGCCGGTGCACATCGTGCCGATGTGGGACAACAAGGCCAAGCAGATGCGTGATGTGGTGATGCCGGGCATCGGCCTTTACCGCACCCAGGCTGCGCGGTCTGGTGAGTACGCAGGCGTCACCGAGCCTGAGTTTGGCGACGACGTGACCGAGAGCGTGGGTGGCGTGCAGCTCACCTACCCGAAGTGGTGCCGGGTCACGGTTCGCCGGCTGCTGCCCAACGGCACGGTTGTCGACTTCACAGCTAAGGAGCTCTGGAAGGAGAACTACGCCACCAAGGGCAAGGACTCTTCCGCCCCCAATGCGATGTGGCTGCGCCGCCCGTATGCCCAGCTTGCGAAGTGCGCCGAGGCTCAAGCGCTGCGCAAGGCGTTCCCTGAGTTCGGCGCGCAGCCGACCGCGGACGAAATGGAGGGGCGGGAGCTGGACATGGGCGCCGCCGAGGTCGTCAGCAGCCGCCCCGCTGCGCCGGCCACCCTGCCCGACTACTCGCAGGATGCCTTCGCCGACAACCTGCCCAAGTGGTCCGCCCTGATGCAGTCCGGCGCCAAGACGGCCGACCAGATCATTGCGATCGTCAGCACCAAGGGCGCGCTGTCCGACGCTCAAAAAGCCGCGATTCGCGCCGCAGCGCAACCCAAGCAGGAAACGCACCCCGAAGTCATCGACGCGCCCGAGCAGAAAGCCCAGGCCGATGACGACGGATGGATCGAAGACTACGAAAGCACGGAGGCCGCAGGGTGAACGCCTTTGAAGCAGGAATATCAATCGCGGAGCTTCGCCGGCTTGTGTCGCTCGATGCTGAGACTGGCCGGCTTTACTGGAGGAGGCGATCAGAGCCGGATTTCTGCGGCGCAAAGAATCCTGCTCGCGCCTGCAATACATGGAATTCGCGGTTTGCTGGGAAGGAGGCATTCTGCACGCTCAGTGGGAATGGATACCTCCATGGAGCGCTGCACTACAGGAAGGTTTGCGCACATCGAATTGTTTTCGCGCTGCATCACGGCAGGTGGCCGTCAAACACCATTGACCACATCAATGGCGTAAAGACGGATAACAGCCCGGAGAATCTGCGCGACGTTAAACACATTGAAAACATGCGCAACCAAAAGGCTCGCAGCAACAATACATCAGGCGTAACCGGCGTCTCGCTTGACAGCAGTCGCAGGAAATTTGAAGCGTATATCACTGTGAGCGGGGAAAAGAAATGTCTTGGCAGGTTTGACAGCATTTCGGATGCATCTGCCGCCAGGGCATCTGCCAATGAGGCTGTCGGATTTCACGAAAATCACGGAAGGAGAATGTGATGCAAGAGCTTTTTTTGATCCAAGGGAGCGCAGATTGGCACGCTCACCGCGCCAAGCACCGGAACGCATCCGACACCCCGGCAGTGACGGGTCATTCCCCGCACAAGTCGCGCTCCGAGTTCATGAAGGAGCGCGCGACCGGCATCGCGCAGGACATCGACCCTGAAACCCAGCGCCGTTTCGACGACGGGCACCGCTACGAGGCTCTGGCGCGGCCGATTATGGAGGCGATCATCGGACAAGAGGTTTTCCCGATCACAGGCACCGAAGGCCAGTACTCCGCCTCGTTCGACGGCCTGACGATGCTCGGTGAGATCGCAGCCGAGCACAAGACGCTCAACAACGAAATCCGCGCCTGCTCCACCGCTGCCGAATTGCCAATCTACTACCGCGAGCAGATGGAGCACCAGCTCATGGTCTCCGGCGCCGAGAAATGCCTGTTCATTGCTACACGCTGGGATGCCGACGACAACCTGATTGAGAAGATGCATTTCTGGTACGAGCCGGATCTCGCGCTGCGTCAGCAGATCGTCGCCGCATGGGATCAGTTCGAGCGCGACCTTGCGGAGTTTGTGCCCGAGCCCGAGACCGTGAAGCCGGCAGGCGTCGCCCCCGAAGCCCTGCCCGCGCTGCGGATCGAAGTCACCGGCATGGTGACGGCAAGCAACCTGGCCGCGTTCCGCGAGCATGCCATGGCGGTCTTTGGCGGCATCAAGACCGACCTCCAGACCGATGCCGACTTCGCCGACGCCGAGAAGACGGTGCGCTGGTGCAAGGAGGTCGAGGACCGGCTTGATGCCGCCAAGCAGCACGCCCTGTCGCAGACGGCCAGCATCGATGAGCTGTTTAGAACGATCGACGCGATCAAGGAAGAAGCGCGGCAGAAGCGCCTCACGCTCGACAAGCTTGTTGCGCAACGCAAAGACGCGATTAAGTTGGAGGTAATTGTGTCGGCCAAATCAAGGCTTTCAGATCACATCTCTAAATTAAACGAGCGAATAGGTATGGCTTGCATGCCTTCAGTTGCTGGAGATTTTGCAACCGCCGCAAAAAACAAAAGGTCTATCACGAGCTTGCGAGATGCAGTAGACACAGAACTTGCTCGCTCAAAAATATCGGCAAACGAGATTGCGGACCGGATCTCCAATAACCTCAAATGGTTCAATGAGGTCGCGCGCGGCTTTGAGTTTTTATTCCCTGATCTAGCGGAAATAGTCTCCATGGAGTAGTCGCCATGCAAACAAAAGCATGTTGCAGGTGCCGCGCAGAAAAGCCGATTGAAGAATTTGGAAAAAATTCGTCGAGAAAAGATGGGTTATCTCCTGAGTGCAGAGTATGCGTTAAGGAGAGAAATCGCGCTGCGCGAAACTCATCTGAAGGCAAGGCATATCTTCGAGCATACAACCGTAGCGAGTCCGCAAAGCAGGCAAAAGAAAAATACCTTTCTAAGCCAGAGACAAAGGCAAAGATAGCCGCTCACAACGCAAGCCCAGAGGTTGTGGCGCGCAAAGCAGCGCACGCCGCAAAGCCTGAGTCTGTGGAGCAGCGTCGTTTATATAGTAAATCGCAACGCGCAAAGATGGTTAGAGCAAAAAGAAGATCTACGCCCGAGTACGCAGCAATGCAATCTGCGTGGAGAAAATCAAAGCGAGGGGCTGAGGCTCTCGCAAAGTGGCGCGCCTCCCCATCTGGGAGGGCTTCAGCGCGTCAGGCGAAACGATTGCGCAGGGCGCGAGAGAAAGGAGCGGAGGGGGCGCATACAAAAGAAGATGTTTATAACATTTTCATGCTCCAAAAAGGAAGGTGCGCGTGCTGCAAAGTGAGGCTAAATAAAAGCTATCACGTTGACCACGTCTTTCCTCTAAGCAAGGGAGGAAGCAACGACAAGCACAACCTCCAAATTCTTTGCCAGACATGCAACAACCAAAAGCACGCCAGACACCCGATAGAGTTTATGCAGATGAAGGGGTTTTTGTTATGAACAAATTTATGCTGATAGTGACAAACAGAATCGCGGCCCACAAAGACGCCGAAGCGAAGCGCCTGGAGGCAGAGCGCGAGAAGATCCGCCGAGAGGAAGAAGCCAAGGCGCGCGCCGAGGCCGAGCGCGTCGCCCAAGCCGAACGCGAGCGGATTCGCGCGGAAGAGCAAGCCAAGGCGCACGAAGCAGCAGAGGCCGAGCGTGCCCGGTTGCGCGCCGAGGCTGAAGCGCGCGAGCAAGCAATGCAGGCCGACGCCGCAAAGCGCGCAGCGGAACTCAAGGCGCTGGCCGACGNNCCGGCGCAAAGATCACGCTCGGCCAGATCAATCAGCGCCTGTCGCCGATCGCCCTGAGCGTTGCCGGACTTGCCCAGCTCGGCATTCAGCCGGCCGGCAAGGATCGCGCCGCGGTGCTGTACCTCGAGAGCGACGTTGCGCGGATCTGCTCGGTGCTGATTCGGCACCTGACGACCGTGGCGCGCGGCGAGATCAAGGAGGCGGCATGAGCGCACTGAACAAGCGTGTCGCCGACCTTCTGGCCGAGCACAGGCGGATGAAGGAAGAGCAGAAGGCGCTGCGGGCAAGGATGCTCGAGGTTGCCGTGGAGCTTCTCGGCGTAGATCAAAGGGAGGCCATACAGATGAATCTCGAGCCGCTGTTTGATGGCTTTCTGCTTGGGCAAGGTGTCATGCAGAAATGGCGGAAGCCAGAAGGCGAGGAAAAGGTATGAGCACGATCAACGACGGCGGGCCTGCATTCCCCATGCAGGAGCCGCAAGCCATCCACGACTACGCCGTCGCGGCGATCGACGGCATCACGGACCCCGACGAGCGCGACCGCGCGTACATCAAGGCGCGCGCCGAGGCGGTCGGCGGCATGTCGCTCCGCGACCACTTCGCCACGCACTGCGGCACGCTTGGCGACGAAGTTTCCATGGCACTTGCGGCGGAACTCGCCGCGACGCAAGGAGTGGAGAAGCCGAGCGACAGCAAAGACCAGATGGGATGGCATCGGTTCTGGTGCGCGGTCCATGCCGCCCACCGTTACATGATGGCCGACGCCATGCTCGCCGCCCGCAAGGATGCGCTGAAATGAATCTGTCCGAACGAGCTTTGAGCACCTTGGTTAGAGCGCTTGAAGAAGAAATCGAAGAGCTTGAAAACTGGAGCAAGCAGCATGAACAACTGGAACTGGGCGCAATGGCAAAAACAATAGACCTGACAGGTCAGCGGTTTGGAATGCTGGTTGCGATCAAGATGGGGACGCCTCACCAGTCACCAAGCAGAAAGCAGATTACGTGGGTATGCAAGTGCGACTGCGGCGAGACGGTCACTGTACAGCGAAGCGGACTGCGAAATGGAGCAACGCTTTCGTGCGGGTGCCTTCGAGAGAAGGTGGATGCTGCAAAAAGCGCTCTTTTCGCCAGCCGAAAGGCGGAATACAACTGCTGGTCATCAATGAAAGATAGATGCTTAAACCGCAACAACCAAGACTTTGCCATTTACGGCGGACGTGGGATAAAGGTTTGCGATAGGTGGGCGAAATCTTTTGGTGCGTTCTTTGAAGACATGGGCGCAAGGCCGTCTGCGCGGCACTCAATAGACAGGATCGACTCCGATGGCGATTACGAACCATCAAACTGCAGATGGGCGCTGCCTTGCGAGCAGAACCGCAATAAGCGGTCAAACAGGTTCATTGAGTTCAACGGGAAAATACAAGTCATTTCTGACTGGGCGAGAGAGCTAGGGGTTAGCTTCTCATGTCTTTCCGAGCGACTTCAAAAACACCATATCGACATCGCATTAACAATGAAAAAAGGATCACGGCATGGCTCTTAATAACTGGTGCTTCACCGGCAATCTCGGCGCCGATGCCGAGCAGCGCGTCACCCCGAGCGGCGAGCCCGTCGTGTCCTTCAGCGTTGCCGTTAAGAGCGGATTTGGCGACAAAGCAACGACAACTTGGGCTCGCTGCTCAATGTTCGGGAACCGAGGAACGGCGGTTTCCGAGTTCCTGACAAAAGGCCAGCTCGTCGGCGTGTGCGGCGAAGCCAGCCTGCGCGAGTACAACAAGAAGGACGGCAGCAAGGGCGCGAGCCTGGAGGTGCGCGTGAGCGACCTCACGCTGCTCGGCAAGCGCGACGGGCAGCAGCAGGAAGCGCCCCGTCAGCAGCAGAGCGCGCAGCAGCAATCCGGCGGCAGCCAGGGCGGATTCGGGGATTTCGACGACTCGAACATACCGTTCTGACGGTTAAGCAGTAGCGGCCAGATCGCCGCTCCAGAACAACAAACACGGCCGCGCGCCGGGTTTTTCATGAGAATAGCAATGAACCTCGAAATCAAGATTCTTGACCCACGACTCGACGACCTCGGTCTGCTGCCGGACTACGCTACCGAAGGCGCCGCAGCCGTCGATCTTCGCGCCTGCACAATCGGCGGATGGCAGTTCGAGCGCTTCACTGTCGCACCCGGTTCGCGCGAGAAGATCGGCACCGGCATCGCTGTCGACCTCGGCAGCCTGAATGTCGCCTTCCCGGTCGCAGGCCTGATCCTGCCGCGCTCCGGGCTCGGTGCGCGCGGCGTCACGCTCGGCAACGCGCCCGGCATGCTCGACGCCGACTACCAGGGCGAAATCACGCTTGCCCTGTGGAACAGCGGGCCGCACGAACTCGTCATCAGCGCATTCGACCGGCTCGCGCAGTTGCTCATCGTTCCGGTGATGCGGCCGGCGTTCGTGCCTGTGCCGGAGTTCTCGCGCGTCACCGAGCGTGGGGAAGGCGGATTCGGTTCGACGGGGAGCGCGTAATGGTCGTGAATGGATGTGTTTTGCCGGATGCCATCGTCCATTTCGCGGAAAGGTATGCTGTCGCGGCAGCGAAGGCCGACATTTGGCTTACCGCTGGCGAACTGACTTCAGCCATCAAAACGGAAGGCGGACCTGGTGCCGACCTCTACGCTGATCGCCTCGCCGACCGAGTGCTCACGAAGCTCAAGCGGAAGGGTCACATCGAATTCGACCGTGCTGCAGGGGCTTGGAGGGCGAAATCGTGATTCCTTCTCTTGTAGAGCAAGTAATCG
>JRYD01000008.1_pt1 | contig 14447 bp, 19 predicted proteins | sample 235311 | NCBI WGS metagenome assembly JRYD01 (sample SAMN03074213, study PRJNA261472) | activated sludge metagenome | biome: Common Effluent Treatment Plant; feature: Wastewater; material: Activated sludge; isolation source: activated biomass in a lab-scale reactor treating industrial wastewater at... | reverse complement strand
GTCGAAGACCGACTGCGGCGGCATGATGCGGAAACACCGCTCCAGCCGGAGCTGGACGGCGACGATGGCCTTCTGCTCCTCGGCGGCGCATTTCTCAGCAGACCAGCGCTGCCCCACGATGATCGGGGTCGTGGTGACGTGGTGGGTCAGGCCCGCGCACACGGTCGGTAGGCCGCCGGCGAGTTTGTCGGCATACACCACCGAGGAGCCGTCGCGGTCCTTGCCGCCCTCCCAGAGGCCGATGAAGGCGGCGATGACGGCGGTCCCGAGCAGCAGCCCGGGGCCGAACTTCTTCGAGGGTGTGCCCTTATGGATTGGGGGGGCTGGACTGGCGGCGTTCACGGTCGAGCCTCCGGATGGAGCCGATCCAGCGCTTGATAGGCGCGGTCTCGGGGATGGGGGTGGCGATCACTTCCACCTCGATAATCTCACCGTCGGCGGCGACCATGTGGTAGCGAAGGCGGTATTGGCGGTGCTCGGAGCGGCAGGTCTCCCAGTGCCGGCGGACCCTGTCGATGTCATTCGAGTGGACGAAGTTGAAGTGGTTCCAGCCCATAAGCTCCGACTTGCCGACGCCGAGCCAGCGCGCGTAGAGCTGATTGACGTAGGTATTCTCGCCGGCGGCGTTACAGTAGAAGCGCCCGATCTCGTTATCCGAGTCGTTCTCCGCCCACATGGTCCGGGTCAGGAGGTCGACCTGTTCGCCAAGCGTACCGACCGCTGCTTCGGTGCGCTTGGCAGAGTCCATCAGCGAACCCCCGCCGTTGGGCGCAACGTAGTAGCGGATGCCCTTCACGTCAGCCTGCAGCTCGGGGATGCCGCGCAACCCGTCGAGCACGCCGCGCCAGAACCCCTTCCATTCGGCGAGGCGCTTCCGATACCAAACGAGCAGAGCGCCACCTACCGTCGTGATGGTGAAGAGCAGGATCTGGGTCAGATCTAGCTGAGAGATGAATTCACGAAGCACTTTGGTCCCCTTCATCAGTAGCCGCCGTATCCGACCGTCCGGTACTTATGCTCCCGCTTCTCACGCTCGGCCTTGGCCTGATCGCAGTATGCGAGGAACTCGGCCCGGAACATGTCAGAACGGCCGCGATCGTAGGTCTCCGCATCCTGCTTCTGGTGAGCGAGGTGCTTCATCCAGTGCAGTAGGTGGCGGTGATGGTGCTCGTCGATCTCCAGCTGCTGCCCGGTAGTAGTGATCGGCACCAGAGGCATCCGGTACACGATCAGGTCAATCGACTGATCCTCCTGCGGGATCTGAACCAGCCGGATTTTGTTGGCCTCCATGCCAACCACGATCGCCTTGACGATGCCGACCGTGTTGTCGATGCGGTACCCGGAGCGGTACCCATAGTCATCGACCGGCCGATGGGACTGCATGTCCTCGAAGTTCAGGATCTCGAGATCGTAGCCATCAGCCGAGCGCCGCGCTTCGCGGAGCTTGAGGATCCGGGGGCTGATGGGAACGAGCACGTCGCCGGCCGTCACCGCGATGTGGGTGATGGTCGACGACGCATCCGCGATACCGCCCTGCAGACGGCAGAACATCTTCTGCGCATCATCGATGAACGAGTAGACCTCTACGTCGGACCAGAGGTACGGCGTTGCTTCATCTCGCACCTCAGACCGGAAGAGGTCGCGCAGAGCGGTGCTGTCCATTACTGAGCAGCCTTCTTCTCGTGATATTCCTGCCAGACGGCGGCGATCTCATGAGCGTCGACGTCGAAGCCGAGCTCACGCTCGACGGCCTTGACGGTCGGAGAACCCGCAGCGGTGAAGTCCTTACGCTCGTTGCCGGCGACGATCTTCTCAATGGCAGCGAGGATCAGCGGAGAGCGCTCGACCGGGTCGGCCGGAGCCTTGCTGTCCTTCTTGTCTTCAAGCACGTTCGGGTCAGAGCCGTCGGCCGGCTGCGCACCGATCGCGATGGCGTCCTGATAGCAGGAGGCGGGGACGTGGGTGGGCTCGCCCTTCTTGAAGGCGATGGTGTGGCCCTTGGTGGTGGCCAGCACGTAGTCACGGTTCAGCGTGAGCTTGGGGAGCTCTTTCATGGCGTGTTCTCCAGAGATTGTGGGTGGTATGGGAAGAGGGGGCCCGGAGGCCCCCTCTCAGGCCCAGATTAGTGGGTCTGGGTCTCATTGACGCGGTTGCGCACGATGTACTGCACGCGGACCGTGACCTTACCGGCGGTGGCGGCCGCGACGGTCGGAGCGACCGTGACGCGGATCTGTTCGCCGCTGCCCACGTAGCCGGTCGGAACCAGCGGCGTGCGCCCGGCGGCCACGCGGTCGGTGGCACTCAGGTAGCGGGTCGCGCTGCCGGAGTCACCGACCGACACGTTGTAGGCGGTCGATCCGCCCACAGCCGTCTCGGTCACAACCTCACCGCCGGTCACGATGGCACCGGTGGGGAGATTGATCACATCCACAACCGTGGAGCCCACGGTCTTGAAGTCCTTCGTCGCACCAGCGGTATCCACCATGGTGTCGTCGAAGTTGAAGGTGAACTCGGCGACCAGCGGGTACTGTTGGCCACGAGTAGCGATGAGCTTGGACATGTCGGTTCTCCTATGTGAAGTCGAGGGTTACTGGGCAACGTAGACGGAGATCACACCGAAGTCCTGCACGGTGTTGCCCGAATAGATGCTGTTGAACTTCGGCTTCAGGAAACCGAGGATCTTGGACACCGAGATGCCCTGCTGATTCTCGTAGTCGAAGCCCTTCTCGACCCACTCCGGATTGCCGATGTCGGCCATCGCCAGCGCCTGCGCGCCGCAGAACAGGATCTGGCAGCCGTCGACAAGGCCGCCCTGCCCCCACTTGTTGCCCGAGGTCGCGCCGCTCGTGTTGTACACGTGGCGGAACTCGTGGAACACGATGCCGTCTATCTCGACCGAGTCACCGGTGAACAGCGGGTTGTCAGCCGAACGCTGACGAGCGCTGCGCACGTTCTGCATGTAGGTCGGGTCGAGCTTCAGGCGGGCCATCGCCTGCGGGGTCAGGAACGCGTGGAAGGTCTCGGAACCGCCCGAGCCCTTGACGCCGCGCAGGTACTGATCCTTGGCGTACGCCTTCAGCTGGACAAACAGCTCCCAGCACGGAGTGTCCGTGGCTGTAACCGCAGTGGTTGCGCCGTTGGCAATCAGGGCCTTGGTAGGGCTAGTGCCATCCCAGCGCAAACGACGCTGGCTGGTCGGAGCCGAGATGTCCGGGGCGAACTCGAGGAACGGCAGATCCGAGCCGGTACGGGCGACGCCATTGTTGCGCATGGCGTAGCTCTGACCCGACAGGGTCAGGAAGGCCAGCTGATCGATACGGTCCGCCAGCCAGTACGCGAGGACGTCGCGGCTGTTGTTGCGGAACTCGACCACGGACTTCTGATCGGCCATACGGCCTTCGTGGCGGTTGGCGTGGCGGAGCTGGTCGATACGGATCACCTGATCGTACGACTTCATCGCCTCCTCGTTGCCTTCGAGGGTGCGGTCACCGGCGACGCCGTCGCCTTCCAGATCGGCCAGCAGGGTGATGACGGCGCGAGCGCCCTTCTCCGACTTCTTCAGCTCGGTCACGTGCTGGATCAGGGAGTTGGAATCCTTGCCGAGGAACTTGTTGACGAACGCGTAGTTGCGCGCGTGCTTCCACAGGTCCATCGACCAGACGGTCTTCTGCTCGTCAGTGAGCAGGGCGAAATTGGTAAGTGCCATGGGGGCTGCCTCCTGAAGGCAAGAGTGTTGAGAGTCGGATCGGTGCTTCCGGGTTCTCGCTCGGAGCCAGCGCAGGTGCGACTTTTTAGGAGGTCGGAGCTCCGTACATACTGTCGTGACGTACACCCGATGATGCGGATGGTAGATCTGAATTCCGGGCGTGTCAACAAAAAACCCCCCGCAGTTGCGGGGGGCTACTTCATAGCTTACTGGTGTCGAGAACGGGTTTGGGGGGTCCGCACCCGCAGTCTGCGGAGTAGGCCGACCTCGGCGGAACCTCAACAGGGAAGGGCTCGCCGATAACCGGGCGGGCGCGCAGTACCTCGTTGCGGATCGCTCGGATCTGGGCCGGAGTGGGCTCATCGACCAGTTCGAAGAAGCCGCGCAGGTAGTGGAGGAGTTGGTTGGCGTCCATCAGGGTGTGGCCTCTCCAAGGATGCGGTTGAGAAGTCCGGGGCTGTGTGGCTTGGGTATCTCCGGGGCCTCGGGAAAAGTACCCATTGATACGGTGGCGGCCGCATCGTGCAGCTTCTGAATTTCGGAGTCAATCTTTGCCCTGTACGCCTCCATATCCGCCGGATACAGGGGAACACTCGTGGCACGCCAGACCTTCATTGCCTCAAACATCTGCTCCGTGGCCTCCTCGCTCTTCTTCCGGCGCTCGTCGGCGCGGAGGGTCTCCTCCGCGCGTTCGAGGAGGCGAGCGGCAACGAGCCCGCCCACCGCCTCGCCCAACTTCTCCCGCATGGTCGCCCACTGCTCAGGCGTCGGGGGCTGATCGCCGACGATCTCGGCGGCCCCGTTTAACCACAACACGAATTCGACGGGGTTCATATCAGCGGTCCCCCATACCCTTGTGAGCATCGAAACCCTCGGCAACCACGCGCTGAGTGCCGGGCTTCGGCGGGCGCAGCGCATGGACCACGGCCCGGAATAGGAAGTCCTTGGCCTGCTGCTCCTTCGGCAGCTGGTCGAACGGCACCAAGCACGGGTGCAACTTGTTCTCGGGATCCTTGTTCGGGCCGTACTTCCAGCCCTCGGCCAATTTGTGGGCCATCCACGCCTCGTGGGAGGCTTCGGGGCCGACGTCCTTGTCCCAGTGGAGGTTCACGCCGGCCATGGCGCTGTCGATCTGCCAGCTGGGCGCGTCCTCCCACGCGGGTTGGGAGTAATCGCCCTGCGACTCGCAGTAGGCCCGGTTGACCTCGTGGGCAACCCGGGCGACTTGGTCCTTGAACATGATCAGGACTCCTTGATGGTGGTCGCCGGGTTGGCCTCGGCGTAGCCACGGGTGACGAATTCGCCGGTCTCGGCGCAACGGTAGCGGGGCGGGTGCTTGGTCTGCCCCTCGTGGATGGCGTCGCGGAGCGAGAAGCCCAGCAGCGGCCAGATCTTGTTGACCGCGTTCTGGCGGGCGATCTTCCGGCCGATCGCCTCGTCGAAGTTGGCCGAGCTGACGCAGGCCGATTCACCGGTGACGGTGAAGCCGTTCTTGAGGACCAACACGCAGAAGGTCAGCAGACCGAGTGCAGCCGGTGCAGCGTTGGCCTGCTCGTAGGCTGTGGCCGGCACGCCGTCCGACGCCAGGGCGCCCAGCACGCCTTCGCGCGCGGTGAAGAAGTGCTCGGAGGCGATCTCCGCCTCGATGTCGGCCGGCGTGACGCGCGGCGCGTGGAGGCCCTTGGCCTCGATTTCCAGCTGGATTGGGTCGTTCATGGGAGCTCCTATCGGTCCGGAAGGCGGGATTGCCTTCCGGACCTATATTATATCAGAGCTCGTCGCCCCGCAACTTCGCCTTGGTCTCCTCGTCCAGCTTGGAGAACTTGTCCTGCGACAGGCGCATCACGTCGATGCCCTGCTCCCCGCCCTTGCCGGCCTTGTCCGAGTCCAGACCGATCTTGGCGCTGCTGGGCGGCTGTTTCTTGTCCGCCTCGGCGGCCTTCTCACGAGCCTTCTTGGCGCGCTCGGCAGCCAGCAAGCTGGCTGCCTCACCAACCTTCTGCTCGGGCGGCGCGCCCAGCACGTACTTCACGGCCTTGGCCAGAGCGTCGGCGCGCTTGGTGCCGGACTTCACGAAGGCGTTGAGCAGCGTCGCCACCTCGTTGGTCTGGTCCTCGTCAAAGTCCTCGTGCTCGGGGTTGAGCGCCGGGTACTTCGCCTCGAAGCCGGCCAGCTGGGCGTTGTACGACAGCTCGTCGACGGCGGCCTTCCGGGCAGCGTCCGACTTCACGGAGGTCTGGTACTCGACCAGCTCCTCGCGCATGGCGTCGACCTGCTTGCGGATCTTGCGCGCATCGTCCTTCTTGCCGTCGAGAATCAGGTCCTCGTACTTGTCCTGCAGCTCTTCGATCTTGGCCCGCATGTCCAAGACCGCCTTCTGGGTGGTCGATGCCTGCTGGCCGCCCTTCAGCTTCTCGATCTCTTCGAGCAGCGCCTGTTCGCGCTGGCGGGCCTTGGCCTGAGCCTCGTCGAACCGGGACTTCGGGATGCGGATGTTGCGCTTCTTGGCCTCTTCGGCCTCCTGCTTCTCGCGCTCGGCCTTCTCTTCGGGGGTTTCGTCGCCCTCGTCGAGCTTGTCGCCCTCGACCGCAGCGCCCTTGTCAGAATCAGCACCGCCTTTGCCGGCCTCGTCGAGGGGCGACTTCACCTCATCGCCGCGATCCGCGGGGGTGTCTTTACCCGCATCGCCTACAGCGCCTGCGCCGCCGATCTTGTCGTCTTCATCAGCCATTTTTTGCTCCTTCTGGGGGTTTCGGGTTGCTGCGGGCTTGCTCCACGGCCGCTACACGCTGCGCCATAGCCTGCTCTCGGGCCTGCTGCTGCTTGATGGCGGTGTCGGCCGCCGCTTGCTCGCGCTTCAGCTGCATCTCGGCAGCCATCTGCTCGCGCTTGAGGGCGAACTCGCGCTCCATCTGCTCCTTCTTGAGCGCGAACTCCTGATCCATCTTCTGCTGCTCCATGGCCATCTCGGCCTCCATCTTCTGCTGCTCCATGAGCAGCTCGTTCTGGCCGGAGTCCTCGCCGATGCTGGCCAGCTCCTTCTGGGACTTGGCCTGTTTGAGCTGAGCGTCGGACTGCTTCTGCATCGCCTCGGCCTCGAGCTTGGTGACCTCGGCCTCGCTGGCACGCTGCTTGAGCTGAGCCGCCGCCTGTGCCTCGGGGCTGTTCTGGTCGCCCTCCAGCTCCTTGACGATCTCGGCCTTGTCCTTGAGACGACTCGACTGGATGATGTACTTGTCCGGGATCTGCACACCGGCCTCGGTACGCAGGCGCACGGCCTGATCGAACTGGGTCTCCTCGAACGTGTCGCGCTCAGGCTGGTTGGTGACGACCACAGCGTACTCGCCGAGGGTCAGGTCGTTGATGATTGTACCTTCGGGCGTCGGCTGGTTCACCGTCAGCTGCTCGGTGGTGTTGGTCAGCCTGTCGGTCGTGATGTAGAGCAAGCGCTGCTCGGTGTAGTACTCCTGCACTATATCCAGAATGTTCCGGGCGAGGATGAAGTCTGTCCGGTTCATGTTGTCCATGACCTTGGCCAGATTGGCCTGACCCGACTGTTTGTTCGTCTGCACGNNACACCCGAGATGCCCTTGATGTGCTCCTCAGCCTTGTAGCTGATGCGATCCAGACCGCTGGGGGTCTGGTTCGGCTGGATCTTCTCGGCGTTGTTCAGGTCGTCGAGCTCCAGTACAAGCCCCGTCTGCGCACCGCGCTGTTCCAACTCGGCGGTGCTCATGTTCTGGAGAGCGTTGCGCTTGACCTTCCAGCCAGAGTTCGCCGTGGTGTTGACCACGTGCAGCTCCTGCGAGCTCACCTTATTCAGCAGCTCCTGCGGGCCGATCAGGTTCTCGACCAGACCCACGGTGCGGCCGCGACGGAAGTGCGGGAAGTAGGGCACGACCGTGAAGTGCTTGTACGGGCTCCAGTCGTCGTGCAGGACCACGTTGTCGGCGACCACGGTCCAGCGGATCCGCTGGATCATCTTCTTGGTCAGCGCCAGATTCGGGTTCTGGGAAAGATGCGCAGAGGTGCGCTGCGCATCCCAGTCCGCAGGGACCATACGCGTGTCGCCGGTGTCGACGTCGACGAAGTGCAGTACCCGGTCCAGCTTCCTCCACTGCCGCTCGATGACGCGGATGTTCCGGGTGTTGTTGTCCCCGGAGTCCGGCCCCGTGTTGTACGTGTACATTGACCGGGGATGGCCGAAGCGGTCGCGATCGCGGTCGATGGAGTCGTAGCCGTACGGGAAGTAGCTGTCCTGCCGGCCGCGCAGGAGGTCCGCGTCGGCCTTGCTGTACAGCATCTCGATCTGGTCGGGGCTCATCCACTTCGTGATGATGACGTCGCCCCACTTGTCGGGGTCGTATTCATCCGCGTCGGCGTCGATCAGCACGTTCTTCGGGTTCAGCTGCTCGATCCGCACCTCGCCGCGCAGGGAGTCGGTGAAGTCCAGCCGGACGTCGAAGAACCCACGCGAACCCACGATGCCGTCGGCGAACACGTCGCTGCGGACCCAGTTGAGCTGGTTGTTGTCGCCGATCTGCATGAACACCTTGGTCAAGGCGTCGGCGATCTCGGAGGTGGCCCCCTCGTTGCGCGGTTTGAAGGCGATGTCCGTGCGATTGAAGATCTGCTCGCCCATCACGTTCGAGACGGTGCTGATGATCTTGTTGATCGTCAGCGCGGGGCGGCGGTAGCTCTTCAGCAGGGCCAGATCGTTCGGGTCCCACTGGAGCCCGACGAAGAAGTCCTCGCAGACCGTGGCTTTCTTGACGAAGTCGAGGTGGCCGTTGTCCCTCAACCATGCATACCGACACCAGACTTCATTGGACAGAGAGGTATTGACGGGCATGTTCTGGTCCTCAGTGCAGGTGAATCACAGCATAGGGTTCATCCCCTCGGAACGAGAGGATGTCTTCGGGGGACATCACGATGACATTCCCGCTCGCCGTGACCACGCGCATGGCCTGTTGCTGAAAGACGACCCGCCCAGTGTCGTAGAGAGCCACGACCTTGGCTGGGAGAGCCTGCCAATCCCCCGCTGCGGCGCGCAGCAAGTCCGATACGATAAACGGTCCATCTGGTGACATGGAATCTCCTACGCCGTCATGTGGGAGCCTTGGCCGCCCATGATACTCAGTTTATCGCGCCAAGACGGTAGTGGCGGCGGCACCGCGAGACGAGGCGGCTCCTTCCCCATGCACAACTGCGCGGCCCACGCCAAGGCGTCTACCACGTCGTCGTGCGCACCGGCCGGAAACCTCAACAGCTCCTGCTCGGCCTGCGGGAGCCAACCGGCCCCTTCGGGAAACACCACTCGACCCTGCTGCATGCGCCCCTGTAACGGACGCGCACGCGCTAGTTTATCAGTCATTGGCCGCATTACCTCATACGGCGGGTACTGCCGGCGCTCGCCCATCCGCTTCTTCAGCAGCGGTTCGATGGCGCGCCAGATCTGGCCGTCCTCGGCTCCAACCAGATAGCCGGTGGTTGGGATGCTCCCCCAGCGCAGGGCGGTGTCCAGCATGGCCTCCACGATTTGGAAGCTGTCGCCCTTCATGCGGAAGATCTCCAGCACGTAGATCGTGTCGGTCTCGTCCTGCAGCACCGTGGCGCCGACGGTCCAGTCGTTCTGCTGCTTCTCGCCGATCGCGAAGTCCCACGCGGTGTATATGCGCAGGTTGTTCGGGCTCGGCAGCGTCTTCTGGTATCGGAAGTACTCCTTCTTGAAGTACATACCCTCGTCGGGGACCGGGTTCTGCTGGTACAGGGCTGACCAGATACGCGGCTGGAGGTTGGCCCGGATGCGCCTGAGCGCTTCGGTCGGATACCTGTCTTCATGGAGGCAGAAATCCTTGGGGCGGAGCAGCGTCTGGTGGGGCTCGAGTGCCGCGATTTCGGCATCTAGGCGCAGGATCTCTTGGGTGAGCTCGTTCCGGTACTCCCAGTGCTCGCTGAGCGCCGGATACCGGATGATCTCGAACTGATCAGCCTCGTCCTCGGCGGACATAGCCTGCTGGAGCCGACCAGCGAGGTCGTCATCGTGCCAAAACGTCTCGATACAAAGCACCCCGCCGCCGGGGGCCAAGCGGGTGTACGCCGTGGACTGGTACCAGTCCCACAGCTTGTCGCGGACGAGGATCGAGTCGGCCTCCTCCTGATTCTTGATCGGGTCGTCGATGATCAGAATGTGGCAGTTATGGGCGAGGACCCCTTCAACGAAGAGGTTCCCCGCCGTGGTCTGGAGATCAACTGTTACTTCACCTTCTCCTCGAACCAACTCCGCAACGCGGCCTGCGGACCAGCCCGGAGTGAATGATAGAACTCGTGCGCCGTCCTCGAGAGAGAAATAAGGTTCGTCAGCACGTTGTTCGTAGGGTCGTGGTCGATATGGTGCGCCTCGAGCATCCGCGTCTTGCCCGTCATCACGCACTGATGCCCGTCGCGCTCCAGCACCTGCCTCTTCAACGACAGATACACCCCGTTGTACGCCTCCGTCTGCCGCGGTCGTGCTGCGTGGTAGCACGCCGGCGAACAGTAGTGCTGCTGGAACCGCTTCACCAACGGCGCGCTGCAGTTCGCGCACGAGCCGTGTGGCTGTGCGGCCTGCACCTTGCGCCAAGCCCGGGAACACTCGGCCGAACAGAACGTGTGGTTCCCAGCCCCACGACCCATGCGCTTGGTGTGCTCGCCCGCCGGACGAAGGAACGGGCTGCTGCACTGCTCGCAGACCAGCGCTACCTTCGTCGCCTGCTCCTGCTCCGTCCGACAAGCTCGACACGACACAGCGTGCGCTGCTTTCTCCCCACCGCAGGATGGGCAAACCCTGGGCGAGCGCTTCACCGGCCGGTACGTAACCCCGCCCGGGGACGAAGAGCTCGTGGTCGGGAGTACACCAGATGCTGCCGTGCTTTCTCGCCGGTCCGGCGAGTCGCCCAGCGTGAACTGCGAGGACTCTTGTCCACTGGGGGCGTTGTTCTGCGTGGTCATAGCCTAGTACCTCATCTCCAACTCGGACGTCCGAGATGGGTAGTATACCATTTCTGGTATGTACATGAGTACTGGTGCGAAAACAACCTTTTCCAGTGATACCACCACCGACACCGGCTGCCGTGAACCCGCCGCCCTTGGTCGTGTTCCACGCTTCCACGGACTGGGAGTCCGGGTCGAGCTGGGAATCCGGGAAGATCGCCTTGTACTGCGGGTCCCGCATGACCTCGCGAACCTTCCGCGAGAACTTCATCGGTAGTTCGAGGTTGTACCCGACGTTGATGAGCTCGTGCGTGGGGTTATGCCCCAAGTGCCAAGCGGGGAAGCGGATGGACGCCAACTCACTGTTGTGCGTAGGGACGAAGTCCCTAGTTACGAGGTAAATCCCATCCTCCGCAGCTACCTGTATGCACTTCCCGGGTACAGGCTCCTCGAGCTCCGTGACGTCGTCGATCGCCAACCTACCGCCATTCCGCGGTTTGCGCCTGTACTGCAACATCCTGCGGACAGAAAGGTCGTACACCGTGAAATCAGGACTCGGGAGGTAGAAACGACGCATCGTGGGGGCCCCTGCCCCACGCATATGCCCGTTCTTGGCCTTGTGTGCGAGGAAGTCCAGTGTCTCGACGACATTGTAACGATAGCTGCGCTTGTGTTTGCGAGGCGCTGGCGTGGGCCTAGCCCCCTCCGCTACCGGATCATCCCAACTGGCGTACTCATCCACCCCCCACTCGTGGTGCCTGTGGCACTTGATGCGAGTACCTGCGCTGGTAGTCACCTCGCAGTCGGCCACGCCCGGGCGCGAAACCCCGATTACCTCGGTCCAGCCCTTCAGGCCCATGACCTTGTCGCCCTTGACCAAGTCGCCGTGGGTCTTCCACCCTTCGGAAGTGAGCACCATGGTGTCGTTGGCCAAGAGCTTGCCATGGCGCGGCGGCATCAGCAACATGAGGCGAGGTGACTTCTTCTCCGCCACCTCCTGACTGAACCGCTCGAGACGACGGCAGATATCGTCATGGACCCAGCCAGCCGAGTACGACGGGTGGGTCATCTGGGTGAACTGGAGCAAGCGGCGACGCGCGAGGACGCGCTGGGCCAGCAGCTTCTGGAGCTGGGCCTTACGGGTTTGGGCTGACGTCGTCAACGACACTGAATTCTCCTTCCAGAACCGACGGATCGCCCTCTGCGAGAGCGAGCAGCTCCTCGTCCGACATGGTGTTCAGGCGCTGGATGAGCACCTGACCCTGCACCGAAACCTCGATCTTGGTCTTCGTGGCCTCGTAGAACCCGCACATTTTACCGATCTCGCGCCAGCCAGCGATCATCGCGATAGGGTCCGCCTTGATCCGGGCCAAGTCGATGGCCTCCGAAAAGCCATCGATCACCTTCTGCTTAGTCATCCCGGACGCTTTGGCGTACTCCAAGCGCTCTTCAGCAATCGCCGCGGTCACTTTGGGGTTCCGCATGAGCGCGTGGGCCGAAGTTCCGGGCTGGTTGAAGCCTGCCTGCCGGGCAGCGGCGGTCTGATTCAGCTTGTCGTGGACCAAATGGTGCACAAACATGCGCTGCATCTCGGTCAACGGCTGCGAAGCGTCTTGGGCGCCCCACGCAGTCGCGCCACCCCGCCCAAGGGCGGCCGGCGGAGTACTGTTTCTGCGCTTGGGCTGGGCCATTTTCGAGCTCTGAACGCATCTGATAGCAGATTGTAGGCCCAAATCTAGGATTCCTACAACCGAGCGAGGGATTCTTACCCCCCGGGGGACTTCGGATCGAGGTGCCGGGGGGCCAGAAAAGGAGTCTCTTGGGGAGGTTTCACGTGGAGCAACGTGACCATGGGCGAAGGGGCTACGTGTCTCGGCACACCCCTCCCCCTCCCGAGTTCCTCGGGGGAGGGGGACTTCGGATTCGGTTCCGGGGGCCGAGAAAGGAGTCTCTTGGTACCCCGTACCTCAGTACTTCGTACTTAAAATCAAAAGCCGACGTGCTACGCACGTCTTGCCCTGTTGTTGTGTAAGCGGTGAATGTCTCACCGCATCTGGAGTAACACATGGCTTTCGCCATCCGCTTCGCTGTCGAAGGGATCTCGGCCCCGATCGAGTTGTTTGCCCACGTGCACGTGAGCTCGCTTGGCGAGGCCAAGCGCTGGTTCTACCACAACCACTACCGCCGTGGCGGTACGTTGTGGGTGCGCTTCGAGGAAGTCGTCGCGCCGGTCTCGGCGATCGACGCTGCGCTCGGCCGTTTTCCACGCGCTGCTGCCACCTCGTTCCACGCTTTCACCCCTAACTGATTGGGGGCTTCGCCATGTCTCTCTTCCCCCCTCGCTCCCGAGTCGCTTCGAAAAAACTTCGACGTGCTACGCACGTCGTGCCCGTGTTGAGTGTTCCCACCACCACAGGAGTAAGCACTATGAACACGCTGCCTTCCAAATGGGTCCGCCGGGGCGAGGCCTTCGTGCAGCAGGTACCGGCCGGCTACTACGTCATCGGCCTGCGCCAAGGACGCGGATACTTCCGCCTACACGACGGGCGCAATAATACGGTAAAGCTCACGGAGCAATCGCACGCCGAGCGCCTCGTCGCGAAGATCAACGCTGCGAAGTACATCACCGCCAAGTACTGGCTGTGATGTTGAGCATCACCCCCTAACTACTCAACTACTCAGGAGTAAGCGTCATGATCTACGACATCATCGTCCACATCGGTAGCGACCACATCAACGAAAGCGTCGGGCTGCACGGCGCTCTCCTGCACTACGCGGAGATCAGTGACGCTGTCGCGCGACACAAATACGTGCGCAGCATCGTATCCCGCGGCCCGAGGCGCGATTTCCTCGGCAAGCTGTTCACCCTCGCGAACGAGGAGCAGTGCGCATGAACACACTGATCCTAGCACTCTGCACCATCGTCGCGATCCCTCTGCACGTCGTGACCACGCGTCGTGTGCTCCTCGCTCTCAACCTCACGTACTAAGGAGATTGACCGTGTCCGTTCCAATGCGCAGCACCAAACTCAGCACCGTGCTCATGGTGCTGAGCATCCTCGCGCTGCTCGCAGCGCTCTACGCGACCTCGCCATCTCGGAATCTTCCGGGATGTGTTGGTGACAAAGTTCCACGCTACTGCGTGGATTGATCCGCGCCGCTTCGCGGCGCATGTCCTCTGTGATTGTTACACCCGCAACCAACTCAACTGGAGATTACTCATGAACGCTTCGAACAACACCATCAAGTCCTTCGCTCTCGGTTACAACGCCACCAACGCCATCATCGATGGTGTGACCTACTCCACCAATGCAGTCGTCGCCACTGCCACCGAAACAAAGCAGGTCAGCACCAGCTTCTTCGCTGGCATCAAGTTCGCGATCAATGAGCGTCGTGGCGTCAAGCCCGTCGTTCCCACCACCAAGGACGATGCAGCCAAGCGCGAAGAGGCTGAGCGCAAGCTCCGCGAAGCTCAGGACTTGTACGCTCGTGCCCATGCGCCCAGCAGCGATGCAGGCTTGATCATCGTTGCGAAGAGGTAAGCAGCCATGATCATTGAGTCCGGCGTAATCATCTTCCTCGGCATGCTGTTGCTTGGTCTGAAGCTCAAGACAAGGACGTCGTTGACCCTGCTGGGACGCCCGCTGGCGCTGGATTTCGGCGTCAGCGCACTTGCCTTCTTTATGCACTACGGAACGTTTTCCGGGGTGATGGCGGCGGCCGTCGCTGGGCTGATGTGTTCAGGCTTCACGAGCTGTGCGCGCTATGCG
>JRYD01007370.1_pt1 | contig 14478 bp, 15 predicted proteins | sample 235311 | NCBI WGS metagenome assembly JRYD01 (sample SAMN03074213, study PRJNA261472) | activated sludge metagenome | biome: Common Effluent Treatment Plant; feature: Wastewater; material: Activated sludge; isolation source: activated biomass in a lab-scale reactor treating industrial wastewater at... | reverse complement strand
GATCTATTAGAATCATATTAGAGCCGCCTGTGGATAACATATTACCTTGAAAACAAAGGGCGTTTCCGGATTCTTGGGCAGCCGAGCTTACTTCAAAGAACACACTTTCTTACTCCAAAGAACACACTTTCTTACTTCAAAGAACACACCGTGGGTAGGTTATCCACAGGCCGGGGCGATCCGGCGGTAGCGTTTGCTACTCTCGATAGCGGCGATCATCGCTTGGTCGTGGGGACATTGGTGCACGACGATCTTGCCGACGCTGTCCTCGAAGGTGACGTAGCCCGAGGCATCGCAGAGCGGGCAGGCGGCAACTAAGCCGCGCCGCTTTCGCGTGGCGACGCGGTGCTCCTTGTCGATCTCCCAGCGGCCGACATAGCCCTTGATCGCGTTGAAGAGCTGCATGGAGAAGCGGGTCTTTTCGGCCTCGCGCACCGCGTACTCGATCAGGTCACGGACATCCTCGACGGAATGAGCCTCGAGGAGATGCGAGGCGTAGCCGGTCTCTTTCTCCTCGAACGTATGGTGCGGATGGCCGAGAAGCTTATGGAAATGAGCGACCAACTCAAGCGGCTGCTGGATGTCCCGCAATGCCGCCGTCTGGCGGAACCGCAGCTGGGGCATCCACTGGCGGACGTAGAATTCGTCGTAGTCTTCGAAGAAGCCCGCTCCGGGCCAGAACACGAGCTTGAGGCCGTCACCGCCGGCCTTCTTCACGATTTCGTACTTCCGAATGAGCCGGGTGTGCCGCAGCGCTTCGAGATGGTCGCCAAGCTGGGTCTGCAGGATCTTGGATCGGTAGCGCTCAGGCTTCAACCCGCCGAGCCATTCGCTACAAACGTCCTCATAGTCCTTCTCGAACCGCATCTCGTCGCGGGAGCGGCGAGGTTGGTACAGATTCGAGAAGTGGTAGAAGAGCCGTTTATACAGCGCCATGCCGATCGGCTCGAGGGTCATCAGCCGGTTCCAGTTCAGGCAGGCATAGTGCTTGTTGTTGAGGCTCTCGACGATGCGCGGGTGGACGCTGACCATGCAGGCCTTGATGTTGTTGCCCTTGCCGGAGAAGAGCGCCTCGTACAGCAGATAGAAGCTCGCGGTTGACCATTCATCCGTCTTTTTGTCGTAGAGCGAGCACTGCACCCGGGTGGTGTGCAGCTGCATGATCGCCCGATAGAGCTGCTTCGCCTGGGTGCCGCCGAAGGAGCTGCGACCGACCAGGCGCCCCAGCTCGCGTTGGCTGAACGAGACGCTGGTGGGGACAGGGAATCCTTCCTCGGTGAGCTTCTTCGAGATGGCCTGGAGCGCCTTGTAGGCGAGCACGGACGGATAGCCGAACTCGGGATCCGGCTTGATGATGACGGGTTGTTTGACAACCTCGTCGAGCCGGCCGGTCTCTTCGAAGGTTTGAGTCTGAGTCCGGCGGCGGCCGGCCTCCTTGGGATCGAAGCAGAACAAACGGCCCTCCAGCCGGAGTAGGTTGGCCTCGTTGAAAAGCCGTTCTTGCTCCGCGAAGGGATCACCTTCGACGATCAATGCCGACTCGGGTGCCCGAGTCGGTTCGGCTGCGGCAGGTGTGACGTCTGGCTTGGGCGTATCGTCGGCCATAGAAGTAAAGGGGAGGGCTATGCTCCCGCCTCGTTGGTGGTTTGGTGCTGCTGGATCAAGTCGTCGATCTCACCCTTGACCCGCAAGAGCTCGTCATACTGGTCGCGATTGGCGCTGAGCTCGCCGACCCCGATCTCTTGCAGGCGCCGCAGCAGGCCGCGCGCGGCCGCAACCGCCTTCGCCGTCGGGGTATAGGGGGGAGTGTCGGAGGTCTGTCTTGTAGTTTTCCTGGCCCGGATCGTCCGCACCGTGCCACCACTTTCCTTGTGCTGTTGCCAGAGCGCTCGTTGCGCGTCGGCGTCTCCGGCGCGCACGATCTCGATCAGCACCGTCCGCGGGGTGTCGGACGTCCGACTCTCGGCCTTGATGTCTTCCGGAAGGGCGGCGAGCCGGAGGATCTCGTTGACGGTATTGCGAGCCTTGCCGATCACCTTGCCCAGCTGCTCCTGGCCCCAGCCATATTTTCCCATCAGGCGGGCCAAGGCCTCGGCTTGCTCGACTGGCCGCAGATCCTCCCGCTGCAGGTTCTCGATGACGGCAAGCTCGTCGGGGTTGCCGTCGGTGATGATGGCAGTGATCGTCGGCTTGCTGAGCTTCTGCATGGCTCGGTACCGCCGCTCGCCGGCGACCAGCAGATAGGCATCCTCCTCGGGGAGCCGCTTGACGGTGATCGGCTGCAGAAGGCCGTGCTGCTCGATCGAACTGGCGAGCTCGGCGATCGTGCCTTCATCGAAGGTCTTGCGGGGCTGGTCGGGGTTGAGGCGAATGACCTCGATCCGCAGCTCGACGAGCTTCGGTAGCTTCCCGGCGGCACCGAACAGGGGGTCGCGGCCCCCGAATTGCGCTCGAACGACTTCGGCGTTCCTTTTAGCGTCCATACGTGATGATTTCATCGGCTAGCTTGTAATAGCTCTCGACGCCTGGTGCGTCCGGGGTGGCAACCACGGTGGCCTTGCCTTCGATCGAGGCCTTGCTGAAGGCGGTGCTGCGGGCGATCGGCTCGAACACCCGGATGCCGCGGTCGGCCATCCCGGACTGTACGCCCGAGAGCACCGCTTGGTCGTGGGTGTAGCGTTGGTTGTATTTGGTCGGCAGCACGCCCAGCACCTCGAGGTCCGGGTTGAGCCCGCTCTGGATCTTATCGATCGTGTTGAGCAGGAGCCGGATGCCTTTGCTGGCGAGGTATTCGGTCTCCGACGGGATGATGACTTGGTCGGCCGCCACCAGCGCATTGATCGTCAACAGCCCCAGGGAGGGGGTGCAATCGATCAGGATGTAGTCATAGCGGCTGCGCAGCTCTTTGAGCCGCGCACGGAGCACGGTCTGTGGGCTTGCGAGTAGGTTGCCGATCAGCTCCGGCTCGGCGCTGGCGAGCCGGATGCTCGAGGGAACCAGCGCCGGGGTGCCGTCGATAACGAGTGAGGGGAGGGGCCTACCTTCTACGAGGGCGAAGTAGAGCGTCCGCTCCTCGTCCTCGAGCCGGTCGGGGTCCTGTCCGAAATAGGTGGTAAGGCTGGCCTGCGGGTCGGCGTCGATGACAAGCACTGTCTTGCCCCGGTTGATCAGGGCGTAGGATAGGTTCACGGCCGTCGTGGTCTTGCCGACGCCTCCCTTTTGATTTGCTATGGCGATGACCATGCTAGGTATTTTTCTTGATAATTGGCTATCGTGATACGTTGACTTCCTGGAATGCGAGGAATCGCTTGTATTCCTCGATGTCGATCAGCGCCGCAACCGGGATACCGCTCTTCTCAAGGACAAACCGGTCCTTATCGATATGCACCCGGTTGACCAGCCGCCCGATCATCGACCGGGCCTTGCTGATGGGAATCCGTTCGATGGGCGGCGCTTCGGGTGTGCGCGGCTTCATGAGCTCGATCGCCTCGGATCGTGTCGGCTGGATCAAAAGGGTACGTATATGCTCTGGATTGTACAATAGCTGTTAGCCGGCCCGCACCTCCTTTCCTGTGGATAAGTGATACGTTAGATGGCCGAGCCGTCACTTCACATAAAGACGGGCCAACGGCGCACCGCGACGGCAGTTCATTGAGCTCATCGCCGCGCAGAGCAGAGTCGGGCGTCCGACTCTGGATCGGTGCGCTCCACATCCAATGACCGCCGATCCTTAACGGGCGATCGGAGGGCATCTGGTTTCACTGCAGCTTGCCGTAAAAACCGCTCCGAGTTATTCTGAACACATATGAACACAAACGACGATAGGCAAATGGCCGAGACCACGACACTGACCGTGCGCCTGACCAAAGAGGCCAGGGACAAGCTCGATGCCCTGGCCGAGAGCACCCGGCGCAGCAGGGCCTTTCTCGCCGCCGAGGCGATTAACGACTACGTGGCCGCCAACACCTGGCAGATCGAGGCTATTGGCGAGGCGGTTGCCGAGGCCGATGCTGGTGGGCCCTTTTATGCTCACGAGGAAACCATGGACTACCTCGAGCGCCGGGCCCGCGGTGAGCATCCGAAGCGGCCGAAACCGATCAGCACTTCCTGATTATGGAGGTACGCTGGTCCGCCAGGGCCCTCGCCGATCTTGAGGCAATCCAGGACTACCTGCTCGAGCGCAGCCCGGCCGCCGCATTGCGCATGGTGACGATACTTCGTGCCGCTGGCGAAAAATTGTCCACGATGGCGCAGCGAGGTCGCCCAGGTCGCTGGCCGGGGACGCGCGAGCTCATTGTCTCAAACACCCCATACCTGATCCCGTACCGCGTGCGAGGAGAGGTAGTCGAGATCCTGCGGGTCTTTCATAGCGCCAGGCAGTGGCCGCCTACGGACTAGCGTCGACCAGAGTCGGACGCCCGACTCTGGTCGGTAGGGAAGGGGAAGGCCATCCCGGCCATCACGCGGGCCAAGTCAAACGCGAGAATCCTCTTTATGTCATGGATGATAGAAGTCATCGTAATCACCTATGCGCGCCTTCGAGCTGCATAAACCGCCTCTTTGTGAATATGGACGAAGCTCGCAGCGGTATCGACTCTTCGCGCCAATCAGGTGCCGTCGGGGTGTGCACCCCTAAGTGCTCCGGCGGGTTGTCACGCCGGAGCACCAAAGTGACCGCTTACCGGAACACGTAGCGCGAGCCGTCAGCTGCGAAGGCAATCACCTCGAAGGGGTCGGCCGGCGTGCCCTCGATCTCCATGCCCGGCGACCCGACAGGCATTCCTGGAACCGAGAGACCCTTCACCGAGAGGCGTTCGGCAAGAAGCCGCCGAACGGCATCGACGGGTACGTGCCCCTCGATGATGTAGCCCTCGACCTTGGCCGTATGGCAGCCGCCCAGATCGGGAGGTACGCCAGCGGCGGCGCGCGCCTCTGCCACGTCGTCAACCTCGTGAACGGTGACGGTAAAACCTGCCGCCTCGAACAGCCGGGCCCATGCCGAGCAGCAGCCACAGGCCCGGTTCTTCCAAACCTCGAGGGCAGGGGCGGCGCCAAGGGCCGGGGAAGCTGCGAGGAGGAATCCGGCTCCCACCATCAGCCGGCGGCGTGAGGTCATCATGGTGATGCGTCCTTTTCGTGCGGGATCATGCCCCGGCAACCGCCGGGAACGCATTCGCCTCGAGCAAGCGCGCTCGAGATGCGGCTCAGGTGAGAGAAAGACGCGGGGGAGGATAGGGAACGCCCGGGACGTGTTCGCGGGCCGACTGTTCTGGTACCCAGGCGATGGCAGATTTCTGCCTCTGGCGAGAGGGGAGTGCTGGAGAGCTGGCGATCGCCGGCTGGACTGGGCAGACCGACACCGGGCAGGTGATATCTCCCATGCCCTCGCACCCGGTGCAGGCATCCGACATCGGGGTGTCGATGCCCCCCGGGACTTGGCTGAAGTCGATCGGCACGCCGAAGGCCGGCCAACCGGCGGCGACAACCACCAGCAGCACGACCAGGAGCCGACGCAAACCCATTCTGGTCATGAGGCAGAGCCTAGCAGGCTTGGGCGCCGATCCTAATGGGTATGAATATGCCGATGATGCAGGTCGGGATAATGAGGGTGCCGATGCACGAGCGGTGCATGACGGTGCCAATGCGAATGCGGCTCGCCTCGCGGATCATTTTCGCTGTGCGCATGCCGATGGTGCTCGTCGTGCACATGGCGATGCTCATGCGCCATGGCATCATGCACATGCTCGTGCTCGTGCCGCTCGGCCAGATGCAGGTAGAGGCCGATCGCCATGAGCGCCCCTGCCGCAAGCAGCGGGGCCGTTATCGGCTCCCCGAGCAGCACGATGGCCAGCAGCGCGCCGATGAAGGGGGCCAGCGAGAAATATGCCCCGGTGCGGGCTGTCCCGAGATGGCGAAGCGCCAGCACGAAGAGAGCCAAGCTCGCACCATAGCCGAGAAAGCCGACCACGCCGACGTAGAGCGTCGTGCCAAGGGAGGGCAGGGACGCACCTTGTGAGAGCGCCAGCGCCAAATTGACGGCGCCCGCGACGAGCCCTTTCACCATCGCGATCTGCACCGGATCGGCAGCGGAGAGCGTGCGGGTCAGGTTGTTGTCGATGCCCCATGCCAGGCACGCGGCGGCGATCAGTGCGGCGCCGAGGTTGAGCTCGACGCCACCGCCCCAGGAAAGCAGGGCGGCGCCGGCGAGAATGGCGAAAGCACCCAGCAGCAATCGCCGGTCGACGTTCTCGCGGAACACGATCCAGGCGATGCCCATGGTCGCGAGCCCCTCGAGATTGAGGAGCAGCGCCCCGCTGGAGGCATCCGTCCGGGCCAGCCCGAACATCAACAGCAAGGGGCCGGCCACGCCGCCGGCGAGGACGACCGCCACCAGCCGTGGAATATCTCTCGTGCGCAGCGGTGCCTCGGCAGCAGCCAGGCCCAGCGGCCGGCGCAGGATATGCACGATCGCCAGGCCGAAGCCGGCGCCCAGATAGAGCAGTCCCGCCATCATCCAGGGGTCGACACTGCCGAGCAGGATCTTCACGACCGGCGTGCTGGCGCCAAAAAGGATTGCCGAGGCCAAGGCCAGCGACACGCCTCGCCAAGGAGCGGCTCGAGCGGCCGCGGGGAAGCTCATCGCGCACAACCTCTGCCAGCCTGATCGGATAGCTTGCATTGCGGGGCCGGTGCGCTGGGGCAGGGAGCCGATCCGTAGGAGCAGAACACGCAGCAATGGCCCGGCAGAGGCCGCAAAAGCGTGCCGCAGCCGCGGCACTCATAGAAGAACTGGCAGGCGTCCGTCGGCATGGTCTCGATCGCCTGATGGCCGCAGTGAGGGCATGTCAGGGTCGAACGCAGGTCGATCGGCTTCCCGTCTCTCATAGCGTGGCGAGCGTAGCCCCTCCCCATACGATCAGTCCCGCACCGGCGGCACGGCCGATCCAATGCCCGGCAGGCGCCAGCTTTTCGATCAGGACGAACAGGGCGAGGCCGATGATCCAGGCGAAATTCATCACGCCGCCGACGAACAGCAGCAGCATCAGCAGCCAGCAGCAGCCGAGGCAGTAGGCCCCATGCTTCAGGCCCATGGTGAAAGCGCCCCGAATCCCTTCGCGCCACTGTGTCATGACGAACTCCAGGGGCGAGCGGCAGCGTCGAAGACAGGCCTGCTTCAGCGGCGTCCATTGATACACGCCGGCGGCGATCAGCAGCGCGCCGGACAGGCCGATGCTGGTCATCTCCATCATCGGTGAGAGCAGGGCCGCCTGTTCGGCGCCGAACTGGAGGCCGACGGCCGCCAGGCTGAAGGCAGCCCAGACCACGAGGTAGCCACCAGCGAAAACGCCCGAGCCAACGGCCAGCTCGCCTCTCGCCCGGCGCGCTCGCGCGATGGTGCCGTAGAACAGGATCATCGGCGCCGCGCTGGGCAGCATCATGGCCGCCATCATGACCGCCCACATCGCCAGCACGAGTGCGGCATAGCCGATCGTCCACGGCTCGCTGCGCATGGGCATGAGCATGCCGTTCATCTCGTGCATGCTCATGCCAGCGCCAGCGAGAAGGTATGCCCAGGCGGCTATGATGACCGCCACCAGGCCAAGGACGACGAGAAGGCGATCCCGCCGCAGGGCGAGCTCGATCCAGGATCCTTCGCTCACGGCAAGAGACCGCCCCGAGCCCCCGTCAAGTCGACCCGGACTGGCTAGGCCGCGACGCCTTGGGGCGTCTGCACGACGTGCGCCAAGGTGCTGTGGGTGCCCTTGGTCGCAAACTTGATCGCGCCGGTACTGTTGATGTTCGCTGCCGCGACCTCGCCCTCGATGTGCTCGAAGCCCTCCGGCATCACGACCTTGATCCGGTGTGGTGCTCCGGTCACCGGGTTCTTGATGGGCTCGACATCGGTTTCGAGCACGCCGGGGATGCTGAGACGGGCCGTCCGGGCATCCTTGTCGAACGCGAACGTCACCGGAGCGAAGATCGGATCGTGCATCTTGGTGACGATCAGGCTGAAGATATGAAACAGCGTGCCTTCCGCCGAATTCTTCCCCGACATGATCTCGAAGAGGGCCTCGCGCTGCCCGGGGCTGGCCCGCTCGTCGATGATGGGCTGCATCTGGCCATTCCCTTCGTGCAGCGCTCCGGGGAAGGAGACGGTCACGGCGAAGGACAGGCCGTCGAGCCGAACGTCGTTGAAGTGTCCTTTGGTGATGTGCATGCCCACCAGGCCCTGGCACTCACCGTGGGTTGGCCTAGCGTTGAAGTCGCAGGGGCAACCGAAAGCGCAGTTGCAGTTCTTGATCCACTCGCCTTCGAGGCGCCAATTCGCTGTAGCCATGGTGCGACTCTCCCCGGCTGGCTGATCTGGGCCACCATACTGGCGCATGAGGCCGACAAAGGACAGCACGCCGAGCGCCACCGATAACGCAGCACGCCCAAGCGACTGGCGGCAAGCCATGTCACCCCTGCGGCAGTCACGGTGGTAGGTATTTGGAACTCCCGAGCGGGTTGAGCGATAATCTGCATGTCGAGCCGACCACTGAGCTTGACGTTCCGACGCTGGCTCGCTCTATGTCCTCAACCATGCGTGCTGTCGCACTCCTGCTCCTGTTGGTGATCGGGCTCGGTTTAGGTACCGCGCCGGCAGCTGCCGCTTTGGAGCGGTGCATCGCGCATCCCGATACTGGTATTGCAGTGGAGCTGCATGCAGCGAATTCCCATGGGGAATCCCATGCGGCGACCGCTCATGAGCACGCAGGCTCCCACGCGCCGCATCCAGCTTCTGATAGCGCAGTTCTCGACGGGCAATTCTGTTGCCACATCGCCTCAGCGGCACCGACGGTGGGCAATGGCGTCGAGCCGAGCCGGCGTTCGTCTGCCAAGCGCCCGGTATATTCCGGGCTACCACCATGGGCAGCTCCGCCCACTGGGATATACCGTCCCCCGGCTTTCACCTGACTTAAGCTAAGCGCCTATCCACAGGCCGAGCATGCTCGGCCTGTGGGAGGATGCACTCCTCGCTGGCAGCGCTTGTTTCTGCCTGCCATCCGTTTGGCTTCACGTCAGGATCGACCATGCAGTTGCTGACGCGCTTTTGCGTCGCGGCACTTCTTGCTGCGGCTCTCATACCGAGCGGTGAAGCTGCCGCCGATGCCGCTCATCCGCTCGACCCCACGGCTTCAGCCGGCGCCGTCGTCACGAAAAATTCGTTCGAAGGCTTCGTGCCCCTCCTGAGCCGGGAGAATCCGGCGCCGTCTTTCATCAAGTCTGAGCCGCCCGCGCCCAATGAAGAAAGGCCTGCATCAGTCCAGACGATACCCATGGACCATAGCGGCATGGCGCATGGCGCTCCGCAGGGAGCGACGGCGCCATGAACATCATCAAAGGGAAAGCAGCCTCCTGGGGCGCGGCCGGGCTGGCAGCGGTGGCGCTCGGGATTCTCGGCGGTTGTGCTGGCATCGAGTATGGAGGCAATGCCCGCAACGCGGCGAGCATGCCGGGGGTTGCCGAGGTCGCCGAGCGCACCCAGTACCGCGACTACAATTACCTGAAGCCGATGAGCGGCTATCAGCAGGCCGTCGATGAGCGCATCGCCGTGCTCTCCCGCGCGCCGATGACTGAGGCGGCAGCCGTCGAGATTGCGCTGTTGCAGGACACGGAGGTGCAGAGCCTGATGCGGGAGCACTGGGCCCAACGGCCGTCCTTCGTCCGTGACCTCGGTGCCCGCATCGAAAGCATGGAAGACTCGCGGCCCCTCGAGTGGAAGGTGCAGGGCGAGCTGCTGTCCTACTCGACGACCGACCGCTGGCGGACCGAGTTCGGCGAAGAATATCTCGAGGCGGCCGATGCGATAACCGCGACAGCTGCCGAGGCCCGGACCGTCTACTACGAGGCAGTGGCAGCGGCCCAGCTCGCCACCATGTTCGAGCAGACACTCGAAGCCGAGCAGGCGGGAGCAGAGCTCGCCAACGAGCAGTACCTGTCCGGCACGACCAGCCGCCTCGATCAAGCCCGCCAGCATTTGGCCTATGCGGAAACCGTCAAGGCTGCCGCGGAAGCGGGGCATGAGGCGGTTGCCAAGCGGGAGGCGCTCAATCGCCTGATGAAGCTCTGGGGGGCGCAGACCTCCTGGCAACTGCCGGACCGCCTGCCGGATTTGCCAGTCGCCCGGCCAGAGCTCGGCGATATCGAGGGATTCGTCGTCACCCACAGTCCCGAGAGCTATGCCGGCAGGGCCGCCTCCACGCAGCTTGCCGCTGGCACGAGCCTGCGTTCCGAGGCTCGTGAGCACTATCACCGCATGCTCACGGCCTACGACATTGCCAAGCACCAACGCGATGTCGTGGTGCCCCTGACCGAGGTGGCACTGGAAGAGCTTCAGCTAAACTACAACGCGATGCTGTTGGATGTCTACGAACTGCTCGACGCGACGCGTGAACAGATCGAGGCGGGCAAGGAGTATGTCACGACGCTGGCCGATTTCTGGATCGCCCATGCCGAGTTGAACCGGCTGCTCGGCGGCCGTTGGCCGGAGTCGGCGGTGACCACCGCAGCCGCTCCGGCCTCGCCACTTGCGAATTGAGGAACACGACAATGCTGAGCCGACGCGCTTTCGCTGCTGGCGTGACGCTTGCCACCGGCGCCGCCCTGACGCGGGCTTCCGATGCCCAAACCCGCGCCCTGGGTGAACCACAGCGCTTCCCCGACCCTGAAACGCGTAGTCCTCTGTCGAGGCAGCTCGGCGGGCGACCCGGCTTCGTCACGCTCAACGGCGGCTCGCTGCCTTGGCGGATGAAGGGCGACGTCAAGGAATTCCATCTCGTCGCCGAGCCGGTCAAGCGTGAGCTCGCTCCTGGATCGACTGCTCATCTGTGGGGCTACAACGGCAGCTCGCCAGGGCCGACGATCGAGGCGTTCGAAGGTGACAAGGTCCGCATCTTCGTCACCAACCAGCTGCCCGAGCATACGACCATCCATTGGCACGGCATCCTGCTGCCGAGCGGGATGGATGGCGTCGGCGGGCTGACCCAGCCGCAAATCCAGCCGGGCGAGACGTACGCCTATGAGTACGTGCTGAAGAAGAGCGGCACGTTCATGTACCACCCGCATGCCGACGAGATGGTGCAGATGGGCATGGGCATGATGGGCATGTTCATCGTCCATCCCAAGGACCCGGCATTCCGCCCGGTCGACCGCGACTTCGGTTTCGTGATGGCCAACTACGAGGTGCATCCCGGCACTTGGGTGCCCGACACCTCGATCATGCTCGAGTTCAACACCTGGGCCTGGAACAGCCGGGTGTTTCCCGGGATCGACCCCTTGGTGGTGCGCAAGGGCGACCGGGTGCGCATCCGGATCGGCAATCTCACCATGACCAACCATCCGATCCATCTGCACGGCTATGACTTCCGAATCACCGGCACCGACGGCGGCTGGGTGGCGCCGAGCGCGCAGTGGCCCGAGGTGTCGGCCGACATCCCGGTCGGCGCCATGCGCTGCATCGAGTTCACCGCGGACGAGGAGGGCGACTGGGCATTCCACTGTCACAAGTCCCACCACACCATGGGTCCGATGGGCCATGGCATCGCCAACATGATTGGCGTGCGGCAGTCAGCGGCAACGAAGCGGATCACCCGGCTGCTGCCCAATTACATGTACATGCCGATGGGCGAGCAGGGCATGGCCGAAATGCAGGACATGGCGGCCCATGGCATGGCCCCGCCCGAGAACACGCTGCCGATGATGACCGGCGAAGGCCCGTTCGGCCCGATCGAGATGGGCGGGATGTTCACCGTCGTGAAGGTCAGAAGAGATGTCGCCCCGGGCGACTACACGGATCCCGGCTGGTTCGAGCACCCGCAAGGGACCGTGGCCTACAAGGTCGACGGCAACGGTCGTCGGGCCTGATCATCAACATCGAAAGGACGAGGACATGCGAAACCTGGGCAGATGTAGCCTGGCCGCCGTGGCGATCATGCTTGCAAGCGGCGCGGCATGGGCTGCCGGCACTCATGCTGGTGGTCACTACAGCTTCGGCGAGCCAGGCAAGGAGAGCGAAATCACCCGCACGGTCGAGGTGATTGCCGACGATCGCGACGGCATGCGGTTCGTCATGGACGTCGGGTCGATCCAGCAGGGCGAGGTGATCAAATTCGTCGTCACCAACGAGGGTGCCGGCGAGCATGAGTTTTCGATCGGCGATACCGCCTCCCAACGGGCGCATGCCAAGCTCATGGCCAAGAATCCGGACATGAAGCACGAGAACGACCCGACCGCCATCCATGTTGCGCCTGGCGAGACGGCCGAGATCATCTGGAAGTTCAACAAGGCGATTCAGGGCAACGTTGTCTTCGCCTGCCAGATGCCGGGCCACTATGAGGGTGGGATGGTGCATCAGGCAAAGCTAGAGAAAGGAAAGAAGGTCAAGACGAGCTAACGGCTGTCTTGCGCGACGGCTTCCTGGACAAATGGAAGCCGTCGCTAGTATTTGCGCGCCTTCTTGGTAAAAGAAGGCAAAGTAGGTCTTGTGCTTTTTAAGCTAAATCCTAGCAATGGGGCGCTACATTTGCTTTCGGTTGGAACTGTTGCGAGAAACGTACGTTGCACTGACGTTGATCTCTATGGAGGACGTCATGCACCAGATGAACGAGAACCTGCAGCAATGCATCGAGGAGTGTTTGCGCTGCCACCGCGAATGCGTGACCACGGCCAGCCAGCATTGCCTGGAGGCCGGCGGCAGGCATGTCGAGCCTCGGCATCTGCGCCTGATGCTCGCCTGCGCCGAAATCTGCCGTACCAGCGCCTACTTCATGGAGCTCGGGGTCGAGCAGCACAAGAGGACCTGTGCCGTCTGCGCCGAGCTGTGCGAGGCGTGCGCCAAAAGCTGTGAGGAGGTCGGGGACATGGCGCAGTGTGTCGAGGCTTGCCGTCGTTGCGCCGAGAGCTGCCGCCAAATGGCGGCTTAAGTGCTACTCGGGATGAGGGGACATCCCCTCATCGTGCGGCCGAACCCTCTCTGATCAGGTGGACGCTCCGGAAAGAAGGGCCGGGAGGACCGGGATTTCTGGTCCTCCCGCATTACCTCAGACGCGCATGGCACGCAGCCGCAGCGCGTTGGCGATGACGGAGACCGAGCTCAGCGCCATGGCCGCTGCGGCGATGATCGGGCTCAGCAGCAGCCCGAATGCCGGATACAGCACGCCCGCCGCAACCGGCACCCCAAGGGCGTTGTAGATGAACGCGAAGAACAGGTTTTGCCGGATGTTGCGCATGGTCGCAGCACTGAGGCTTCGCGCCCGCGCAATCGCCGCGAGATCGCCTTTGATGAGCGTGACGCCGGCGCTTTCGATGGCGACATCGGTCCCGGTGCCCATCGCGATGCCGACGTCAGCAGCCGCCAGAGCGGGCGCGTCATTGACTCCGTCGCCGGCCATGGCCACCACGCGGCCCTGCTCGCGCAGCCGCTTGACGACCGCGCTCTTCTGGTCGGGCAACACTTCCGCTTCGACCTCGCTGATCCCGAGCCGTCGCGCCACTGCCTCGGCCGTTGTGCGGTTATCGCCGGTGAGCATGACGATGCGCACACCCGCCTGGCGCAGGGCGTCAAGGGCATGCGAGGTGGTTGCCTTGACCGGATCGGCCACGGCAATGAGACCAGTCATTGTCTTGCCCGTTGCCACGTACATCACGGTTGCGCCTTCGCGCCGCAGCTCGTCAGCACGCGTCACCGCCTCTGCGACATTGACCCCAAGCTCCTCCATCAAGGCCCGATTGCCCAGTGCCACCTCTTCGCCCTGCACCGTACCCACGACGCCCTTGCCAGTGACCGACCGAAATGTTTCGGGCGAGCCGATTGCAATTCCACGTTCCTCGGCGGCGGAAACGATGGCAGCTGCCAGAGGATGCTCGCTCGAGCGCTCCAACGCAGCTGCCAGCCGCAGTAAGTCGGCGTCGGAGCCGCCCGCAAGGATGACGATGGCAGTGACTTTGGGTTTCCCCTCGGTGAGTGTGCCAGTTTTGTCGACCACGATCGTGTCGACCTTCTCGAGCCGCTCGAGCGCCTCGGCATTCTTGATGAGCACCCCGAGCCCGGCGCCACGGCCGACGCCCACCATGATCGACATCGGGGTAGCGAGGCCCAACGCACATGGGCAGGCGATGATCAGCACCGACACGGCGGCGATCAGGCCATAGGTGAACGACGGCGCCGGCCCCCACAGCCACCAGGCGATGAAGGCAACAGCGGCGATCGCGATCACGACCGGCACGAACCAGCCAGAGACCTGGTCGGCGAGCCGCTGGATCGGCGCCCGGGACCGCTGCGCCTCGGCCACCATCTGGACGATACGTGCCAGCATGGTCTCCTTGCCGATCTTCTCGGCGCGCATGACGAAGCCACCGCGGCCATTCAACGTGCCGCCGATCACCTTCGAACCGGGCTGCTTTTCGACCGGCAGCGACTCGCCCGTCACCATGCTC
>JRYD01000207.1_pt1 | contig 14482 bp, 14 predicted proteins | sample 235311 | NCBI WGS metagenome assembly JRYD01 (sample SAMN03074213, study PRJNA261472) | activated sludge metagenome | biome: Common Effluent Treatment Plant; feature: Wastewater; material: Activated sludge; isolation source: activated biomass in a lab-scale reactor treating industrial wastewater at... | reverse complement strand
GTCACCCACTCCCTGCGCGCCGACGGCTTCGACGCCAGCGAGGATGGGACGGGGCGCGGCACGCCGCTGGTTATCGGGCTGGTGACGAACGACAGCGCACCGGTCAGCACGGACGGAACTATCTGCCCGACCTTGCGCGTAGGCACGGGGCTCGAGATCAACAGCGCGCCCGCCATCGCCTTCACCTGCAAGGACTCCGGCCTCGACGCCGGCGACATCGCCCCGACACTGCGGGCCATGCCGCACGACGGCAGTCATGCCAATGCCGGCGGGCAGGTGGCTATCGCCATGAATCTGCGCGGTCGCGACGGCGGAGCGATGCCCGAGTGCGACGACCTCGCCAGCGTGCGGGCCGCCAGCGGGGGCAGCAGCCGGAGCTATGTGGCGACCGTTGCAATCAATACTGACGATACGGTAAACTCAGCTAACAACTTGGAGTTAGCTGATGGCTATGCCACGGAAGCCGGACCCGGAGAAATATTGCGAGACGTGCTCCACGAAGTTGGAGAGGAAGCGTTTTGCGAGTGGTGTCTTGGAGTCCTGTCTTCATTTCCGAAGACGGAAGTTTTGCAACGAAGAATGCTTCAGCAAGTCGCTGATGAAGGAGAGGTCAGAAGGCTCGTGGAGTTCGGCGCACACGATGTCTCGCAACCGCGTACCGCCGGGACCATGCGTGAAGTGCGGGAAGCCGGATGCGCTCGACGTACACCACAAGAATGGCGACTGGCGCGATGCCTCGCCGACAAACTTGGAGCGTATCTGTCGGAGCTGCCACAACAAGGAGCACCGCCAAGCTCGCTTTTGCGTGATTTGTGGAGCACCGCACGCGAGCCGGGGATATTGCGAGATGCACTATCAGCGCTGGCGGAAACATGGCGATCCGCTGATAGCCATCGTGAAGCCGAAGACCATGTGCAAGGTGTGCGGAGCACTGAGCCAAGCGAAAGCTCTTTGCGGCAAGCATTACATGCAGGCAAAACGCGGACAACTCAGGTTCGACGATTAAGCGTAATCGAATGTGCGCGCCTCCAAGGCTTTCCTGATCTTCACACGCACATCGTCACCAAGCGCTGGCGCAAGATCAGCGCCGAAGAAGCGCGCTATCTCGCTAGTCATGGCCTCCCCGTAGAGCAGCGCAGAGAGCATTGCGCTGGGCGCTGGTACACGCCCGTGCCGGCCGACGGCCCGATGTATCGAGCCTACGGCAATTCGATGGCCGTGCCGTGCATCCGCTGGATCCTCGAGCGCGTCGGGGCGGTGGATGCGGCGATGCATGGCGAAAGCGCCGCCGCATGAAGCGCCCCGGCCGCCCGCGCCACGCCGACCAGGTGCCCGACGAGGCCATCGCCGCGGCCTACCGCGACGAGGACACGCCGCTCGTGGAGTCGGCGGCCAGGCTCGGGCTCGACCAGACGACGATCAGCAAGCGGGCGCGCCACCTGGGGCTGCCGCCGCGGCGGTGGGCGCGGCGGGAAGGCGGGCGGAGGGTGCGGGGGTGATGCGCCCGTACCAGCACGATCTCGATGCACGCCGCCGGGCGGCTGATGCGCGACGTGTGCTCGTGCAATTGCCGACAGGCGGCGGCAAGTCCCGCCTGATCAATGCCGCCTGCAATGATCGCACCCTGGTTTTGGCCCATGCTGAGTTCCTGATCGACCAGCTGCACGACCTGGTCGGCGGCTGCGTGCTCAAGGCTGGCATGCCGGCACCCAGTGCTTGGCCGATCGTCGGCATGATGCAAACCGTGGCTCGGCGCGACCTGCCCGAGCCACGCACCATCATCGTGGACGAGGCGCACCACACTGCCAGCCGAACCTATCGGGACATCCTGGCCCGCTGGCCCGAGGCGCGCATCTACGGCTTCACCGCAACGCCACAGCGTCTCGATGGGCAAGGGCTCGACTTCGACGAGCTACTGTGTGGCCCGAGCTATCGAGAGCTGATCGCCAATCGGTGGCTGAAGCCGTTCGAGGTGCTGAGCATCCCGAGCGGTGTCGAGCTGACCGGTGCCCGTATCCGTGCCGGCGACTATGCCAAGGAGGATGTGAAGCGCGCCATCAGGCGATCGACGATCTTCGGCGACGTGATCGAGCACTGGCGGCTGCACTGCCGCGATCTGGGCGGGCATGCCTCGTTCTGGCCCAGCATCGAGGCCGCCGAGCACGCGGCCGAGCAATTCGGTCCCGGCTGCCATGCGCTGCACAGCAAGCTGCCGCGTGATCGCATCAAGGATCTCATTGCAGGACTACGTAGCGGCAGTGTCCTGAGCCTCGCCACGGTCGACATGATCGGCGAAGGGCTGGACGTGCCGGGCCTCGCTGCTGTGTCCTGCTGCCGTCCTACGGCCAGCCTGCAGGTCTATTTGCAGCAGCGCGGACGCTGCAACCGCGGCGGCGCCGGCGTGGCCCGCATCATGGACCATGTCGGCGATTGGCAGCGACACGGCCTACCCGGCGACGATCGCGAGTGGTCGCTGGCCGGGCGGGTCAAGACCAAGCGAGAGGCCGGCACGCTGTCAGTATGGAGCTGCCCGGAATGCTGGGCCGTGACGCGCTCGACCTCGCCAGCATGTAGCCGGTGCGGGGCCGCCAAGCCGCGCGAGCTGGTCGAGATGGAAACCCGTGCCGCCGAGTTGGAGGTGATCAGCCGGGCTCGAATCGATGATGTTCATGAGGTTTGTTCGTCTCCAGACGAATACGTGAGGTTCGCCCGCGCAAAGGGGAAGCGCGACACCTGGGCCGCCTACCAATGGTGGCTACGTGAAAATCGGGCGAGCAATGAAAATGCGTTCCTGGCTGCCGCTGGCGAGCTGAAACCTACTCGCTCCGAGTATCTGGCCGCTGCCGAGGCGTGCGGCGTTCACTCGATCGCGGCTCGCGAGGCGGCGAAGCTGATGAGGCTTCGATATGGCTCTTGATCGCCCGCTCGATCACCGAGGAGACGCTGCGATCCTGTGCCTTGGCGAAGGCTACCAGCCTTGCATCCAGGTCGGCATCTATTCGCACGCCACGAAGTTTCTTAGGCATCGTATAACATCGTTGCACATTCCTCCGCTCGGCCCTAAGCTGTATAACATCGTTATCGCATCGGGGCTAGCATGATCCCACGCACCCATCGCGACGCCGTCTCCCTCGCCCGCCTCACCGTGAGCGAGATGGGTGGCCTGATCCTGCCCTACGTCACCGGCATGTTCCGCGACCTGGAAAGCGAGCGGCACACCCGCGTCGGCATCAAGGGAGCAGCCGACACCATCGCCTGCTACCGCGGCCAGTTCTATGCGATCGAGGTGAAGGTCGGCCGCGACGTATGGCGGCCCGAGCAGCAGAGCTTCGCCAAGGCCGTCGAGGCGGCCGGCGGGCGCTACGTGCTGGCCCGGTGGAACGACAAGGAAGACGGCGTGGAGACGATCAGATGCTTGTTGAGCTGATCCGTCCCACACCGCGCGACATGGGCGACCGCAACAATACGGTGGGCGCGTCGGAGATCGGTCTCTGCGCCCGACAAATCTGGTTCCGCAAAAACGGCCAGCAACCCGAACGCGAGGAACCCTGGGGCTTCCAGGAACGCGGTGTCGTCATCGAGGCGTGGGTCATGGAGCGACTGCAGGGCGCTCCGATCGAGCACGTCCAGGAGCAGCGGACGGACGGCTTCCTAAGCTGCACGGTCGACCTGATGATGGGCGGCGAGCCGGTCGACATCAAATCGATCGATCCGCGGGTGTCCAGGCTGCCGAAGCCGGCGCACGTCATGCAGTCGCAGGTGCAATCCGGCATGTGGAAGGCCGAGCGTGGGCACCTCTGCTACGTCAACGCCAGCGATTTCCAGGACATCCGCGAGTTCGTCGTCCCGGCCGACAACTACGAGGCGCTGAAGCAACGCGCCCGCTGGATCATGACGACGAACGAACAGCCACCTCCCGAAGGGCGCATCGCCGGCGGCGACGAATGCCAGCACTGCCTGTTCCAGAAGGCGTGCCTCGGCGCCCCGATCGAGGACAAGGGCCGCCTGACCGACGCCGAACGCGAGGCCATCGTGACGGCTCGCGATGCCGTGCGCCGGTACGAGGAAATGGAAGAAGGCGCGGCCAAGGGTGCCGCGACCTACCGCGAGCAGATCAGAGACATCCTGCGCGCTGCCGATGTGCGCCGCGCACCGGGCCTCGCCCGCGTGTCGCGAAGCGCCCGCACCGTGCTGGATCAGAAGGCGATGGAGGCCGATGGCATAGACCTCGGCAAGTATCGCAAACCGGGACGCGAGTCCGAAAGTGTAACATTGGAGTAGGTCATGGATCTGGTACAGTACAACGAGAACACCGCTGCCGCGTTCGGCGCGGCGGCCAATGCCCTGTCCGGCGACACCAAGCCGATCTGCAAGTTCGACAAAGGCGACTGGTATCTCGGCCAGGACAAGGAGGAGATCGCGAACGGCACGCGCTTCGCGGCGAACCTGCTCGACGCGCAGTGGGGCTGGATTCTCTGGCACGACAAGAAGGTCGACGATCGACGCATGGTGACCGTCGCCTCCGGCAAGGCCATCTCGCCGCGGTCAGAGCTGGGCCATGACGATCAAGGGCTTTGGGAAAAGGACAAGACCACCAACAAGCCTATCGATCCGTGGGCCAAGACCATCGAGGTGCCCGCACGCGAGATCAACGGCGAGCTGCGCGAAGTCACGCTGTCTGGCTCTTCCAAGGGCTGGGAGGGCTGTTGCAAGGCCCTGTTCAAGGCGTTCGGCGACGGCATGAAGATCAATGCCGGCAAAGTACCGATCGTCGAGCTGGGCACCAGCAAGTACCAGCATCGCGAGTACGGCATCGTGAAGGTGCCGACGCTTACCATCGTCGAGTGGCGCGATCCGACGTCGCTCGCGGCCATCCCAGCGGAGGCCGAGCCGAAGAAGCAGTCGAAGTTCTGACTTAGGCGGAGGCGGGCGCCTCGTTTCTCAGGCCAGACGCCCGCCTCCCTTCCACGCCCATTTGGAGGGCGCGATGCAGCTTTCGGCAGAACAGGCCACGGCGGTCAAGCACGTCGGCAATCGCGCGAACTGGCGCAACGGCCATGCGTGGCTGGCCGGCTATGCCGGCACCGGCAAGACGACCATCGCCCGGCATATCGAGGAGGCGTTCGGCGCTCGCCGACCGCTCTACGTGGCACCGACCAACAAGGCGGCGAAGGTGCTGTCGGAGAAGATCGGGCGGTCGGCAACCTCGATTCACAAGGCCATCTATTACCCGCCTGATGAGCAGCCGCTCGGCAAGCTTAGCTGGACCATCAACCCAGAAGGAGCTGCGGCTGGCGCCGACCTGATCATCTGTGACGAAGCGAGCATGGTCGGCCGCAAGCTAGGCGCCGACCTGATGTCGTTTGGCAGGCCAGTGATCGCCATCGGCGATCCAGGGCAACTACCACCGGTCAATGACGATCCGTTCTTCTGTGTCGGCAGGCCCGATTATCTACTGTCAGAGATTCATCGGCAGGCGCGCGACAATCCGATCATCGCCCTGTCGCAGGACGTTCGTCTGGGCCGCAGGCTGCAACACGGTCGCATGGGCGATGTTGTGTGGATTGCCCGTCGCGGCGAGGTCGACATCCCCGACGAGCGGCCACCGCAGGTCATCGTCGGCACGCACAAGCGCCGGTGGCTGATCACCTCGGCCATGCGGGCGATGATGGGCTATGACGGCTGGCTGCCACGCGAAGGCGAGCGGCTGGTCTGCCGCAAGAACAGCGAGCGCCACGGCGAGCTGATCAACGGCGAAGAAGCAGTAGCCGTCCGGTTCGAGGAAGGCGCCGACTGCCTCGACGTGTGGACCGATCTCAACCCGAGTCCCGAGCCCTACAAGGTCTGGGACGGGCATTTCCGCGAACACGCAGAACGAACGCGAATCAACCCCGAATACCTCACGGAAGACTGGATAGCCCAGAAGCAATACGACGCTTTCGACTTTGGCTGGGCAATCACCTGCCACGTATCGCAGGGCAGCCAGTGGGATGACGTGCTGGTCTATGACGAGAGTCGCGTGTTTCGCGAGGACGCCGCGCGCTGGCTCTACACCGCAGTGACCAGGGCAGCTAAGCGCCTGACGGTAATCGTTTGATCGAGATCATCCATCGCTTTACCGAGCAGTTTGTCGAGCTGCGCGCCTGCCCAAATGATCGACGGGGCGATGACAAACCACGCACACTGCTCACTCGCGACATGGAGGATGTCGAGGCGTTCGTGCGGCGTTGGGACGTGCCGGGCTACGGCGTCTATTTCGGGGTCGCGACGCGCGCCAAGGCACCTGGCAATATCGAGAACTCCGCCGAGCTGCCCGCGCTGTGGATCGACAACGACGACACGCCGAAGGATGAGCTGCGCGCAATCCTTCTGAGCTGCGCCATGCCGCCCAGCCTCATCGTCGACAGCGGGCGCGGCTTGCATGCCTATTGGCTGCTGAACGAACCGGAGGACATCTCCGAGGCGGCCACCAACGATCACCCGCTGGTCGATCTGCTGAAGCGGCTCCGACAGGTGTTCAACGGCGATCCGGCTGTCTGCGACCTGGCGCGCATCATGCGCCTGCCCGGCACGCACAACACCAAGCATGGCGACAGCCGGCCGGTGACCGTCGTCCACCAATCCGATGTCCGCTACGAGCTGGCCGATCTGCGCGAATGGCTGTCCTGGCAGCGCGAACTTATCGGCGAGCCGGCCAACCCGTTCCTCGCCGCGGCCGAGCGCATGGGTATCGGGCGGTCGGTGTCGCTCGACGACATGGAGCCCGGCCGCATCCACGAAATACAGCTACGGGTCAGCGCCGCGATGCTGGCGGCCGGCAAGGGCGAAGAGGAGATCGTCGAGAGCCTTATGGCGGCCACACGGCTCGCCGCCGGCGAGGAAGGGCGCCGCTGGAATTGGAAGCGCGAGGAAGCCGCGATCCGCGAGATGATCAAGGGCGCCCAGCGCAAGTTCAGCGTCGTGCAGATGAAGCCCGTGCAGCAGGCGGAAACCGCTCCTGAGCCGGCTATCGCCGGCAAGGAGCCCATCATCGGCAAGGTCGCACGCGTCGCGCTCGAGGCGTGGGCGCGACCGGTCTGCACCGTGCTGGGCGACCTGTGGACCTACGAAGGCGGCATCTGGAAGCCGATCGAAGAGCATGATTTCCGGACCTACGTCCACGGTGCCGCCAGGGCGCTCAACAGCACCGGCAACGCCACGCTCAACGGGGCTTGGCGCTGGATCGTCGAAGATCCCGGCCTGATCCGGCGCGGCGTCGTCTGGGACCGTGCCGGGGTCATCGTCTGCCGTAACGGCGCCCTGGACCTCGCCAACGAGCGCGTGATCCAGCACAGCCCGGAGCACTGGGCGACACGACGCGTCGAGGCCGACATCGATCCAGCAGCGGGGTGCCCGCTGTGGCGGCAGTTCCTGGCCGATGCGTTTCCCGACAGCACCGTGGCTGACCTCCTGCAGGAATGGTTCGGCTCGGCGCTGGTGCGCGGCAAGCCCCGCGAGGTCACCAAGGGGCTGATTCTCGTCGGCCCCAGCTACACCGGCAAGACCCAGGTCGCCGACGTGCTGCGTGCGCTGGTGAGCGGCAAGCCGTGTGGCATGAAGGCCAACGAACTGGAAGGCCCGTTCGGCCTGCAGCCGCTGCTCGATGCGAGCGGGTGGATCGTCGACGACGCGGTACAGCAGGGAGATGCGCTGAACGCCGAGCGGTGGAAGGTCATCGTCACCGGCGAGGCGGTCAGCATCGCGCGCAAGAACAAGACGCCGATCGAGACGCGGTTCGATTTCCCGGTCTGCCTCACGGCCAACCATCTGCCACGCGTCAAGGACGACAGCGACGCGGTCTACAACCGCGCGCTCGTCATCCCGATGCAGGTGGTGCGCAGCGCCCGCAAGGCCCTGGAGCGCCCCATCGCCGAGCGGATCATCGAAGCCGAGCTGGGCGGCGTGTTTTCCTGGGCCATGGACGGCTGGCGGCGGCTGGAGAAGCGCGGCTGGTTCGATCCGCCGCCCGCCTGTCAGCACATCGCGGACGCCTTCAAGAAGGACAACTCGCCGATCAGCGCATGGGTCGCCGAGTGCCTGGAGGTCTCGCCGCACATGATGGTCGACCGGCGCGACGTGGTGGCCAGCATCAACGGCTACCTGCTCCAGGAGTACGGCCGCAGCGTCAAGCAGATGGGCGCGCGCTCGGCGATCCCCGCGGTGCGGAGCGCGGTGCCGAGCTGTGAGGATCACATCAAGGAAGGGCGCCGATACCTTTCGGGCCTCAAGCTCACGGATGCCGGCCTGTTGGCCGTCCAGGCGCTGAAGGATGCCGGCTTCGGGGACGTCGTCGGCAGCGGGTGCAAGATAGAGGATATTAATCATGTTCGTCGCGCAACCAAGTTCTGATGCGTCCGGTGCAGGACGGGCCGAATCCGGTGCACGTTGCTATTTTGTTCTCCGGTGCATGTCGAGGCGGTTTGGTGCACGGGAAATGGCGACATGCACCGGAGCCAAGCTATTGATATTTAAGGGCGCAAACGCCATTCCGGTGCACAAGTGCATTTCTTTTATTGAATCAGGGAGAAAGAAAAAAAGAGAGAGAAAAGAGGGAAAAGGAGGAGATACGGGGAGAGGAGTTTTTCGACCTGCACCGCTGCACCGGGGTCGTTGCAGTGGGCACGTCAAAATGCTACAAACGGCATGTCAACATGCACTTTGAGGTAGACATGCCTATCAAGCGGGGAGCGTGGATCGCGTTCGTCAAGGCGTACGATCCAGAGCTTTGGGCTGCTGCTGTCGATGCTGGCTTGTTCGAGGATGATAGAGAAATCGTTCGGGTTGAAGACGCCGATATCAATGCATGGATTGAGAAGAAGCTAGTGCCTGATCCTATCGCTACTGTGTTCCGCGATGAGTTATTGTTGAGCTTTAATAGATTTTCGGGGCGTGCCATGACAGGAAAGAAATTCATCCCTCTCTTCAAGGCCGCTGTCGGCGGGATGGTCGAGAGGAAGATTTCAAGTGGGCGTAGGGGCTTCCGGGGGTGGAGGTTGTTGCCGTGACAATCGTATCCGATGCCATGATCGAGGTCGCCAACGCAGCCGCTGCCTATGAGCGGCGCTGGACCGTCGCTGCGTTGAAGGCGCTCGATCCTGAGCTGCACGCGCGGTTCGTCGGTCAGCAGGACGATTGGCACGCGGCGCTGGTCACGGGGTCCGATGCCGATGTCCGGGAACAGACCGCCGCCATGTGCCGCGGCTGGGCCGCCATCACCAAGCGCATGGAGGGCCAGCCCGACGACGCCTATATGCTCGGCATCTGCCCGCGCACCGGGCTGCGGGTCGCGATCACGACGCAGAAGGCGGTGTGCGGTCGGCTGCAGGAGCTGGGTGGCGAGCCTGTGCTGCTCGTCCACCCCGACGAAGTGGCTGTGATGCTCGCCGCCCAGCAGGCGATCGCCAGCATCAAGAGCGTCTATCCGGGAGCGGAGGTGATCGAGTTGAGGCCGGCTGAATGTGCGACAGCCGGCTGACGCCCACCAGCCCCCATCGCCGCAGCACCACGGTCGCCGCCGGCCCGGTCATGCGGGAGCACGCCGCGTGATGCCCGACCGCCCCGCTGCGGCAGCTGCCGGCGTGCGAGCTCAGGCTGTGCGACTGGCCAGGCCGATGAGCGCGTCGGGCACCCAGGCGGGCACATCGGCGCCGTCCTGGCACCACCGCCGCAGCGTGTCGCGGTGGACGCCCCACCGCTCGGCCAGCCAGCCGCGGCGGATGCCGAGGCGGGCCAGCTCGGCGGCGAATTCCGGGCCGGTGAGCGTCCTCGCTGGCGGCAGACCGTCTTTGAGCGGTTTGGAGCTATGCTCTTCAAGCCAAAGCCGCCGCTCCACAACGTCCAGAAGAATTCGTTTGGCCTCTTCGCGTTCGATTGCAAACCACTCGCCACTGAGGCGGTTTGATCGCATAAGGCGGTGGCAGGCGCTCTCTGCCTTTCGCACCGTTTCTGGCGTCAACTCCAATACCAGGAACGACTTTAACTTGTGTGGATGCCCAACTTGCAAGGTGCGGATGCGGGCCTCTGTGTTAGCCGCGACGCCTACCTTGAGTGGAGAATTTGGCTCTTCGGAGCCAACAAGGTATAGGAATCGCTCTGTTCGCTGCCGTTTGACGAGAAGAGCCACGCCAATGCCTCTTGGCAAGAAATTAGGGTGGTCATTTGTAGCATTGCCATCAATGGCAGGTCAACTTCACTTTGTCATTGCTATGGAAATGACGTATGGCGCGGCATTTTTTTGAGGCACGCAAGCGTCGGCTGGTGGCGTGGGGAACGCCGACATGACCCGCTGGCCGCCGCACCTCGATGAGGCGATCGGGCTGTGGGCGAAGCGCTGATGCGCAGCCTCAACTACGGCAAGCGCCGCCGGCCCCATACCGGCCCGGAGGTCTACCTCGTGGGCTTCGAGCGTCGCGACGGCCTGCTGCACGCGCTGCTGTGGGGACCAGGCACCGGCGACATGGCGATGCCGGTGGGCGACGAGCAGCCGCGCGGCCGGGTCAGGGTCGAGATGCCGAGGCCGGCGTGTTCGGGATGGCGCCCGATGCCAGACGGCCCCGCCAGGGCGGCTGGAGCGCCCCAGGAGGCCCGAGAGGGCTTTGGGCGGGCCCGGAGTAGGGTCGGACCGTATATTAGCTGTTTTCGAGGCTGTGGCGGGGATTCGGCGATGCTGACAGGCCACTGCAATTCTGTGCTACAACCACGGCGGGAGACGGCCGGCCTTATGTAGCAGCCACACCAAGCGCAAAAGTTGAGGAGCGAAAGCGGTGATTGCGTATCGGCTGTGGAGACTCGACGCGGTTGGAGGGCCGCGTAGGATCGGGGGATGCGCTTCTCCGAGAGAAAACAATACGCCCTTGTGGCCTTGGTTGTATTCCTTATCTATGATCTTATTCTCAAGCCAGTGCTTCTCATCAATGTCGAAAATCTGGCAGATAAATTTGGATACGCCTATATTGTCGCTAAGAATGTTGAGGTCGGCGAGTCCAAAGTATTTTTAACTATATTGCAGATGACACTAACATCTTACTACGACATATTATCAAGTGGGATGCTGTTTGCATTTATACTTGGTGGTGTCGTTGTAGCATTTTCAGACTGGATATTTTTGCCGTTGACTCACGTCTACAGGGCAATTAGCGGGCGCCCATCAGCGCCATTAGTCGGCAATGATACCGTCAATCAGAGCCGCCATGATAGGCGGCTGCATTCAGCGGGCATAGCGCAGCAGTCGCCGCGACCTTTAGCAGTTGAATCCGATGAAGACAAAGACGCCAAGGATCGTATTGTACATTTTTGCCGAGCTCATCTTTTTGAATTAATCGAACAGGAAAGGCGTTCTATCAATGAAATTATTGAGGAGCTATTTGGCGACCCTGATAGTAGTCTGGTGGGACGCTATGCTACAAAAAGTATCAGAGAGGAATTCTCTGTTGAGCCGCGTATAGTTGCTGCGACCAAAGACGCAGCATATAGGAACTCGCAAACTAAGATACAGTTGGAGGCACTGCTGGCAGAGGCAAACGCTTTCGTCGTCAGAAGGTCTATTTTTATATCACAGGCTATACGCGAAAGGGGGTTTGACGACAGCAAGGCTATGAGTATTGCCCAGAAGCTTTATAGGATGCGAGAGTCTACTAAAGCGGCTTGGGAGCCCTTAGCAGCAAATCCGATATTCGATACGTTTCAGACGTCGTTCGGCAAGCGCGGCAGCGCTTGGGGTGATCTTTGGCTGCCGGCCGTCCAAAGCGAGCCGCCTAAGAGGTAGTTTCGTGTTTCGGAATGGTACGCTTTTGGACTTTGAAGGTAAGGTGCGCCACACGTTGCGACCCTAGAGCTCTACGGTTTATAAAGGCAGCTCTGCCCGGCCGCGAACGCCAGCCGGGCAGAGCCTAGACGGCTACGGGGTTAGAGCCCGCAGCAACGCCAGTGCCCGCACACGTATTCGAGCCTGCCGAAGCGGACTCGGGTGTACGGATCTACCCAGTGACAGGCGCGCCTGTTCATGGGTCCGATCTCCTGTCAGGAGATCCCGCATTGAACGAATGGCCGGCCGGTGCTATATCCCTGAGGGATACGGCGCCAGCCGGTCATCCGCTCGACGGCAGTGGGTTCTCAGGTCCTGCCATCGATCACCAAAGCGACGGCCCGATTGAGACTCTGACCTCTCAATCGGGCCGTTTGCTTTGGATCGCCACGACTTAGCATGAAGGCAAGAAGGCCTATCGAGCGTGGCTCGGCATCGAACACCCAAAAGGCATGGCCTTAATGGCTAGGCTTGAACATGACCCCTGCCATGCAGGAGAGTGGCATTGCCACGCCAGTTGTGAGGATTCAGCGGTGGTGCCCTTGGGCGTGGTGAGGCACCCCCGCAGCTCGCGCTCTCTGCGGCTCCAGATGGGCCGTCATAGGTCGGGGTTTGGAGTGACCGGGACCACCGCGCTGCCGATAGCGTTGAAGTTCTTCGGTATCGAACCGTCTCCGTTGGTGGGAGGGCTGCTCGATGTTGAAGGATAGGCTTTGCGACGCATTTTGCAGAGGGATCACGGTCCGTCCGGTTCCCGTGGGGCTAGCTGTGAGCACCGGGTTTGCGACGCCAGATGGCGATGCGATCGGGTTTTACGTTGTCCCTAGAGGGTCGAAAGGCAACTTCCGCCTCGAAGATGACGGCACAACGGTTCCGATGCTTGAAGCCCTTGGCATAACCGTTGCGGCGGGCACGCGTGCGCGCGCTTTCAAGGCGCTGCTGGATGAATATGGGTTCGCCCATAGCGAAGATACGCAACTGCTTCATTCGGCGGATATGCCGGAGGCAGACATACCGGACGCGGCGCTGCGCTTTTCGGCGCTGCTTCTCCGCCTTCAGGACTTGGAGTTTCTCGCCCCCCGAACCGTTGAGAGCACGTTCCGCGAGGATGCAATGAAGGCCATTCGCGACCGCTTCGCCAAGCGCGTTGAGGTTGCGGAGTCTACACCCCCAAGCGAGTACCTGAAATATTATGAGGCTGATGCAGTCTTGAAGCGAGACGGGCATCCTCTTACAGCAATATATCTTGGGACATCAGGTTCTAGAGTTGACGAAGCTGTAATGCTTCAAATGGCGATACAAATAGAACATCACGCCGAACAAATGAAGGTTGTTTTGCTTTTAGAGCACCTAAAAAATCAGAATATACCTGAACGCTCACTTGCGAGAGCGCACAATCGTTTAGACGGGATACCGGTCTTTCGCGGTGACGAGGTCGAGGCTATGACAAAAATTGAGAACATTACATTTGGTGGATCAGCTCATGTCCACTGAAACTGATCTATCGGCTGAAGAGATCGAGCAGCGTTTTAATGACCTCGCTCGGCGCATGCTCGCCATGCCGCCGAAGCCTCACGAGCCCCCAGGTCGTCGACCTAAGGGCTCGCTTGGCGATGAGGCGAAGGATGAGACGCTTCCTCTGAGCCCGCGTGACCGGCCTAGTCAGCCCGCCGATAGGTGAGGCGCTTGCCGGCGATCATCATCAGGGCGGCGTCGGCACGCTCGGCATCGGGCAGGTGGCGGTAGTTGTAGCGGAAATCGAACTCGCCAACGTAGCGCTTCAAGTGCTGCTGGCTGACGTGGTGATAGACGCCGATGATCCCGCGCTTCAGGATCGAGAAGTAATTCTCGACCGTGTTGGTGTGGTAGAACGCCTTGCGGACGTACTCTTCGATGGAGTGATTGACCGTACCGTGACCTTTGAACTCGGCGCCCGGCTTCATGTAGACGGTCGACTCATCGGTCATCAGGTATGACTTGCGGTCGATCTGCGTGAACAGGATCGGGCGCAGCGTCTTGGACGTGACCTCCGGCAGGTGGAAGGAGCGCACGCGGCCGTCACGCTCGACCAAGGAGACGACGGCCTCCTTCGGCGGCACCTTGCCCTTGCGGTTCTTGGCCTTGCCGCCGACGTAGGTTTCGTCGACCTCGACCGTCTTGCCGGACCCGCCTAGCCCGCCTTCCGGCGTCGGCTCGCGCATCCCTTCGCGCAGGCGATGGGCCATGAACCAAGCTGTTTTGTAGGTGACGCCCAACATACGGTGGAGCTGGTGAGCGCTCATGCCCTTCTTGCTGCTGCTCATGAGGTACATGGCGAGCAGCCACTTGTGCAGCGGGATCTTGGAGCGCTCGAAAACCGTCCCGACCGTCACCGTGAAGGGCTTGCGACAGGCGTTGCATTGGTAGAGGCCGGGGCGATGGGACTTGCCAGCCATCTTCGTTGCCTGATCGCGCGAACCGCAGTGCGGGCACAACGGGCCATCCACCCAGCGCAGCGCTTCCAAGTGCTCGCGGGCGGCGTCTTCGTCGTGAAAGATGGGGCTGTTCAGGTCGGACATGGCGGCTTTCCTCTGCCGCCTTTGTGCCAGAGCTAGGATACTACGTCAAGTATATAAGTGCCGTCCCCTAAGAGCCGGAATT
>JRYD01013062.1_pt1 | contig 14573 bp, 14 predicted proteins | sample 235311 | NCBI WGS metagenome assembly JRYD01 (sample SAMN03074213, study PRJNA261472) | activated sludge metagenome | biome: Common Effluent Treatment Plant; feature: Wastewater; material: Activated sludge; isolation source: activated biomass in a lab-scale reactor treating industrial wastewater at... | reverse complement strand
GCGCTCGCCACGGCGGGATAGCCCTCCGGGACGACTTCGCGGCCATAGCCCGTATTTTGCACGGCGGCCGTCGCGATGACCAGATGACCGGGCTGAATGTCCGGCTGCAAGCCGCCGCACGTACCCACGCGGATGAGCGTTCGCGCGCCGGCGACGATCAACTCCTCGAAGGCGATTGCCGCGCCGGCCGCGCCGATGCCGTGGGAGCAGACAGTAATTGGGACGCCTCGATATGTGCCGTTGTGGGCGCGGTATTCACGCTTGCTGCTCAGGAGCGTTGCGTTGTCCAGGCGCTCGGCGATGCGGTCGGCGCGCGCCGGATCGCCACAGACGATGACCCGCGCGTGGACGCGGCCGACGGGCAGGTTGGTGATGGGGAGTTCTTGCAGGGTCATGGGTTTTTCTCCATCGCCGGATCGTGGCCGATGGCGGCCAGGCGATGACGGGGTTACGTTAAATTTCCTTGTGTAGTTGTTGTTCGGGCTGGTAAGGGAAGATATGGGAGCGAACGCCGGCGCAAACGGCTTTCTGCTGTTCGCGCCAGTAATCGGCCGTATAGAGCGCGCCATGACGCCGCTCGAACTCATCGCGCAGGTTGCCCGATAGTCCGAGGAAGTGGGGGAATTCTTCCGGGAAGATGTCCTGGGGATTGACATGAAACCAGGGTTCGGCGGCCATGTCATCCTCGTAACGGGCCGTGGGCGGCAGCCGGCGGAAGTTGCATTCCTCTAACAGACATAGCTCGTCGTAATCATAAAAAACGACGCGGCCGTGGCGAGTGACGCCGAAGTTCTTCAGCAACATATCTCCAGGGAAGATATTGCTTGAGGCCATGTCCTTGATCGCCTGGCCGTAATCACACACGGCGGCACAGGCGGCCGTCTCGTGGGCGTCGCGAACGTAGATATCGAGCGGGATCACGCGTCGCTGGACATAGGCGTGGGAGATNNAGCTTGAACACCATGTCATAGCCGGGCATTGTGAAGACCATCATGACCATGCCGCGCTGGCCGCGGGCTATCTCGAACTTCTCTGTCGTATAGGCGAGGTGGTCGAGCAGGTTGCGATAGAGTTCCGTCTTGCCGTGCTTGTGATAGCCGAGCGAGATGTATAACTCGCCCGTACGTTTGCGAGGCATGATGCTCTTCAGGAAGTAGACGAGATCGTAGGGCCGGTCTACGGCGATGTGGAAGTAGGAATGGGCGAAGCTGAACAGGATGCTGACGCTGTTTTCGTCCAGCAGAACTGCATCGACGATCAACCCGTCGGGCGAATGAATGAGCGCCAGGGCCAGGGGGATGCGATGGGAGCCGCTGAACAGGCGGCCAACCAGATATGCGCCCATGCCGCGGAAGAATGGCGCGCGGATAAGCTCCAGTCGGTCGACCGATTGCAGCGCGCCCAGCTTTTCCAGTTGCGCGTCGATGCGCTGTGCCACCAGTTCAGCATCGCGCGGCAAGTCGGCGTAGGGGGTCGTGAAGGTATTGTCGCGCAGGATGGCGGCCACCAGCCCGGCGGTCGAGGTCGAGTGGCCGTAGGAACGATAGACCGACGAGCGCGGCCGCGTGGGCGGCGTCTCGAAGTCAGTGGCCACGAACTCGATCTGGTGATCAACCCCCACCGTAGTGAAGATGCGACGCGTGGCGGAGTTGAAAAACGTCTCGGCCAGCTCCCAATCGTTCTGGTCGGCGATAAGGCCGGAGTAGACGGCCTTCATACTGGCCCATATGAGCTTGTTCTCGACCCGGTCGCCCAGCAGATCACGCAAGGCCGCCTCGACGAGATCGACGATGCGGCGGTAGAGATAGAGGCGTTCGGCTGCGTCGGCCTGCATCCCGGGCCAATCCTGCGTGTCGAAGCGTATCCCGGCCCGCTCGGTGATGGCCTGGAACTGGTCGTGGAGAGTGACGTATGCAGCCTGGATCGTTTTGGCGCCGATGTTGGCCAGCCGGCTATCCGTCAGGCGCGGGGTCATGCGGGCGGCGGCAGTTCCGACTGATTAGCCGATCGCTTGCGCCCCAGGCTCACGAGAGCCAGCAGGAAGAGCAAAACGGCCGCGGCGGCGAGCAGGACGCGATAGTCCGGGCCGGATTGGGTGGCGATGGTGGTGGGTTCAGTGGTCCGGACGACGGGCGGCGGTTCGGCCGCGGGCGGCGGCACGGGCAGCGCGTCTACCGGCGTGTCTTTCCAGCGCGCGCCTTCCTCGATGAGCATCACGGGGATGCCGTCGCGGATTGGGTATTTGTATCCGGTGTCGGCCGAGACCAGCCACGAGCCGCGGACCAACTCCAGACGGCCGGGGTCGGCTCCGTATTTATCTCCAGCCTGAATGGCCTGGGGATCGCGCAGGATTTCGAGAAGATCCGGGCTGATGGGTGATTGCGTACCATTGGTATGAGATGTCATGTTATTACTCCCTGATTGTGAAACCGGGGTGAGCGTCGCGCGCCTGCGCCGAGTTTCATACTATCAATGATACGACTTCCGCCAAGGCTCTGTCAATTGCCTCACGGGTTGAGGCGTTAGCTATCGAGCCAATAGATGCCCGCTTCCTGCTCTTCGGAACTGAAGGCGGAGAGCGCGGTCTGGATATTTTCGTAGATGACGATGGGGCTGCGACCGCCCAGCCAGACGGAGACGTAGTTGCGGTCGGGGTATTCGGCGCCGAGGGCGAGGACGTTTGAGTCGGCGGCCGATTCCGTTCCGCCACGCACGACCACAAAGCGGCGGAAGTTGCCGAACAACTCCTGCTGGGCTTGCTGGAAGTCGGGGCTGACCATCGGCAGCGTCTTTTGCAGTTGCGCGGCGTCCTTGCCTGGCGCCAGCGCCGCCCCGGCGGCGCTGATGGCGGTGATGGCCGCCGCGCCCGCGCCGAATTGCAACAGGAACTGGCGGCGGCCGATGCCTCCCGCTTGGGTTCCATCGGGCAACGTCGCAGGAACCGGCTCCATCAGATGGCCGAACGCGTAGGCGAGAACGATCCCCCACACGACGAATAAAGCCCCAAGCCAGACGCTGTTGAGCAGAGCCGGCAACGGTGATGCCGAAGTTGTCAGGCTGATGAAGATCATTGGCGCGGCGAAGAGGATACCGATGGCGATACCATCGATGAGGTCGGGATGGCGGTCGCGCCGCATGACGAAGGCGCGGAATGCGAGGCCGACGATAAGAGCGATGAGCAAAAACAGGCCGAGCGACAGGAGCCATTGCACCAATGACGCACTCTGGGCGATGTTGCCACCGACGGCCGCCTGGGAACCGGTCAGCGTGTCGATCAGACCAATCCACGGCGCGATTCCGGCCCGAATCGGCCAATCGTACAGATCGAAGGGGACGAACGGCAGATTCAACAACTGGTGTCCAAGATACATGACCCCGAGCAGGGGAAGCGTGGCCAGGAGAATGACCACGATCACCGGTCCCGAACCGGGCCGAGGGAGAGGCTGATTAGGGAACGTGACACGATTCGGCTGTGGTGTGGAAGAGCGTTCGTCAGACATAGTTATCCTGTATAACCCGGCACGATTACGATTATCCTGAAGATAGGCAAGCCGACATCATTTTCTCATGCAATATCCGGCTTTGTTGCGGTCAGGGTTCGACCGAATCGCGCAATGCCGCGGCCAACGCGGGAATAGCCGCCGGATCGGCCAGCAGCCAGCGGGCCAGCTCGTCGTGGGGCAGGTCAAATCGCCATGAGCGATAGGTTTGCTGGGGGATGTCGCGGAAGAACAGGACGACGATCACCGGCGCGGCGTCGCCCCATCGGTAGGCGTAGTAGGCGGAGTTGAGAACGCCCGCCAATGAGCCGTTCTTGTAGCCGACGTTGCTGAACAGTTCCTGATTGGCGTCAAACTGGTTGGGCCACTCCAGGATGAGACGAGCCTGATAGCTGCTGTCGGCATTGCTGAGACCGTTTTGGGCCAGGCGTGACATCAGTTCGGCATAGGCTCCAGCCGTGCCCTGCGGAGCCAGACGCCCGGCGAAATAGCGCTGGATGTCGATGCTCGGCCGCCGGGTCGCCGCTCGCCATTCCCGCTCCGTGGCGCGGAAAATGTCATCGTTGATGTAGGTGTCCGCCAGTTGAGCCACGGCCGCGCCATAAGCCGCCGCGCCCTCCGGGCCGCCCTCGGCGAAGGCGGTCAGGAACGCCCGGTCATTGTCCGCCGTCCGGCTGTGGTTGGCCTGCATAAGGAACTGGCCGAGGAAGGTGCAGGGGGCGCTATGGCTCGCGGGGGCGTCGTTTAACCCAAGAGCGATGGCCGTTTCCTCGATTCGTTGGCGGCCCAGGCGCAGGTGCAGATAGTCGGCCGCGGCATTGGAGCTATGGCGGATCATCATCCAGGCGACGTCCTGGAGCGTCACGGCGGGATCGCTATCGGGCGAGATGAGCCGGTCGTTTCGGCGCAATTCGTCGATAGCCTGCCGATGGGCGCCCAGATCGAAGTTGGGCAGGTAATAGCGATCCAGTTCCGCCAGGGATATTTGTTCCTGGGGATGGAGTGCGCCGTCAGCCACTGCCTCGGCGTAGGCGACCAGGATGATGAGCTTGGCCACCGACGCCAGAGGCATGGGCAGGTCGGCATTCAGGTAGACGCCTTCCGATTCCCGGCCCGCCTGGAACGCCGCCAGCCCGACGGTTTGGGGCGCGTTCAGCAATCGTTCGAGCGCGGGCCAGGCGGCCGGTGGCGCCTGTGCCCGCAACGATGCGCGGGTTGTTGTGCTCACGTTCAGCCGGACGGCCGAGGTCGCCATTTCCGGCAAGGGATCGAGCAATATCCCGCATGGGGACGACGCGGGAAGCAACCCCGCAGGCGTTGCAAACGGGGCGGGTGTCGCGACCACGGGGGTCTCGGTTGCCGCAGGTTGGGGTGTGGCCGTGGGCGACCGGGTGACGACGACCGGCGCGGTTATGGACGGAGTCGGGACAGGCGGCATGACCGATTCCGGCCGGCGGCAAGCAGCCACAGCGAGCGCGATTACAAGCAGGCCGGCGATGCGCGACAGGCGATGGTTTTTCGAAATACGCGCCTCGTCTGTCGTTACGCCCCCTGCTTCATGGCGTGGCGTTTGAGGACGATCAGGGTCATGTCGTCGAATTGGGGTGTTTGCCCTGTGTGGTCGCGGATGTTGTCGGTAATGTGCTTGACAACATCCGCTGCCGGGCGGCGGCCCGCGGCGTGGGCGGCGATCTGCAATCTTTCCAGCCCGAACTCGTCGAAGTCCTCGTTCAGCGCCTCGGTGACGCCGTCGGTATAAAAGATGATGGTCTCACCCGGCCGCAACTGCATGGAGAGGCTTTTCATCCGGGCTTCCGGCAAGACGCCAAGGGCGATGCCGTGCCCCAATAGTGGTTGGAAGGCGCCGTTGGGTTGCCGGAGCAACGGCGGGTTGTGGCCGGCGTTGGCATAGGTGAAGCGTTCTGTGGCCGGATCCCACACCCCATAGAAAACCGTCACGAACAGGTCGGAGCGGGCCTCGCGGGCAATGATCTCGTTGGTGCGGGTGAGGACGAAGGCCGGGTCCTGATGGCTGAAGGCCATGGTGCGCAGGATCGTGCGGCTAACAGCCATGAAGAGCGCCGCCGGCACACCCTTGTCGGCTACGTCGGCGATGACGATCCCCCATTTGTCGTCGCCCAGCGGCAGAAAATCATAGAAATCGCCGCCGACTTGCCGGGCCGCCTGCCAGTAGGTGGCGACGGAGCAACCGGGGATGTCGGGACTGCCGTCGGGGAGGAAGCTGGCCTGGATGGTATGGGCGACGTCGAGCTCCTGCTGCATGCGCGCCCGGTCGGCCGATTCCTTGTAGAGTTGGTTGTTCACGACCGCCGTGGCCGCCTGCTGGGCGATGCCGTTGAGAATGTTGATGCGTCGGGTGGAGAATAGCGCGCGCCCCGAACGCTCGCGTTGCAGCCCGACGATCTTCGCGCCCACCAGACGGCCGCGGGCCACTAGCGGGAAACAGTAGGCATTGGATGTGCTGAGTACTGTTTCTAACCATGCCGGCACCCGCAAGGCGTAGTAGGTGACGGTCGGCGGACCCGGCTGATCGAAGTCAATATCCAATTGCGGCGACATGGCCAGAAATTCATCCCGATCGATCTCCAGTGTCTCCACCAGGCCGCGGCCCATCGTGGTCACGCCGTAGCTTGGCCCGGCCTGGAAGATCTGCTGCTCCTCATCCCAGACCAGAATAAATACCGAATCGACACCAACGAGCAAGGGCACGAGGCGCACGATCGTATCCAGAATTTCATTTAGATCCGTCAGGCTGTTGACCGCCTCGGCCACCTGTAACAAGGCGGTATTGACCCAGGCCTCTTCCTGTTGGGCCAGACGTAAATAAGCTCCTTCCAGGGCCTGTGCCGATTGCGTGGCCACATTCTGGACCAATTCCTCTCGCAGACGCGCGTCGGAATCGTCAGTCATATGATTCTTTTGGTCATCGTCACAAGCGCTACCGACCTTCAGGCCGACGAACATGACGCCCAGATGCCTGCCTTGCGAGCTGAGTAGCGGGAACAGGCGGACGCATGGCGACTTGTGCTTACGGAGCCACGACGGGATGTGGGTGGTGGTAAGCGGATGGCCGCCGACGTGGACCGCATCCAGCGCTCCCCATTCGCCGATGTCAAGATCGAGATCGGCAAAATCGACGTCTTCGTCCCCGTTGGCGTCTATGAGGGTCGCTCCGAAGTAACTCCCGCTGTCCTGATTCCGCAACAAGAAACCGCATAGCGCCACGCCGGTCAGGATGGGCACAAGCCGGGCGACTTCGGCGATCATCTCTTCGCGGTCGGCGTGACGGCCGATGGCCTCCGCTACCTGGAGTTGCGCGGTCGTGATCCAGGCTTGCTCCTGCTCGCGGGCCAGTTGTCGGGATTTGTACATGGCGGTGGCGGTTTCAGCCGCCAACGCCTGCAACACGGTTTGCTCGGTGGGGCCGAATGCGCCGGCCAGCGGGCTTTGCACATCCAGAACGCCGAGCAGCTCGCCGTTGACGAGTAGCGGGATGGCGATCTCGGCTTGGGTGTCGGGCATCAGTTCGGCGGGGATGTCGTCGATATGGCTGAGAAAACGGGACTCATCGGCCACGCTATTGGCGACCACTGTTTGGTGAGTAGCGGCGGCCGCGCCGACGATCCCCTTTTCAAACGGCAGCCGCAGCGACACCCGTCGGTCGGTCGCCCCGGTCATTGGGCTAAGTTCGGGAATGCTGCTCGCCTGGGCGACGACTTCCTGGGCGTGCTGGTCGATGTCGAAGACGGTTACCGGCTGGAATCCGAACGTGCTGCAAGTCATATTGACGGCCAGTTCCAGCACCTCTTCCGGTTGCTCGGCGGCATTCACCACGTGGGCGATTTTGGTCATCAGCTCCAGATGGGCGGCGCGGTTGCGCTCCTGCGCGAAGAGTTGGGCATTGGCGATGGCTGCGGCTGCCTGATTGGTCAGGATCATTAGCCGGCGCATGTCCTGCTCACTGAAGTGGTCGGGCCGCTGGCTTTGGGCGGCGACAAGGCCGATGGCGCGGCCGCCGCTGATCATCGGCAGAAACAGGGCCGAGCGTGGTGGGTCCGTGTTTTCATAGGTTGGCTGAGCCGGCAACTGCTCCATCTCCCGCTCGAAATCTCGCACCAGCAGCGNNGGCCACCGACGGCCACGTCGTCTTTCTGCTCCCCGCCCAGGTTGAAGCATTGGGGAACGTTCTGGGGTTGCCCGTCGATGGTCCAATAACGAATATCGTAGAATCCTTCGTTGAATAACCCCACCTGGAAGGTGCGATTATCGATCACCTGGCCGGCTTGCTCAGCGATCAGGCGACAGAGTGCGTCGATGTCGAGTTCGGCGGCGACAAGCGCTTGCCCGGCGGCGATCAACGCTTCCTGCTCGGCCACGCGTTCCATGAGCATCTGTCGAGACCGGTGGCGTCGTAACAGATAAAGGGCCAGATTGGCGCTGATTGCGATCAGGATTGTGATGACCAGAAGCAGAATTATAATATTCTGGTCATTGTTGAGGAGGCTGGAGGGCATGGCCGGCTCGGGGAGACCTGCCCGGCTTCGTGGATGAGAACCGGGACTATATATCCGACGCTAGGAACTGTTCTTTGTCCGACTCTGTGCGCGCGCAGAGTCGCAGTTCTCGTGAATTTCGAAGACTTTGTCGAACCCGACCATGGCAAAGATCTCTTGAAGCCGATTGTTCAATCCGCAAAGAGTCAGGGAGCCTTCATTGGCTTTAGCCCGCCGCCAGGCGCCAACCAGGCAGCGCAGGCCGCCACTGTTGATGTAGGTGGCCTGGGTCAGATCCACGATGAGTTGATAGTGGCCATCCTCAAGAAGCTCGTTGAGCGTTTCTTCCAGCTTCGTGTTGAGAGTCTGGTCGAGCCGTCCGTCGACTCCGACCAGCCAGGTCTCGCTATGGGGGAGTTTCTCTTGCCAGACACTCATATGGCTTCCTTATTTGGCGCTGAGCTTTTTCACCATGATGAGCTGGTTGCCCAAGCGCCGGTCGGACGTGAAATGGACTTCGTCCATTAGATTGCGGATGAAATGCAAGCCTAATCCGCCAATGCGCAATTGACGGGCCAGTTCTTCGGCCGATCCTTTCTGGCTGGTTATGGTTGGTGGTGGAGGAACCTCGCCGGGGTCAAACGAGCGGCCGTTATCGCGCAGGATGATGGTGAAGTCATCGTCACTGACATGATAGCTGATCTCGATATTCCCCGCGTCTTCCCGGCCATAGGCATGCTCGATGATATTGGTCGATGCCTCGTCGCAGCACAATTCCATATGGAAGATGGTATCTTCATCGAATCCTGCCTCGGTTGCCCCGGCGGCGACGAACTCACAGATCCGCTTGATCTCGTCGTATCGCCCGGGAACGGTCAGGTTGCCTTCGTTGCCCATATTCAGGAATTAAAGCATGCGCGCGGCGACCATGTCATATCGACAAGAACTCGCCGAACCAAATTAGTGAGAGGCAGGGCAATCAGAAGCTGCCGACGGCCCCCGCCTCGCTATCGTACACTTCAAACAGCGAATCCAGCCCGGCCAGGCCCAACACTTCGGTGACCCGTTCCGACGGATTGGCCAGGCGCACATCACCTTTCTGCTTCTTGCATTCGCGCAACAGGGCGATCATGGCCCGTAGTCCCGCGCTGCTGATGTAATCAACACCGCTCATCTCCAGCACGACGTTATTCTTGCGGCTCGCAACTTCCCTGAGGACATTGTCGAACTGCGAAGCGTTGCTGCTGTCGATACGACCGCTGACTTTGACCAGTTCTACCCGCTTCAAATCTTCAACGTGGATGTTAACAATCGATTCGGCCATGTTCACCTGCCTCCTGTGCGTAGTGGGTCCATGTGTAGCTGGCAAATTATAGCATAGGACAGGCGGAAAGCGTCAATGAACATAAACAACTAAACAACCATGATCGCTATTGGGTTTTTTAGAATGGACAGCCATTTGGGTTGAGGTTGCCGGTAATGTTTTACAGGGCATTCCTTTTTAGCCAGTCGATAACATCTTCTGCGTTTCTGGCCGGCGGAAAGACGGGATAAAAAACCTTCTCAATTTGTCCGTCATTAACGATAAGTGTCAATCGTCTAATTAATGTCATTCCTGCAACATCGAAAGTGGGTAATTTCAAACCGGCCGTGAATTCAAGGGCCGAGTCGCTGAGAAGCTCAAAGGGCAAATGTAGTCTTTGAGAAGCCTCCTGTTGATAGGGTGTGTCCTGGGTGCTTACTCCAAAAACCTGTGCGCCAACCATTTTTAGTTCTTGATAATGGTCACGAAAAGCACATGATTGTGGCGTGCAACCCCTTGCGCCGGGGATTTCGTTCCATCCCTCAGGGAGTTCCTTGTCTGGTTGTCCTGTCCTTGGATAACAGTAGATCACGACGTAGCCATGCAAATCCGCCAGATCCACCATGCGGCCTGATGTGGATTTCAGGGCAATTGAAGGCAAACGCACGCCTGTTAAGTGATCGCATGAGCCGTCATCGATGGGCACGGGGATGTTTTCAGGTAATTCGTAAAGATTATCATTTTGTGACATTCAGATAGTGTAACCAATTTGCAGAAGGGAAGTACACTATCAGCATGACAACGGCCGATGTCGCGATCACAACCCAAATAACCGAATCTTTAAAGCGGCAGGCCATCGCCCTCGGCTTCAACCGCGTCGGCGTCATTCCCGCCGGTCCGGCCCGCCGGCTCGATGCCTATCTGCGCCGTATTGCCGACGGCATGCACGGCGAGATGGGGTATATGGCTCGACCTGACCGCGTTGAGCGCCGCCGCGATCCCGGCATTATCCTGCCCGGCGTGCGCTCCTTTGTCGTCGTGGGGCTGGATTATTACACGGCCGAGCTGCCGCCGGCGCTGGCCGCTGATCCGTCGCGCGGCCGCATCTCCAACTACGCCTGGGGGGTGGACTACCACGATGTGATGACGCCGCGGCTGGAGGCGCTGGCCGGCTGGCTGCGCGCGCAACCCGGCGCGGGCGAGATCGCCAGCCGCGTCTACGTCGACACCGGGGCCATTCTGGAGCGCGACCACGGCGAGACGGCCGGGTTGGGCTTCACGGGCAAAAACACATTGCTCATTGATCCGCGCCGCGGCTCGTGGTTTTTTCTGGGCATACTGATGACCACGCAACGATTGGATTACGATCCGCCACCAGAGGCTCGACCGGAAGCGCCGTCCTGCGGGTCGTGCTCCCGTTGCCTTTCCGCCTGTCCCACGGCCGCCTTCCCTGAACCTTACGTGCTCGACGCGCGGCGCTGCATNNGGATGGATCCCGCTTGAGTTACGGCCGCTGATGGGTAACTGGGTCTATGGCTGCGACGTGTGTCAGGTGGTATGCCCGTTCAATCGCTTTGCGCGGCCGGTGGGCGAGGAACTCTTCCGAGCCGTGGATTGGGACACCGCCGCCCCACCGCTGCTCGACCTGCTGGCGCTGGATGAAGAGTCGTTCGCCCGGCGCTTCGCCGGTAGCCCGATCAAACGCATCAAGCGCGGCCGATTGGTGCGCAATGCATGTGTGGCCGCGGGCAATTGGGGCAGCCCGGAAGCAGTCGCGCCGCTTGCGGGCCTGCTGGATGACGCCGACCCACTGGTGCGCGGGCATGCGGCCTGGGCCTTGGGGCGCATCGGCGGCGAGGCGGCGCGTTCAGCGCTGGCGGCGGCGCTGGCGGCCGAGACGGATGAGGCTGTTCGCCGCGAAATCGCCGCAATGGGCTAGACGTGGGGGGCGCTTTCCGCCAGGCGCTGGATTTGTTTGACGTGGGAGCGCTCATGGGTGGCCAGCCAATCGGCATAAGACAGAACCGTGCGCACGAAGGGCTTCCCTGCTCCGGTGATAGTAGCCGAACGTAACCAGTCGCCGGGCGTCAGCGGCTGTAACAACGATAGCAAACCAGCGCGTTGCCGGGCGAATTTGTCAAATGAAGCAAGAAACTCCTGCTCCCGATAGTCCGTTTTCTCGATCCACGTTCGCGGATTGACGGCGCGAATCGTTGGATTGTCCTGGGCAAGAATCGTCGCCATCGCATCGCCCCACATGTCGGCGCAGGAGCGCAAGTGGGCCAATATCTCGTTGATCGACCACTCGCCCGGTGCCGGAGCGACGTGCAATTGCTCCGACGAAAGCCCGGCGGTTGTGTCACTGATGCGCGTCGGGGCCTCGGCCAACAGGGTCAATATCTGCTCGACGGCAAGCGTTTTCGCCACTTCGGTTTACCGACTTCCCCAGGTATTCACCTTGGTGGGATGGAGAACGACGATCAGACGCACTTCGCCCGGCCCGTCAATGGCTCTGAAATCGGTTCCCTTATATTTAGCGTTGAGCTTTGAAGCAAAGGCATAATCGGGGTCGGGCGTAATCTCCACGCGGCCGCGAATTTCAATCGTCTTATATGGGTTGGCCGGGTCGATGATGAGGAATGAGGCCTCAGGGCGCTTCTGCAAGTTCTTCACCTTTTGGCGGGTATTGTTGAGGTAGAACTTGATCAGGCCGTCGTCAACGATAAACCAGAGCGCCGAGATTTGCGGGAAGCCGTCCGCGCCGATTGTGCCGAGTATGCCCACGTCAGCGTTGAGTAGCTCCTGGTGTGAATCGGGAATCGTTATCATCTGTATGCTCCTTCTAATCCGGTTAACCCGGATTGCTGTCTTTTTCCACTGCTTCACGCAGCGCGCGAATATTGCGCAGCGGTGTGGTGGTCATGATGACACATCCCGTGCCGAGGAGCAAGCGCCGATCGTGCGTCCGGGCGCGGGCGTCGGCTATCTCGGCCAGCGTGCCTTGCGGCCCTTCCTGATGGATCGTCCATTGCGAGACGCCGCCGTTGGCCGCCGCGGTCATGCCCGACAACCCCTCGGCCAGATTGATATCCGTATCCCGGTCGTGCCAATTGAGAAACGCCATTGGGTAGTCGGCCACCATGTCGAACATCACCGACTTGCCGTGCAGATGGACGATGTTGCACCACAGATCGGCCGCGCTCTCCAGTACGCGCAGATCATACGGGCGGCCGAACTCGGCGAATTCGTCCCGACTTAGCAGCGGGTAGGCGGCATGCTGGACGGCGTAGTAGATGCCGTCAATGCCCGTGCCCCGCGCCGCGTCGATGAAGCGCAGGATGCTCTCGGTCATCACCTCCAGCCCGTGACGCAGGCTATCAGGGTTGTGGCGCAGATGGCTGAGCATCATCTCGTTCCCCGCCAGATGCTTGGCCATCGACAAGGGGGAGAAGATGGTGGCGATGAACGGCGTTGTGCCGCGCAACCCTTCGCCCACCAGGCGCAAAGCCTTGATCTGCTCGGCCAACATCCCTCGCGAGGGATCAAGTGAGCGCAGCGATTCCCAGTCGACCGGCGACTGCACCGGCAGGTAGGTGGTCTTCCGCGTGCCCTCGATATGGCCTTCCCATTGGTCGCGCACGCCCCAATCGACGACGGAATAGCTACTGGCGGGGCCGACCTTCACCAGGTCCCAGTCGTAGTCCGCTTGCCATTTTAGATGGGCGGCCGCCAGGGCCTCAGCATTTTGATCGTCGCCCGGCCAATGCCGCCACAGGGCCACCGGCAGCCGGTCGACCGGTTCGCCGGCGATGGCCGCTTCAAGTCGTTGGCGTTTGTTCATGGCTTATCTCTTTCCTTAATTGATCGCGGCTGTTTTCCGGAGACTATTCGACCACGACCGGGCCTAATATCAATCGGTCGCCGATCAAGTTGCCTTCCACATCGGCCATGTGCAGGCGGCGCTTGCTGACCATCTCATAGAGACCGACTTCGATGTAGTAGGTGCCGGGCGCGAGGTCGGCGGGCAATTGCAATCGATAGGGGTCCAGGTAGCGTTGGCCCGGCAGCCATTTGGGGATCCACAAGTGGGTCGGTGCGGAGCCGCCCAGTGGCGTGTAGTCGAGCGTCACCAGCGGCCGGTTGTCGGCGTCGATGAGATGGACGAAGACGGTGTAACCCTCTTCCGCACGCGCCAGCGATTGCCATTGCAGCAGGAGCCGGATCGTGTCGCCGGGGTGCGCCGGCAGCGGTTCGGCCCATACAGCCGTGCGCCGCTCCATACCCAGTCGTGCCGTGGCCGACACCAGTCCGACACGCTGCCGGAAATTGGCCAACAGGTGGCGATAGTCCGGAGCGTGGTCTTGCGCGGTCACGGTCAACTCGCCGAGCGAGTGGCGCTCCGGCAGTTCCATGTCGGCGCTCAGGTTCTTGAGGCTGACGGTGACCGGATAAGTCCCGCCCGGCAGGTCGTGGGGCAGGGCGAAGTCGAATCGTTCGACGATAATCTCGCCCGGCTGCCATTGCGGGGTCGTCAGATGGCTGTCGGTCGTGAAGGGGAACGAGAGTTCGCCCACATGGACGACAGGCACGAAGTAGTCGGCCGTGCCCGTGGGAGCGCGCAGGGCCAGCGTCAGGGGCACGTAATCACCGGCCGTCACCGCACGTTGCGGCAGATCGTAGGCGACAACCTCCACCGGCTGACCGGGTTTATTGGTCAGGGGGGTAAGCCCGTCGGGGATACTTGTGTCCCCCGGCTCCACGACCTGATAGAACGGCCCGTCCGGCCGCAGGCGGAACCCGGCGTCGACGATCTCGCGGCGGTAATTGCTGAGGTAGACCGGGCCGCCGGGCAGCGTGGCGAAGACGCTCTCCAGCCACGGTTGCGCGGTCGAGACGAGCACCGGTGTCACGTCCGCTTCATCGGGCCGCCGATCCTCGACGAAGCGAGCGTACCAGATGGGTGTCATGTGTTCCCAGTCGTTGAGCAGTGTCGCCCCTTCGCCGGTCCCGGCGAAACGCTCGAACATTGCATTTACATAATCATCCGCCTCGCTGTAATGACTCAGTGACACGCGCGGAGCGTTGCGAGCAAGTTGCAGCACCGGCCCCAGCAGAAAGAGAGCCGCGACCAGCAGAACGGGCGCGGCATTGGGCAGCCGCAACCGGGCAATCGTCATGACCAGCAGGCCATAGAGGCCGATGCCCGCCAGCATGCCGACGATGAGCATGAGGCCGAGGATATAGGCCATGATGTCC
>JRYD01001396.1_pt1 | contig 14636 bp, 10 predicted proteins | sample 235311 | NCBI WGS metagenome assembly JRYD01 (sample SAMN03074213, study PRJNA261472) | activated sludge metagenome | biome: Common Effluent Treatment Plant; feature: Wastewater; material: Activated sludge; isolation source: activated biomass in a lab-scale reactor treating industrial wastewater at... | reverse complement strand
GATATCTTCTTTCTTTCCTCATCGATGACGTTGGCGGGCATGACGGTAAAACCGGCATCGAGCACTGCTTCCTGGCCGTCTTTACTCAGGATGTATTTCAGGAACTCTTTCGTTAATTTTTTCATGCCTTTGGATGGATTCTCCCTCGGATATATATAAAGCCCTCTGGTAAAGGGATATTGCTTTGATACGGCGAATTCGGGCTCGGGAGGGTAGCAGTCGTTCTTCGATTTGCCTACCTTAACTGCTTTGACGCCGGACGTTAGATACCCCGCACCGGTGTATCCAATCGAATAAGCATCTTTGGAAACAAAATCGACTATATCCCTGGAGCTTGCCAGCTCTGTAATGCTGTCTTTATAGCTCCCGTTACAAAGAGCCGTCTTTTTAAAAACATCGTACGTGCCGGATGAAGGCGTTCTTCCGTATATTTTAATGGGAATATTTTTCCATGTGTCGTCCTGGATCAAATCCCCCCACGTCGTGATATCGGCCGCCCCCTCGCATGAATACGTATTCGAATACACACCGTCGAGCTCGTCTATAGTCATGCAACCAACGGGATTTTCCACGTTGACAAGCACGGCAATCATGTCGATTGCCACCTTTATGCCCTCGGGCTCGTAACCATAAGCGTTTTTAAAATCCTGTATATCCTTGGCCGACATGGGTTCCGACATCGTTCCTATATCAATTCCCCCCGCTACCAGATCTTGCGGGGCCTTTTGGGAGCCGAAGCTTTCAACCATGCAATTGGCATTATGATATATATCCGAAAAGCCGTTACACCAGAGAGACACCAGATTGCTCATTGTTGTCGAGCCCGATATCTTGATAGTGCCGGATATATCACCGACCTTTTGATAATTCACGCCGTGCACAGCGTTGTTATTAGACTTACAACCGCCTGCAGCTAAAGAAATAACGATGCCGCATAACAAGAGGAGAATATACATCCCTGATACGACAATTTTATTCTCTGCCTTGATCATATAATCGTTTACGCACCTTTTGAACATTGAACGTTTAAGCTCATTTGACAAGGTATATTATCTGCAGCTCCTTGTTGATGAATATGTAGTAAATCAAAAGCCACACGGCGATCATGAATATGGGGGCAGCGAACCTGGTAATTTTATTCCCCAGTTCCCATGCTCTAAGACGTCCCCCTTCTTTAAACAACTCAAAGGTAATGACTGCCACAATCGATATACCGCCCATAAAATATCCGGCCGTGATTATTGCGTTTAACATTGTCTTGTAGGGCACGCTGGGAAGATACTTCGGCACCAGGAAATTATACGCGACCGATGTGAGCATAAAGGTCGCTATGATGGCGACCCGTCTGTCTATCGATACCCAGTGTATCCAGAACACGCAGGTTGAAATTAGAATAAAGAAACAGAAAGGTAATATGATCTGCAGTATGTAGAATTCGGATCTTCTTTCCAGTTTTATCTCGTAAAGGATGTATGACCGGTCCTGTGTCTCATACCCGAATGCTCTTTCAAACCCGGCGAATACGCTTGCGGGGTAGGCAAGCCAGTCGTCGCTTCTGAATAACTTGCTGATGCCGGTATATTGCTCTGAAGCCGTGAACACCAACTGGTCGGAATTGTAGGTGAACGATTGAATTTCCACTCTCAGCTCCTGATCGTCGAAGGGAAACCTCGTGTAATCGAACTCGGTAAGGATATCCGCGGAGAATATGTATCTGTGTATTACAGAGCCGTCGGGGAATATGGTGAGATTATTTTTCTGAATGCTCGGCTTACTCGCCTGATTGACGATCTCCGGGTCGGGAGCCCAGATTGTAGCCAGGATTTTATCGGCATCCGCCCCGGAATAATTCTTGGGGGCGCCGTCAAGGCTTTGAAATGACAGCCTGTCGTCTTTCCATAGCATTGTAATTTCAAACAGGCCGCTCAGGATTTGATTCGGTTGATCGATCTTTACTATATGTATCAAATACAGCCCTATCTTTACATCAACAGGCTGATTGTTTCCGGAAGGCGGGGACACCGCGTCGGGCAAATTCTGCGCGGCGGAATAAGAACCCATTGAATAAAGTAATAGAATTAAAAGCGTAATAAATTGAAAGCGTCGCATAGCTGTTTTATATGGATTTCGAACAAACTATACTACCAAGACCTGATTTTGACCACCCTTGCGTATCAGACACTATATATAACTATCACGGATTTCAGAATTATGGCGGTCAGGATTTCGAGTCGAAAAACTCCACTTTCCCGGATTCGATGTCGTACAAGGCGCCTGCTATGCCTATTTCGCCTCTTTCTTCCATTTCTTTGAGCACGGGGCTTGTCTTCCGGATGTTTGCCATGGTGAGCATCACGTTCATTTTCGCAGCAGCGCTTACGAAGGCGCTGTTTTTTGTCGTCTGCTCACCTTCGACATCCCGTACGGCGTCTATGGCGGGCTTGATTTTGGCGAGCAATTGTGTGAGGTTTCCCAGCTCGACCCGGTCGATTGCTCCTTTAACCGCCCCACAGTTCGTATGGCCCATTACAAGGATTATTTTTGCTCCCGCAGCCTTGCAGGCGTATTCCATGCTGCCCACGATGTCCTCATCTACAACATTGCCCGCCACCCTGGCATTGAATACATCCCCGATACGAAGGTTAAATACGATCTCCGCAGGCGCCCTGGAGTCGATACAGCCCAGCACTATCGCCCCGGGATACTGCCCCCCGGAGGTATCAGCCTGCTCATGACGGTAGTCCCAATCTATCGGCTTGCCGTCAACAAAACGCCTATTACCTTCCTGCAGCAGCCGTATCATATCCCTTGGGCTGAGCTCGTCTCTTTTCTTCCGGGTCAGCACGTGCTGTTCGCGCTCGGGATCATCGTCCGAACACCCAATCGCTGTTGTGGGTTTATCGTTCATACGGTGCCCTCCATTGATTGCTCCTAAACAGTATATAGCATTTGGAGTAGGCGGGTGTTGTCAGTTGCCGGGCCTGGGCTGCAAACGGGTGTCCGTATTAGTAAGGGCAATTCTATGTGAACGGATATGCTCCGGGTTGGTTTGTAGGGTAGTTCTTAATAGAGACAACGAGGATTCTGGAAATAAAAAAGGGGGCATGAGCCCCCTTTTTATTTATTGCAAAATTGTTACTTATTTTGCGGCGTCGTCCGGCATGTCGCCACCCGGCATTTCGCCCTCGGTCGATTCATCCGGGGCGTCGGTTTCAGCGCCGGCATCGTCCGTGGCTTCGTCGGTCATTTCTCCGCCCGGGATCTCACCCTTTACCGCATCAGCTGCGCTGTCTACAGCATCGCTGGCGGCGCCACCTGCGGCGTCCGTAGCTTCGTCAACCATCTCGCCGCCCGGGATCTCACCCTGCGGATCGTCCTGCGCCGTAGCCGGAATGCTGCCTACGAGGGCGCTTCCGCCTAAGGAAATACCCATTACTAACAAAAACGCAAAGAAAATGGACATTACTCTCATGTCATCAAGTCCTCCTGAGTGTTTTTAGCCATCGGCCATGCCGACGGCTTGAATAAACTATACTGCAATATACATACCAATTACAAATTTTTTGCAATGTTCAATGTTATCAACGAATTACAATTTTATCTTGATTATATCAGCCGCCGGTACGTCAATTATTTTGTGTGTATTCGCACAGTTGACACACGGCTGGAGTGTATATTCGCACATAGATTCTGCACTCATGACGTTCTGAAATTCTTGAGAGCATCTTTCATCCTGGATACTGCTAATTTCCTGAGAGCCTTCTTCTCGATCTGCCTTATGCGCTCTCTCGTGAGCTTGAACTTTCTGCCTATGTCGTCCAGTGTGACGGTTTCGCTTCTGTCTATTCCGAAGCGCATTCTGAGAACTTCTTCCTCCTTGGCTGACAGAAGGGACAGCGAGCTTCGCACACAGTTCTTGAGCTCGTAGTCGATCACGGTGTAATCCGGAGATATGGAGTCCTCGTCCACGAGGAAATCGTATAGAGTCCTCTTCTCGCCGTCTATGGGAGAATCCATGCTTATGGATTCGTTCGTTATTTTGAGAATCCTTTTTACGTATTTGAGCTGTACGCCGGAGTGCTTGGCGATCTCTTCGGGCGAGGGGACGCGGCCGGATTCTTTAAGGATCAGGGATTTTGTCCTGTATACCCTGCTGGTGACTTCAAGCAGGTATACGGGCACCCTCACAGCCCCGCGGTGAACGAGTATCGCTCTCGTTATCGATTGGTATATCCACCACGAAGCGTATGTCGAAAACCTGTAGCCCTTGGTGTGGTCGTATCTCTCGATGGCTTTCATGAGGCCTATGTTCCCTTCCTGTATCAGGTCGAGAAAGGGCAGGCCGTGATTGATGTAGCGCTTCGCAATGCTTATGACGAGTCTCAGGTTGGCGCTGGCGAACCTCTTTTTTAACTCGCCGGCCTTAAGGGAATAAGCCTTCAAGGATGCGTTGAGCCTTTCCCTGTGGGGGCTCGACGGTGTTTTGTCGAGGTAGCTGCGTATCTGCTGCGCCTTGTGCTCGCACTTCTTCATTTTGGCGGGGATTTCGATTTCCTGCCTGAGCGTAAGGAGCGGCTCCTTGGCTATCTCGCTGAAATAGTCGTTCAGTATCCTGAACTGTTCGTCGGGCATATTAGCCCTGGATTCCCGCTTGGTTCGTTTTGCGGTGACAATATCCTCCGAGGGACTTTCGTCATCTTCAGAGAGATTTTCGTCTTCGAACATGAGGTCTGACTGGAGGTCTACCGTATCGGGGGCCTCATCGTACGTGCTGCTGAAATTTTCCGTCTCGACTCCCGTTGCTTCGATTTCGCTATATTTCATGTGTCCCGGTCCTCTCTGAATTTTTTTGTGCTGGATGCAGGTCGGCGGAAGCATGAGCCTTATTGTCGTTAACAGGCCCGAGATTCTAGCCTTTGTTCTCTGATCGTTTTTAAAGTGCAATATGTGTGCCATATAGTTCAGCCTGACAATTGCTCGTGATGGCTGGGGGTTACAGGATCGGGGCTGTGCTCGATAGCGGCGTTCGGGCCGAATGTGTGTAAAATCACACTGTACAGGGTGTACATTTTTAATACATTGGGGCGGTGATATCAATGTGCTCTCGAGTTGAATAATTCGCTGCGGCAATTAATATCCGAGGCGGATCGCCGGTTCCTCGAAAAAAATGTGCGTAACCCCGGAGCAGGGCTTGCCTTGTGAGCATAAGCCTCTGTAAAATCTTATTAATGTCTCAAGACCTCTCGGATATACTGAAGGCCCTCGAAAAGCCGCTCAAATTCGCGTCGAAAAACAGCTTCTCGAAACTGAATGCGGTTAAGTCGCTGGACTCCCTCGTAGGGGATCTGGCCTTGAAGGCGCTTTCGCTGGATATTACGAATGAGGAGGCCGAGATCGTCGGGGATATCAAGAATAGCTTCCTCGATTACGGCGGGCTCGATACGGAGGGGAAAAAGAAGGCTATCCGGAAGGCGCTCGGGGATATCGAGAGGCTGAACGAGCTTCGGGATTCCGGGAGGGTACCAGCCGGCGCTGATAAGCTGCGAAAGCGGGACGTGCCGGAGGTCTCCCGGAATGAATCGCCGGAAGTGCCCGAGGAACAAAGCGGCGACCCTTTCTCGACGCCCGTCCAATTCATAAAAGGGGTAGGGCCGAGGATAGCGGCGCTACTCGAAAAGCGGGGCATAAGGACAGTCGGCGATGCGCTCTATTACTTTCCGAGAAGGTACGAGGACAGAAGGGTCATAAAAAAAATATCCCAGGCCGAGCCCGGCAGGCGCGAGACCGTGGTGGGAGAGATACTGGCCGCTGGGAGGGTGAGAACGCGCAGACGCGCCATATATCAGGCAGTGATTTCCGACGGGAGCGGCGTTCTTACGCTCGTGTGGTTCCAGTTCAACGAGAAGTATCTCAGGAATGCGTATAAGAAAGGCGCGCGCGTTATTCTGACGGGTGACGTGTCCGTCGGCTACAGGGGGGAGCTCCAGGTTATACATCCGAGACCTGAGGATATTGAGGTCATAGACGAGGGCGAGGAGATAGGCGACGACAACGTCCACTTCGGCCGCGTAGTCCCCGTGTACCCGCTTACCGAAGGGATAAAGCAGAGGCGGATGCGTGGCATCATGAAATCCATAGTCGACAGGTATGCAAATACTGTTTCGCTTCCTATTCCTCTCGAAATAAGCGCCGGGCGCGGGGTGGCGGACTTCGGCGACGCACTTTCGAGAGTCCATTTCCCGGAGGGTGAAGACAGTGTAATCGATCTCTCCAGGGCCGAGGAGGTATACGGCTCGCCGCCCCACAGGACGCTCGCGTACTCCGAATTTTTCTTGATGGAGCTCGGCCTCGCGCTTAAGAAGAGGGACGTCGCCGAGTCGGAAGGTATCGCGTTTCATCCGACGGGAGGGCTCGGGGAGAGGCTCTTGTCGAGCCTTTCGTTCGGGCTCACTTCGGCGCAGAAGCGCGTACTCGACGAGATAGAGGCTGACATGAAATCCCCGCGCCCGATGAACAGGCTCCTTCAGGGAGACGTCGGGAGCGGAAAGACCATAGTCGCCATAATGTCGATGCTCGCCGCGGTAGAAAGCGGGTACCAGGCGGTTCTTATGGCCCCGACCGAGATACTCGCCGAGCAGCACCTGTCGTCCGTCCTTAATTCCATGAAGGGGATGGGCGTCCGTGTCGTATTTTTAAAGAGCGGCATGGGGAAGCGCGAGAAGAACACTTACTATAAAGCGCTCGCGTCGGGCGAGGCGCAGATAGCTGTCGGGACGCACGCGCTCCTTCAGGAGAAAGTGGATTTCAAGAAGCTCGGCCTCGTCGTAATCGACGAGCAGCACAGGTTCGGCGTGCTCCAGAGGGCGAGCCTCATGGGGAAGGGCCTGAATCCGGACGTCCTTGTAATGACTGCCACCCCGATACCGAGGACCCTCGCCCTTACCGTCTACGGCGACCTCGAAGTATCCGTCCTCGACGAGATGCCGCCCGGGAGGAAGGCCGTCAAGACGCGGGTGTTTTACGACCGAAAGGGCTCGCGCGAGAAGGCGTACGAGATAGTAAGGAAGGAGATTGAATAGGGGAGGCAGGCTTACGTCGTCTATCCGATGATAGAGGAGTCTGAAAACCCGGACTTTAAGGACATTAAATACGCCACTCAAATGGCCGAGGAGCTCGGAAACGAGATCTTCCCCGAATTTACGGTCGGGCTACTCCACGGCAGGATGAAGCCCGAGGAGAAGGACGCCGTCATGAGGCGCTTTATCGCCGGGCATGTGAATATTCTCGTCTCGACGACCGTCATAGAAGTCGGCGTGGACGTTCCCAACGCCACCGTGATGGTCATAGAGAACGCCGAGAGGTTCGGGCTCACGCAGCTTCATCAGCTTAGGGGCCGGATAGGAAGGGGAGGGCACGATTCTTACTGCATACTGATTTCGGGGTTCAAGCGGTCGGAGGACGCGGACAAGCGGCTCTCTATGATGGAGGAGACTTCGGACGGCTTCAGGATCGCCGAGGCGGACCTTATGATCAGGGGCCCGGGGGACTTTCTAGGCACGAAGCAGTCGGGTCTGCCTCAGTTCAGGTTTGCGGATATACTGAGGGACTGGAAGATACTCGAAGAGGCGAGGGAAGATGCGTTCGGGCTCGTGTCGGAGGACCCGGCGCTCTCGAAATATCCGGAGCTTAGGGAAGAGGTTACAAGAAGGTACGGGAGCATCTTCGAGCTGCCCGCGATATCCTGAGTTCTTCATTGCATGTAAGAGGCCGAATGCCCGGCTCCCGCTTTACGCAAAAAAAACGCCCGGCACTGTAGCGACAGGCCGGGCGTCTGTTTATTTTCGATTGTTATAGCCCCGATTATCCTTCGAGAAGGAGCGATTCCGGGTCTTCTATGAGCTCTTTTATCTTGACGAGGAACTGTACGGCCTCGCGTCCGTCGACGATGCGGTGATCGTAGCTGAGGGCGACGTACATCATCGGGCGTATCTTCACCTCGCCGCTCACCGCCACGGGGCGCTCCTCTATCTTGTGGAGGCCGAGTATGCCGACCTGCGGCGGGTTCAAAATAGGCGTGCTCATGAGCGAGCCGAATACGCCGCCGTTCGTGATCGTGAACGTCCCGCCCATGATTTCCTCGAGGCTGAGGGCGTTGTCTTCGGCCCTCTGGGCGTAGTCCTTAATCTTCTTTTCGATGTCGGCGAAGGACATGCTGTCGGCATTCCTCAGCACGGGTACGACGAGCCCTTCCGTCGCCCCGATAGCCACGCCTATATCGTAGTAGTTCTTTAGAATCATGTCGTCGCCTTCGATCTCGGCGTTTACCTGCGGGAACGCTTTCAGCGCCCCGATCGACGCCTTTACGAAAAAGGAGTTGAGGCCAAGACCGACGCCGTACTTTTCTTTAAAAGCGTCTTTTCTTCTCTTTCTGAGGTCCATGACCGCGCCCATGTCTATCTCGTTGAACGTGGTGAGCATGGCGGTGGTCTGCGTGGCCTCGAGCATGCGGCGGGCAATCGTCCTTCTCCTCCTGGACATCTTTACGCGCTCTTCGCGTGCGTCGCGCGATATGTGGAGGATTGCGGGGGCTTCCTTGGGGGCCTGTATGACGGCCGTGGAAGGGGCCTTCGCCGGCTCTTCTTTCGCGGGCTGTGGGGATTCCTTCGCTATGTAGGCCTCGACGTCTTCCTTCGTCACGCGGCCGCTGGGCCCGGTGCCCTGGACCTTGGAGACGTCTACGTTGTTCTCTTCGGCGACTCGCTTCGCGACGGGCGTAACCCTCTCTTCCGTCTCCTGCTTCGGGGCTTCCTTCACAGGTTCAGGTTCGGGCGCCGGCTCGGGGGCCTTGGCCTCTTCCTTGGCCGGTGCTGCGTCCCCTGCCTTGCCTTCTTCTATGGAGCCCAGAACGTCACCTACCTCGACATCCTCGCCGTCCTGTTTGAGGATCTTCGAGAGGACGCCCTGCTTTTCAGCGGCGACCTCGAAGTTGGCCTTTTCGGTCTCGAGCTCGACGAGCGCTTCGCCGATCTTGACCGGGTCTCCCTCGGATTTGAACCACTTTACTATGGTGGCTTCGACCACCGATTCCCCCAATTCCGGAACTTTAATCTCTATAGCCATGTTGTTATCTCCAGTTTTCTATACGTTTCTTACCCAGGTGATGCCGAGCTCGTCAATATTGGGCAGGGGCTTTCCTATCAGGAAAGCCTGCTTTATCAGGGCTTCCTGGTTCACCTTGTGCATCGAAGCCAACCCCTCGGATGGGCTGGAGTTCCTTCTCCTGCCTATGTAGTGAAGCAGGGTGCGGCCCTTTATGAACTTCCTCAGGAATGGGTATATGAACATCCATGCGCCCATATTCTCGGGCTCTTCCTGGAGCCATACGACTTCCTTGAGCTTGGGATATCTTTCGAGCACCTGGGTGAGTTTTTTAGTCGGAATAGGATAAAGCTGTTCCACCCGCGCTATAGCTATGTCTTTTGAATTCTGTTTTCTTTGTTCGCTGGAAATTAGGTCGATGTACACCTTGCCGCTGCAGAGTATGAGTCTCTTTACGGCCTTGGCCTGTGTGTCGTTCATTTCGTCGTCGATTACCGGCTGCCACGAGCCTTCGGCGAGATCCCTCGGGGTGGAGAATATCATCTGGTTCCTGAGAAGGCTCTTCGGCGTGAGCACTATGAGAGGGAGTGGGTCTTCGATGAGCACCCCGGCCTGCCTTCTCAGAAGATGGAAGTACTGCGCCGCCGTCGTGCAGTTCGCTATGCGCATATTGCCCTCGGCTGCGGAGTTCAGAAACCTGCTGAGCCGCCCGGAGGAATGGTCCGGGCCCTGTCCTTCGTAGCCGTGCGGCAGAAGCAGGACGAGCGACGGGGTCTGCCCCCATTTTGCCCTGGCCGAGACGAAGTACTCGTCTATTATTGTCTGCGCGCCGTTGATGAAGTCGCCGTACTGGGCTTCCCAGATTATAAGCCTTGCCGGCTCCTGGATGTTGTAGCCGTACTCAAAACCTATGCATGCGTTTTCGGTAAGAGGGCTGTTATATATTTCGAATGCCGCTTTGGCCTGCGGGAAACTTTGAAGCGGTGTGTAGGCCGTGCCCTTTTCGAAATCGTAAAGGACTGCGTGTCTGTGGCTGAACGTCCCGCGCTCGCTGTCCTGACCGGTGAAGCGTATGGACGTGCCGTCCGCGAGTATCGTCGCGAGGGCGAGGTCCTCGGCTGCTGACCAGTCTATAGTCTTTTCGTCTATGTTCTCGAGGGCGGTTTCCCTTCTCTCCCGGGCTTTTCTCAGCTTCGAGTTAATCGTGAAATCCTCGGGAAGGCTCATTAGGGCCGAGTTTATGCTCCGGAGCTCTTCCACCGGAACGGTCGTTTTTATCTTCTGGGCCGCGCCTGCCGGAGGCACCGCCGCGAGCGTGTCTTCCGGTATGTCCTCGGGCGTGAGGGACTCGAAATCGCTGTGAAGCGCTTCGTTGTATCTGCTCACAACTTCGTCGGCCTCGTCCGCAGTCAGGATTTTCCTTTCTACGAGCTTGGACGCCCAGACCTCCCTGACCGTCGGGTGATTGTCGATTATCTTATACATCTGGGGCTGCGTGAATGCCGGCTCGTCCGCCTCGTTGTGCCCGTGGCGCCTGTATCCGACGAGGTCTATGAGGAAGTCCTTGTGGAAACGGGCCTTGTATGCGAAAGCGAGACGCGCGCATTCGATGCACGCTTCGGGGTCGTCGGCGTTTACGTGCACTACCGGAATGTCGAAGCCCTTTGCGAGATCGCTCGCGTATTTCGTGCTCCTGCTGTTCTCTGGAAGGGCGGTATAACCGAGCTGGTTGTTCGTTATAACGTGTATCGTGCCGCCGGTGTGGTATCCCTCGAGGCCGCAAAGGTTCAAAGTCTCTGAAACGATACCCTGACCGGGGAACGCGGCGTCGCCGTGAACGAGAATCGGGAGCGAAGCTGTCGGATCGAACTCGGGCTTTCCGGGTTTGCCGACAGACGTTCCCGCCGCCCTCGCCATGCCCTCTACAACAGGGTTTACCGATTCGAGGTGGCTCGGGTTCGGCGACAGTATTATCTGCATGTCTATGGCCCTGCCGTTTTTTATTGCGTGGCGCGCGCCTTCGTGGTATTTGACGTCTCCGGTCCATCCCATGAAGTCGCGGAAGTCCCTCTGGAGTATCGGGTCCCTGAATTTTATAAGGGTGCCCCTGTAGCTCTTGTTGAGCACATGGTGCATAACGTTGAGCCTGCCCCTGTGGGCCATGCCAAGGAGGATGTTGTGAATGCCCGATTCGGCGGAAAGGCCTACTATTTCGTTAAGTATGGGTACGAGCATGTCCACGCCTTCGATCGAAAAGCGGAACTTGCCTGGAAATATACGGTGGAGGAAACGCTCGAGAACCTCGACCTGCGTCAGGCTTTCAAGGAGCTGCTTTTCGTTGATCGGATCCTTGGGGGGCCTGAACGAACCGGCTTCGGCCGCTTCCCTCAGCCACCTTCTCTCTTCGAGAGAATTAATGTGGTAGTAGTCGAATCCTATCGTCGAGGAATATACCGAGCGAAGGCCCTGTATCGCCTCGAGCGCGTTTGCGGCCCTGTCTGCTATAGGGCTGTCGATGATGCCGGGCGGCAGGCTGCGGAGGTCGTCCTCCGTAACCCTGTGCGTAGCCGGATCGAGAGCCGTATCGCCGGTGGGAGTGCTCCCGAGCGGGTCGATTTTGGCCGCGAGATGACCGAAAACCCTTATCGCCTGGGCGAGGTTGACCGCCCCGACGATCTTCTGAATGTCGTGGCCCGCGGCGCCGGCCTGGCGGCTGTCGCCTACCTCGGGACGCATTTTGTCAAAAATCGTCCTCGTAGCTGAATCGACGGAATCCGGATCCTTCAGATAACGCTCGTAGAGGTCAAGTACGTAACCCGAGTTGGGGCCGTGAAAAATGTGCGAAATATCCATATATTTCCCTATTCAATCAATAGTGTTTATTTCTAAACGGATTGGCTTAAATGCCTGAAATTTCGGATAGTATATTAGCATATTAATATAAATGCTGCAATCTAGCTATCCTTAAAATTATAATAATTTTAAGCCCTTGTGTTGCATTCGGACGTTACGGCACAGAGCGCTGTGACGTCCCCCGCCGATTTGAATAGGGGAAATAGAAAATCCCGCTCTTTTGCCTCTTGTCCAGACGCCCGATTTAAAGCCCCGGGCGCAGCCATCTCCGCCGATAATCTTTAAGTATATACTGCTCTCCGGCAAGTAGAAGATGAAGAATGCAGGTTTTAAAAAATAGCGTGCGTCCGGCGGCGCCTGCCGTATGATTAGTGTAGGATAGTCCGGCATGAATATGATGTTTGGAATAGGATTCTGCGGCGGTTATTCTATAATTTCCGTAACGGAGCGTGCGCCCTTTGAATGCGTCAGGGGCCCGGGATTTCGACCCATATGGTTTACGTCCACAATCTAACCAAGAGGTATGGCAATCTGACCGCTGTGGAGAATCTTTCCTTTCAGCTCGAAAGGGGGGATGTGCTGGGTTTCCTCGGCCCGAACGGCGCCGGCAAGACGACGACCATGCGCATCATCACGGGATACATGCCTCCGACAAAGGGTACGGTGCATATAGAGGGCGTAGACATTTTCGACGAGCCTCTCCAGGCAAAGCGCGTGATCGGGTATCTGCCGGAGAATCCCCCGCTCTATAACGACATGACGGTGATGGAATATCTGTCCTTCGTCGCCGATATAAAGAAGGTCGGCCGGAAGGAAAAGAAGAGCCGGATTATCTACGTGATGGAGAGGTGCGGTATATCGGATGTACGGCGGAGAATAATCGGGCACCTGTCCAAGGGGTACAGGCAGCGCGTCGGCATAGCGCAGGCCCTGGTGAATAACCCCTCGGTTCTGATACTGGACGAGCCTACCATCGGACTCGACCCGAGGCAGATAATAGAAATTAGGGAGCTAATCAAGAGCCTTTCGGGCGACAGGACGGTTATATTGAGCACTCATATCCTGCCCGAAGTGACCATGATATGCAGTAAGGTCATTATCATAAACCACGGGAAGATAGTATTGGAAGAATCCCTGCAGAAGCTCTCGGAGGATATGAGGAACGCCGAGAGCATACTCCTTCGGACCAGGCAGAACGGGGAGGGAGTGGTGGAAAAGATCTACGCGCTCGGGAACGTGTCGAGCGTGAAGCCGGGGGCCGCCGGGGAGTATATAATCGTCCCGAGAAAAGGGGCCGAGGTCAGGGAAGAGGTGTCGAGGCTCGCGGTCGAGAACGATTGGGGGCTCTTGGAATTGCGCCCTGTCGTCAACACGCTGGAAGAAGTGTTTCTAAAAGTCATATCGTCTGAAGGGAATTGAATGAGTGCATTTTACCCCGTACTTAAAAGGGAGCTGAGGTCGTATTTCGCATCCCCGCTTGCGTATATCATACTGGTGGTCTTTCAGGTTATTTCGGCAAGATTCTTTTTCCTGTACCTCCAGGGGTTTTTACAGTTTCAGCTCGATCCGAGCTACCAGCTCCAGACGGGCGACCTCAACCTCAATAACCTAGTCATACTCCCCTACTTCGGGACAATCAGCATCGTCCTTTTGCTCATAGTGCCGCTCATTACGATGCGGCTCGTGGCGGACGAGAAGAAGAACTACACGGCGGAGCTCCTGTTCACTTCGCCGATACACATAAGAACTATAGTGCTCGGGAAGTTCGCCGCCGCCCTGATACTTCTTATAATGATGCTGCTCCTATCGTCGATAAACGTGTTCGTGCTCCTGGTGCACGGGAATCCGGATCTGGGGGCCGTACTTTCGGGTTACATCGGGCTACTCCTTCTGGGGGCGTCGTTCCTGGCAATCGGCATATTCGCGTCGTCGCTTACGGATAATCAGCTGATTGCCGCCGTAATCAGCTTCGGCGTTCTTCTCGTGCTCTGGCTGGTAGGCGCGCTGTCGGACGCCGAGAGCAGCATCCTTGGATACCTTTCCGTAATTAACCACTACGAGGATTTCGGGAAGGGGATAATCGATCTTAAGGACGTCGTCTACTACATTTCTCTCATCTTCCTCGGCCTTTTCCTGACGTACTCGGCCCTCGAATCGGAGAGGTGGAGATGAAGAGAAGGCGTCTCATCTACGGAACGAACGCGCTCGTCTCGATACTGAGCGTCTGCGGAATACTCATACTCGTAAACTACATCTTCTTCAGGACCGACATCAGGATCGACATGACGGATTCCAAGCTTTATACGGTCTCCGAGCATACGACTGCCGTAATAGACAATATAGACGGCGACATAGAGGTCATAGCGTTTTTCAAGGACGTCGGGGTCGACAAGGGCGAGTTTCAGGATCTTATAAAGGAGTACACCAGGCGGTCGGGGAAGATAAATGTGAGGTACGTGAATCCCGATAAGGAGCCCGGAATAGCGAAGAAGTATGACATTAAGGAATACGGCACCGTCGTCATGGCCGACGAAGAGCAGACCATAAAGCTCAGGCTCGCGGATCACATCTCGGGCGGCATTTTGAAAAGCTCCGAGGAAGACATTACGAACGCAATATTCAAGCTCAACAGGAAGGTCGACAAGACCGTTTATTTCATGACCGGGCACGGCGAGCGCGACGTA
>JRYD01004123.1_pt1 | contig 14683 bp, 10 predicted proteins | sample 235311 | NCBI WGS metagenome assembly JRYD01 (sample SAMN03074213, study PRJNA261472) | activated sludge metagenome | biome: Common Effluent Treatment Plant; feature: Wastewater; material: Activated sludge; isolation source: activated biomass in a lab-scale reactor treating industrial wastewater at... | reverse complement strand
GGGGGAACAGTTTGTGCCGTGGCCTTGATAGGTGCCGCCTTGAGTCGTGCAGTCGGCGGGCTCAAGGACGACGCAGGTCTGGTTGGGGAGGCAGCAGGCGCCGGTGGGGGGGGGGCAGGGGTTGGGGGAGCACGAGGAGTTGTTGCCCTGGTAGGTGCCGCTTTGGGAGGTGCAAGAGGCCTGCGTGACCACGACGCAGGTGCCGTCGACGAGGCAGCAGGCGCCTGTGGGCGGGGTGAAGTCGACGGTGAGCGTGGGACGGCTGGCGGTGGTGGCGAAGGTCCTCGCGGCGAATTTTTTGCTGCTGCCGAGGGTGGCTTCGTTCCCGCGGACGATCCATCCGAAGTTGGTGGTGGAGTTGTTGACCCAGTTGGTGACGTCGGTGATCATGCCGGCGCTGGACCAGGTGTACGCGCCGGTGCCGCCGACGGAGAGCGTGGCGCTGGCGCCGGCGGTGAACTGTCCACCAGCGGTGGTCCAGTTTGTGCCGGAGAAGAAGCGGTGGACCCAGGTGACGGAGTTGGTGGTGGGCGCGCCGCCGGACCCGCCTCCGGTGCCTCCGGTGGAGTTTCCTTCGCCCCAATCGGCGAGGACTTTGTGGAGGGTGATATTGATGTTTCCGCTGGCGTTGTTCTGTATGGCGGTCAGCTTGAGGTTGACGCTGTTGATGATCGATCCCGCGGGGATGGAGGAGAGGTTGAAGGCGAGGATGCCTCGGCGGATGCCCTCGCCGGGACCGTTCTGGTTGGTGTGCCCGACGTGGAATCCGTCTTCGCCGCCGTTGGCAAAGTCGCCCTGAGCGTCCTCGATGAGAGTGGCGTCCATGGTTGGTGTGAGGACGACAGAGTCGGCGGCCGCGGGTGCCGCCAGTATCGTTGTGAGAGCCAGAGCGAGGATGTTGACGCTGGTTGTGCACGACCACGAGAGAACGGACTTCATCGAGGACTCCTTGCGGACCACCAGCCGGGCGACCGATCGAGTGATTGGGCGCGCTTGGTCAATCGGGTGTGGGATTCAAGCCAATCCCATAGCCTACCACCATGGCGCGGTAGACACAATGGGGAATCGGCTGGATGGTCGGATGGAACCCGTGATTTCTCGGGGAATTGGGGGTCTAGACCGAGGCCGGGTGCCAGATTGTCTTCATTTCCACGAAGGGTTCGATCCAGGAGACGCCCTGAGCCGTTGTCCAGCCGGTGTTCTGGCGGAGGCGGACGCGCTTGAGGTTTTCGGCGGAGCCGGCGCGGAGGGCGGCGGCGTGCTCGAGGGAGTCGCAGGCGGCGTGGACAGCGTCGATGTCCCTGTGAGAGGCGATGTGGGGGATGAGTTCGCTGTGATCGGCGGTGAGAATATTTACAACGCCGGGTGGGATGTCGCTGGTGGCGCAGGCCTCGGCGAAGTTGGTGGCGATGGTGGGGGCGATCTGACTCGGGAGGACGATGGCGGCGTTGCCCGGACAGAGGACTGGGGCGAGAAGGGAGACGAGCGCGAGGAGAGGCGGCGAGTTGGGGCAGAGGATGGCGACGACACCGGTGGGATCGGGGACGGTGAAGTTGTAATGGGGGCTGGCGACGGGGTTCTGGCCGCCGAGGACCTGGGCGTGCTTGTCGGCCCAGCCGGCGTAGTGGACGAGGCGGTCGATGGAGGCGGCGACCTCGTGGGCGGGCGAGAGGCGCGAGGTGCCCGATTTGGTCTTTGCGGATTTCGCCGTGGACTTGGTGGGCTTCTGGTAGAGGGCGAGTTCGTGCTCGAACTCGTTGGCGCGGGCCTCGAGCATCTCGGCGAGGCGGTAGAGGATCTGGCCCCGGTTGTACGCGGTGGCGGTGGCCCACTTGGGTTGGGCGGCGCGGGCGTGCTCGACGGCGTCGCGCAGGTCTTTGCGGGAGGCGAGGGAGACGTGGGCGATGAGGGAGCCATCGGCAGCGTGGGCTGGGGTGGTGCGGCCTGACTCGCTTCTGGGGAACTGGCCGTTGATAAAGAGTTTGTAGGTTTTGTGGACTTCGAGCCTTGTGGACATGGATTGCTCCCGTCGCGCGGCTCTGTGGAGGGGCATGGTGCTCCGACGTGATCGCGCGTCACGAAGTGTACGGCGAGTCCGGGGATTGCTCGTGGGCGTGCTCGTTCTGGCGGGCGAGGAGGTCGCTGTAACTGCAGTCGATGACCTCGCCCATGACGGGCTGGAAGGCCTTGCGGAGTTCGGTGATGGCGTCGTGGCAGCGGGCGAGGTTGTGCTCGCGGCTGACGAGGCACTCGAACTCGAGGAAGTGGCCGAGGTCCTCGACGTCGTCGAGGTGGATACGGGAGTTCCCGATCATCCAGAGGGATCGGCGTTTCCTGACGACGACCCAGAGTGGGAGGGGTTGGGTGCCGAAGCGTTCGAGGGCCTGCTGTTCGGAGTAGATGGCGAAGTGGCTGAGTTTGGGCCTGGCGAGGTTTGGGCGTTCGTAGAAGACGTATTCGGTTTCTTCGCCGATAGTCTCTCGGCGTTTGAGTCGGCCTGTGGGCGTGCGGAAATAGGTGTCGGTCTGGACGAGGTCGGCGATCCAGGTGGCCTTGAGCGCGTGGCAGATGGACCGGGCGAGAGCCGGGTCACGGAGTTCGGCCTTGAACTCGACGTTGTGCATGGATCGATGGACCGAGAACGTGGGACGGGAGCGCGTACGCGGTGAGCGTATCGGCGAGTGGTGGGCGTGCGTTGATCGGCGGTCGGGAAAGTAGGGCGGACGAATCGCATACGATCCGCGCGTTCCGAACTGTTGACCAGGAATCCCACGCCGTGCGAGTTGATCTGCACACGCACATCCTGCCGGAGCGATGGCCGGACTGGACTCGAAGGTCCGGATATCCGGGGTGGATCGCTCTGGATCACTGCGGGCCTGGGTGCGCGCGGATGTGCCGATCGAACGCGGACGGGTCGACGACGTTCTTCCGGGAGATCGGGGCGAACTGCTGGGATCCGTCGGTACGACTCGGCGAGATGGACGCGACGGGCGTGGCGATGCAGGTGCTGTCGACGGTGCCGGTGATGTTCTCGTATTGGGCGGCGGCGAAGGACGCTCTGGACCTGGCGCGGCTGCTCAACGACCACATCGCGGGGATCGTGCGGGCGCATCCGTCTCGCTTTGCGGGGCTGGGGACGGTGCCGATGCAGGACGCGGGGATGGCGTGCCGGGAGTTGGAGCGGTGCGTGGAGGAGTTGGGGATGCGGGGCGTGCAGATCGGGACGAACGTGAACGGCCTGAATCTCGATGAGCCTGGCGTGTTCGAGGTGCTGGCGTGTGCCGAGCGATTGGGGGCGGCGGTATTTGTGCATCCATGGGAGATGCTTCAGCACCAGTTGATGCGTGCGCCGGGCGGGGTATCGGGGAGTGATGGCGTGAGGTCGGTGGATCGGATGTCGCGGTATTGGATGCCGTGGCTGGTGGGGATGCCGTGCGAGACGACGATCGCGATGATGTCGGTGATGTTCGGAGGGGTGCTGGATCGGTTGCCGCGGCTGAAGATCGCGTTCGCGCATGGGGGCGGGAGTTTTCCGGGGACGCTGGGGCGGATCGTGCACGGGTTTGAGTGCCGACGAGATTTGTTTCCGGAAGGGGCGCGCGATCCGCGTGCGTACCTCGCGGGCGAAGGGCGGTTGGCGCGGGTGTATGTGGATTCGCTCGTGCATGACGCGGAGGCGCTGCGGCTGATCGTGCGGCAGTTTGGAGCGTCGCGTGTGGCGCTGGGGAGCGATTATCCGTTCCCGCTTGGAGAGGCGAGGCCGGGCGAGTTGGTGTGGTCGATGCGGGGGGAACTGGGAGAGGATGTTGTGGAACGGTTGATGCGAGGGACGGCGAGGGAGTTGTTGGGGATTCTGGACAGCAGAACATCTGAAGGATGAACATGGAGAAGAGGTAGACACAGGCGAGACGCATGTTCCACGAGGGTGGGTAGGGCCAGACGAGATCGGAGCGATGGAGATCGGAATCGATGACGACCAGCCCGTATGAGTTTGATCGGGAGTTGAACAGCGCAGTGGCGATGGATCAGGAGGATCCATTGCGGGAGTTCCGCGGGGAGTTTGTGCTGCCGAGCGCTGGGGAGATCGCGAGGGCTGTGGGGGCGTCGTTGCCCGCGGGTGAGGCGTCGAGGGCGGCGATCTATCTGGTGGGGAACTCGCTAGGGGCGCAGCCGAGGTCAGCGCGGGCGGCGGTGGAGCAGGAACTGGACGATTGGGCGCGGCTGGGTGTGGAGGGGCACCTGCACGGGAGGCACCCGTGGTATCCGTACCACGAGTTTGTGCGTGAGGGATTGTCGATGATCGCGGGGGCGTCGGAGCGCGAGGTCGTGGCGATGAACTCGCTGACGACGAATCTTCACCTGCTGATGGTGAGTTTCTATCGCCCGACGCGAGAGCGGTTCAAGGTCATCTTCGAGGACACGGCGTTTCCGAGCGATTCGTACGCGATCCAGAGCCAGTTGGAGTTCCACGCTCGGCACGCGGGGTTTGACGCGAAGGCCGGGAGCGTGCGGCTCAAGCCTCGGGAGGGAGAGGTGACGCTGCGGACGGAGGACATTCTCGATCGGATCGACCGGGAGAAGGGCTCGATCGCGTTGGTGATGCTTGGTGGGGTGAACTACCTGACGGGTCAGTGGTTCGAGATGGAGACGATCACGCGGTATGCGCGGGAGCGTGGGATCGTGGTGGGGTGGGATCTGGCGCACGCGGCGGGGAACGTGCCGCTGCGGCTTCACGACTGGGGTGCTGACTTTGCGGCGTGGTGCAGTTACAAGTATCTCAACTCCGGGCCTGGTGCGGTGGCGGGGGCGTTCGTGCACGAGCGGCATCTGGCGGATCCGAACCTTGTGCGCTTTGCGGGGTGGTGGGGGAACGATCCAAGGACGCGGTTCGCGATGATGCCGGAGTTTGTGCCGGTGCAGTCGGCGGACGCGTGGCAGTTGTCGAACCCTCCGATTCTGTCGTTGGCGCCGCTGCGTGCATCGCTGGAGATATTCCGGCGGGCGGGGGTGGAGCGGCGATGGGCGAAGGCGCAGAAGTTGACGGCGTATCTGCATTATCTGGTCGGGGAGATCGAGGGGCGGCCTTTGGAGGTCACGACGCCGGAGGATCCTGGGCAGCGTGGGTCGCAGTTGTCGCTACGGCTGAAGCACGCGGGTGGCGGAGCGGGGAAGGGTCTGCACCGGGAACTGTTGTCGCGGGGTGTGGTGTGTGATTTCCGCGAACCGGATGTGATCCGTGCCGCACCCGTGGCGTTGTACACGACGTATGAGGACGTGTGGCGGTTCGTGGACCATCTCCGCGAGATTCTGTCGCGGAAGTAGATTGGGGCGTCGTTCGCGTCGGTTCGGTACACTGAACGGTTCTTTGTCGCGATCTTCATCCTGTGGTCCACGATTGTTCCGATTCCATACGCATGGTTCTCAACGTCCTTGCTCTCGGCGTGCTCGCGTTTCTGATCGCTCTGCCGGCGACGGTGGTGGTGCGTGAGGTGGCGCGGCGTTGGAGCGCGTTCGACTCGGCGGGGGTTGAGGGGCAGGTGAAGGCGCCGCGACGGAAGATTCCGAATGTGGGCGGGGTGGCGGTCTTTGTCGCGGTGGCGTTGCCGATGGTCCTTGTCCTGGCGCTCGCGCGTCTTCACGGGCCGGCGGAGTTGATGGACCCGAGTGATCCATCACTGATCCCGGTCGATGTTCAGGAGCATCTGCCTGGGGTGCTCTCGAGGTGGCGTGAGGCGGTGGTGCTGTTGGGCGGGGCGTTTCTGGTGCACGCGATGGGGCTCATCGATGATCGGAAGCCTTTGGGGCCATTCGTGAAACTTGGTGTGATGGCGATCCCGGCGATCGCGGTGCCATTGATCGGTGGGACTCGGCTGCTGACGCTGATGGATGCACACGTCGGCGGGCCTTGGCTGTCGGTAGGGTTGACGGCGGCGTGGATCGTCGTCGTGATGAACGCCTTCAACTTCATGGACAACATGGATGGGTTGTGCGGTGGGATGGCGATGGTTGCGGCGTGCTCGTTCATGGCGACGGCCATTCGATTTGAGCAATGGTTTGTGGCGGGAACGCTGGCTCTGGTGGCCGGGGGGACGCTGGGGTTTCTGGTCTTCAACTTCCCGTGGAGGCCCCGAGCTCGTGATGGGGACTGGGGTGGCGCGTCGATCTTTCTGGGTGATGGCGGGTCGTTGCTTCTTGGGTTTGTGCTGGCGGTGTTGAGTGTGCGGCTGACGTATATCCGGATTGGTGATGTCGCTCCCGGGTGGCACGCGCCGTTGACGCCGCTGGTGGTGCTTGCGGTGCCGTTGTATGACTTCGCGAGCGTGGTGGCGATCCGGTTGGCGCAGGGGAAGTCGCCCTTTGTCGGGGATTTGCAGCATCTGTCGCATCGGATCGAGCGGCGCGGGCTTTCACGGCGGGCGACGGTGAGTGTGATCGTGCTGTTCGCGGTGGCGTTCGGGCTCGGTGGAACGGTGCTTGCGACGAGCACGCCTCGTGACGCGGTGGTGATCGGGGTGCAGTGCGTCGCGATTCTGGGGGCGTTGGCGCTCTTTGAGTGGTCGGAGACTCGGCAGAAGAGGCGCGAGGCATGAGCGAACGCGCGATGGGCATGACCTCTGGTGGGATGCCTCGGGGTGTCGCGGCGGTGTCGTGCATGGTGGTGTGCGCGATGGTGCTCGCGAAGTTGGTGGCGACCCGAGAGGCGATGCCGTATTGGTCGGAGGATCCACTTCTGGTGCCGGTGTTTTCGGCTGGGGTGACGCCGGCGATCTCATTGACGATTGATGTGGTTTCGGTGGTGGCGTCGTCGGTGCTGCTGTTTTCGGTGCGGAAGGCTCGGTTTCCGGGGCTGGTGTGCCTGATGTGCTGCGCGGTAGTGGGGCTTGCGCCGGCCGGCGTGCACGCGTTCTCGCCACGGTTCACTCTTGAGAATCTTGTGACGTACTCGAACTGGTCGGCGGCGATCGTTGGGGCGATCGCGTTGCATGCTGCGTCGCGGGACTCGCGGCTGCATCGGCTGGCGTCGGCGGCGCTCCTCGCGGTGGTGGGGATCTTGATTGCAAAGGGGGCGATGCAGTTCTTTGTTGAGCACCCGCAGACGGTGGCGGAGTTCGAGCGGAACCGGGAGCGGATTCTCGACTCGCACGGATGGTCGAAGGACTCGGTGAACGCGAGGCTCTTCGAGCGGCGGCTCTCGCAGCGTGAGGCGACGGGGTGGTTCGGGTTGTCGAATGTCTATGCGAGCGTGCTGGCGGCGGCGTGCGGGGCGTGGCTGGGGGCGTTCGTTCGTGCGGAGCGGGAGCGGCGTGAGCGTGGCACTCGAACACTGGTTACGACGATGGTGGGGATGGGCGCGTGCGTCTTTGGGCTGGCGCTCTCGATGTCGAAAGGTGGGATGATCGCGGCGAGTGTGGGGGCGATCTTTGCGGTGCTGCCGCGGGTGCTCGATCGGCTGACGACGAGGCCCTCGGCGGTTGGGTGGCTGGTGCGCGATGAGGGGCGGCGGGCGAGGGTGTTCGGCGCGGCGTACGTGGTGCTGCCGCTCGTCGTGATCGCGATGGTGGTGGTGCGTGGCGTGATCGGGACTCGGATCGGCGAGTTGAGCGTGCTCTTTCGATGGTTCTACATCAAGGCGTCGTGCCGGATGCTGATGGATCATCCGTGGCTGGGTGTGGGGCCGGACGCGTTCCAGGCGGTGTATCAGATCGTGAAGGACCCGCGGAGTCCCGAGTCGGTGACCTCGCCGCACTCGATGTTCTTTGAGTATGTGGCGACGCTGGGGATCGCGGGTTTCGCGATGGTCGCGGTGGTTCTGGTGCTGGCCGGTCGTGCGGGTGCGGCGCTGGCGATGAAGCCGAGTGGGGATGATGGGCCAACGGACCCGACGGATCGGCGGACGGAGGCGTACACGATCGTGCTCGTGCTGCTGGCGGTGAGCGGGTTCTCGCACACGATTTCGGCGGTGATCGGGGATCCCGCGGGGGCGAGCCAGAACGTGATCGCGACGGTGGCCGGGCTGGTGCTCGCGATCGCGATGTCGCTGGTGGTGCTTCGCTGGAGCGTGACGGCGCGTGTGGTCGCGATGGCGTCGGGGTGTGCGGCGTTGCTGGCGCACGGGCAGATCGAGTTGACGCCGACGAATCTGCAAGCGGGCGCGTGGGTGTTGGGGATGCTGGGGGTGGCGGGTGCTGGGCGAGTGCTAGGCGGGCGTGAACGGGGAGGAGAGGCTGGACAGGGGAACGTGGATTTGCGTCGGCGGTGGTGGTTGTTCGTGCCGGGGGTGGTGGCGCTGGTGCCGGTCGTGGTGGTGGGGACTCGGCTCGAGGATGTGTGGCGATGGGAGGGGGCGCTGGCGTCTGGGGCACGGGCGCTGGAGTTGATCCCGGTGGTGGACTCGTTGGGCGATGCGGCATCACGGGCGCAGACGCCCGCGGAGCGTGAGCGGGCGCAGCGGGATCTTCGTGAGGTGCTGGAGCCCGAGGGGCTCAAGCCTGACGACCGGGAGCATTTTTTTGGAGCCTTGACGGCGTGGCGGCTGAGGAAGATGGAACACGCCGCGGCGGAGTTGCGGCGTGGGACGCGGATCATGCCGACGCACGCGGAGACATGGCACGCGTTGAGCGGGTTGCTCGTTCATTCGGCGTCGTTCCGTCACGTGACGGGCGACGAGAGTGGGGCGGTGGAGGGATTCCTGGCGGCGATCGACGCGGCGACGCGCGCGGTGGAGGTTCGTGGACGGGCGGGGGACTGGGTGTGGCTGTCGACGGTGCGACGGGCGGAAGCGGATGTGTTGGAGGATCAACGGATGTTGAGTTTGGCCGCGGCGATGGACGCGATCGAGCGAGCACGGGCTTTGGATCCTCACGCACTCTCGCCTGTGGTGCTGGGGATTCGCGTGGCGGGTGACCTGGGTGAGACGGCCCGGGAGCGAGATCTGATCCGGGAGGCGTTCCGGCTGGATGAGCAGATGAGCCTGGATCGTGAGGCGGGATTGACCACGAACCAGCGAGCGGAGTTTGAGTCGATACTCAAAGGAGTGGATGAGGGCGTGCCGGAGCGTGATTCTGCCCCTTGATTCGCGTGTGAGGTTTCCTAGACTTTTGTCTCGGCCTTTTGGAAGGGATCTGTTTGGATTCCGGGGGCAGTGAGTGTTTTTCGAGTGGTGCGATGGAAGAGGACGAAGACGACGCCCCGCCGCAACTGACGTGACGCCGCCGAGATCTTTGTCGGCGTGCGTCGAAGTCCACTCGAGCACACCTTGAATTCAGTGCCGCGAATGAGCGGCGAGTAGCACCGGACGCGAGTCGGCTCGCGATTCGGAATCGGTAGTTGACCCCAGTCACGCATCCCCACGGTCCGACCGAGCGTTGGACCAAGGCTTGAATCACGAAGGAACCGTCCATGTCGAATCCGTTGCCCTCTGATCTCCCCCACATCCGCAACTTCGGGATCTGCGCCCACATCGACGCCGGGAAGACGACGGTGTCGGAGCGCATTCTGTACTACACCGGGAAGAACTACAAGATCGGCGAGGTCCACGAGGGGACCGCGACGATGGACTTCCTGGAGGAAGAGCAGCAGCGTGGGATCACGATCCAGTCGGCGGCGACGACGTGCCCCTGGCAGCGTCACGGCGAGGACTACAAACTGAATCTGATCGACACGCCCGGTCACGTGGACTTCACGATCGAGGTCGAGCGGTCGCTGCGCGTGCTCGACGGCGCGGTGGCGGTGTTCGACGGCAAGGAAGGGGTGGAGGCGCAGTCCGAGACGGTGTGGCGTCAGGCGGACCGGTACAAGGTGCCGCGGATGTGCTTCGTCAACAAGATGGACAAGATCGGCGCGTCGTTCGAGTTCTCGTTCAAGACGATCAAGACACGTCTGGGCGCGAACGGGATCGCGATCCAGTTCCCGATCGGGAGCGGTCATGACTTCAAGGGTCTGGTCGATCTCATGACGATGCGGGCGTACTTCTTCGAGGGGGAGAAGGGCGAGATCGTCACGGAGAAGGACATCCCCGCGGACATGAAGGATACGATCGAACAGTGGCGTCACGACATGATCGAGAAGATCGCGGAACTCGACGACGATCTGATGATGAAGTATCTCGACGGCAAGGAGCTGTCGACCGAGGACCTGAAGGCGGCGCTGCGCAAGGGAACGGTGGCGCGGAAGTGCTATCCGGTGCTGTGCGGGGCGGCACTTCGGAACATCGGCGTGCAGCGGCTGCTCGACGCGGTGGTGGATTATCTTCCCGCGCCCGACGAGTGCCCGCCGGTCGAGGGGACCGACCCCAAGGATGAGGAGACGAAGCTCACCCGTCCGCACGACCCCAAGGCGCCCTTCTCGGCGCTGGTCTTCAAGGTCGTCTCGGACACGCACGGCGATCTCACCTACATGCGGGTCTATTCGGGCACGCTGACGAAGGGAACGCGCCTTCTGAACCCCGGGAACGGAAAGCGCGAGAACGCGTCGCGCATCTTCGAGATGCACGCGCAGAACCGCATCCCGCTCGAGGAAGTTACGGCGGGGAACATCGTCGCGGTGGTCGGGATCAAGGACTCGTACACGGGCGACACGCTGTGCGACTCGGACGAGCCGATCATGCTCGAGCGGATGCACTTCCCCGAGCCGGTGATCTCGATGTCGATCGAGCCCAAGACGCAGGACGACAAGCGGAAGTTGTCGGAGGCGTTGGCGGTCATCCGTCGCGAGGATCCGTCGTTCCGCTCCAACTACAACGAGGAGACGGGGGAGACGATCATCTCGGGGATGGGCGAGCTCCACCTGGAGATCATCGCGAACAAGTTGCGTCGCGACATGAAGGTTGGCGTCGAGGTCGGCAAGCCGAAGGTCAGTTATCGCGAGGCGATCACGAAGAAGGTCACCGACGTCCGCGGGCTCTTCAAGAAGCAGACGGGCGGTCGCGGTCAGTTCGGCGACTGCATGATCTCGCTCGAGCCGTACACCGCGGCGCAGGCGGCGGCAGAGGAACTGAACTTCAAGGACTCCATCGCCTTCGAGAATGCGATCGTGGGCGGCGTGATCCCGAAGGAGTTCATTCCGTCGGTGGAGTATGGTGCGCGGCAGCGAGCGATCACGGGCGTGAAGTTCGGGTATCCGCTGATCAACATCAAGATCACGCTGACGTACGGCTCGTACCACGCGGTGGACTCGAACCAGAACGCCTTCGAGATGGCGGGGCGCATCGCGCTCGACGAGGCCGTGGAACGCGCCGGGCCCGTGCTGCTCGAGCCGATCATGAAGGTCGTGGTGACGGTGCCGAATGAGTACCTCGGGAACGTGACGGGCGACATCTCGTCTCGTCGCGGGATGATCATCGACACCGACGACCGCGGCGTGGTGAAGCTTGTGACGTGCGAGGTACCTCTGTCGGAGATGTTCGGCTACACGACGGCCCTCCGCGGGATGTCGCAGGGCCGGGCGAGTTCGACGATGGAGTTCCTGGAGTACCGTCAGATGCCGGCGAGCCTTCAGAAGGCGATCACCGAGGGCGAGGGCGGGAAGGGCAAGAAGTAAGACCCGGGTCCGATGCCCCGGGCCAATCGTGTTGAATGTGCGGCGCCCCCTTCGATTGGAGGGGGCGTCTTTCTTTTTTGCCGATCCTGAGTAGGTCCGAATAGGAGTAGACCACGAGAAAACTCGGGGGTTTCGCGGGGGTTGTGCGGTCTGGACGGACTCGATGGTGGATTGGTCTCGGGGATGGGGGTGTTGCGGGTTGCTGGAGCGATGGGCGTGGTGTAGGTTGTTGGGCCGGCGAAGCGTGCGGCGGGAGCGCGTAGAATCCTGACCCGGAGAATCACCATGGCTCAGCGATACCAGACCATTCTCCTTTTCGGCGCACCTGGCGCGGGCAAGGGCACGCAGGGCAAGATCCTGGGTGTTGTTCCCGGGTTCTATCACCTTTCGTGCGGGGAGATCTTCCGGACGCTGGACGTGCACTCGGAGTTGGGCAAGACGTTCTACGAGTACTCGTCGCGTGGGGAGTTGGTGCCCGACGACGTGACGGTGAAGATGTGGGTGCAGAACGTGCACGCGCAGACGGTCTTGTCGTTGTACAAGCCGCACCAGGATTTGCTCGTGCTCGACGGGATCCCCCGGAATGTCGCGCAAGCGAAACTGATGGAGAAGCACATCAACGTGCTGCTGGTGCTGCACCTGGTGTGCCCGGACAAGGAGGAGATGATCATGCGTCTCCGCCGTCGGGCGCTCAAGGAGAACCGGCACGACGACGCGCGTGAAGAGGTGATCCGAAAGCGTTGGGCGGTGTACGAGCGGGAGACGTATCCCGTGCTGGAGCACTATCCCAAGTCGATCATCCGCGACGTGGACGCGATGGGGTCGCCGGCGGCCGTGCTCGCGAAGGTTCTGGAGCAGGTCGTGCCGATCCAGGACTCGCACTTCAATAATCCGCTGGTCGGCGACGCCGCTCGATAACGGCTGTCGCTATCGGATCGCGCGGACGAGGGCGTGGAAGAGGCCGTCGCCGAGTTTCTGGTCGGTGGTGCGCTCGGGGTGCCATTGGACGCCGAGGGCGAGGCGTTTTCGTGGGTCCATGATGGCCTCGATGACACCGTCGTGGGCGCGGGCGATGACGTCGAGCGTGCCCGATGAGCGGAGTGCCTGGCGGTGGTGGCTGTGGACGGCACCCTTGAACTCGGGAAGGTCCGAGGCGAGCGGGGGCGAGTGCTCGGGGATGACCTCGTGGTTGTGGCTCAGGTGGTCGGCGTGCGTGGGGAGTGAATCGGGGAGATACTGGTCGAGTTCACCGCCGGCGATGAGGCCCATGAGTTGCATGCCGAGGCAGATGGCGAGGACGGGCGTATCTGGTCGGGACTCGAGCGCCATGAGAAGCCGGGTTTCGAACTCCTGGCGGTCGGGCTCGATGGGAGTTGCGTTGGGGTGGGTGGGTGTGCCGAAGGTCTCGGTGCGCGGGTCGTCGCCGCCGGTCAGGACGAAGGCGTCGCAGGACTCGGCGAGTCGCTCGGCGAGGCTGGGAATCGGGGGGAGGATGAGGGGCGTGGCTCCGGCGCGTTCGACGGCCTGGGCATAGGCGAGAGCGACACGTGCCTGGGGGCGTGCGGTTCGCGGGTGCGGGCCGAGGTCCGCGGTGATGCCGACGAGTGGTCGAGTCGAGTGTGGCACGCGTGATCTCTGATCGGGTGCAACGAAGGCACGCGCTGGGCGTGGGTGAGGGACTCCCTACGATAGAGGTTGACACGGGTTGGCAGGCGGGAGTCGCATGGAATCATGCGTCTCGGGGACAGGGCATGGAAGGAAACTCACGGTGACTCGCAAGGGACTGCTGATTCTTCTGGTTGTCACGCTGGGGCTCGGGCTGGCGACGCTGGTGGTGCTGAGGAGCCCGGTGAAGGCGGCGAACGCGCCGGTGGACTGGCTGGTGACGACGGATCTGCAGACGCTCAAGGGCCTGGAGATCGAGATGCCGCCGGCGGTGCGGGCGTCGTTCTCGCCGGATCGATCGAGCGGGGAGTGGCTGCTGCGGCGTGAGGATCTGAAGCGTCCGGTGTGGCCCGTGGGGCAGAGCAACCTGAAGGGGCTGCTGCGGCTGGTGCAGGAGTCGGCGGGGCGCGTGGAAGAGACGAGAGGCGGTGAGGTGCCCGCGGCGGTGGGGGAGACGCGGCTGCTGTTTCGCGGATCCGACGACATCCAGCGGGTGATCTCGGTGCTCCCCGATGCGATCGGAGGGTTTGTGACGGTGGCGATCTCGAGCGATGATCCGAAGCGTCACGTGATCGCGCGGCTCGACGCGAGTGTTGCGGGGACGCTGACGCCCGGGGGGATCGACGCGTGGCGGAAACTGGCGCCGCTGCCCCGGGAGGGCGCGGACACGACGGCGCTCACGCTCGCGCTGCGCCGGCCGGCGGTGCGCATCGTGCGGAGCGAGGCGAAGTGGACGGTGACGGACCCGGTGAAGCACCCGGCGGATCATGAGGCGATGGGCGTGCTCTTCGCGCAGTTGAGTTCGCTGCGGGCGGCGAAACTTGTGGACGATCCTCCCGACGCGGCGACGCTGGGCGTGGACGATCCGACGACGCCGACGATCGAGGTCTGGTCTGGGGTCCGGCGGAACCCGACGGATCCGGATCGCGGTCAGATCGTGGAGCGTGTGCGGCTCGGGGCGCCGGCGGACGTGGCGCGGACGACGAGATTCGTGGTCGTCGAGGCGTCGCTCGAGGAGGGCGAGACGCGGACCGAGTTGTGGGGTCCGGTGGTGATGGTGGTGGAGACCGATCGGCTCGCCGCGATCGATTCCAAGCCGGGGCGATACATCGCGAAGCGGGCGGTGGATCTTCCCACGCCGGACGCGATCGGCTTTGCGATTCGTCCGCCTGGTGGGACCATGGGCGAGAATCCGGCGAGGGTGGGNNATCCGGCGTGGGGGGGGGCGGCGGTGCCGAACGATTCGATGGTGGTGGTGCGCGCGGGGGAGGGTTTCAATGTGCTCGCGCCGCCGAATCCGCCCTCGGCGCTCGCGTCGGACGAGGTCGATCTCGCGAAGGGATTGATCACGCTGCTGTGCGAGACGCCGGCGCGCCGGGTGGAGGTGCACGCGGGCGTAGGGGACGAGGCGCTCGAGATTGATCCTCCGGCGGCGATCGCGGACGTGATCGTGTGCCAGCGGCCGATGCTCCCGGTGGCG
>JRYD01017666.1_pt1 | contig 14688 bp, 15 predicted proteins | sample 235311 | NCBI WGS metagenome assembly JRYD01 (sample SAMN03074213, study PRJNA261472) | activated sludge metagenome | biome: Common Effluent Treatment Plant; feature: Wastewater; material: Activated sludge; isolation source: activated biomass in a lab-scale reactor treating industrial wastewater at... | reverse complement strand
GTTGATAGCGATTGACCCTTCCTCTTGTAATGTGCGGGATACATCAAGGCTTACCATCAGAGCAGGCGATATAAAGGCCAACCTTGCCATGACGCCTGTGAAACTGCCGCCTTGTACTTCTTTTAATTATCAGTTTAATAATCTATCAACAGCACCTCCGGGTAATCCATTTGGCCCTGCCTCTTTTACTTGGGATTTTGGCGATGGTACTCCCAAAGTAACTGCCGGACTTGTTTCTGTAAATCATAGTTATGCCAGCCCGGGTACTTATAATGTAAAACTGTTGTTGAATGATCTTACTTATTGCAATGCACCGGATTCGCTAATTGTGCAACTGAATGTAGCGGCAAATGTAAAAGCTGCTTTTTCAACTCCGGCATTGGGTTGTGCACCTTATGATGCTGTTTTTACCAATAACTCTATTGCAGGCGAAACCTTCATCTGGGATTTTGGTGATGGTAGTCCTTTGTCAACGGCTTCTACTCCTACACATCTTTATCCCGCTCCCGGTACTTATCATGTTATGCTGGTTGCTAATAATCCAAGTACTTGCAATCTTACCGATACTGCCCGTTTCACCATTACAGTAATGGGTGCACCAACGGCAGATTTTAGCTGGAGCCCAAGTCCTCCATTGGAAAATACACCTACGATATTTAGCAATCTTTCATCGGCAGATGCAGTAAATTTTAAGTGGGTATTTGGTGATGGTGATTCATTGCTTACCGATTCCAGGCTTCCGGTAACACATCAATACAATAAAACAGCTACTTTCAATGCATGCCTTACTGCTTACAATGCTGCTGGATGTCCGGCTACAGTGTGTAAACCTGTGGATGCACTCATCACACCGGTAGTAGGTGTGCCCAATGCATTTACACCGTTAAGCGGCGATCAAAACAGTGTGGTGTATGTAAGAGGTTTTGGAATTGGTAAAATGACTTTCATAATCTGGAACCGGTGGGGGCAAAAAGTATTTGAGTCCAACACTATTTCAAAAGGATGGGATGGAAAAGTAAAAGGTGTAGTGCAGCCAATGGATGTTTATGTTTATACTTTAAGTGTTGAGTTTACAGATGGTACAAAAGCGACAAAAAAGGGAGACATAACTTTAATAAGATAAAAGAATAATAAGCTTTAAGTTGTAATAATGAAACCCAACAAACTGATAAGAATATTTTTAGCTTGCAGCCTCTTGTTTGCAAATAATGCATTTGCACAAGACCTTCATTTTTCTCAGTTTTTTAATGCGCCTTTATTAACCAATCCGGCCAATACGGGTTTTATTCCCGAAGGAGATTATAGAATTGGATTCAACATCAGAAATCAATGGGCTTCAGTTTCTGCCTTTCCATATAAAACCATAAGTGCTTATGGTGATGTGCAGGTAATGCCCAATAGCGACAATACAGGTTGGCTGGGTCTGGGTGGNNGCCGGTACCAGTGTGCTCACTTCTACCAAAATGTATGGCTCGGTAGCCTATCATCAAATGTTGAATTTGGGAAGTTTGCTTAGTCTTGGTTTTAATGTGGGCTGGGCAAATAAAAGAATCAATACAACCAATCTTACATTTCCCAGTCAGTGGAATGGAAAATTTTTTGACGCACACAATACTTCGGGTGCGCCGGTGCTGGCGGCCAATAATATCAATTATCTGGATATGCAAGTAGGAATGAACTACGCTTACTTTACAGAAGGAACACTTTATCTCAATGCCGGATTTTCGGCCATGCATGTAAACAGGCCCAAAGAAACTTTTTTTAGCGTTAAGGATAATGAAAGCAGAATACCGGTAAGATACACCGCATTTATGAATGGTAGTTTTATGCCCAATGATCGCTGGATTATCAATCCAAATATTAATGCATCATTTCAGGCAAAGTCTTCTGAAATAGTAGGTGGATTGAATGCCCGATACAATCTATCGGGTGATGGTGATAAAACTCTGATGGCCGGATTGTATTACCGCTACAAAGATGCTTTTATTCCAATGGTGGGATTGGGTGTCAAAGATTTTAATTTTACTTTCAGCTATGATGCTACAACTTCTTCCTTAAAAAATTTCAATAATACACGGGGTGCTTTTGAAATTTCCATTGTAAAAACCGGGTTGAAGGTTAAATATAGTGGCAGCAAGCGAGATTTTATTTGTCCTTCATTTAAAAGCGGCTATTGATTTTTTTCTGTTTTTCTTTCTTTTATTCCGATTTTTACGGTCACATTTATTTTTTTTGAGAAATGAAAAACGCTACTGCTTTACTTACACCACAGCATATTCAGGAGTTTAAAAAAATTTCGGGAGATGCATTTGTTTTGGCCGATGATGAATCGTTGAATCATTATGGGCACGATGAATCTGAAAATCTGCTCTACCCACCCGAAGTAGTAATAAGACCCAGAACAGCCGAAGAGATTAGTGCTATTATGAAAATCTGTAATAGAGATAAAATTCCGGTTACTCCCAGAGGTGCCGGTACCGGCTTAAGCGGGGGCGCATTGCCACATTTAGGTTGTGTATTGATTTCTACCGAACGGATGAATACAATTTTAAACATTGATGAAAGAAACCTGCAGGTAACCACCGAACCGGGTGTGATAACGGAAGTGTTGATGAATGCAGTAAAAGAAAAAAAACTTTTTTATCCACCCGATCCCAGTAGTAGAGGCTCCTGCTTCATTGGCGGCAATATTGCCGAAAACAGCGGTGGCCCCAAGGCAGTAAAATATGGAGTTGTAAAAGATTATGTACTAAACCTAGAAATGGTTTTACCCACCGGCGAAATAATATGGACCGGTGCCAATGTGTTGAAAAATTCTACCGGTTATAATCTTACACAACTTACGGTAGGCAGCGAGGGTACATTAGGAATTGTTACCAAAATTGTTTTGAAACTCATTCCACTGCCTCAGTACGATTTATTAATGCTGGTGCCATTCAAAAATCTGGATGAAGCAGCCGAAGCCGTCAGCGCCATTTTTAGAGCAGGCTTTGTACCCAGTGCAATGGAGCTGGTTGAAATTGATGCATTGAATATCGTAAGCAGCTTTGTAGATAGTAATGCAGTGCCAATTACTGATGATACTGCAGCGCACCTGATTATAGAAGTGGATGGTAATAATATGGATGTACTGATGCAGGAAATGGAAGCTATTAGCAACCTTTTAACGCAATATGATATCGGAGAAGTTTATTTTGCAGAAGATGCAACACAGAAAACTGAGTTGTGGAAATTGAGAAGAAGAGTGGCTGAGGCTGTAAAGCTCATTGGATATACAATTGAAGAAGATACCGTAGTACCTCGGGCCGAGTTGCCTCAATTGATTAAAGGTGTAAAAGAATTGGGGCGCAAGCATGATTTTGAAGTGGTATGTTATGGTCATGCCGGCGATGGCAATTTGCATATTCGCATCAGAAAAGAAGGCATACCCAACAGTCACGGCAACGAAGAAATGACAAAAGCACTGCGTGAGTTGTTTGAACTGGTGTATAAACTGGGCGGCACCATCAGTGGTGAGCATGGTATAGGGCTGATACAAAAACCATATATGGATATTGTTTTTAAAGAAGCCAATCTTCGTTTGATGCGTGAAATAAAAAAGGCATTTGATCCCAATAATATTTTAAACCCCGGCAAAATTTTTAATCTAAATAATTAAAGTAACCATGATGAAGCGAATCATTGCATCCTTGTTATTAACGACCATTTTGTCTGTCCATCTCTTTGCGCAAAAAGAGAAAGAGGAGGAAGAAGTTAAGAAGGGCTTTAATAAAGAAAATCTGTTTACCGGAGGCACGGTTTCTCTTGGTTTTTATAACAATACTTTTTTAATTGGAGCCAGTCCGGTATTTGGGTATAGCCTTACCAACTGGCTGGATGCCGGTATTGTGGTGAATTATAATTATTCTTCCTATCGCGATTATAATGGTGTGCTCAATGCCAAACTGCGTCAGAATGTATTTGGTGGGGGTGGGTTTATCAAATTATNNGGGGGGGGCCTTATCAAATTATACCCCGTTCGTTTTCTATTTGCACAAGCACAGATTGAACATAATTTTATCAGACAAAAATATATTCCGCCTACACGTACACCGGTGGATAAGGCCAAAGCCGATGCCGGAAGTTTTTTAATAGGTGGTGGATATACGCAAGGCCGCATAGGCAGAGGAGGGGGCCCGTTTTACTATCTTTCTGTTTTGTTTGATGTTAGCAATAACGTAAACTCTCCTTATACTGACGGTTATGGAAGAAGTATTCCCATTATCAATGGTGGATTGCAGATTCCTTTATTTCAAGGTGATGGCAAAAAAAATGGAAAGAACAGGGAATAGTTGAAAATTTGCATCAGAAATATTGCGTTAATGCTGCCGGCTCATTTATCACCGTTAGATTTTGAATGGCTTCTTCGTACAAAAAATTTTCGGCTTTCATTTCATCAATATGCCGGATGAGATGATTATAAAACCCGCCGGAGTTTAAAATAAAAATATGTTTATCGTGAATGGATAATTGATTCCAAGTTACGGTTTCAAAAAGTTCGTCCAAAGTGCCAAAGCCTCCCGGTAAAATAATAGCAGCATCGCACCGGGAATAAATAATTTTCTTTCTGTCGTGCATGTCCTCAGTAATAATTAATTCGGTTATGTTTTCATGTTTTCTTTCCCAATCTACCAGTACTTTGGGAATAATGCCGGTTACATTTCCACCATGACTCATTACCGCATCAGCAATCACTCCCATGATACCTACATTGGCACCGCCATAGATTAAATTAATTTTATTTTCGGCCAAAATTTTTCCAAGCTGTGCTGCATGATCTGCAANNGTTCATTATTAATGAAACAAAGAAAAGTAAAATTCTTTATCTTGAACCGCTCTTAATATTAAATAACGATTATGAATTCTGCTCTATTACTTGCCATTATCGCCGGTTATTTTGTTTTACTATTGGGTGTAGCCTGGGTTACTTCCCGAAACTCAAATAACGAATCCTTTTTTATTGGAAACCGAAACAGTAATTGGATGCTGGTGGCATTCGGTATGATCGGCACTTCTTTAAGTGGCGTTACATTTGTAAGCGTACCCGGAGGTGTAGGCAGTAGCGGCTTCTATTATTTTCAAGTAGTCATTGGTTATCTGTTTGGCTATGCCGTTATCGCTTTTATTTTATTGCCGCTTTTCTACAAAATGAACCTCACCAGTATTTACACTTATCTTGAGAAACGATTCGGCATCAATGCGCATAAGGCCGGTGCATTCTTTTTTATCTTATCAAGGGTTGTAGGTGCTACTGCCAGGCTTTATCTGGTAATAAGTGTATTGCAAATTTTCGTTTTCGACCGGCTGGAAGGTATGCACATTCCATTTTGGGCTACTACTTTAATTATCCTCACATTAATATTGCTATATACTTTTGAAGGCGGTGTAAAAACAATTGTTTATACCGATACTTTACAAACGACCGGAATGTTGCTGGGTCTTGTTGTTTGTGTATTTGCTATCATTAAAGCATTGGGAACCGATTTTGGTGGTGCCTGGCAAATGATGAGCGATAATAATTATAACCGCATTTTCAATTGGGATTTTAAAGCCGGATCATTTGCACTCAAGCATATTTTGGGAGGTATGTTTATCGCTATTGCTATGACCGGGCTCGATCAGGAAATGATGCAGAAAAACATCAGCGTAAAAACTTTAAGAGGGTCACAAAAAAATATAATGACCTTCTCTGTCATTTTATTGATTGTAAATTTTTTGTTTTTGGTGCTGGGTGGCGTATTGTATCTCTACGCTTCGCAAAATGGGATATCAACCGCACCTGACGATTTATTCCCCACTATTGCACTGAGTGGCAATTTCAGTAATGCCATCGCTATCATCTTTGTAATCGCTTTAATTTCTGCTTTATTCCCAAGTGTAGATGGTGCCATTACATCGCTTACTTCCTGCTTTTGTATTGATATACTGGGGCTGAACAAAAAAGAAGGCACCGAAAAAGAAAAAAAGCGAACAAGGTTGAAAGTTCACTTTGCTTTTGCAGTGGTGTTTTTGATCATGGTTATCATTTTTAAATGGATNNTGATTATTGATTTCATTTTGAAATTTGCCGGCGTTACCTATGGCCCGCTGCTCGGTTTATTTGCATTTGGAATTTTAACCAAACGCAAACTGAACGATTCTAAAATATGGCAGGTATGTATCATCGCTCCATTGATTGCTTTGTTTTTGGATATGCTGAGCAACCCTGCCTGGTACGAGGCTAAATTGCACATTAGCTTAGGGCTGCACAATATTTCAAAATCCATTTTTAACGGCTATATAATCGGCAATGAATTGATTTTGATTAATGGTATTTTGACTTTTGCAGGCTTATGGATTATTTCTAAGCCCGGCGAAAACAAAGAACTTGTACAGGCTTAATCGTAATAAAAATTGTTGCACTTGATTTAGAGTTCATAAGCTTTGCAACAAGTGCATTGAGTCTATCTTTGCACAATGGAGCTAATACTTAATCAGGTGCAGCAATATGCCGAGTCGCATACTTCTTCGGAAGATCCTTTGTTGCGAGAAGTTTCAATATTTACCAATACGCAGCACGCAGATCCACAAATGCTAAGCGGACATTTGCAGGGAAAAGTATTGGAAATGATCAGTTACATGTTGCGGCCGCGTCGTATTTTGGAAATAGGAACCTTTACCGGATATAGTGCTTTATGTCTGGCAAAAGGATTAACAACAGATGGTCTATTGCACACCATTGATATAAGAGAAGCAGATGTACAACTGGCAAAATCTTATTTTGAAAAATCGGAAAACAGCCACAAAATCATTTCGCATTGCGGCAATGCCATTTCTGTTATTGAAACCTTAGATGAAGAATGGGATTTGGTATTTATTGATGCTGATAAACCTGCATATATAGATTATTTTAACCTTGTTTTTCCCCGTCTAAGGAAAAACGGTATTATTTTAGCAGATAATGTTTTTTTTCATGGGCAGGTGTTGGACAATCCGGTAAGCGGAAAGAGTGCGAAAGGAATAGCCGCATTTAATAAATTTGTAAACGATAGGAATGACATTGAAAAAGTCATGCTAACCATCAGAGATGGCTTGTATTTAATAAGGAAACTGTAACAACTTTCTTATGCTAAGATTAAAAACAGGCATATTACTGATTACTATTTTTTCGTCGGTGAGCTTATTTGCACAGCAAAAAGAATCGATAAAAAATTATATTGCTCAGTATAAAGAAATTGCCATTGAAGAAATGAAAAGAACCGGTGTGCCGGCAGCTATTACATTGGCGCAGGGCATTCATGAGTCGGGTGTAGGACAAAGTAAGCTGGCAATGATTGCTAATAATCATTTTGGAATTAAATGTAAGTCAAGCTGGACAGGAGCAATCATTACACATACGGATGATGCCCACAATGAGTGTTTTAGAAAATATACTTCAGCAACCGAGTCCTATAAAGACCATTCCGATTTTTTAAAAAATGGTCAGCGTTATGCTTCTCTGTTTTCATTGGAGCCTACTGATTATGTTGGCTGGGCAAATGGTTTGAAACAGGCAGGTTATGCAACAAATCCAAAATATGCACCTGTATTAATAAAGTTGATTGAAGATTATAATTTACAGGAATACACATTGCTTGTTTTGGGCAATGGACATTTGAATACTACTGCGGAAATAATGCCAATATCAGATTCAAACTTGATAGATAGAGAAAAAATTGACACAGACAAGAGCACTTTGGTACAATTACATTCACCTGTTTACCCTGCCGGCACATTCAAGATAAATGAAACAAAAGCGGTGATGATGAAAAAGGGAGAGAGCTATCTGGCTTTGGCAGAACAATATAATATTGACTTATATAAGTTGTTTGAAATAAATGATATGAACCCTGCAGAGGTGAGCAGCAGGGATCAGCTTTTATACTTGCAGCGAAAAAGAACAAAAGGGAAAAATAAATTTCATACGGTACAGGTTGGAGAATCAATGCATGACATAGCGCAGGCTGAAGCCATAAGATTAAATAGTTTGATGGAGCTCAACTGGCTGGAGACGGGCATGCAGCCTGCACCCGGCGAAACACTTTCTTTGCAGGAAAAATCAATTTCAATTCCCAAATTGGTTTTGAAAACAAATTATACTTTAGAGCCACACATTATTTCAAAAACCACACATTAAAAATTTTTTAAAATGCCATTAGTAAAAATTCACGATAAATCATTTGAAACATATCTGTCGGAAGAGACCATCAGCAACCGAATAGATGAACTGGCCGCCGGTATCAATAAAGATTATGCAGGCAATCGCCCCCTTTTTATTTCTATACTTAATGGCTCGTTTATGTTTGCCGCCGACCTGTTTAAAAGACTTACGATAGAGGCCGAACTCTGTTTTATTAAATTAGTCTCTTACAAAGGCATGAAATCAACCGGCAAGGTTGTTACTTCCATTGGGCTTGAAGAAGATATTTTTGGGAAGGACATTATCATAGTTGAAGACATCGTAGATACGGGTAAAACACTACACGACTTTTTACCACAACTGCTTCACCAGCAACCCAAATCATTAAAAATAGCTTCACTTCTGCATAAATCAGAGGCGACTATTTATCCCCTTACAATTGATTATGTAGGCTTTGATATACCCAACAAATTTGTTGTAGGTTATGGGCTTGATTATGACGGGCTTGGCCGCAATCTTAAAGAAATTTACCAGTTAGTCTAAAATCAGCCAACACTCTCAATTTTTTTTTGTACTTTATCGGGTTATTAGCACCCGTTTGAAGACCTTATTCTTCATATTAGTATTTATTAGCTTTCAGATAATTGTATCTGCCCAGAAATTTTATTTTCGGGGTGAGGTACAGGATGAGGCAGGCAATCCATTACCCAATGTTACAATTCAGCCTCAAAAAACGGGCTATCTTTTTAAAACGGGAGCCTCAGGAACTTTTGGCATTGTTTTAGAAAACAGCACAGATACTTTGTCTTTTTCTTTAGAAGGATTTTGTAAAACTAACATGCTTGCCAGTGCAGATAACTATATCCGCATCAAGCTTAAGAAAATGTCATCGTCTGCCGTAAGAAGAGATAAACTACTTTCTCTTACAAAAGACTTGAGAAGAGAAGATCAAAAGGAATGGTACACCGGAAACGAAACCTATGCAAGTTTATTAGAAAATCATTTTGTAAACGCAAAACGATTTCCTAATACAGGCATGTCGCTCAATGTGGACCGGGCATCTTATAGCAACATTCGAAGGTTTATATCTTTAAAATCATTTGTGCCGCCCGATGCTGTACGTATTGAAGAGATGTTGAACTATTTTAACCTGAACTATAAGGAACCGGAGAAAGGACAGTTGTTCAGTGCACGCACTAAAATAAGTTCATGCCCATGGAATCCTGAAAGTCAGTTATTTTTTGTGAACCTATCTTCTGCAAAACTGGATTTAGATTCATTGCCACCAAGCCATTTGGTTTTTTTGATTGATGTGTCNNTTTTTGATTGATGTGTCTGGATCAATGGATATGCCCAACCGATTGCCGTTATTGAAATCTTCTTTTCGGCTTTTAGTAAATAATTTGCGTGATAAAGATTCGGTGGCCATTGTGGTGTATGGCGGGCTCACCGGCGTTATGCTCAATACAACCAGTGGTGCAGAAAAAGAAAAAATATTTAAAGCGATTGATGAACTGGAACCCGGCGGTGCTACACCCGGCGAATCGGGCATCAAACTGGCTTATAGCGTGGCACGCAATCATTTTATAAAAGGAGGCAACAACAGAGTAATATTGGCGACCGATGGAGATTTTAATGTGGGGTTAAAAACAGAGAATGAATTGGATTCATTAATTACCGCACAAAAGGAAAGCGGCATCTATCTTACCTGTCTGGGTGTGGGTATGGGAAATTATAAAGACTCAAAAATTCAAACACTGGCTCAAAACGGAAACGGAAACTTCTCTTATCTTGATAGTTATAATGAAGCCGAGAAAGTTTTATTGAAGGAATTTACACAAACATTGTATTCGGTGGCTGATGGTGTGTATATGAATGTAGAATTTAATCCGGAATATGTAAAGGAGTACCGATTGATTGGGTTTGATAATAAAGTAGGCGCACTGCGAGATACATTATCGATGGTAGAAGGTGGAGAAATTGGGTCGGGACATTCAATGGTGGCCATGTTTGAAATTATACCTACAGAAAAAAATATAGCTGACATAAAAAGTGGATCAGCTGATGTTGCCGTTGCTAATATTAAGATGAACTATAACCTGCCCAGGCAATCCAAAGAATATGTTTTTACTTATCGCTGCCCGCTCAATTTTTCTTCATTTGAGCAATTGGATAAATCATATTGGTTTTCAACGGCAGTTTCCATGTTTGGAGCTTTATTGCGTGAGTCTAAATTTATCAGGAATACCAGTTTTGATGATATTATCAAAATAGGGACTACCGCCATTAATCCAAATGATTTGTCACAAAAAGAATTTCTAAATCTGGTGGATCAGGCAAAAAAACTCTATTCAAAAACGAAAAAGAAAAAAGAAAAAGAGAAAAAAGACAGAAAAAGCAATTAAGAAAACATCTCTTTTATTTTATCAAAGAAACTTTTATCACTTTTATCCGGCTGCGGTTTAAAGTTGGGTGAGGTTCCCAGTTTTTCCAGCATGGCTTTTTCTTCGCTACTTACATGCTGTGGTGTCCAGATGTTGACATGTATCAACTGATCACCTTTTTGATATGAGTTTACTGCAGGAAATCCCTTTCCTTTCAATCTTAATATTTTCCCGCTTTGAGTGCCCGCCGGTATTTTTATTTTTGCCTTACCATCAATGGTGGGCACTTCTACCTGTGTGCCAAATACTGCATCACTAAATGTAATGTGAAGATCATAAGCTACATTCAGCCCGTCGCGGTGCAATTCTTTATGCGCTTCCTCTTCTATTAATACAATCAAATCTCCGGGAGAGCCGCCTCTTTCGCCTGCATTTCCTCTGCCACTTACATTCATTTGCATTCCTTCTTGTACACCTGCGGGAATGTCAATACTCACAGTTTCTTCACCATATACACGACCTTCTCCTTTACAACTTCCGCATTTTGCCGTTACGGTACTGCCTTCGTCATTACAAGTAGGGCAAGTTGTTACTGTTTGCATTTGCCCTAGAAAAGTATTGGTTACTTTTCTTACCTGCCCACTGCCGCCACATGTGCCACAGGTTTGTACACTACCTTTATCCTTAGCGCCGCTGCCGCCACAAGTGTTGCAGCTTACATATTTTTTTACTTTAATATTTTTTGTAACCCCTTTCGCTATTTCTTCGTAAGTGAGTTTCAGTTTTACACGCAGGTTGCTGCCTCTTGTACCGCGACTGCGCTGCCCACTTCGGCCCCGTTGCCCACCACCAAAAATATTTCCAAAAAAATCTTCTCCAAATACATCTCCAAACTGGCTGAATATATCTTCCATATTCATACCGCCACCGCCACCAAAACCACCCCGACCATTGTTGCCAACACCTGCATGGCCATATCGGTCATACTGTGCTCTTTTATCTGCATCACTCAATATTTCATAAGCTTCAGCAGCTTCTTTAAATTTTTCTTCGGCAGCTTTATCACCCGGATTTCTATCTGGGTGGTATTGCATAGCCACTTTTCGGTAGGCTTTTTTTATTTCATCTGCCGATGCGCTTTTGCTTACACCCAATATTTCGTAAAAATCTCTTTTTGACATATAAATCTGCAGTTATCAGTTTGAAATTATTATTTACCTACCACCACTTTTGCATGACGAATAATTTTATCATTCAGATAATAGCCTTTGATAATCTCATCAACAACCTTTCCTTTTAATTCATCTGATGCAGCAGGTATTTCAGTTATGGCTTCATGCAAATCGGGATTAAAATCTGTTTGAACTGATTCCATCACTTTCAACCCACGAGCTTGTAAAGTATTTCTTAGTTTATTAAATACTAAAAAAACACCTTCTTTCAAGCCATCTGTATTTTCAGATGTTTCAAATTGTTTTTGTGCTCTGTCACAATCATCCAATACATCGAGTAAGTCGGTGATAATGTCACGTCCTGCCGTTTGTATCAATTCAATTTTTTCCTTTGCATTTCTGCGCTTAAAATTATCGAACTCGGCAGCCAGTCGCAGGTATTTATCTTTCGATTCTTCCAGTTCTGCATTTATTTTTTCAAGGGCAGATGCTTCAGCTACCGGATCATTCAAGTGAGTAGTACCACTTATGTTTTCATCGGTATTGATGTCCATATTCTGATTTTCTGCTTTGTTGTTATTAGCGTTTTCGTTCATGTCTAACAATATTCAATTTGTAATTGCTTAGTTTTTTAGGCATTCCCCGGTGCAGGGGCTGGCAAAGGTAGGATTGTCAATAATACTGCCAATTGAAGAAATGGGACATTTTGGCTTTAGATTTCATGCACAACTGACAAGAGTAACTGTAAATCAGGTCATTATTGTACCTTGCCCCCATGAATAAGGTCTATTTAAAAAGAAAAATTTCACCTCGTGTAGCCAATGGGCATCCCTGGATTTTTGGAAATGAAATAGAAAAAACGCATGGCGACTGCAAGGCGGCTGATATAGTGGAAGTGTATAGCCACGATAATAAATTTATGGGCAGCGGTTATTATAATCCTCAGTCGCAAATAATGGTTCGTTTGCTCAGCCGGAAAAAAAGTGATGTAATCAATGACCGGTTCTTTTTCGATAAAATCAATTATTGCTGGGAGTATAGAAAGCGGTTGGGATATACTGAAAACTGTCGCCTTGTTTTTGGCGAAGCCGATTCATTGCCACAGCTGATCATTGATAAATTCAACGATTATTTTGTGATACAAACCCTGGCCTTGGGTATTGATGTGTGGAAACCAGCCATCGTAAATGCCATTCAAAGAATATTTTCGCCCAAAGGAATTTATGAAAGAAATGATGTGCCCGTAAGAGAATTGGAAGGATTGCCACAACAGAAAGGTTTTTTATTGGAGCCATTTGATACCAAAATAATCATAAATGAAAATGGTTTAAAATTTCATGTAGATGTAGAGAACGGACAAAAGACCGGATATTTTCTTGATCAACAAGATAACCGGCGTGCCATACAGCATATTGTAAAAGGGGCTGATGTTTTAGGGGCTTTTACTTACACCGGCACATTTGAAATACATGCTGCTCATTATGGTGCAAAGTCTGTACTGGGATTAGATATTTCTGAACAGGCTGTGAAGCAGGCAAATGAAAATGCAAAATTGAATGGGATGGAAGGAATTTGTCGTTTTGAAACTGCAAATGCATTTGATGTTCTAAAACAATGGGGAAAGGAAGGCAAAAGTTATGATGTTGTAATGCTTGACCCACCAGCATTTACTAAGAGCAGGGCAACCATTCAAAAAGCCATCACCGGTTATAAAGAAATAAATCTGCGAGGTATGAAATTGGTAAAGCCCGGCGGTTTTCTGGTTACTTCATCATGCACCAATCTGGTACAGGCTGACTTGTTTTTACAAATAATTGAAATGGCGGCAAGGGATGCAAGAAGAAAATTGAGACAAGTTGTTTTTCAAACACAATCGGCTGATCATCCCATTATCATGGGTATTGAAAACACACACTATTTAAAGTTTTTGATAGTGCAGGTAGAATGATTAATAAAATCTATTTGGAAACTTGAAACTTGCCGGATTTTACAACCTTTCCGGTAGCATCTACTAAATGATACATATAAATTCCGCGATTGAAGTCGGATAAATCAATTGATTGCTTTAAAGTAAGGCCGGGACTTTCATACATTTTCTTTCCTAAAAAACTATAGATCTGAATGGTAAGTCCTTTTTCAAAACCTTTTTGTAAATCAAAAATCTTCGTTGCCTGTATTTGTAACAGGTCTTGTTGATTGAGCAAGCGACTGCGTGGCAATCAATAGTATAACAGATAATATGGTAAGAAATTTTCGCAACGAAACAAATCTATATTTATTATTCTAAAAGTAGGCCAAATTTTTGAATTAACAATCGTAAAACTACTATTATGTATAAACTGCACATATTCAATTAATTAGAGTATGGCGATTTCAAGAATTTAGAACATTTTTAGTGAAAATTCAAAATTGAGTTTGTTTAAAAAGAAATCCTTAAAGCTTATCTAATCTCATGGTTTTTGTATCAGTGCCAATAGTTTGTGATGCTTCCACATAAATCCAGCTGTTGCGGTCAATATGCCAGCTTCCGTTAATAAGGTTAAGTGGATAACTGGCTCCTGTGAAGTTGGCCCAGGTAGTCATAGAGCTGGAATTGCCATCCCATGTGCCTTTTTTCTCAAGAATGTTATTCTTTATAGCATCAACTGTTTTGTCGCTGTAATATTTGAATTTATAGCCGGAAAAATCTGTTGTAATATCCACGCCATTCATGGTAAACTTTGTAAGCGTCCACTCACCATCGGTCATCGCCTTTACGACCAGGTCTTCTTTTACATTGTCAACTGTTTTTTTGCAGGAGGCAAAAACAATTAGAGATAAAATAATAATAATTCCTTTTTTCATAACCAGCACAAAATAGATTTAAATAATGGCTTTTGCAAGAGCAATTTTTCCAAAGCTTAACAATGAAATTGTCTACTTTTAGCTAATGATA
>JRYD01003936.1_pt1 | contig 14709 bp, 16 predicted proteins | sample 235311 | NCBI WGS metagenome assembly JRYD01 (sample SAMN03074213, study PRJNA261472) | activated sludge metagenome | biome: Common Effluent Treatment Plant; feature: Wastewater; material: Activated sludge; isolation source: activated biomass in a lab-scale reactor treating industrial wastewater at... | reverse complement strand
CGGTTAGTTAATGCAAATACTTAATCCACATTTTCTGTGGTAGATTGTATATATCAAAGAAACTGGTGTCCTCGCTAACTTGGAAGGTTATTGAGTTTTTTTTATTTTCCCTCTGCACTCAGTTGTAATAGCTGCATAACACTCAGGTTCTTAGATTTCTAATCCTTAGACTGGCTGGACTACACACTTACGTTTTTCCACTATTACAACTGCTTACCCTTGGGAAGTGAGATTGGTGCATTAATATTTAAGACAAATAGGCAATAAATGCCATAAGGTGTTGCGGGCGTCTGAACTTTTAGAGGATTTAGATGAGTTTGAGAGTGATTAAGATAGTGGGAATGTTGTATAAACAACCAATATCACCTAATCTAAACTCAAATAACTCATTGATTATCAACTAATTAGCTTAAAGAAGTAAAATAAACATCAACAGTTAGCACAATATATCTATTGCTCCTGGTATACGGCTGTAAAAACCGAGTTACGACTACTTGAGTCAGTTAATGTTTATTTTGTTTACTTCTAAAAGGTAATAGATAAGCTAATAATTGAAGTATATATAAATAATACCTTACGGACTATTAAGTTATTACGGCTACTGCACGAATTACTATTATTTATATATAAAAAGCAAGCTCCCGAAGGAGCTCACTCTTCAACCATTGACTATCGAATAATTGCTTCAACAATCATCCAATCACCCTTATTCCAATCTCTGCCCTTATCAGATTTGTAATCTTCTTGACAGATTATGAGCTTGTACATCTTACCAACAATTAAGTTGTAACTTGCTGCATCTTCAGCATCAGCTGTGAATATTTCTTGAGTCCAACGACTCTTAATTAATTGACCTGCAACTAAGTTATGTTTTGCAATTAATCCTGTAACATTTGCCATAAAATTTGTTTTTTTGTTGATTAAAGCACGGGGATATTCCCGCGTACTAACTAAGTGGGGTGGGGGAGGTTGGGTAGGTACAAACTCAAAAACCCACAGAAAAAATTCAATTTTTAAAAATTGGGTAGGGGGTACTTTGCCAAAAGTGACCGAATGAGGAGGGTATTTTACCTAAAAAAGGAAGAAAGTGCAAAATCTACCAAGCCAGAACTCAAGCCCACTCTCACTTTCAGAAATTATTTTCAAAAACTAAAAAAATATTTGCCATTTTGGTTGAATAATTAAAAAAAATTACTTATATTTGTATTACCATTTAGGAACTGAAGTGATGACTCAGTTTTTAAACCCCTTTAGCTAACGTTTTAAAGTTTACGAATATACTGAAGGGCAGACGTTGGATTGGATAAGCAAGGTTTTTACAAGTTCCTCAAAGTAAATATAAATAGCTGAAGATTTTCTCCGATAGTGGTAAAAGCTTCTTATAACTTAAAGGAGGGTTACGGACAGATTAGAGATAAGATACTCTGGTGAATTAACACCGTCATTACTGAGCCTGGGGCAACTCGAAAGAGTAACACTGACCTTTTTATAAAGTTTGAAGTAAAGAGTATAGGATATTTTAAAAAAATTAAAAATCCTAAAGGGAAAACTATGTTTAATAGTTAACAATAAAAAAATGTATAAAATTGAAATAAATATTTATAATAGTAGAATTTTAGTATTTACTGATAAAGTTAAATTTAGAAGAAAGACTAAGGTTAAAGATAATGAGTTTGAGGGATATACAGTTGAAGGAACTAATAATGAGTTTTATGTGTATCTTCCTGAAATCTATGATGATTCTGTATTAGCTCATGAATGTATTCATTTAGGATGGTTTATTTTAGATAATGTAGGAGTTGAGTTAGATGTAGATAATCACGAAGCTTTAGCTTATTTAGTTAGTTATTTAATGAAAAAAATTAAAAAAGTAGTTTATGAAAAAAGCAGTTAATTTGATGAAAGAGGTTTCATTGATTAGTGATGATGGAACTGTTAATATTAGTTTAGAGTATTTAAGAGCAGTGCTCAGGTTAAGTTATTTGGAAGGTTGTTTAGATGTACTGACCTCTCCAAAAGTACAAAAAGGAAATATGGATATAGTACCTAAACATTGGGGAGATATTCAGAATGTAGAATTTGAAATTGAATCTCTTGAAGAGTTGCCAGTAAAGAATAATTAAGTAACTTACTTAATTTGGTATAATAATGAAAATAATTTATTTATGTTTGTTGAATGATAACGAAGACTTATAAGGAGTTGACGAAAAGAGAGTTTTTAATAAGGTTTTTTGATATATTAACTTTAGTAGAAACTGATATAGATAAGAAGTTAACAAATGGAGAAATTGAAGCATTTGTAGAATTTATATTGTTGCCTGATACTATTAAGTATAATAGATTTAAGCAAGAAGGTAAGGATATAGTAATTAGTAAATTTGCTGAAAGAAATGTAAGGATGACCAGTGTAAATATCCACATGAAGTTAGTTCAAATAAGAAAGAAAGGATATATAATTGAAGATGTAGACAAGATTAAACAAATTCATCCTAATATTCAAAAGTATGTAAATATGGTTTTAGAAGATTATGAAAAAGGAGAATTTGTATTTAATTTTATATTTAAGAAATAATGGAAAGTATTAGAGATTTAATAGATGAGAAAGTTAGAGAGTATTATGAAGAACACTTAGATAGTCCTGCTATTCTTCAAATGGATACTTATACTTATGCAATTTTAAGAGAAGAAGTAGGTATTCAACCAGATAGAACATTTGAAAAGTTTAGAGGATTGAAGATTAATGTAGACCCAGATTTTGATGGACAAGACCTTATTAAAGTTATATAAACAGGTAGCTGAAGAATATAATTTAGATATTGACTTAGTTATTGGTGCTGAAACTGATTTTTGGAAAGGGGCTAAAGATTTGATTATTAAAGGAACTGGTGAACAGATTATGATTAATGGTTTTATGAACTTTGAAGTTGATGTTCCTGCAATTAAGAGAAAGTTAAATATGCTTAGACAAGTTCCACCAGGAGGTAAGATGCACAAGATGGCAGTTCAGTTGATAGACAGATATGAAGGTATTCTAAATAATAAGAATTTTGTTGAAAATAAATATCATAAGAAGCCTTATTAATGGATTTTGAATTTGATGTTATATATGATTTATATGATAGAGATAAGGATGGAGAATTAATCTGTTTAAAAAAGAATTTAAAGAAAAAGTTATATGTTAGTCATAGAGATGACATAGGAGCTACTAGAGAAGTTCCTAACTTACGATATAAACCATATAAAAGTAAATGTGAAATATATTATAGACCAGAAAATACATGGTATACGGTTATAGGTAATATTCACGATATAAAAAAGAAAATTGAAAGTAAAAGAATAATAGTAAAAGGATTTAGATAATGAAGCAATTTGACCCATACAGTAATACTGTAACCAATAAGACAGGAAAATTATTAACACCAAACAAAGACTTAGTTTCTGTAAATGGAGTAAAGTTAAGTGAAATTAATTATGAAGATAGCGTTTTAAAAGCTAAAACTCAGGTTGATGAATTAAAAGCAGTAAATAAGAAAACAATTGAAGAAGGAGTAGAAGGTAATAAGATTCAAACTGATTATACTTTACTTTCTAATACTTTAGTTGTAAAGTTGTTTAAACATATACCTTATAATTACAAGAAAGATATTTATATGTATAATCCACTTGTAACTCCTTATCAAACAGAAGGAGGTAAAGTTAGAACAGAAGAATCACCTCTTCAATATACTAGACGTGGAGTAGTTTATGCAATATCAACTAAAACTTCTGAAGATTTTAGAAGTCTAATTAAAGTTGGAGATATTATTGACCTAAAAGTAGGTATGGCTCTCCAACAAAAAGTATTCTTCCCTGAAACAGAAGATTTGTACTTTGGTACTCTTCCAACTATAGAAGGATTCTTTATGGTTAATGAGCATGATATTGAAAAGAAAGTTAATAAAGAATGTACAGACTTTAACTAATGAAAACTATAGAAGAATTATTTGTAGCAGTTAAAGAAGCTGAAGTAAATGCTCATCTTTGGCATCTGAGAACAAGTTCTTATGCTGAACATAAAGCACTTGAAGAATTATATGAGGGTTTAAGAGATAATCTCGATAGTTTAATTGAACAAACACAAGGTAAATTTGGAACTAAAATTAATCCAACAGGAACAATTAAGATTCTAAGTTCAACAGATGTAAGAATGTATTTAATTAAACTCTCAGAATCAATTGAGAAGTTTATAAAGAATAATCTATCAGATGATAAAGACCTTGAAAATACTGCTTTATTACTTTTAGAAACTATTAATAAAGTCAGATACCTTTTAACACTCAGTTAATGCGCTTATCAGATATAACTCCAGATAATATAAAAGCTTATTTACAAGGTAATATAAGATTATTCTTAGATGAAAAATTTAATACACTTGCTCCACACATTAAGGAGCAAGTGTTATATAGAGCAAATATCTGTAAAGATACTTGTTTAATAAATAAAGAATGTCAGTATTGTGGATGTGATTTACCAGGTAAGTTTTATGTTACCAAATCTTGCAATAAAGGAGAGAAATTTCCTGACCTTATGGACGAAGTTTCTTGGAATACCTTTAAAATTGAAAACAATGTTAATCTCGACTTTCAACTACCTTAGACCTATATGGGAAGGTGATGACAACAAACCAAGTATTAGAAGAATATTTGCTATAGCTTTTTTAATTGGAGTTATTAGAATGATTGAACTTAGTTATAGAAGTAATCATGAATTAAAAAATGATGTTCTTACTACTCTTTGTGGAACTATTCTTTTATTACTTGGTATTATAACTGCACAAAATATATTAAAATTTAAACAAACAAATGTTAATACCCAAACAGGACAAACCGACATTACAGAGAATCAATCTTCTACACCCAATTCTTAAAGCAGAAGGTTTAAAAATATATGAAGAAGCTGAAGATGCTCTTTCACACTATAAATTAAGGTTTACTTATACTCTTAGAACCTTTCAGGAACAAGAATTACTTTATTCTCAAGGAAGAACAAGACCAGGTAAAGTAGTTACAAATGCAAGAGCAGGTAAAAGTTACCATAATTTTGGATTGTCAACAGACATTTGTTTATTATCACCAGATGGTAAAATGGCTACTTGGGATACTGTTAAAGATTTTGATGGTGATGGTAAAGCTGATTGGATGGAAGTAGTAAGCGTATTCAAGAAATATAATTGGACTTGGGGAGGTGATTGGAAAACATTTAAAGATGCTCCACACTTTGAAAAAACTTTTAATTATACTACTAAACAATTATTAGATAAGTATAAAGCTCAAGATTTTATTCCTGGTACTAAGTATGTTAATTTATGAAGTTTATTGATAGAGTAAATATTGAAGAGGATTTTTGGATACTGAATAATGAAGTTCAGTACCTAAGTCCTTTTTCTAATTTAGTAGATTTAGAAAATAGTTCTAAAATAATGTGGGCTATTTATTTGGTTACTGACCCAAATTCTAAATTTGCTAGATTACCTCAAGAATTAAAAGAAGAAGAAGTTATTAATAATTATTTAAAATTAGATAATTTCAAATTTTCAGATTACGAGGAATATATAATAGCTTACAAAGAATTACTTTTAACTAAAACTCAGAGACTATATGTTGAATGGGAAAATAAGTTGGAAGAAAGAAATAAGTTTATAGCAGAATATAAGTATGATATTGACACCTTTGAGATGTTAGATAAAATGATGGCTTCCACATCTAAAATGTGGGAACAATATTTTAAAATCAAAGAACAAATGATTGAGGAAGAAAGTAAATCTCAACTTAAGGGAGGTAGAAAAGAAAGTAAATCTGAAAGAGGGGAAATTTAAAATGATTTATAAATTAAAATCTATTTGGAAAATTTTAACAAATAAAATTGAAAAGGGAGATATTGTAGTAATTAAAGATAATTATAATCAAGAAACAATTGTTTTAATTACTAAAGTTTATGATAATAATATTTTTACAATCAAATTAATAGAAAATAATTCTTTATCAAAAGATATATTTAAAGAAGTATTTAAAGAACAAATTATAAAAATTATTCCTAAAAATACCTTTTATTTTAAAGACAAAAAATATTATTATATTTAATGAAAAGTTTAGTTAATGGATTTCATTAAGATAGAAAATCGCCAGAATTGGTTAGTAGATATACCTAAATTACATCCTGATAGTACTCAATATACTTTATTTTGGTCAGATGCTAAAAGAAAGTGCATTGAAGGATTTTGGAATAAAGATTTTGATGGTTATAGATATATGCCTGGTAATCTATTTTTCTATGTTAATTTTTGTAGAATCTTGGATGTTGATGAAGCTACTAAAACTCGTATAAGTATAAAACCTATTCTCACAGATTTAATGTGGGAATTAGCTTATATGGTGTTTGAAGGTCGTGGATTCAGTGGTTGGGAAAATGATACTGAGTTTACTTCTCATTGGATAGTAAGAGAAATAGAAAAACATCCTGATAGAAAGGCTTTATTAAAGAGGCTTCAAAAGGAAGGATTTAAAGAATGTTTTATTGACAATGATATTACTAAACCTTTAAAGAAATTTCTTCACCCTAGAGAGAATATAAGGAAAGTACACAATAAGGTTCAAGGACTTCCTCTCTATCAGAATAACGCTAAAAATACAATGTTGTTTGGTTGTCATGGAAAAGAGGTTAAAGTTAAAACTTATCAGGGAAGAGCTAAATCTGTTAAATCAATAAAATTAAATGATAATTTAGTTGGTCCAGATGGATTACCAAGAAAAGTTACTAAATTATACAAAGGTAAATGTCATCTATTTAAAATAGAAAGTAAATACATTAAGCCTTATACAGTAACAAGTAAACATACTTTATATTTATCTAAGTTTGATAAATATGATAATTTTATAGAAAGTAATTTCTATCTAATAGAAAATTTAAATTTTGAGAAATATAATTATCAAAGTATAAAATCTGTATTAAATAATATAGAAGATAAAGATTATATAAAAGTATCTTATGATAGATATGATAATTTTTATGGGTTTGATGTAGATGCTGATAATCTCTATTTATTAGAGGATGATGTACTAACTCACAATAGTCGTGGTGGTGGGAAAATGACTCCTTTAGATACTCCTGTTTTAACAAATACAGGTTGGAAAAATATGGGAGACTTATCTACAAAAGATAAAGTTTATGGTAGAGATGGAAAACTAGCTAATATAGTTGGTATATACCCCCAAGGAAAAAAACAAGTATGGTTAGTAAAACTTCAAGATGGTCGAGAAATTGAATGTGGTGATGAGCATTTATGGACAGTTAGAACACAACAAGGTAGGGAAAAAGTAGTATCTACTATTGATATGTATAAATCAGGAGTTAAATATAACTGTAATAATGGAAATTTATATAAATATCAAATACCTAATTGCAAACCAATTGATTTTGAAGAAAAAGAATTACCTATACATCCATATATAGTAGGAGCAATGTTAGGAGATGGTACTTGTACAACTGGTACTTTAAAAATTGCAAATTCTGATAATGAATTAATTGAAAGATTTAAATCTTTATTACCAGATTACGAAATAAAACATGATAAACATACAACTAATAATCATACAATAGTTTATAGAGGAGAAGATAAATATATTATTGATAAATATGGTGCAAATCCTTTAAAAAGAAGTTTTGAAAAACTTAATTTAAATGTAAGTTGTAAAAATAAATTTATACCCGATATTTATAAATATTCTTCTGAAGAACAGAGAATGGAATTATTAAGAGGTTTAATAGATACTGATGGTTCAGTTACTAAAGATGGAGCTATTGAATTTACTAATACAAATGAAAGATTAATAAAAGATGTAGCTGATGTTTGTAGAAGTTTAGGTATTAGATGTCAATTATCTACAGATAAAAGACTTGGACAATCTCATAATATAAAAGGACATATTTGTGAAAGAAATTTATATTATAGACTTTTCATAAATACAACTAAAGAGATTGCATTTTTATCCAGAAAAAAGAATAATATAAAGAATAAAAAATATCAAATAAGACATGATTTTGTTAGTATTGTTGATATTCAACCTTTAGAAAAGGAAGTAGAACAACAATGTATATCAGTTGATAATTCAGATAATACATATATAACTAAAGATTATATTGTTACGCATAATTCTTACTTCTATGCTTTAGCTGTATTACTCCATGAGATTGTATTTGATGGGGCTAAATATTATACAGAAGATACTAAGAAGAAACCTGCAGAAGTCCATGTAAACATTGGAGCTGCACTTTCAGATAAATCCGCTGAGCTTTGTGAAAAAATAGAATCTTGTATGAATGCCTTTGCAACTGACCAAGAGTTAGGTGTATGGGGAGATGAATCTTCAGATGATTATGAACCAATGCCTTTTTATAAATCAATGGCTGGTTCTTTAACTCCTAATAATGCTAAAAGTGCCTGGAGGCATGAGTATGAGAAAAAGATTAATGGACGTTGGTTAAAATTTGGTTCAGGTTCTAAGATAGTTCACTCTATCTATAAGGATAATCCACATGCTGCTGCAGGTGGTCGTTATACTCATTTATTAGTAGAAGAGTGTGGTCTTGCTAATAACTTACGTGAGATTCACGGTTCAAACATAGCTACTACTCAAAGAGGTACACTTAAATTCGGTAGTCAACACTATATAGGTACTTCTGGTGACTTAGAAAAAGTTAAAGAAGCTAGAGAGATGTTTATGAATCCTGAAGTTTATGATGTATTAGCTTATGATGATGTTTGGGAAAATAGTGGTAAAGTAGGATTTTTTATTCCTGCTTATTATACTGCTTTTGAATTTAAAGATGAAAATGGTAATACAGATTTAGAAACTGCTAAAGCTTATTATCATGAAAGAAGAGAACAAAAGAGAAAGGCTAAAGACCCTACTCAATATCAAGCTGAATTAATGAACTATCCGATTAAACCATCGGAGATGTTTTTAACAAAAAAGAGTAATGTATTACCTGTTGCAGAATTAGAGCAACATAGGATTAATATAATTACTAATCAATACAAAGGAAAATTAGAAACTTATGGAAGACTTATTTTTGATACTAATTCTCCAAGAGGTATTAAGTTTATACCTAAACCTAAACATGAAGCTTTCCCTATTAAAAGCTTTCCTACACCAAAAGATTACTCAACTGAAGGAGAGCTTATTATCTATGAATTTCCAATTACAGAATCAGATGGTTCAGTGCCTCCTATTTACATTATAGGTTATGACCCCGTACATAAGGATGAAGAAGGTTCTTCACTAAATTGTATTCATGTATTTAAAACTCCTAAGAATTTCTCTAAGTATGGAGGAAATGAGTTAGTAGCTAGTTATATTGGAAGACCTTATGCAGGACGTAAACCAGTAAATGAACTAGCTGAAAAATTAGCTATGTGGTATGGTAATAGATCTCGTATGATTTTCTTTGAAGCTGGTGGTAATAACGTAAAAGAATACTTTGAAAAAAGACAAAAACTTAATTTATTAGCTACACAACCAACTACTGTTTTAACTAATAAGTTTTCAAATAGTCCAACAAGGTCACTTGTTTATGGAGTACCGATGAATAACTTAGATATTAAAATGGAAGCTATTGGTTATGTGCGTGATTGGTTACTTCAAGAAAGAGGAGTAGATGAACACGGTAGAATAATTATGAATTTAAATATGATTAATGATACCCGTCTAATAGAAGAAATGTTAGCTTTTGACTATGATGTAAATACAGATGCTGTTATGGCTTTTGCTATGTGTATAGTAGGATTGGAAGAAACTCATAATCAATATAAAGTTATTGAAGTAAAGAAAACAGAAAATATACTAGACTTTTTAAATAGGTCTATAGAAAGAAAATATTCAAATTACAATTATAATTAATTATAAATTATGTGTGCACAATTAAATGTCGTGCTTCCTCAACAAAGGCTACCCTACTCAAAAAAAGCAGAGAATGATTTTGATTGGGGAAAAAAGTGTCTTGATGCTATTGCTAGGAATTTATATTCCATGAATGGTCAGGAAGATAATAAATATAAATCAGATATTCAAAGAAAACTTGCTAACTATAGATTATATAATAATCAAGTTGACCAAGAAGAATTTGAAAAAGAATGTAATCCTTTTGGATTAACGAGTAAGGAATTTCAAGATAAAATACAGCCTTATAATAAAACTTATAATAAGATTAATGTATTACTCGGAGAAGAACTTAAAAGACCTTTTAATCATAGAGTTTATTTACTTAACTCTGATGCTGTAGAATCCTACAATAGAGAGAAGACAAAACTACTTCAAGATTACTTTTCTCAGTTTATAGCTTCTGAAAAAGAGAAGTTTATAGCTGAATTTCAGTTAGAACAACAAGAATTAACTGAAGAAGAATATAATCAAAAAATGCAAGAAATTGAAGCTCAGTTTAACGAGTTTCTTCCTCCCGACCAAGTAGAAAAATATCTTCAAACTAATTGGAGAGAAGCTCGTGAAATTCTTGCTGATAAATTACTTCAGTATTTTGTAAGGAAATTAAAAATTCGTAATTTAAAAAATACAGGTTTTAAACATTCTTTAATATCAGGTGAAGAATTTGCTTGGGTTGGAGTAGTTAATGGAGAACCTGTAGTTGAAATTTTAAATCCTCTTAAAGTATTCTTTCATAAATCTTCTGAAACAGAATTTATTCAAGATGGATATTATGCTGGTTATAGAACTAGAATGACTATAGCAGATGTCTTAGACAGATACGCAGAAGAGTTAACAGAAGAAGATAAAAAGAATTTAGATAATATTACTACTACCAATAACTTATTTGGTATTACTACTGATTTCTTAAAAAATACTATTGAATTAGAAGGATTAAATAAATCTCTTGAATATCGAATGTTAAAAGATAGTTCAGGAGTAGAATATTTAGGTTCTTATGGTTCAGGTACTTATAATGATGTAGATGTAATTCATGTAGAATGGAGAAGTCAAAGAAAAGTAGGATTTCTTACTTTTTATGATGAAAGTGGAAAATCTCAAATGGATTTTGTGGATGAGAAATTTGAAATTCCTACAGGTTATACTACTGTTAAATATAGGAATAAGTATGGTAAAATGAAAACCAAATATACTTGGATAGTTAATGAACAACCTTTTGAACTTGAATGGGGATGGATTCCTGAAGTATGGGAAGGTGTAAGAATTAACTCTAATGTATATGTAGGACTGAGACCTAAACCTTATCAATTTAGAGACCCAGATAATCCTTTTAAAGTTAAGTTAGGTTATCACGGACTTGTTTATAATGCGATGAATGCTCCAAGCATTAGTCCTATGGATAGGATGAAACCTTTTCAGTATTTGTACTTTATAATCATGCACAAAATGAAGGAAATTATAGCTAAGGATATGCCTCCTTTAACTATGATTGATTTTACTATGATTCCTAAGACACTCACTAATGAACAGTGGATGTATTACTACAAACAAGGATTAGGATTTTACAATCCTCATCAGAATGATGAAGGTAATCCAACCCAAATGTCAGGTCAAAAAGGACCCGCTTTTGAAGTTCAAAGGTCAGTAATGAACCATGTTAATAACTATATAGAAATATTATCATGGATAGATAATCAAATAAACGAAGTATCAGGAGTAACTAAACAAAGAGAAGGACAAACTTCAGCTAATGAAGCAGTAACTAACTCTCAACAAAATATTACTCAGAGTTCACATATAACAGAGATATTGTTTAATTCTCATAATATACTTTGGGAAGATATTCTAACATCATTAATAGAAACTGCTCAATTTGCATACAAAGATGAACCTAAGAAGATTCCTCTTATATTAGATGATATGTCCAGACAAGTATTAGAGATTGATACTGATAGTTTTCCATTAGCTAAATTAGGGGTATTTATTGCAGATAATCCTAATGATTATGAGAATTTGTCTTTCCTTCGTCAACAATCACTTTCATTTATTCAAAATGGTTCAAGAGTATCTGATGTAGCTAAAATACTAAGAGCTACTTCTATGGAAGCTGTAGAAAGAGAATTTAAAGCATTAGAAGCTCAAAGAGATTCAATGTTGCAAGCTCAAGAACAAGCTAACTTAGATATGCAGAAACAATTGAAAGAAATGGAGATTGAAGCAAGAGAAGATGAACAAGCTCATGAATTAGAGGTAATTGATAGAAAAGGATATTGGGATATTCAAAAAGCTCAATTAACTTCTCTCGGAATGGATGAAGGTTCTAATGAAGGTACTATTTTAGAACAAACTAAACTTGCTATTCAAGAAGCTAAAACTTTGTCTGATATTCAACAAAAAGATAGACAAATAGCTAATGATGAAAGAAGTCAACAGTTTGAAGAAATAAAACTACAAAAACAATTAGAAGATAAAGAAAAGGATAGGAAATCTAAAGAAAAGATTGCTCGTTCTAAACCTAAACCAACTAAGAAGTAATGAGAGGATTTAAAATTTATAAAAATTCTAAGCCTCAATTTTAAGAAAAGGTCCGAAATTTAGGACGAAAAAAAGATAAATTAAGAATAAACAGCCATAAGGTGTTCCGCGAAATTTCGCCAAAATTGGTTGAAAAATTGAAAATAATTTCGTATAATTGTATTTAAATATGGATTTTGAATTATTCGATGACCCCCTGTTGGAAGTAAAACCAGCAGCTAATCAAGAAAAAGAAGAAACTAAGGTTAATAAAGACCCTGATGCTTCTGGTATAGTTATTGACCCTTTTGAATTTTTGGATATTAATCCAGAAGATACAGAAGAAAAAGAAACTAAAGAAACAGAAGTAGAAATTAAGAAAGAAGAAGAAGTAAAGGAAGAAGAGGAAAGAGAAGAGTTATCTAAAGAGGAAATACTTGAGAAAGTAAATGCTTTAAAAGAACTAGGTTATCTTCACCTTCCTGAAGACTATGAAGTTGAAGATTTAGATAAGGCAGTTAAAGATTCTAAAGAATACAGAGGTAAAGAAGCTTTTGATTCAGTATTTGAAGCTGTTCCTGATGTAGAGATTCCTGGAGTAGGTAATGCTAAAGAACTGTTTCAGTATTTAGTAGAAAAAGGAGGAAGTAATATTGATGATTTTAAAAAATTCTATGCTAACTCTTTTAATCCTGAGTCTTATGACTTATCTGAAGAAAAAGACCAAAAGGAAATTCTTACCTTACTTTATAAAGAAAAAGGATTTACTGATGAAAAAATTAGTAAACTTATTCAAAGAGCAGAAGATGCCTTAGAACTTGAAGATGATGCTGAAAAAGCTTTTGAAGAACTTAAAGTTCTTGATAAAGTAAAAAAAGAAAATCATGAGAAAGAACTAAAAGCAGAAGAAGCTAAGAGAATAGAATTTGCAGAAAAGCAATATAAGGAATTGGAAACTATTGTTAATACTGCAGATGAATTTGCAGGTTTTGATGTAGGACCTAAAGAGAAATCAAAAGCATTGGCTTCATTATATCAAACACATAATATTAATGGAGAAAAAGTTACTGATTTTAATTATAAACTTTATGGAGTAGTTTTACAAAATCCAGATTTAACATTAGCCTTGTCAGCTATTTTAAATACTCTCAAACAAGACCCTAAAACTAAAAAAACAACTTTTGATTTCAGTAAATATACTGTTAAAGAAAAAACTAAAGCTGTTAAAAGTGTAAGGGATACTATAGACAAGATTACTTCTGAATCTAAGTTTAATTCAACTAGAGAAGAAAAATCAACCAAAAAAGGATTCGATTGGAATGCAGTTCTGTAAGCCAAATAATCATACATATTAATTATTAATTAAAACAAAAACAAATGTTATTTAACAGTATTAACCACATTCAAACTCGTAAATACGATAATATTGGTGGTAAGTTCTATGACTCTGATATGCTTGTTCAAGCTTATGATATGGGAAAACCCCATGTGTTTGACAAACTAATGGGTCAAGTATTTAGCTCTACCGATATTTTCAACGGTAAACCGCTTTTAGCGATGACTCAAGCTAAAGGTAAAACAGTAGAAATAGATAATGAAATCTATCGCTGGAAACTAATTGGTGCACAAGAAAAAGCTCTGCGCTCAGTAGAAGTCCTAGATGGTATTACTACCGAGTCTACACCTGGTTTAAATCAAACAACTTTTAGAATTAAGTTGGATGAAGGTTGGTATAGCTATCCTGATGTAATTGAAGGTGAACATGATGACTATAAATTGGAAGTACTTGAAGGTCCTATCCAAGATGGTAGTGGTTATGTTTATACAGTAAAATTACAAACAGAAAATTATGCTAAATTCTTCCCACCTGAGTTGTTAGCTCCTGGTAAGGAATTTACCAAGATGTGGACTTCAGTAGTATCTGAATTTAATCAAGACTTTGGCGGTATTCAGTTCGGTAGTTCATTTGAACTTGAGTGTCAAGTAGGTGCTTTTGCTGATGAATTTACAGTTACAGATAAAGCTTATCGTGAAGACAATCGTATGATTGGTATTCCTATCCCTTATCGTGATAAAGATTCAGGTAAAGTAAAAGTATCTGAGAAGTTTATGCCAGTAGCACAAGCTAAATTGGAAGATAGACTTTATTGTGATATGGAAATGGCAATGTGGAAAGGTGAGAAAACTACTTCCATTGCCCCTATCAATGGACGTATGA
>JRYD01004187.1_pt1 | contig 14765 bp, 14 predicted proteins | sample 235311 | NCBI WGS metagenome assembly JRYD01 (sample SAMN03074213, study PRJNA261472) | activated sludge metagenome | biome: Common Effluent Treatment Plant; feature: Wastewater; material: Activated sludge; isolation source: activated biomass in a lab-scale reactor treating industrial wastewater at... | reverse complement strand
GCGCGTCCTGCTGCTGCGCGGCGCGCGTCTGCCCGGGGAGGGCGCGGTGGCAGTGTTCGACGACGCCACCGTGATCGAGCGGGCGCAGCGCGACGCCGCCTGGGGCGAGGTCGCGCGCCGCCTCGCGCATGAGATCAAGAACCCGCTCACCCCGATCCAGCTCGCCGCCGAGCGCCTGCGCCGAGAGCGCATGACGGGGCTCTCCGCCTTCGTGCGCGGCCTTCAGTCGACGCTGACGTGACGGTTCGCGTCGCCCTTGAGGCGCCCGGCAACGCGCCGGCGATCCGGGCGCTACTCCTGCAGGCCTTCCCGACCGCCCTTGAGGCCGATCTCGTCGACCGCCTGCGCCACGATGGCGATGTCGCTATCGGCGTGGTCGCGGTGGAAGCGGACGCCGTGGTCGGATATGCGGTTTTCTCACCGATGACGGCCCCGATGAAGGCGCTTGGGCTCGGACCGGTCGCCGTCAAGCCGGCTCGCCAGCGCCGCGGCATCGGAGGCATGCTGATCCAAAACGGCGTGCAACGCGCCAAAGAAGCCGGATGGGACGCGGTGTTCGTTCTGGGAGCCTCCGCCTACTATTCCCGCTTCGGCTTCGATGCGGCGCAGGCAAGCGGATTTGACTCGCCCTATGCCGGACCGCACTTCATGGCGCTTCCGCTGAAGAACGACACGATGCCCAGCCGCTCCGGACGCGTCGACTACGCAGCCGCATTCCGCGATCTCGAATGAGCGCGATTGGACGCTACGGCAGCTCGCGCGCATAGCTGATGACGGATAGGAAACGGATCGGCAGCGTGATGAGCTCCTCCGGTCCATGCGGCGCGTCCGCATCGAAGAACAGGCTGTCGCCGGGCTTCATCGGATAAAGCTTGTCGGCGTGCCGGTAGACGACCTCGCCCTCGAGAACGTAGATCAGCTCGAGGCCGCTGTGCTGGAACAGCGGGAACACGTCCGACTCCTCGGTCAGCGTGATGAGATACGGCTCGACGACGACGGCACCGGATACGCCGCCCGTGTGTCCGAGAAGCTGGTACTGGTGCCCCGCACGCGTGCCGCGCCGCTCGATCAAAAGCCCTTGCCCGGCGGAAACGAACACCGCATCGCGCCGCTCCTCGAACCGGCGGAACAACGCCGTCACCGGAACGCCCAGCGCCTTGGAAAGGCGCTGCAGCGTCGTCAGCGACGCGCTCGTGACGCCGTTCTCGATCTTCGACAGCATACCGAGGGAAAGGCCCGCGGCCTTGGCGAGATCGGACGCCGTGATGCCGAGCTTGTTGCGGAACGCGCGAACCTCGCGGCCGATGGCGACCTCGAGCATGCTGTCCCGGGAGCCGGCGAGCGCATGCGGATCCTGTTCCTTCGGATCGACGGCGGCGAGCACCTCCGTAAATTCCTCGGAGGAAAGCAGTTTTCGTGCTCCCGGGCGGGTATCGTCCGTCGCGCGCGGCTCGCTCGGACGGGCGCCCTTCTGATGGCTTGCGGTTTTCTGGCTCATGCTTCCATCGCCCCAAAGAACGTCTGTATCCTGTGAAAAACCGCCCGGGCCGGAACCACCCGGGACAAATATGAGCAAACCGAAGCTGGTTACCACCCGAAAAGCGCCGCCGTCGCGAGTATCGAACCACGATTGGCGACGATCTGGCAACAGGGGACACGTGGCCGCTGTGTGAACCGACGCAATTATGATCAATCTCCCTTTCGAGGCTCGCATTAAACGCGTTTGAGTGGTGGGAAAGATCAGCCGATGTGGCGGTTCGAAGGATCAAAAACGGATCCCCACGCCGATCCGGGACTCAAGCGCAGATCTGCATAAATCATTCGTAAATAACAATAAATCCCTACGGGAATGGTGTCGGCCAACGTGCCTGATCAGCCTGCAGACTGATGAAATATGCGTCAATTTGTCTTGACAAACTCACCCCGTCCGACGCAGTCTTTTTCCGCACATAAAAAAAGTTTGCCTGACAGGCAACACCAAGGAAACGCAAACAACCCGTCACAAGGGGGAGCTAATGCAACAAAAAATACCTGATCCACGAGTCCATTCGATGTTCTCGGGCGACCGTATCTGGGCGTTCGGGGCTGTTTTCATTCTCTGGTGCGTCTACGCCTTCGTCTTCTGGGAGATGTCGCAATATGTGACGGAAACGGGCGTCCTTCAGGCGCTCGGCATCGCCGGTGGCATCGTTCTCCTGTTCAACACCGCTTCGATCACGGCCATGATCTCGCACTATGCCGAGGACAAGGAGCACATTTACGGGCTCGACATCCATTACCTCGACGAAATGAAGAAAACGAAAGGGTGAGGAGCGAGCCATGGCAAAAGCACCCTACAAACCCCCTGTCCAATCGAAATTCGGACAGTTCTTCGACAGCGTCTTCCTTCTCGCTCTCGTGATGGCGGCGCTCTTCATCCCACTCTACCTGGGTCTCGCCGGAGGCGGCAAGACCACCCTCGAGCTCGAGGACTGGAGCTGGGCCGGCATGGGACAGAACGCAACCATGCAGACGCAATGGGAAAGGCTTGGATTTACGGACGGCCCCAAGACCGACGAGAACCCCAACTCCGCCGCTGAGCTGATCGCGACACGGTTCGATTATACGATCGCACCGATCGAGCTCGGCTTCACCGCCCTCGTTGTCATCGGCTATTTCTTCATCGTCTTCCACTGGTCGAAGAAGGAATATCGCGATGTCATCGAGGAGCGCTTCAACGGCAAGTGAGGAGGGGGACCCATGCATAATTTTCAACTGCTCGAGTATGCAGCCTGGGGACTCTCCGCGCTCCTCGGCCTGTGGATGCTCATTGATCTGATACGCACCGACAGAACCTACTCGGAGGAAATGCTGACCTCGTCCCAGGAAGGCGAGATCGACGATACGCTCATCCTCGACGCTCCCCACCAGGGAGGTCAGAAGTGAGCCAGACAACAACAATACACGGCGAGAAAATCTCGCTGCTTCGCGTGCTCGGACCCGGTCATGTGTGGGCGCTCGGCGTCGGCATCGTGCTCGTGGGCGAGTACATGGGTTGGAACTTCGCAGTCGGCAAGGGCGGCGCCATCGCCGCGCTGATCGCCTGCTGGTTCGCGGGCGTGCTCTACACCTGCGTCGCCATGATCGACTCCGAGGTGACCTCGACGGTCGCCGCGGCCGGCGGTCAGTACGCTCAGGCCAAGCACATCGTCGGGCCCCTGATGGCCTTCAACGTCGGCTTGTTCCTGGTATTTGCCTACACGATGCTCGAGGCCGCCAACGCCATTACGCTTGGCTACCTCGTGCAGACGGTCGGCGGCATGGCAGGTTTTGCCGAGGCGCAGGACAAGCCGTTCATTGTGCTGACCATCATGTTCCTGGCTTGGCTCAACTACCGCGGCGTCTACGCCACGCTGACCTTCAACCTGGTCATCACGGCCATCGCTTTCATCGCCATCTGGGTCCTGTTCTTCTCGGTCCAGCCCTGGACGGGGACGTACATGAAGCACGGCGAGTTGCTGACCGGCCTGCCCTACGGCTGGCTCGGCGTGCTGGCGGCGATGCACTTCGGCATGTGGTTCTACCTCGGCATCGAGGGCACGACCCAGGCCGCCGAGGAGGTTCGCTCGCCGGCGCGCGCGCTGCCTCTCGGCACCATGACCGGCATCATCACGCTGCTGATCGCCGCGACCATGACCTGGTACATCTGCACCGGTCTCATGCCGTGGGAGTATCTCGGCCAGGCGGTGACGCCTCTGTTCGACGCGGCGCGTCTCACGGACTCGACGGTGCTGATGGTTCTGCTCTTCATCGGCACCATGTTCTCGACGTTGGCGTCCGCCAACGGCTGCATCAACGACGCGTCTCGCGCTTGGTTCTCCATGGGACGCGACCGCTATCTGCCCCAGGTGTTCGGCGCCGTGCATCCGAAGTATCGGACGCCCTATCGCTCGATCGTGTTCCTGGTGCCGGTGGCGCTGGTGTTCGCCTACTTCGCGCCGCTCGATCAGGTGATCACGTTCTCGATCCTGTCGGGCCTGCTCGAGTACACCTTCATGGCGATCAACGTCATGATGTTCCGCCAGAAGTGGCCGCTCGGCACGATCAAGCGGGGCTACGTGCACCCGTTCCATCCGCTGCCGGCCATCGTGCTTCTGCTGCTGTGCTCCGCCACCTACTTTGCGGTGTTCCTGGGATACGGAACGCAGCTCGTCGCGATGATGGTGTTCTACATCATTGCCTCGCTGTGGTTCGCCTTCCACCGCTACAAGTTCGTGCGGCGCGGCGCTCAGTTCACGATGCCTTGGCCGAAGCCGGTGGGCTACTGACCTCCGGATGAGCGAACGTGAGACCAAGCCGGGCGCACCCGGCTTGGTTTTCTCCGAAGCGCGAGGGCGGCCCATGCGCGGCCGCCCCTGCAGCGCACACTGAACGCATATTGAGGGTGTCCCGGTGGGTCTCGTTTCCGCCCTTTTGCTCTCGTCCGTCCCGGCTGGCGTACTGCTCTGGATGGGGCTCCGCGACCATCGCGCGCGCCAGCAGAGCCGGTGTTGCCTGCTCGATGATTGCGCGCGGCTGTTCGAACAGCCTGCATTGACCTATGGGGACGACAACTTTCCGCGGCTCTGCGGTAGCCGCGCGGCGCACAATGTCGATGTCCGCCTGATCAGCGACACCATGACCATCCGCCGCCTGCCGCAGCTCTGGCTGCAGACGACCGTTCTCGATCGCCTGGAGGGGATAGGCGGCTTCGCCGTGCTCGTCCGTCCGTCGGGTTATGAGTTCTACAGCCTCACGAACGAATTCGAGCATGCGATCGAGACACCCGCGGCCTTCCCGCGCGAGGTCCTCGTCCGCGGCAAGGATTGGCGCTCCGAACGCTTGTTCGAGAAAATCGCGCCGACGCTGGCCGACATTCTGTCGGATCCGCACATCAAGGAGATCGCGGTGACGTCGCGAGGCTTGCGCATCACGCGCCAGGCCGCCGAGGGCCGGCGCGGCGATTACCTGCTGCTGCGGCAGGCCGTGTTCGACGATGCGAGCGTGCCGGCCTCGACGCTGGCGACCGTTCTCGATCAGATCCAGTCCATGAGCGATGCCGTGAGGGCGACCCTCGACATGCGTCCGCTGGGCGCACGGGAGCTCGCATGAGTGGAGCGCGCGCGCCGATCAATCCGTATTGGGTTCTCGCCCTGGCGATCCTGCTGCCGGGGGTTGGACACGTGGCGGTGGGGCAACCGCAACGCGGTTTCGGCTTCGCATTTTTTTCGCTGCTGCTGGCGCTCGTATCCTACCATACGACGACACCCGACCATTCGTTCGTCGGCCGCTCGGCAGCGGGTCTTTTTGTCTGGGCGCTTTCGATTCCCGACGCCTATCGGATCGCGCGCATGAAGTACGAAGTCTGGCGTCACGGGAACCAACTATCCTCGTAGGAATAATTCTTTCGTGGTAGTTGAATTTCCGGAAAGTCACTGCTATTGTCTTGTAGTTGAAACAACGCGAGCGTGGGGGTACCCGGCCGATGTGTGGAATTGTTGGACTTTTTATAAAGGACAAGGCTCTTGAGCCCCGGCTCGGAGAGCTGACGGCCGGCATGCTGGCCACCATGTGCGAACGCGGGCCGGACTCGGCCGGCTTCGCCGTTTACGGAGCCCCGGAATCGGGAAAGGGCAAGATCACGCTGCAGTCCCCGACGCCGGACAAGGATTTCAAGGGCCTGGCCAAGGCCATTGAAAGCACGGTCGGTGGCAAGGTGACGCTCGACGTGAAGTCCACCCACGCCGTGCTGACCTGCGACGAGGGCAAGGTCGAAGCGGCGCGCGCGGCGATCCGGGAGCAGTTCCCGAACGTGCGCCTCATGGGCCGCGGCGATGCGATCGAGATCTACAAAGAGGTCGGCTATCCCACCGAGGTCGCCAAGCAGTTCGATCTCGCCAAGATGACCGGCACGCACGCCATCGGCCACACGCGCATGGCGACCGAGAGCGCCGTCACCACGCTCGGCGCGCATCCCTTCTCGACGGGACCGGACCAGTGCCTCGTGCACAACGGATCGCTGTCGAACCACAACAACATTCGCCGCGAGCTCAAGCGCGACGGCATGACCTTCGAGACCGCCAACGACAGCGAGGTGGCTGCCGCCTACCTGACGTGGCGCATGAACCAGGGCCTCAACCTCGGCGAGGCGCTTGAGAAGAGCCTTGAGGACCTCGACGGCTTCTTCACGTTCGTCGTCGGCACCAAGAACGGCTTTGGCGTTGTGCGCGACCCGATCGCCTGCAAGCCCGCCGTGCTGGCCGAGACGGACCAGTATGTCGCCTTCGGGTCCGAATATCGCGCCCTTGCCGGATTGCCCGGCATCGAGAATGCGAAAATCTGGGAGCCTGAGCCGGCCACTGTCTATTTCTGGGAGCGCTGAGACCTATGCGATCGATTGATCTGGAAAAAACCCCGCTCCGCGAGCTGAACAATAGTCTGCATCAGCTCAAGGACGGCACAAACGAGACCGAATGGGAGGTGCTGAACCCGCGTGGTCAGCATGCGATGGCCGTCGGCGTCGACGCGCCGGTAACCGTGAACATCCGTGGGTCCGTCGGCTATTACTGTGGCGGCATGAACAAGCAGGCGACCGTCGTCGTGCATGGCTCTGCCGGCCCGGGCGCCGCCGAGAACATGATGTCCGGCCGCGTGGTGGTGAAGGGCGATGCGAGCCAGTACGCTGGCGCGACGGGCCGCGGTGGCCTGCTCCTCATCGAGGGCAACGCATCGTCGCGTTGCGGCATCTCGATGAAGGGCATCGACATCGTCGTCAAGGGCAACATCGGCCATATGTCGGCCTTCATGGCTCAGACCGGCAACCTCGTCGTCCTCGGCGATGCCGGCGATGCGCTGGGAGACTCGATCTACGAGGCTCGTCTGTTCGTCCGGGGCAAGGTGAAGAGCCTCGGCGCCGATTGCATCGAGAAGGAGATGCGCCCTGAGCATCACGATGCTCTGAAGGCACTCCTCGAGAAAGCCGGCGTCAACGGAGTGAAAACGTCCGAGTTCAAGCGTTACGGCTCGGCACGCAAGCTCTACAACTTCAACATCGACAACGCGGACGCATACTGATGAGCTACCATAACCCCCCGACCACGCCGCGTAAGTCAGCGCTCTTCGACGACTATACGCTCTCCGAGATCCGCCGCGCTGCCCAGACGGGCATCTACGACATCCGCGGCGGCGGTGCCAAGCGCAAGGTCCCGCACTTCGACGACCTCGTGTTCCTCGGCGCCTCCATGTCGCGCTACCCGCTCGAGGGCTACCGCGAGCGCTGCTCGACGGCGGTCACGCTCGGTACGCGCTTCGCCAAGAAGCCGATCGAGCTCAAGATTCCGATCACGATCGCCGGCATGAGCTTCGGCGCGCTGTCCGGCAATGCCAAGGAAGCGCTCGGGCGCGGCGCCACGATCGCCGGCACGTCGACCACCACCGGTGACGGCGGCATGACGCCGGAGGAGCGTGGCCATTCGGAAAAGCTCGTCTATCAGTACCTGCCCTCGCGCTACGGCATGAACCCGGACGACCTGCGCCGGGCCGACGCCATCGAGGTCGTGGTCGGCCAGGGCGCCAAGCCCGGCGGCGGCGGCATGCTGCTCGGCCAGAAGATCTCCGATCGCGTCGCCGAGATGCGCACGCTGCCCAAGGGCATCGACCAGCGTTCGGCCTGCCGCCATCCCGACTGGACCGGCCCGGACGATCTCGAGATCAAGATCCTCGAGCTGCGCGAGATCACCGACTGGGAGAAGCCGATCTACATCAAGGTCGGTGGCGCACGCCCCTACTATGACGTCGCCTTGGCCGTGAAGGCGGGCGCCGACGTGGTCGTGCTGGACGGCATGCAGGGCGGCACGGCCGCCACGCAGGAGGTGTTCATCGAGCATGTCGGCCAGCCGACGCTCGCCTGCATCCGTCCCGCCGTTCAGGCGCTTCAGGATCTCGGCATGCATCGCAAGGTGCAGCTCATCGTCTCGGGCGGCATCCGCAACGGCGCGGATTGTGCCAAGGCGCTGGCGCTCGGCGCGGACGCCGTCGCCATCGGTACGGCGGCGCTGGTCGCGCTCGGCGACAACGACCCGACGCTCGAGGAGGAGTACAAGAAGCTCCACACGACGGCCGGTTCTTACGACGACTGGCACGAGGGACGCGATCCGGCGGGTATCACCACCCAGGACCCGGGCCTTGCGAAGCGCCTCGACCCTGTGAAATCGGGCCGTCGCCTGGCGAACTACCTCAAGGTGATGACGCTCGAGCTTCAGACCATCGCGCGAGCGGCCGGCCACAATCACGTCCACAACCTCGAGCCGGAGGATCTCTGCGCGCTCACCCTGGAGGCGGCCGCAATGGCGCGGGTGCCTCTGGCGGGAACGAGCTGGATCCCGGGCCAGAGCAATCTTTAAGAACACTGCTCCAAAGCAAAGCTCCTCGGACCACCCGGTCCGGGGAGCACGTCGTAGAAACTAAGAAAACGCGGCGGCTTCCAGGGGAAACGTTAACCCAAGCATGGGGAAGACCATGACACACGATCTCGCCACCCTCGGCAAAGAGCACGAAATTCGTGCGGCGCAGGATCTCGCCGCTATCGGGAAAGAGCGCGGTATCCGCTACTTTCTAATCTCCTATACGGATCTTTTCGGCGTCCAGCGCGCGAAGCTGGTGCCGGCGACGGCGATCGCTGAAATCCAGAAGGGCGGCGCGGGCTTTGCCGGTTTTGCGGGCGGCTTCGACATGACGCCGGCGCACCCGGACACGCTGGGCATTCCTGATCCCTCGGGCCTCATTCAGTTGCCGTGGAAGCCCGAGGTGGCATGGGTTCCCGCCGATTGCATCATGGAGGACAAGCCCGTCGGCCAGGCGCCGCGCGTCGTCCTCAAGAACGTCGTCGCCCGCGCAGCCGAACTCGGCGTTCGCGTCAAAACCGGCGTTGAGATCGAGTTCTTCCTGATCAACGCCGACGGCACGCAGGTTTCGGACAATTACGACACGGCCCAGAAGCCTTGCTACGACCAGCTTTCCATCATGCGCCGCTACGACCTCATCTCCGAGGTCTGCGACTACATGAACGAGCTCGGATGGCAGCCGTATCAGAACGACCATGAAGACGCCAACGGCCAGTTCGAGATGAACTGGCTCTTCGACGATGCCGTCCCGACGGCGGATCGCCATGCGTTCTTCAAGTACATGCTGCGGACGATCGCGGAAAAGCACGGCATGCGGGCGACTTTCATGCCGAAGCCGTTCGCAACGCTCACGGGCAACGGATGTCACGCTCATATTTCCGGCTGGGACGTCGCGACCGGCAAAACGAGCACGTTCTACGACAAGAACGACCCGATGGGTCTCTCCAAGGTCGCTTACAACTTCATGGGCGGCGTCATCCAGCACGCGTCGGCGCTGACGGCCATCACCAACCCGGTGGTCAACTCCTACAAGCGCATCAACGCGCCGCGCACGGCTTCGGGCTCGACCTGGGCACCGAACAGCGTCACGTGGTCCGGCAACAACCGCACGCACATGGTGCGCGTGCCGGGCAAGGGGCGTTTCGAATATCGCCTGCCCGATACGGCCGTGAACCCTTATCTGTTGCAGGCGGCGATCATCGCGGCCGGCGTCAGCGGCATCGAGCGCAAAGCCGATCCCGGCCCGTCGCTTGATATCGACATGTACCTGGATGGGCACACGATCAAGGACGCGCCCCGCCTTCCGCTGAACCTTCTCGACGCCATCCGCGCGTTCGATGCCGACACGACGCTGAAGAAGGCCCTCGGCGAGGAATTCTCCCAGGCCTACGTCAATATGAAGATGAAGGAATGGAACAGCTTCGCCACGCATTTCTCCAAGTGGGAGCGTGACAACGCCATCGACATCTAAAACAGAGTCGTTATCCCCTAACCTCCTAAGCCGGCAGCTCATCACTGCCGGTTTTTTTTGCCTGGGCCGCTTCCCGTTGCCTCTGAAGCGCTCGATGTCCTATAGCCATGCGCGGTACGCGGCGGCAGGGGACACCATGAGCGCGAAGGAGCGGCGGCTCGGAATTCTGGCCGGAGGCGGGGGGCTGCCGCGCGAGATCGCCGACAGCGCGGCGGCCCGTGGGCTGCCCGTCGCCATCGTCGCCATCGACGGCGAAGCCGACGCCGATTTCGGCTCTCATCCCGTCACCGTGGTGAACTGGGGCCAGATCGGCGCCATGGTGCGCGCGCTCAAGGCGGCGCGCACGACCGATCTCGTCATCGTCGGACATGTCCATCGTCCCGAGCTCAAGGGGCTCAAGCCCGACGCCGGCCTCTTCCGCTACCTGCCGCAGATCGTGCGCATCGTCGCCGCCGGTGGCGACGACAGCGTTATGCGCCGCGTGGTGCGTTTTTTCGAACGGCAGGGCCTCAGCGTGATCGGGCCCGTCGAGGCCGCCCCCGAGCTCCTGATCGGCGACGGCCCGCTCGGAGACGGCAGGTGCTCGCCGGACGACCGCTCCGACATCGCCAGGGGCCTCGCGCTGGTGCGCGCGCTCGGGGCGTACGACATCGGCCAGAGCGTCATCGTCTCTAATGGCCGCGTCGAGGCCATTGAGGGCGCGGAGGGAACCGACCGCATGATCGCGCGCGCCGCGGCGCGCCGTTCCACGGCCCGTACATCGCCCCGCGGCGTGCTGGTCAAGCGCTCGAAGCCTGGCCAGGACCTGCGCGTCGACATGCCGGCGATCGGGCCTGCGACGGTGGACGCGGCGCGGGCGGCGGGGCTCGCGGGCATTGCCGTCGAAGCCGGCAAGGTGCTGGTCGCCGACCGGGACTCGACGCTACGCCGCGCCAATGCCGAGCACCTCTTCATCGAAGGCGTCGATGACGGCGGCACCCACGACACCGGGCGGCGCTTCGATCCGAGGTCGTCGCCGGTGCGTTTCCGCACGCTCGGCCGCGTGGCGCCCGAAGCGCACGCGCTGGATGATGCAACCAAGGCCGTGGCGGTGATCGATGCGCTCGCGCCGTTCGATGCCGGCCGTGCCGCGGTGGTCGTCCGCAACCACGTGCTGTCCGTGGAGGCGGGAGGCGAGGGGGTCGATGCAACATTGACGCGCGCGGCGGGCCTGCGCCAGTGGGCGAGCCTCACGCATCGCCGCCGTGGCATCGCTGGGGTGCGCGCGGCAAGCGATGCGACACCCACGGTCGTGGCGGCCGTGGCCTCGGCCGGATATGCCGGCATCGCCATTCGCGAAGCACGTGCCGGCGAGGGCGCGCTCGCGGCGGCGACGGAGGCCGCCGACGCGAAAGGATTGTGCTTCCTCGTGGCGGAGGGCGCCGCGCCGCGCGACGCCGCTCGCCTCCCGCCCGCCGCCTCCACGGATGACGTTCGCCTCTTTCTCGTCGCCGGCGAGCACTCCGGAGACGCCTTGGGTGGCAAGCTCGTGGCGGCGCTGAGAAAGCGCCTCGGGGCCCGCCTGAAGCTCGCCGGCGTCGGCGGCGCGGACATGGAGCGCGAGGGTTTCGTCTCGGATTTCCCCATGTCCGACGTCGCGGTCATGGGGCCGCTCGCGATCCTGCGCCACCTGCCGCGCATCGTGAAGCGCGTCCACGCCACCGTCGAGAGCGCCATGAGGTTCGATCCCCACGCCGTCGTCATCATCGACAGTCCCGAATTCACGCACCCGATCGCCAAACGCATCCGCAAGCGCCGCCCCGACATCCCGATCGTCGACTACGTGAGCCCGAGCGTCTGGGCCTGGCGTCCGGGCCGCGCACGCAAGATGCGCCCGTATGTGGACCACATCCTCGGCATTCTGCCGTTCGAGCCGGAGACGCACGTCCGTCTGGGCGGGCCGCCCTGCACCTACGTCGGCCATTCCCTGATCGAACGTCTCGACGGGATGCGCGCCCTCGACCCCGAGCCGCTCGCGACGCGCCTCGGCCTCGATCCGGGGAAACCGGTCGTCGTCGTGCTTCCCGGCAGCCGGGCGTCCGAGGTCGGCCGCCTGCTGCAGCCCTTCGGCGAGACCCTGGGTCTGCTCCTCGAGCGTGGCACGAAGCCCGAGGTCATCGTGCCATGCGTGCCGCACGTCCGCGCCCTCGTAGAGCGCGGCTGCCGCACCTGGCCGCTGCCGGTGCACATCGTCGAGGGCGATGAGGACAAGTTCCGCGCCTTCAAGCTCGCCGCTGCCGCGCTTGCGGCCTCGGGCACCGTCACGCTCGAGCTGGCGCTCGCCGGCACGCCCATGGTGGTCGCCTACCGCGTCGATCCGCTGGCCGCCCCGTTCCTGCGCCGCATGATCAAGGCGCGGACCACCGTTCTCGCCAACCTCGTGCTCGGAGAGAACGCGTTTCCGGAGATGCACCAGGAGCAGAGTACGCCGGAGAACCTCGCCGCTGCGCTCCGCCCGCTGCTCTCCGATACGCCGGAGCGGCGCTCCCAGCTCGCCGCCCTCGCGCGCATCCCCGACCTCATGCACATCGAAAGCGGCAGCCCGAGCGAGGCGGCTGCCGACATCGTCCTCGATTACGCACTGAGGCGGGCGGCCGCCAAAGCGGCCTCGTGATCGGAGGGCGCGCTTCGGCTCAGGTCCCGCCGGCCTTCGGGAACGGGCGGCGTGCCGGGCCGATGTAGAGCTGGCGCGGGCGGCCGATGCGCTGCTCCGGATCCTCGATCATCTCCTTCCACTGCGCGATCCAGCCGACCGTGCGGGCGACCGCGAACAGCACCGTGAACATCGAGGTCGGGAAGCCCATCGCGCGCAGCGTGATGCCCGAATAGAAGTCGATGTTCGGGTAGAGCTTCTTCTGGATGAAGTAGTCGTCCTCGAGCGCGATGCGCTCGAGCTCGAGCGCCACCTTGAGCAGCGGCGTCTCGCGCTTGTCGAGCGCGTCCAGCACCTGGTGGCAGGTCTTCTGCATCACCTTGGCGCGCGGGTCGTAGTTCTTGTACACGCGGTGCCCGAAGCCCATCAGACGGAAGCCCGACGACTTGTCCTTGGCCTTCTTGATGTACTCGGGAACGCGGTCGACAGTGCCGATCTCCTCGAGCATGTTGAGGGCGGCTTCGTTCGCGCCGCCGTGCGCCGGGCCCCAGAGGCAGGCGATGCCGGCGGCGATGCAGGCGAACGGGTTGGCGCCCGACGAGCCGGCGAGGCGCACGGTCGAGGTCGAGGCGTTCTGCTCGTGGTCGGCGTGCAGGATGAAGATGCGGTCGAGCGCGCGCGCCAGCACGGGGTTGACGATGTACGGCTCGCACGGCACCGAGAAGCACATCTGCAGGAAGTTCGACGTGTAGTCGAGATCGTTCCGCGGATAGATGAACGGCTGGCCCATGGAATATTTGTAGGCCATGGCGGCGATCGTCGGCATCTTGGCGATCATGCGATGGCTCGCCGTCTCGCGCTGCCTCGGATCGTTGATGTCGGTCGAGTCGTGATAGAATGCCGACAGCGCGCCGACCACGCCGACCATGACCGCCATCGGATGCGCGTCGCGGCGGAAGCCGCTGAAGAAGCGCGTCATCTGCTCATGCACCATGGTGTGGCGCGTGATCGTGTGCCGGAACGCCTTGAACTCTTCGTTGCTCGGCAGCTCCCCGTGCAGCAGCAGATAGCAGGTCGCGAGGAAGTTCGAGTTCTCGGCGAGCTCGTCGATGGCGTAGCCGCGATAGAGAAGCTCCCCCTTTTCGCCGTCGATGAAGGTGATCGCCGACGAGCAGTTGGCCGTCGAGGTGAAGCCTGGATCGTAGGTGAAGCAGCCGGTATCGCGGTACACGTGGCCGATATCGATCACGTCCGGCCCGATCGTTCCGCTGCGCACATCGAGCGACACCGTCTGGCCCTTGAGGCTGAGCTCGGCCTTGCACTCCGGCTTCGAGCGCTGATGAATGCTCATGTACGTCTCCTGGGTCTGGACCCTGATTGATCTTTGCGCAGACGACCGTCCGGGGTTGCGGACCGGGCGGATGTTGCGCTGCAGTATACCCAGCCGACTCGCGATCCGGAAAGCCAAATCAGGCGGTAATTTGCGCTGGCAACCGCCCGAACGTCGCACATCGAAGCGGGTTCAGTGCGCCTGATCCGAAAGCCGGGCCAATGTCTCATCCCGTCCCAGAACTCCCATCACGTCGAAGACCGGCGGCGACACGGTCCTGCCGGTCAGGGCGGACCGCAGGGGTTGCGCAACCTTACCGAGCTTCGTTCCGGTCTCCTCGGCATATCCTCGCACAAGCGCCTCGAGCGCCGTCGGGTTCCAGTCCGCAGAGGTTTCGAGGCGCGGCACGATCGCCTTCAGAATCGCCCTGGCCTCAGCATCCATCAGCTTTTGGGCCTTGTCATCCAGGCGGATAGGACGGGACGCGACGAGGAACAGCGCCTGCCCGACGAGCTCCGCAAGCGTCTTCGCGCGCTCCTTGAGCGCGGGGAGGGCGGCGGCGAGGGCCTCCCAGCCCCTGGCCTCGAAGAGCTGCGCGAGATCGGCGCCGGTCGCGGCGCCGGGCACCCGGTCCTCGACCTCGCGGGCGAGCGCGATGTCCGCACGCGCCGGCGCTTTGGGATCCACGGGAAGCGCCTTGAGCGCGGCGAAGTCGAGACGCGGCAGAAGGCTCTTGACGCCGGCCAGCAGGTCCTCGTCGCGCGCCTGGCGCAGATAATGGCCGTTCAGGTCGTCGAGCTTCTTGAAGTCGAAGCGCGCCGCGCTCTTGTTGATGCCGTCGATGTCGAACCATTGGACGAGCTGGTCCGTCGACATGATCTCGTCGTCGCCGTGACTCCAGCCGAGCCGCGC
>JRYD01000490.1_pt1 | contig 14766 bp, 12 predicted proteins | sample 235311 | NCBI WGS metagenome assembly JRYD01 (sample SAMN03074213, study PRJNA261472) | activated sludge metagenome | biome: Common Effluent Treatment Plant; feature: Wastewater; material: Activated sludge; isolation source: activated biomass in a lab-scale reactor treating industrial wastewater at... | reverse complement strand
GGAGGCGCGATGGCGGGCAATCTCGAGACCCAATGCTGCATCGCCGGCGGCGGACCGGCGGGGCTGATGCTCGGCTACCTGCTCGCGCGGGCCGGCGTCGCCGTGATCGTGCTCGAGAAGCACGCCGACTTCCTGCGCGATTTCCGCGGCGACACCGTGCATCCCTCGACGCTCGAGGTGATGGCGGAGCTCGGCCTCATCGATCGCTTTCTCGCCCTTCCCCATCAGAAGGTGCGCAAGCTCGGCGCGATGGTCGGCGACACGCCGGTGATGATCGCGGATTTCACGCACCTGCCGGTGCGCGAGCCCTACATCGCCATGATGCCGCAGTGGGATTTCCTGAACTTCGTCGCCTCCGAGGGTGCGGGATACGAGACCTTCACGCTCCGCATGAGCACGGAGGCGACCGGCCTCATCGAGAAAGGCGATACGGTGGTCGGCGTCCGGGCGATGTCGCCCGAGGCCCCGATCGAGATCCGCGCCGATCTCGTGGTCGCGGCGGACGGGCGCAACTCGGTGTTGCGTGCGCGTGCGGGGCTCGTGGTCGACGATCTCGGAGCGCCGATGGATGCGCTGTGGTTCCGCGTGCCGGCGCGGCCGGGTGAGGCCGGCGAGACCATGGGCCGCGTCGGCGCGGGCTCGATCCTCGTCCAGATCTTCCGCGGCGACTATTGGCAATGCGCCTACGTTATTCCCAAGGGCGCGTTCGAGACCCTCAAGGCGGCCGGGCTCGCGGCCTTCCGCGAGACGATTGCGGCGGGCCTGAAATGGGATCCCGCGCGCCTGGCCACAATCGCGAGTTGGGACGACGTGAGCCTGCTCACGGTACGCGTCGACCGTCTCAGGCAATGGTACCGGCAGGGCTTCCTCTGCATCGGGGATGCGGCGCATGCGATGAGCCCGATCGGCGGCGTGGGCGTGAACCTTGCGGTGCAGGATGCCGTGGCGGCGGCGAACAGGCTCGCAGCGCCGTTGAAGGCGGGAACGCTCGACGTCGAAGATCTCAAGGCGGTGCAGAGGCGGCGCATGTTTCCGACCCGCGTCACGCAAGCAATCCAGCTTATCGCGCAGAACAGGATCATCGGGCCGGTGCTCGAGCTCAAGGAGCAGCCGGCGCTGCCCCGCGCGCTACGCCTCATGCAGCGCTGTCCGGTCTTGCAGCGCCTTCCGGCGCGGGTGCTCGGCCTCGGTGTCCGGCGCGAGCACGTGGCGGAGTTCATCCGGGCGGCACATTGAGGTGCTGGGTGGTGCGGAAGCGCTGAGGCCAGCGCGATCGTTGCCAGAGGAGACCGACGCGCGACGCTTGGGACGGATCATCCGAAGCGATCCTGCTAGAGCATTTCCGTTTCAGGTGGAAACACAGGGGTTCGGTATNNGGCCGGTGTCCAGACACGCTGATTGCTCGCACGGCCATGCTTCCACCCAAGCCGGAAAGACCCTAGCCCCACAGCAGCGCTGGCGGCGGATGAAGGAGGCCGGCCTCGAACGTGACCGAAGGCTCCCGGTCGCGCGCGAGCAGCAGCGGACCGTCGAGATCGACCCAGTCCGCCCCCTGCGCGAGCAGAAAGGCCGGTGCCACCGCGAGCGACGTCGCCACCATCGAGCCGACCATCACCTTGAGCCCGGCGGCGCGCGCAGCGTCCGCCATGGCTATCGCCTCGGTCAATCCGCCGGCCTTGTCGAGCTTGATGTTGACGGCATCGTAGCGATGCATGACCTCGGCCAGGTCGGCGCGCGTGTGCACGCTCTCGTCAGCGCAGACGGGAACCGAATGCTGGAGCCCTTCGAGCATCCAGTCCGCGTCCGCCGGCAGCGGCTGCTCGATCAGCTCGAACCCGGACTCCGCCGCCGCGGCGAGGAAGGGGCCGAGCATGTCGTCGCTCCACGCCTCGTTGGCATCCGCCACGAGGCGCGCGTCCGGCCGCGCCTGGCGCACGGCCGCCATGCGGTCGATGTCGCCGTCGCCACCGAGCTTGAGCTTGAGAAGCCGGTGCGCGCGGGCAGCCCCGGCCGCCGCCGCCATCGCCTCCGGTGCATCGAGGCTCAGCGTGAAGCAGGTTTCGACGCCGCCGACGGGGGCAAGCCCAGCGCGCCAGGCGGCCGGAACGCCGCTCGCTTTCGCCTCGAGGTCCCACAGTGCGCAATCGAGCGCATTGCGCGCTGCCCCCGCGGCCAGCGCATTGGCCAGCGCCTCCCGGCTCGCAAGCGCGTCCGGTACGCTGCCAAGTCTCTCGATCACCGCCGCGACGCTGTCGGGCGTCTCTCCGTAGCGCGCATAAGGGGTGCATTCGCCACAACCCGCGGCCGCTCCGTCGGTGAGCGTGACGGCGACGACCGCCGCCTCCGTCTTCGCGCCGCGCGAGATGACGAACGGCACCTTGAGCGGGAACCGCTCGATCGAAACGGACAGGGCTACCGGCATCGGTCTTCCGCGCGGGCGGCGGCTCCCGTCAGGTGATCCGCCCGCTCACGTGCGCCAGGAACAGGTAGACCCGGCCCATGTCGGAGAGGAGGTGCGCATTGACCGCGCGCCCCGAAGGATCGCGCTGCTCCGCATCGCGGCGGATGTTCTCGAAATCGATCAGGTAGTGGTTGATGGTGCGTTGAAGGTCGCCGTCACTGCGGTAGCGCAGGCTCAGGTCGTCGAAGATCGCCCGGCCCTCGGGCGTGTAGATGCTGCGCACCATCACGCCGCGCTGGCCAGCCGCGATGCGCTGCCAGAGCGCCGCCGTCGTCGCCGGATCGAGAGCGCGCGCAATGGCGTCGATCTGCGTATGGAAGTTGACCGGCGGAGCGGGCGGTGCCGCCCGATGTGCGCTGCCGTGTCCGTCGTCGTCGCGCGAGGCGCGTGCCAGGAGGTCGCCGAGCGACCAGCCTTCGCGATTTTCGCCGGCAGAACCGGGCGTGCCGCCCGGGCGCGGCAAGGCGGCTGCCGCATACGGCGTCGACGGTGCGGGCGCCCGATAGCCGCCGTGTGTCTCCGCAACATAGGAGCCCGTCAGCGAGCCCTGGCTCGGCCCGGGCCCGGCGGCATAGGGCGTGCCGGCCGCCGGCTGCGGCGCCGTCACGTCGCGGCCCATGATCGAGCGCGTCGTGAGGCTCGAAAGCTGCTCGATGGCGCGCAGCTGATCGTGCAGCGCGCGCCGCATCGCGTCGGCGTTCTCGCGCGTCGCGACGGGCAGCCGGTCCATCTGCTCCTTGAGGCGGGCCTGCTCTGCGGCGATGTCGGCCGCGGCCCGGCTCGCGCGCTGGCGCACCTCGTCCGAGGTCTCGTCGAACCGGCTCGTCAGCGTCGAGAGCTGCTCGCTGACGACGTTCGAGATCGACGAGAAGCGGTTCTTGAGCTCGTCGAGCGTGCGCTCGCCTTCCGCACCTGCCTCCATGCGGAACCGCTCGAGATCGGCCATCGCCGAGCGCTGGGCCGCTTCCGTGCTGAGGCGAAGATGCTCCGCCGCCGCGCGCGCGCGCTGCTCGGCGCTCGTCAGCGAGCCTTCCATCGACGACGAGAAGCCCTGCACGAGACGACCGAACTCGTCGGCCTTGCCGGAGAGCTGCTCCATCGTCTGGGTGAGCTCGGCGTGGCGGCCCTGCAGCGTCGACTCGATCTTGAAGTTCGCGTTCTCGAGCGAGCTGGCCGCCCGCATGATGGCCTGCCCCTGGCCCTCGAAACGGTTGGTGACGGCGTTGACCTGCACCAGCAGGTTCTCCGACACGCGCTTCAGCATCTCGGACTGCCCCGCGAGCCCTTCGATCGCCTTCAGCGACTGGCGGGTGATGTTCTCGCTCGTCCGGCGCACCGAGTTGATGCCGTGCATCAGGCTCTCGTCGAGATTGACCGACTGGCGCGCGATGGTCTCGCTGAACGTCTTGGCGTGATTGTCGAGCGCGCTGGTGAGCGCGCGCGCCTTTTCGGAGACCGCCGAGTCGATGGTCATCGTCGAGCGCATGATGGACTCGTCGAACGTCCTGAGGCGCTGTCCGAAGGCCGCGTCGAGCGCCTTGGTCCGCTCGACGAGCTGGACGTCGAGCGCCTGCGCCCGGTTGGCAATCGAGGTATCGAGGGCGCGCGCATACTCGTCGAAATTGCGCTGCAGCTTCTCGGTGCGCTGGTCGAGCGACGTGTCGAGCGTATCGACGTAGCCCGCAATGGCCGTCTGGAGCTGCTCGGTCCGCGCGCCGAGCGCCGTGGCGAGCCCGGTCGTGTAGCCTTCGAGCATGACCTGCAACTGCTGCGTCTTGCCGCCGATCGCGTTCTCGAGGCGGTCGGTGCTCTGGCCCACGGCCGTCTCGAGCTGCGTCAGGTTCTCGCCCGCGCCCTGGATGATCTGCGCCAGCTTAACCTGCTGATTGGAGAGGCGGTCGATCAGCGTCGGGATGTCGGTGCCGAGCGTCCTGAGCGTGTCGGTCACACGCTCGCTGGTCGAGAGCAGGGAGGTGCGCTCGCCCGCGAGCTCCTGGATGAGGCCTTTGATCTTGCGCTCGTTCTCCTCGTAGGAGCGCTCGAGCGCCGTCACCTCGTTGTGCACCAGTGCCTCGAGCTCGCCCGCACGGCCGAGCGCCCGCGAGATGGCATCGTTCATGAACGACACCTGCCGCCGCACGGCCTGCCCGAGCGAGGCGACCGATTGCTCGGCCATGCGGTCGGGCTCCGCGAGCCGGATCGCCACTTCCGTCATGGTCGAGGATCGCAGGCGGAGCTCGTCCGATCGCCAGGCGAGCAGCGCCAGCGCCCAGAGCACGGCGATCGGCACGATGATCGCCGTCACCGTGAGGAACGTGGCGGGCTTCTCGAGCAGGGATACCAGCGTCGCGCCCGCTTCGAGCTCGGCACGCACGATGATCCAGGAGAACACGAGGCAGATGGCGGCCCATCCGGCGGAGGCGATGGCCGCATACTTGAAGGGCGTGGTGGCAGGTTTCTGCTCGAGCGCGTAGATCAGGCCGCCGATCGAAGGGGCGTCGTCGTTGGCCGCGATCTTCTGGCGGGGAGGACCGGCCGGCCGCCGCCGCGCCATGCGGCGCACGGGCTCGGCCGGGGTCTTATCGGCGGCACGCTCGTTGCCCGTCGTAAGGGTAGGCTCGCCGGCCGTCCGCGCCGCCATCTGCGGAAGCGGGGGAGGGAGCGGATGGGCGACCGCCGCCGTGGCAGAGCCGAGGTTGGTCATGGCGCTCGGCGGGATGATGAGAGAGAGCGAATCGGAAGCGGCAGGCACGCCGGGGAATTTGCCCTCGGGCTTTGCGCTCTCGGCCTTGGCCGCGGCGAGCGGAGGCTCGGCCTTGGGCGCCCCGTCCGCCTTACGGTCGGATGACGCGGCAGCCGGCGAGGGAAGCGGCAGGGGCGGAGGCCCCCCAACGGCCTTGTTGGCGGTCGCCGATGCAGCCGCCTTGGGCAGCGCCTTCTGAGCCGCCGCCGAGCCTGATTTCTGATCCTGAGCCATCCACCCGTTCCGCCGGAATAGGCCGGCCGCCCCACATATTCATGCTACCGCAGTCCAAGGCTTCTGCTCAAACGGGATTTCCTCCCCGCAGGGCCCCATCAACGGTCTTTTTCGAAGCGCCTCCCAGGGCGGCCCGAGCGGCCTGTCGCCATGGCGAGTAGGCTTTTTTTGGGGCTAAATGAAGTTCGCGCGCCGCCCGGCCGGCTGCCACGACTCGTGAAAAAGCCGTTGAATAACGTGGCGTTTTATAATACGTTTTAACAGTTACTTAGCGTATCGCGTTCAGATTTCATTATAGCATGCTCGTCCCTCCGATGGACGGGGACGCGCCGATCCGGGGCCGCCGCTGGGCTCCGGTGAGATCGACAACCTCCCGTAACAGGGTCTGAACGCCATGGGTCCTTTGAGAGAGCGCACTGCGCGCGTTCGCCGCAACGGCCACATTCGCGGCTTCGTCGAGCCGCCCGCCGGCGCCGTGCCGGGCGCCGACCCGATCGATCGCGCCCATCTGGCCCGCTACACGCTCGGCAGCCCGACCCTCGAGCGTGAGATCCTGGGCCTGTTCCTGGCCCAGCTTCCGCTCAGCATCGAGCAACTGCGGTTCGCCGCAACCGACCGCGAATGGCAGATCGCGGCCCATACCATCAAAGGCTCGGCGCGCGCCGTCGGGGCCTGGCAGATCGCGACGCTGGCGCGTGAGGCCGAGCTGTCTCCGGGCCTCGCCAACGAGGTCGAGCGCGACCGGATCCTCGCCACCCTGGAAGCGGCTTGCGAAACGGCCGAGAGCTACGTCACCGCAACCTTCCCGGCCGGCTGAGCCGTATCCCTCATTGATCGGACGAGCGTCGACGCGAGGGCTTTCGCGACGGACCCGCCTTGCGAGCTGCGGCCCTCAAAGCACCCGCTCGCCGGGACGCGCGTCCGAATGCGGATGCAACCCGTGCCTCCGTGTCTTCACCCCGCGGCGACGCGGAAGCTTGAATTCGCGGGACGGGCCCATTAATCCTGCCGCCACATTCCTCCGTAGAAGACAGGCGAGTGCCCGCAGTCTCTGGGGCACAACGGGTATTGGAGCAGCCGTCGATGGTGAAACTCACGTTCGTTCAACCCGACGGCGCAAGCCAGACCGTTGAGGCCGAGCCCGGCGTCACGGTCATGGAGGCGGCCAAGCTCAACGATGTCCCGGGCATCGAGGCGGAATGCGGCGGCGCCTGCGCCTGCGCCACGTGCCATGTCTACGTGAACCCGGAATGGGTCGAGAAGACAGGAAAGCCTGCCTCGATCGAGGAGGATATGCTCGACTTCGCGTTCGACGTGCGCAAGGAGAGCCGGCTTTCGTGCCAGATCAAGGTCACGCCGGAGCTGGACGGGCTGACGGTCCGCGTGCCGGCGAAGCAGTTCTGACACCGCAAACGGGATATCGTCATCGCCAGGCGCACCCCAGCGGACAACCGTAACTCAGGAGATCGACCATGGCGCTCGACATAGCGGCCGCGGACACCGGAGCCACAGAGATCGACGCCGTCGTGATCGGTGCCGGCCCGGTCGGCCTGTTCGCGGTCTTCGAGCTCGGCCTGGTCGACATCAAGACGCTCGTCATCGACATCCTGGACCGGCCGGGCGGGCAGTGCGCTGAGCTTTACCCGGAAAAGCCGATCTACGACATACCGGCGCTGCCGACCGTCACCGGCAAGGAGTTGACGGACCGCCTCCTGGAGCAGATCAAGCCCTTCGGAGCCGAGTTCGTTTTCGGCGAGCGGGTGGACGAGATCGCGCGCGGCGAGGACGGCCGCTTCCATCTCAAGACCGATGCCGGCCGTGAGGTCTCGGCCAAGGTCATCGTCATCGCCGCGGGCGGCGGCTCGTTCACGCCGAAGCGCCCGCCGCTCGAGGGCATCGAAGCCTACGAGGGCACGTCGGTGTTCTATGCCGTGCGCCGGATCGAGAGTTTCCGCGGCAAGGACGTGCTGATCGTCGGCGGCGGCGATTCCGCGCTCGACTGGACGCTGAGCCTTGCGCCCGTCGCCAACTCGCTGACGCTTCTGCACCGGCGCGACGAGTTCCGCGGCGCTCCCCATTCCGTCGACAAGATGCGCGCGCTCGTGGCGGAGGGAAAGATTCGCCTCGTCATCGGCCAGGTGACGAAGCTCCACGGTGAGAACGGCAACCTGGAAGCCGTCACCGTGAAGACCTCGGACGGCACAGAGGAGCGCATCGTCACCAACGCGATGCTGCCGTTCTTCGGCCTCACGATGAAGCTCGGCCCCGTCGCGCAGTGGGGCCTGAACCTCAACGAGAACCTCATCCTCGTCGATACCGAGAAGTTCGAGACGAGCGAGACGGGCATCTTCGCCGTGGGCGACATCAACTGGTATCCCGGCAAACTGAAGCTGATCCTGTCCGGCTTCCACGAGGTGGCGCTGATGGCGCAGCAGGCGCACAAATACGTGCATCCCGACAAGAAGCTGATGTTCCAGTACACGACCTCGTCCTCGAGCCTGCAAAAGAAGCTCGGCGTGAAGTAGGACGCTTTCCAATCCGCTTTGGCGTGCCTCGACCTCGGCCGGTCGTGCGCAGCATGGCTCCGCCATGACGCCGGTACGACGGAGTGGTTGGGCCAGCCCGCATCAACCACATGCAAACGTCACCCCGGCGCAGGCCGGGGTCCAGACACGCCTGAAATAGGATCACCGCCCCGCGATGGAGCGCTCGTAGACGAGGGCGAGCTTCGCGAAATCGCGCACGCTCACCCGCTCCGCCCGCAGCTCCGGCGCGATCCCGGCTGCATCCAACAGCTCCTCGGGATTGGGCACCAGCGTCTTGAGCGAGGCGCGCAGCATCTTGCGCCGCTGGCCGAACGCCGCCGCCGTCACCCGTCCCAGCGCCTTGACCGAGCAGGCGGGTTGCGGCGCGTCCCGGGGCGTGAAGACGACGACGGCCGACGAGACCTTGGGCGGTGGCGTGAAGGCCTCGGGCTTGAGCGTCAGCGCGATATGTGCCTCGCACCGCCATTGTGAGATGACCGACAGGCGCCCGTAGTCCTTGGAGCCCGGCGGCGCGACGATGCGCTCGGCGACCTCCTTCTGGAACATCAGCACCATGCGGTCCCACCAGGGCGGCCAGGGCTCGGTCTCGAGCCAGCCGACGAGCAGCGTCGTGGCCGCATTGTAGGGCAGGTTGGCCGCGATCACCGCTTTGCCCGCGGCCTTTCCGGTACCCGTACCCGTGCCGAGAAGCGTGCGCCAGTCCGTTTCGAGCGCATCACCGGAATGAACCTCGAGGCGCCCCGGATAGCGCCCCCTGATCTCGGCAAGCGCCGGCAGGCAGCGGTGATCGCGCTCGACCGCGACGACCCGCTCCGCGCCTTCCATCAGCAACCCGCGTGTCAGTCCGCCCGGGCCGGGCCCCACCTCGACCACGGTACGGCCGTCCACGGGCCCGCCCGCGCGCGCGATGCGGCGCGTGAGGTTGAGGTCGAGGATGAAATTCTGCCCGAGGCTCTTCTTGGCGGCGAGGTCGTGACGGCGGATGACATCGCGCAGCGGATCGAGCCCGTCGGGACTCGCGCCGCCTTGCGTTCCGATCGGTGCCGGTTCGCTGTTCTCGTCGCCGGGCAGGCTCATCGCGCAGGTCCGGAGCCCGCCGCGGCGCGCCGCCGGGCCATCCGGTCGGCGAGCTTGAGCGCCTCGATGAGGCTCCCGGCCTTGGCCCGTCCCGTGCCGGCAATCGCAAACGCGGTGCCGTGATCGGGCGACGTGCGCACGAACGGCAGACCGATGGTGACATTGACCCCGGTATCGAAAGCCAGCGTCTTGATCGGGATCAGCGCCTGATCGTGATACATGGCGAGCACCGCATCGTAGGTCGTGCGCGCGGCAGCATGGAAGAGCGTGTCGGCGGGATGGGGGCCCGTGGCGTCGAGCCCCACGTCCCTGAGCGCGGCGATGGCGGNNCGATCCGCGGCGTCGCGATCCCGAAGTCGTCCGTGAGCGAGCGGCCGAGGATCTTGCCTGTCTCCACGATGGCCTGCGTCGTGATCGCCTGCGGCACATCCTTGAGCGGGATGTGGACGGTGAGGGGGACGACCTTGAGCTCGGCCGAGGCCAGCAGCATCACAGGGCGCGCGCGCTTGACCCCGAAGCGATCCTCCGCGAGCGCTCCCAGAAACTCCGTATGGCCGGGATGGGGGAAGCCGTGATCCATGAGCACGTTTTTGGCGATCGGGTTCGTCACCACCGCGCGCGCCGCGCCCGATCGCACGGCGTCCACGGCGCGCGTGATGGCATCGACGACGGCCGGCGCATTGCGCGCGTCGGGCCGGCCTGGCACCACGGGCTGAGGGCAGGGGACTGGCTCGACCGGGAGATGCGTCTCGAACGCGCGAAGCGCCTCGGCGGGGCCCGCGACCGTGGCAACCGGAACCTCGATGCCCAGCGCCTCGGCGCGCGCCGAAAGGGCCGCTGCGTCGCCGAGCACGACGAACGGCGCCAGCGCCGCGGTTTTCCGCGCGCGCCACGCCGCAAGCGTGATGTCGAGGCCGATGCCGGCGGGATCTCCCATCGTCAGGGCGAGGGGTGCGGAGGCCGCCTCCGTTGGCTCGCGCGCACCCATCAGCGGATCTCGATGGCCGCGTCCTGCCTGAGGTCCTTGAGGTGCTTCTGGGCGAGAACCTCGAACTCCCGCTGGCGAAGCTCATTCTGCGCCGACTCGCGCGCCGAGCTCTCCGCGCTCGACTTGCGCCCGCAGAGCGCCCAAAGCTCGACGCCGGTCTGGCCGACGCTCGCCGGCAGGAGGTCGCCCTCACTCGCGTTGAGCAAGAGGCTCCGCGTCGGCTCCGCAAGCGTCGAAGGCTTGCGCGGGCCGAGATCCTCGAACTTGCCGCCGACCGACTGGGCGAGCTCCGGCAGGGATGCGCACCCCTTGTACTGCCGCGCCAGCGCATCGGCTTCCGCGATGCGCCGCGCGATGATGGACTGGTCGACCGCCGCCGGCAGCGGCAGCGTCACGCGCTGGACCTGCAACTCGACGTCGCTCTGCACGGCCACCGGGGCGTTGGCGACGAACTGGTCCACCTCACGGTCCGAGATGGCGACCATATGACCGAACCGCCGGCGCACGACCTCGCGCCACGACATCTCGGCGCGGAAGCGCGCCTTCATCGTATTGATGTCGACGCCCATGCTCTTCATGTGCTGTCCGAACTGCTCGATCGTCATCTTGTTGCGCTCGGCGATGCCCGAGATGATGCGGGTGACGTCGGCCTCGTCGGCCGTGACGTTGAGGCGCTTCGCCTCCTGCAGCTTGATCTTCTCCTCGATCAGCTCTTCCTTCGCCTTGCCCTTGGAGCCCGCGAGCGCACTCGAGCGCGCCTCCCGCTTGAGATCGGCCACCATGTCGGCCTGCAACTGCTTGATGAACTTCGTCTGCAGCGCGCGCGCCTCCTCCTGCGTCTGCACGTTGTTCTTTTGCAGAATCTCCTTGAAGCGATCGTTGGTCTTCGGGTTCTGAACGATGGACTTCCAGCGGGCTTCGGCCTTGGCCTTGAAATCCTCCCCGCCCCCGCCGCCCTGGAGCGCGATGAACGCCGCCCGCTGCTCGATCTCGTAAGCGGTGATCGGCTCGTCGTTGACGAGCACGGCGATGGACTGGCCGCCCTTCTTGCGCGGAGCGAGTCCCCCATCCCTGGGATCGGACGCATCGATATTGGCCGACCGGCCTGTTTCGGCGGCGGAAGCGGCGGGCGCGCAAAATCCGGCGGCGAGCAGGGAAGCGCCGGAGAGGAGGGCTATGGTTCGGATCGAAAGGGGCATCAAGGCTGTCTCGTCAGCAGGCCGCGATCGCGACATCGGATTGACTTCGGGGACCGGCCGAGCCTGCAACAGGCAAGCGGACGCGAGCATAACCCCGGGCCGGCGCGGGCGCAAAGACCTCGCGCCTTATCCACATCAACCGTGGCATCGCCAAGGCATCGAGGCCCACACAGGCCGGGCCCAGGTCATGACCTTGGGCCATCGGCCGGTGCCCGCCGCTATGGGACCTTGATCCCGGTCGCGTCCTCTCCGCCCAGCGTATTGACGACGTTCGTCTCGTAGTTGAAGCCGCCGAGATGCTTGAATTCGAAGCGCAGCATGACGACCTGGTCAGGCCGAATGTCGCGCTCCTCGTCCGTGATGAACGTCTCGCTGTAGGTCGCGCTCAGCATGAAGCACTCGTCGAGGTAGGCGAGCCGGATCGAATCCGTCAGCACCTTGTCGTTGTCGAGATCGTAGCGGAGCGAGCCGGAGAGGGTCCAGCGGTCCGTCAGGCGCAGCGTCGCGTAGCCGAGAATTTCCTCCTGCTCGTCGTAGACCGGCGTGCCCCCGTCGTTGAGGAACACACTTCCATAGGTGTACGTCGTACCGGCGAGCAGCGGCCCGTAGCTGAAGACCGCCGACAGATCCTGGCGCCGGAGCGTGAGATCGTCCTCGTCGAAACGCGATTGCGAGATCACGCGGAACACATCCGTCGGCGCCAGGTAGGCGCCGAGCACATAGTCGGAGGTGTCCGTTTCCAGGCCGCTCTGCGGGTTGAACGTCAAGCTGTTCTCATTATAGGCGTTGTCGCCCGACAGGTGGTAGCTCTGGCCCGCGAGAACGCGCGCGTAACCCACGGGCCCCTGGAACGTGTACTGCACGCCGACGTTGGCGCGCACGCCGGTCTCGAGGCGGTCGTAGCCCGAGAACTTGGTCACATCGAACAGGTTGGTGTCGTCGAAGATCAGGCTCTGCGCATCCTCGTTCGGATAGAGCTCCTGATCGACGTGCGAGTTGTGGGCAACGATCTGGCCGATCGGCTCGATGACGTGCGAGGTCGCCCCCGCGTTGGCGACCCACGGGTAGGAGACCGTCGCGCCGCCCGTTGCGAGGCCGCGCAGGAACGTGTCGTCGAGATCGACGCCGGGAGCCGAGAAATCCTCGTAACTGATCTGGTAGACGTCGCCGCGAACCTCGCCGAACGGCGTGTAGGTGATGCCGATCGCGTCGGTGAAGCGGCGGCGCCATTTGATCTCGGTGATGAACCGGTTCATGTCCTGCGAGATGAAGTCCTTGCTCTGGTTCGTGGTGTCGGAGCGCGAGAAGCTCAGCGCGTTCGACCTCCAGCGCAATTCGCCGCCGACGATCGGATCCTTGAACACATAATTGTGGTCAATGACAGGATGCGCGAACGACTCCGACTCGTCGTTGTCGTTCTCCTGCAACCCAACAAATTGATACAGCTTGGCGCTGAAGTAACTGCGGTCGCCCTGGCCGACCAGCCAGATGTCGTTGACGCGGTCCGTGAGCAGCACGCTGTCGAGCTTGTAGAAGCGGCGGAACGTATCGTCGCTCTCGATGATCGCGTTCCAGCCGTAGCTCCACCAGCTCGAGAGCGAGAACCGGCCGTGCGTCTCGAGGCTGCCGCGCCAGCCGTCCAGGTTCTGGTTGCCGCTCGGCAGCTTGTCGGCATCCTGATCGATGGCGGCGAAGCTCACCGTGTACTCGCCGCTGGCGAGCTTGTGGCGCCACTCGCCCTGCCACATGACGCCCTGATCGGTCATGTAGCGGGGATTGAACAGGAAATCGAACTGCGGCGACAGCGCGAAGTAGTANNTTACCGAAGCTCGGCGCCAGGAAGCCCGTCTTGCGCTTCACCGACGGGTCGGGGTGCTCGAAGTACGGCAGGTAGGCAACCGTGGTGCCGAACAGCCTGAACTCCGCGTCCTGGTACGAGATCGTGCCCGCCTGCTGATCGTGGATGATCCGCCGCGCGCCGACGCACCAGAGCGGCGGCGTGTTCCCGTCGCTCTTGCAGGCCGTGAACGTCGCGTCGGAGAACTCCGTGATGTTCCCCTCGCGCCGCTCGCCGCGCGAGGCGGTGATGCGGGAATTGTCGCGCGTGACGACCGACAGCGACTGCACGAAGCCGTCGCGGAAGTCGTCCGTCAGCGTGTAGTTGTCGGCACGGATGATGTTGCCGTTGGCCTCCTTAAGCTCGACGTTGCCCGATGCGGTGAGCGTGTTGGCGCTGCGGTCGTAGATGACCTGATCGGCCGTCAACACGTTCTTGTTGTAGTAGATTTCGACATTTCCGCGCGCGATCACGCGATTGCCGGCGTTGTCGTAGATGAGCTCGTCGCCCTGCAGGTAGAGCGGCAGCGTCTTGTCGAACTTCTGCGGCTTGCCGAACATGCCGCCGGGCTGCTCTGGGAAGGCGGACGGCTCCTTCGAGCCCTGCGCCTCAGCCGGCCCCGCGGCCAGCGGAAGGGCCAGGAGAGCGGGGACGAGGAGGAGGGCGAGCCAGGCCCGCAAGGGGGTTCGCGCAAGGTGCGGAATGTTGGGATAAATCAAGCGCAAACGCCCTCGGTCCGCCGTCTTGAGACGGGGAAGCGAGGTGTAAATTTCGGTGCATGTCGCCAGCAATGTGCGCGCAACACGCATCACTCAGCCGTCCTCCTGGTGCAAAAGCACCGTGACCGAACAAAGAATGGCGAGAAGAACCGGAACCCAAACCGCCGCCCACACCGGAGCGAGGCCAGCCGTCCCAGCTTGCCTGGAAATCTCCGCGAAAAGGAAAAATCCAAAGCCCCCAACCATTCCGGTGACGACCATAGTCTGGATCCCCCCCGAGCGGAATGACCGCAACGACACAGTTGCCGCCAAAAAGACCATCGCTATGCACAGCAGAGGACGGGTCAGCAGCAACGCGTATTGGGTGCGCAAGGAAGCTGTGGAAAGTCCCGCTTTTTCCGCAATGTAGATAAGGTCCGGCAACTCCCAGAAAGAGACCGAGATGACGCTCCCGAAAGCATCGGCGGCGCGCTCCGGCGTGAGGTACGTTGACAGCAGGTATCTGTCGAACGATTCGGGCTGGCGGCCGATGCCCGAGACCAGGGCATCCTGGAGCACCCAGTAGCCTTCCTCGAGCTTTGCCGCCTTGGCGTCCACCCGCTCGCTGAAGGTCCCGGTCTTGTCGTAGACGAAGGCCGTCACGGAGGTGAGCTCAGTGCCTCGGCGGCGCGCCGAGGCGGCGTTGATCACGGACTGGCCGTCGAGCCCATCCTGGCGGAGCCAGGGCCCGCTGCTCGAGCTCTTGCCGAGAGCGCCGCTCGGCTCCCGGCCGAACACCTCGGCATAGAGGCGCTCGGCGCGGTCGCGCGCCGAGGCCGCGAGCGGGTTGAACCCCATGGAGCTCGCGAGGCCGAGGAGGACGGCGACCGCGATCCCGGGGCGCAGGAACTGCCAGACCGACATGCCGCCCGCGCGCATCACCGCGAGCTCGCTCTTGCGGGCCAGCATCAGCAGCGCGCCGA
>JRYD01006156.1_pt1 | contig 14857 bp, 14 predicted proteins | sample 235311 | NCBI WGS metagenome assembly JRYD01 (sample SAMN03074213, study PRJNA261472) | activated sludge metagenome | biome: Common Effluent Treatment Plant; feature: Wastewater; material: Activated sludge; isolation source: activated biomass in a lab-scale reactor treating industrial wastewater at... | reverse complement strand
CATACGGCCCTCCTGACGCCATCGCCGCAACACATCGAGGCCTTCCATCTCGGGAAGGCCGAGATCGAGAATGGCCGCGTCGAAATCGTCATCGGCACCCATGGCGTATCCGTCGACACCGTTATCCGCCCGCTCGACCGTGAACCCAGCCTGGGTCAGCCCTGCGGCAATCCGCCCGGCGATCTCGTCGTCATCCTCAATCACCAGGATGCGAATTTCAGCCTCCATCCCCGATTGCTCAGTTTATCGGACCTTGTGTGCGGGCGACCTGAAACGGAGCTGAAAAATCCGCCCCAAGCGATCGGATTCTTTATTTCATGTCGCGTTCAGCTTCAGGTGCCACTCCCGGTTCTGTCATCGGCAGTAGGGGATTTTTACAATGGCACGTCGCAGCACGCTCGGAACTCTCGCCTTACTCGCCCTCATCGGCTGCGGCTCCACTGCCGAGGCTCAGACCGTTGCGCTCAACCCGACGCAAGTGGCGCGTATGGAAATTAAGCTGGCGGAGGTCAAAGAGGCCGAGACCGAGGCCGTCGCCCTCCTGCCGGGAACCGTCGTACCGGCTCTCAACGCACGCGTGGTTGCCGCGGCCTCGTTTGCGGGAACTGCAATCCAAGTCCTCGTGCTCCCCGGCCAAACGGTGGAGAAGGGAGCACCGCTTGCGGTCATTGAAAGCCGGGACCTTCTCGATGCATTGAGCCAGCTCAAACAGGCCGAGGCCGAGCTTCAGGTCGCAGAGGCGATCGCACGCAGGAAACGCGACCTTGCGGACAAGGGCATCGCGAGCCCTCTCCTCGCCGATGAGGCCGAGGCACAGGTCATCAAGATCCGCGCTGTTCTGGAGCAGCACAGGCGCACTCTTTCACTCGGAGGCATCAGTGTCGGCGAGGGTGGGCGCTATACTATTATGGCGCCAGAGTCCGGCGCCGTCATCGAAACCCAGGCCATGCCGGGCGCTTCGCTCGAGGCAATGGCGCCCGCCGTCACCATCGCCGCCCGTGCCGAGGTTTGGGTCGAGGTGCAGGTTCCGGCCGATCTTGTCACGCGGATCCGGCCCGGCGATGCCGTTCAGATCATCGACGGACCGCTAGGCACCGTCGTTGCGATCAGCGGATCGCTCGACCGCATGACGCGCTCCGCGGTGATGTACGCCTCCGTGCCGAGCGACGCCGGACTGCTTCCGGGACAGATGGTGACCCTCAGCGTGCTGCGCCCGACCGAAACAGGCGGGTTGAGCGTGCCGACGACCGCAGTCACCTGGATCGACAGCAGGCCGGTTGTTTTCGTCAAGACCGACGTCGGGTTTGAGCTGACGCCGGTGATCCTGCGCGGTAGGTCGCCGGTGGCTGCGACGGTCGCAGGCAATGTGCTTCCTGGTCAGAAGATCGCGACAAGCGGCCTTCCGCAGCTCGAAGCCATGATCGGGGGAGAGTGACGTGCTGCGCCGGCTGATCGAGTTCTCGCTGACGCAGCGCGCAGCCACGCTGCTTTTCTCGCTCCTTGTCGCGGGGCTCGGCGGCTATGCCTACAACACAATTCCGATCGATGCCTTTCCGAACATCTCACCTGTGCAGGTCAAGATGATCCTGAAGGCGCCCGGCATGACGCNNGACATCTACTGGGCGCGCCAGCAGGTCGCCGAGCGTCTTGCCAGCGTCCAGGGTGAGCTGCCCGCCAACGTGACGGGTGGACTGGCACCTGTGTCCACGCCGCTGTCGGACGTATTCATGTTCACCGTCGAAGGCGGCGACCTGTCTCTCGATGAACGCCGCAGCCTGCTGGACTGGACGATCCGCCCGGCCCTGCGCACCATTCCGGGTGTCGCCGACGTCAATGCCCTCGGCGGATTCGTGCGCACCTTCGAGGTCATTCCGGATAGTTCTGCGCTTGCGGTGGCGGGGCTCAACGTATCGGATGTCATTGACGCCATTGAGAAGGGCAACAGAAACGATGGCGCCGGCCGTCTGACCGACAACGAGAAGGCGCTCGTCGTTCGTGCCGAGGGCGCCATCGAGACGCCACAGGATCTCAACCAGATCGTGCTCAAGATGGACGGCACGCGGGTCCTGCGGATCGGCGACGTGGCGAAGGTCCGGATCGGCAGCCTGACGCGGTATGGCGCCGTTACCAAGGACGGCACGGGCGAAGCCGTGCAAGGCTTGGTGCTGTCGCTGCGGGGCGCCGACGCCAGTGCACTCGTGGCCGCTATCAAGGCGCGGCTGGAGGAGCTCAAGCCCAGCCTGCCGGAGGGCGTCCGGCTCGAGGTCTTTTACGATCGGTCGGACCTGATCCAGCGCGCCGTGGGAACCGTCAGCAAGGCGCTGATGGAAGCGACCGTCCTCGTTGTCGTCCTGCTTCTGGCATTCCTCGGCAATCTCCGCGCGGCGCTCGTCGTTGCCGTGACACTGCCGTTCGCCGCGCTTGTGACCTTCGCCATGATGAAGCTGTTCGGCATGTCGGCGAACCTCATGAGCCTTGGCGGACTTGCAATCGCCATCGGGTTGATCGTCGATGCAGCGGTCGTCGTCGTGGAAAATGCGGTGGAGCACATTCAGCACGATGGCGATTGCGCGCATGTGCCCTTCCTGCACAAAATCTATCGGGCTACGACGGAAGTCTCGACGCCGGTCGCGTCCGGCATTCTCATCATCTGTCTCGTCTTTCTCCCGCTCCTGTCGCTGCAGGGTCTTGAAGGCAAACTGTTCGCGCCCGTGGCCCTCACGATCGTATTCGCGCTGAGCGGCTCGCTCGTCATCTCGCTCACGCTCATTCCAGTTCTGTCCTCATTCCTGCTCAGGGGTGGGTCTCATGGGGAGCCGATCCTCATGCGTATCCTCAGCCGTGGGTATCGCGCGCTGCTCGCGGGGGCTCTTCGCTTCCCGTTGCCGGTGTACGTTCTCGCAGCAGCCGGGCTTGGCGCGACTGTCGTCGCCTATGCGGCCATCGGCAAATCGTTCATGCCGACCATGGACGAGGGCTCGGTCATCATGCAGGTCACCAAACTGCCGTCGGTCAATCTCCGATCGAGCGTTGAGGGGGATCTTCTGATCCAGCGCACGCTCAAGGAGCGGGTACCCGAGATCGAGCGCATCGTCGCGCGCGTCGGCTCCGATGAGCTGGGCCTCGATCCCATGGGCCTTAACGAGACCGACACCTTCCTGGTTCTGAAGCCGAAGGACGAATGGCGCGTCCCCGACAAGGACTGGCTCGTTGCGCAGCTTCGCGAGGCTATGGCCGATTTGCCGGGTTTTGAATTCGCCTTCACCCAGCCTATCGAGATGCGCGCGGCTGAGATGCTGACCGGCGCACGGGGCGATCTTGCGATCAAGGTGTTCGGACCAGACCTTGCGAAGCTGGCTGACCTGGCCGGTCAGATTCAGGCCGTGCTCAGCAAGGTTCCAGGAGCCGCTGAGGTGTCCACCGTCGCGAACGATACAGTCGACTATCTCAAGATTGACGTCGATCGGTTGGTGTCCGGCCGCACCGGCCTTTCCGTAACAGACGTGCAGGATGAACTCCGCGCGCTTCTGGAAGGCGCATCCGCCGGGATCGTTGCGGAGCCCGGCCGGCGAACCCCCATCCTCATTCGCGGTCCCGATCCGATCCGCGAATCACCGGAGCTCTTCTCCCAAACGCAGCTTGCTGCCGGCGATGGAGGACTCGTGCGCGTCAACGATATTACGAAACTTTCCAGACAAGCCGGGCCGGTCAAGATCGACCGCGAGAACGCCTCGCGCTTCGCCATCGTTCAGGCCTATGTCACAGGACGCGATCTTGTCGGCTTTGTCGACGAGGCGCAGCGGATGGTTGGGGAAGCCGTGGAGCTAACACAAGGCTACCGCCTGGAATGGGGAGGTCAGTTTGAGAACCAGCGGCGTGCCGCGACCCGGCTTTCCATCGTTGTGCCCATCGCAATCGGTCTGATCTTCGGCGTGCTGTTCGCCACGTTGCGCTCGCTCCGCCAGACACTTCTTATTCTCGCCAACGTTCCGTTCGCACTCGTCGGGGGCATGCTCGCGCTCTGGCTCTCCGGAGCCTATCTCTCGGTCCCGGCCTCGGTCGGCTTCATCGCCCTGCTCGGGATCGCCGTCCTCAACGGACTGGTTCTGGTCAGCTATTTCAATCAGCTTCTTGGCGAAGGCGTGCCGCTCGACAGGGCCGTTTTCGAAGGAGCAATGCGTCGGCTGCGTCCCGTGCTCATGACGGCGAGCATCGCGGCGCTCGGTCTCGTGCCGCTCCTGTTCGCCACGGGGCCGGGCTCGGAGATCCAGAAACCTCTCGCCATTGTCGTCATCGGCGGACTGCTCACGTCGACAACCCTCACGCTCGTCCTTCTCCCCATCCTGTTCCGGCGCTTCGGTGTCGGCTCCTCCGCCCATCATTCGAAAGACATAGGAAACCTCTCTTGGAACAATCCCTTTGCAAGCTCACACTTGTCTGCCCGCCAGATGGATCGGCCCGAATCGTCGACCTGATGCTTTCGATCGAACCGCCGATTGGCGGCTTCACGCCATGGGCATGGGTTCGAGAAGGCGAGCTTCCGCGAGCGTGTCCGCGGACGCGTCGACCGGATGGTGCTCGTCGCAGTTGTTCCGCGCCTTCAGGCTGTAAAAATCCTAGAGACGATCGCGTCCCGCGCCGCCATCCCGCACATGGCCTACTGGATCGAGCCCATCGAGGCATTCGGCCGGCTGGTGCCGGCGGGCGGGGAAGATATATCCGTAGAGCAGCGCTCATGATCACAGAGATCCCTCTGGCGACCCTGCTTTCCATCATTTGGGCTATCGTATTCGTGATGGCGGCGTGCGGCCTGAGCTATTGGGCCGCGCATTGGCCGGATGCCCGATCGGAGGTCCTCAACGCCTTGATGCGGCCGAAGGATGACGGCACTCGCGGGAAACTTCCGAGGTCTGAGATTGGCCGTGGTAATGAGCCGCCCTGGGAGGGACAATGACTGATCGCTGTTCGGATTGCGTACGCCAATCACGGCGTAGGCGCGAAACACGACGTCGACTCAAGACGAGCTGCTACACTTCGTTGGATCGGCTGAGCTTGCGCTGCAGTGAGGAGTCGTGTAATGCCGAACTTTAGGGAATACGTGGCGTGGGACGTGCCGACGCGTCTGTTCCACTGGATCAATGCGCTCGCCGTCTTCGGTCTGCTTGTGACCGGTCTCGACATCCTGCTCAATACTCTGTTCCATCATTCCCCGAGCGGCAAGGTTGCGCTCAAGGGCGTCCACGTGCTCTTCGGCTACTTGATGGCGACCAACCTGCTATGGCGGTTTATCTGGGCCTTCTTCGGTAACAAGTATGCGCGGTGGCGGGCCATTGTACCTGGCGGTCCCGGCTATCTGACGGCGCTCCGTGCCTATGCAGCCTCGTTCGTTGCGGGCGGGCCTCAGCAATACGTGGGGCATAATCCTCTTGCTCGCATCGCCGTGTCCCTCCTTTTCGTGTTGCTTCTGATGCAGGCGACCACCGGCCTTGTCCTGGCGGGAACAGATCTCTACTGGCCGCCCTTCGGGCATTGGTTCGCGGCATGGGTCGTCGCCCCCGGGATTGATCCGACCCTGGTTGCGCCGGGCGCCACCGACTTGATCGACAAGACTGCCTATGATGCGATGCGGGCCTTCCGAAAGCCGTTCGTCATGGTGCACGAATTCGGCTTCTACGCGCTGGCCGCCGTCATCACGATGCACATCATCGCCGTCGTGGTCACCGAGGTGCATGAAGGCGGCAGTATCACCTCGGCCATGTTCACGGGGCGCAAAATTCTCTCGCGCCGTCCGCCCGACGAGAACTGACTTGCCGAGTGTAATCGGTTCCTTGAAGCGGAAGGCGCTCAATGCGTCCCTGGCTAAATCGGATAAGGGTATCCACGCTCGATGAGCGTCTTGTCAGGCGGTTCCTGCTGCTCGCTGTCCTGCTCGGACTTTTAGCGGGAGGAACGGCATTTGCATCGGGTCATGCGTGGCTGGCGGACTGGCTCTTGATCGGGGCAACGGTCTCGGTTGTCATCGTTCTTGCCATCTCCATTATTCGCGATCTTCTGGCGCGACGCATGGGCGTCGATGCGATCGCACTCTTGGCCATGGCGGGCGCCATCGCGCTCAACCAGTCACTTGCCGCAATTGTCATCGCCATTATGTACACAGGCGGCACAGTGCTCGAGGACTACGCCGTCGCGCGTGCCGAGCGCAATCTCAAGTCGCTGATCAACCGCGCTCCGACCGTCGCGCTCCGCCGCAATGGCGATGTAAGCGAGGTGGTCCCGATCTCATCCATCGCCATCGGCAATACCATCGTCGTCCGCGCCGGGGACATCGTGCCCGTGGACGGCCTCATTACGTCGCCGGTTGCGGTCCTCGATGAATCGGCTCTGACCGGCGAGCCGATCCCCGTCACACGGCCTCGTGGCGAGAGCGTGCGGAGCGGGGCCCTCAATGCCGGTGATATTTTCGAGATGACGGCACTAGCCACGGCCGAGGACAGCACATACGCGGGCATCGTGCGCCTTGTAACAGCCGCTCAGACGGCCAAGGCGCCCTTCATCCGCTTGGCCGACACGTATGCGCTTTGGTTTCTGCCCCTGACGGTCCTCGTCGCCGGACTGGCCTGGGCCATGTCCGGGGAGGCCGTCCGGGCTCTGGCCGTGCTCGTTGTCGCCACTCCCTGTCCGCTAATCCTGGCCGCGCCGGTCGCATTTGTCTCTGGCGTATCGCAGGCAGCACGCCGTGGCATCATCATCAAGGGCGGGGCTCCACTGGACGCCTTGGCGCAGACGCACACCGTGCTCTTTGACAAGACGGGAACGCTGACCGTGGGCGGGGCGCGGCTCGTTGCGATCGAGACGGGGCCGGGAGAAAGTGCCGATGAAGTCCTTCGACTTGCCGCGTCCCTGGAGCAGGCGTCTCAACATGTCGTGGCCGGCGCGATCGTTTCGGCGGCCATGGCGAAGGGGCTTCCCCTTCGGGTACCCTCGCGGGTGCATGAGGTCGCGGGGGCAGGCCTGGAGGGTATCATCGATGGGCAATGCGTTCGCGCCGGCTCCCACCAATTGATCTTCGGGTCGCGTCAGCTCGATGATTGGGCGCTAAGGGCATTGCGCCGCGCGTCGTGGCGATCCGCGCTCAGCGTCTTTGTTTCCATCGACGGCCGCGTAGCGGGTGCGCTGCTCCTGGGCGACGAGCTGCGTAAGGAAGCCCCGCGCGCAGTGCAGTCCCTTCGCTCGGCCGGGATTGCCCGCATCGTGATGGTGACCGGTGACCGGGCGGACGCGGCTGACACCATCGCCGCAGCGCTCGACATCGACGCGGTCCTTTCGGATCGGGATCCATCCGACAAGGTGGATGCCGTCGCCATGGAAAGCCGGCTGCATCCGACCCTTATGGTAGGAGACGGCATCAACGACGCGCCTGCGCTTGCCGCCGCAGACGTCGGCGTGGCTCTGAGTGCGCGAGGGGCTAGCGCCTCGTCGGAAGCGGCTGACGTGGTCATCGTCGTCGACCGCCTTGACCGCGTTGCCGAAGCGGTCTCCATCGCCCGGCGCTCCCGCCGCATTGCCATGCAAAGCATTGCTATCGGCATGGGATTATCGGGCATCGCTATGGTCGTGGCGGCCGTTGGCTGGCTCGAGCCTGTTGCCGGTGCTCTGACACAGGAGGCCATTGACGTCGCGGTCATTGTCAATGCCTTGCGTGCCCTTCGACCCGAACGACGGGCCGCAAGAGGCGCCCTGCCAGGGGAAATGGCAAGGGATCTTGGCGAACAACACCGTCTCCTGGAGGAGGATTTGGACAAACTGCTCCAAATCTCCGATACGCTCGACGATGCGGAGGGGCAGAAGGCCGCAGATCTGATCCTCGAGGCCCACCGTCTTGTCCAGGACAGCGTCGTGACCCACGAGCGGGAGGACGAGTCCATCATTTACCCGCGTCTCACGCGATACTTAGCCGACGGCCACGGACTGTCGGCGATGAGCCGCGCACACCGGGAGATTTTGCATCAGGCAAGGCTGCTGGCTCGGATTGCCAGAAATTTACGCGCAGAGGATGCTGACAAATATCTGGTGCGTGATGCACAGCGCGTGATTGGATCCATCGAGGCGCTCGTGCGCATTCACAATGCACAGGAGGATGACATTTATGAGCACGTCGTCCAGGGATAGCGGCTCGCGAGTGCGTCCTTTACCTCCTTCTGGACTCCCCGGCACCGTCGTTGCTGTGCTCTTTGTGGTCGCCGCACTGCTGCCGCTGGTCGCAGCGCTCGGCACCGGGATCGAACCTGCCGATATTTCCGCCGAGCTTGCGACCTCGCTCGGGCTGAGTGCTGCGGCGCTTCTATTCCTGCAGTTCTGGAGTTCGGGTCGCTACGAAAGCATTTCGGGCCGCGTCGGTGTCGATCGCACCATGGGGTTTCACCGCATCGCGGCCTACGCATTGCTCGCCTTCGCCTTGCTCCATCCCTTGATCTACCTTGTGAATACCCTGCTTGCCGATCCTGTGGCCGCGTGGGCCCGGGCCACGGGCATGCTGGCAAGTCCGCGTCTTCGTAGCGGTGTGCTTGCGCTCGCGGGATTGATTATCATCGTTGTACTGGCCGCGATGCGCACGCGACCCTTCATCCGCTACGAGCTCTGGCGCATGGCCCATGGACCGCTGGCGATTGTCGTGTCGGGACTCGTCCTCCATCATGCCATGACAACCGGGACTTACAGTGCCGAGGCACCGCTGCACCTGCTTTGGATCCTGTTCGCCTGCGGTGCCGTTGCGGCTATCCTCTTAGTGTATGTGGTCAGGTCCTGGCGCATGTGGCGCGAGGAGTGGCGCGTCGAGCGGGTGCGGCGCGTTGGCGAACGAGCTATTGAGATGACTTTGCACGGCCCCGCCACGACGCGGCTTCGCTTCCGCGCGGGCCAATTCATTTGGATGGCGCTCGCGCCCCACCGGCCTCCTTTCCACGATCATCCCTTCTCGATCGCATCCGCACCGGCCGATCTTCCCCGCCTGCGTCTTTTGATCAATGAAGTGGGGGATTGCACCCGTACGTTTGAACGCGTTGCTCCGGGCACTCGCATTGCCATTGACGGCCCGCATGGAAGCTTCATCGTGCCGCCGGACAAAGCGCCGGTCCTGTTGATCGCTGGCGGTATCGGCATTGCGCCGCTTCTCGGCATGATTGAGGAGGCTGCGGCAGTCAGAGATCCCAGGACCTTTCGACTGCTTTACGCTGCACGGGGGCAGTGCGACCTTGCCTGCCTCGATCGGCTCCGCAACCTGCAAACGAGACTTGATCTTTCCATTCGCTGTCTGGTCGACGCTGGTCCGCGCGAAGAGCATGTTGGAAAGGGACCACTGCAGGCGAGCCATATTCGCGACCTCGTCGATGGCGTCGATATAAAAGAAGCGGTTGCGCTCGTTTGCGGTCCGCCGCCCATGATGGAAGTCGTGACGGACGCGCTCTTGGAAGCGGGTGTTCGCAAGAACGCGATTCTCTACGAGCGGTTTGACTTCGGCGCTGGCAAGGGTCGGCTCGACAAACAGCGCCGAAGTCAGGCGCTTCTCGTGCTCCTTGTGATCGTCGCAGCGATGACAGCCTTCAGCCTGCGCTAAACCTAGACCTTGGTCGCTTCGGACCGTATCAGTCCGAAGCGTGAACCATCGGTTTCATCAAAAGGCTGGCGCGCGATCTCGATTCAATCAAAGTAGATAGTGCTTTAGGGATCCGTCTGCTCGACTAAGTACTTGACGATTGCGGCGCGAGCATCGGGATCGTCGAGATGGTGATCCTCCAAAAACCTCGAGAGAGCAGCCGCGCGCTCGTCTCTAGTATCCCCTTTGAGGTTTCGCGCAAGCGCAGCCACACGTCCATGGCACTTTGCACAGTGCGTCTTGAAGGTTGTCTCGGTTGCGAACCCGACCGAATCACCAGCCAATATGAGCGTCAGCGCTCCCAGCACAACCAGCACAGCGCGCGGACATTGAATCAACATGACCTGCCTCATTACACCCGCCGCTACTGATCATCATCGCATCAGCGGCATTCATGACTCAGGCTACGTGATACGATTTCAATGATCAACGTCCGAACAGCCGCCGCGTATCGTTCGATGGGCCCGCCGCAAATACGAGCGGATGGCACGCAGGCCGAAGGGTGCCAAGGACTAACTTCAGCGGCTTCGCCGCGCAAGGCCACGCCTCTTCGCTCATTGGTCCCTGTATCATGGAAACGGTTGAACATCGGGAGCGGTGTGAACCGAGAGGTTCACGCACGGTTCTGGGAGCAGCCGGAGGTGTAATCCCTCTGGCTGGCTCGCCCGATGCGCCCTCGTGCGCCGCACTACCCGCTGAGGCCTCCTGCGCTGCTCCTGGCTCGTCGCAGACGTTGAAGCCTAGGCAGGTTCGTCCCAATTGCGGACATTGCCGCATTAGAAGTCGGCGCCCGCGTGCGCACGCCGACCAAGGTCCACTGATAGGTGGAATGCAGCCATCAGATGTCGATCTTCTCGGCGATCTCGATCGCATCGTCGACCTCGATGCCGAGATACCTCACAGTGCTTTCGATCTTGGAGTGGCCGAGCAGGAGCTGGACAGCCCGGAGATTGCCGGTTCGGAGGTAAATCAGAACGGCCTTCGTGCGTCGCAGCGAGTGCGTGCCGAACTTCGCGGGATCGAGACCGATGCTCGCCACCCATTCTTGGACGAGCCTTGCGTACTGGCGTGTCGTAAGTCCGCCCCGGTCGCCCCGACCGGCGAACAAGAACTGACCCGCTTTGCGTCCTGCCAGGCGCAGGTACTCGTCGATCGTTTGACGGGTTTGATCGGTCAGCTCAAACCTTACTGGTCGGCCCGTCTTCTTCTGGCGGATGGTCGCCCGGTCCATCGAGTAGCCGCTCGGGGCGACATCATCGACGCGAACGGCAACGACGTCACAGCCGCGTAGCTTGCTGTCGATCGCTAGGTTGAAGAGGGCAAGGTCGCGCTTCTTCCCCTCGATTTGGAGCTTCGTTCTGATGGACCAGACGTGGCTCGGTCTCAGCGGCGGTTTTGTGCCGACGAGCTTCCCTTTGTTCCACGGCACGCAAACTGGCTTGATGAGAGAAGTGGCATGTTCCTGTTCCATGGTCTGTCTCCTTGCTAGAGAGACGAATGACCATGCGCCGATGCAGGGCGAACTGACCGACGCGACGGCCGGATTCGGATCGATTCTTCCGCAGCATGGTTATCGGTCGACGATTTTGATCCCAACCGGTCATCAGCGGGTTCGGCTCCGCGAGCTGGTAGCCACCACGGCAGAGAGTGTCTGGCTCGCATCGGTCTCTGCCTTGCTGGGCCGCGTTAGGATTGCAACACTTTCAGGAGCGGACACGGCCCAACCAACGGATACCAGCTGCTTGGTCAGATCCCAGAATGGGTATCGTTAACCCCCGAACTGCGCGTCGGACACTTTCTCCATCCAGTCGACTGTCTTTCCATCGAGCGCCTCGGAAATGGCGATGTGCGTCATGCCCGTGGTCGCGGTCGCGCCATGCCAGTGCTTCTCGCCCGGTGGTATCCAGACGATATCACCGGCGCGGATGTCCTCCTTGGGACCGCCCTCTAGTTGTACCCATCCCATACCTGAGGTGACGATCAGTGTCTGGCCCAAAGGATGAGTGTGCCAAGCCGTTCGTGCGCCCGGCTCGAAGCTCACGATCGCGCCGCCGATGCGGGCGGGAGCTGTGCCCTTGAAGGGCATGTCGATCCGGACAGCACCGGTGAAATACTCCGCTGGGCCTTTCGCCGATGGCTGCGAGCCGCTGCGTATGATCTTCATGGCTGTCCTCGTGGGATGATTGTGTGGTGGCGTGCCGCCATGGGCCAGTCCAGCCGACAGCAATGTGGCCGCGATACCGACAAGCATTGCGCGGCGCGCTTCATCGATGGATTCCGTCATTTCTGCGCGAAGACCTCTCTCGCGATGGCTACGGCGCTGACTGCATTCGGCCATCCGGCGTAAAAGGCGAGATGCGTGATTGCCTCGACGATTTCAGTCTCGGTAACGCCGTTCTGTCGCGCCAGAGCCAGATGTGACCGCAATTGGTCGGGTCGGTTCATGGCGATGAGCGCACTGATCGTAACGAGGCTGCGATCCCGCTTCACAAGCCCCGGTCTCTCCCAGACATCCCCGAACAAGACGTTGTCAGTGAGCTCCGCAAGCTTGGGGGCGACATCGCCCATCAATTGCTGAGCACGTGTCTGACCGGTTTTCGCCATGGCGGAAGCTTCCTTCGTCTGTTGTGCCTGGGCAGGGTTTGACATGCCGATGAGCACAGCGATCACGCTGGCAATGCCGATTTTAGGAAGCCAGTTCATTCGCAATCTCCGTCGTTCGTCGTTTCAATCGAGGCCCTTGGCCCGCAGGAACTCGGACACCAGGTTCGCGATCTGCGTATTGTTGAGGTCCGAGAATAGAAAGTGGGTGTTGCCGCGAATGCCGAGTGTCGGCAGATGCACGAGCTGTGCATCGCCGCCATGCTGGTTGATGGTGTCGACCCAGAGCCGCGCCATGGCGAGGCGCACGCGCCAATTGTCTTCCCCTCGGCGCTCCGTCGCTTCGGTCGGAATGTTATCGCCGTAGTAGATGACGATCGGGATGCGAGTGAGCTTGCGAAAGTCCTCCAGCGACACCGCCTCAGGCGACAAGGTACCGGCTGCGCTTGGCATTGCGGTGGGAAGCTCGCCTTCGGGGAACACGAAGCCGCTGCCCGGCTCGAACGCGACGATCGCCTTGACGTTCTGGTTCTTGATCGCTGTCAGCCATCCCGGCCCGCCGGCCTGGGAGTGCGTAAACAGGGTGCCGGGACCGATCTTGGTGAACAGCGCTGCCATCGCGTCAGCGATCACCCCGGCATCATAAGGACCGGTGTTTGGCGTGACCGAGCGGAAGAACTGGTTCAACGTCTCCGAATTTCGATCGAACTGAACGCCATCGAAATATTTCGGCCAGGTTCCGAGCCGGAACTGATCGAAGAAGAGCTGGTCATAGGGTGTGGGTTCGATGGTCGTGGCAACGGTACTATTGCCGGCGCGGCCACGTCGCGGCTGGTCGACGAGATAGACCGGATAGCCTTGTCGCAGAAAGAGGGTCTGGAAGCCCTCGCGCCCGTCCGGCGTCGTCTCCCAACTTCGCGCCGACTGAAATGCGCCATGCAGCATGACGATCGGCAGAGCCTTCGCGTTCTGCGGCACCTGATAAAAGGTGTACAGATGGTCGCCATGGATACTCTGTCCTGCGGCGGTGGGTTTGTTGTTGTCGTAGGTGCCGGGCGTTCTCACCACGGTACCGCCCACGGCGAAGCTGCCCTGTGTTTCGATAACGAGCGGCATCCCCCTTCCGCTATCCTGCGCCAAGCCGGAAGCGGCCGCCCCGATCGAGAGAAACAACACGGCGCCCACCGTTTTCCAAATATTCACTGCCATGCGGCTCATGCTCCATCGTATGTGCTTTCGCCAGTTCACGCCTCTTTGGTGGACGGCATCTTCCCCGTCCTTGGCGGACTATCGTAAACGCGACCATACGGCCTTTCACAATGAACATAGCGCCCGGCGGACTATGTGATAACCTGCATATATCTGAATGATGACTTGAGGAATTTTCAGTAATGTCGAGACGCGACACCGGTGACCTGATTGCCTTTCTGGCTGTGGCCCGTGAACGAAGCTTTACGCGTGCGGCGGCGAGCCTGGGTGTCTCGCCATCGGCGTTGAGTCATACGATGCGCGGGCTTGAGGAACGGCTTGGCCTTCAACTCCTGACTCGTACCACCCGCAATGTGTCTCCAACGGAGGCCGGTGAGCGATTGCTTCGCACGGTCGCGCCGCATTTCGACGGTATCGAGGAGGCATTGGCGTCTCTGACTGCGTTGCGCGAGAAGCCTGCTGGCGCGCTTCGGCTTGCCGCCGGGGACCACGCTGCAGAAACTATTCTGTGGCCGGCGGTGAAAAAACTCCGTCAGGACTATCCCGATATCACAGTCGAGATCGACGTTGACAATGGTCTGACCGACATTGTGGGAGGGCGTTACCATGCGGGTGTCCGCCTTGGCGAGAGCGTCGATAAGGACATGATCGCCGTCCCCATCAGCACCGATCAACGTATGGCGGTGGTTGGTGTGCCCTCGTATTTTGCCCAGCACCCCAAGCCTCGTTTGCCGAAGGACCTGACCGCGCACGCGTGCATCAATCTGCGCCTGCCGACGTCCGGCGGCTTCTATGTCTGGGAGTTCGAGAAGGGTGGGAAGGAAATGAAGGTGCGCGTCGATGGGCCGCTTGCCTTCAACTCATCGAAGCTGGTTCTGGAGGCGGCGTTGGCTGGCTCTGGTCTCGCCTGTCTCCTGGAGGCGCGGGTGAAGCCGCACCTCAAGAGCGGCGACTTGATCCGCGTGCTCGCCGACTGGTGTCCGCCATTTTCGGGATACTACCTTTACTATCCGAGCCGTCGCCAGCAAAGTCCTGCATTCACGTTGCTGGTCGAGGCGCTGCGCCGTCGCGGCTAAGATCACTTGCGCGCACGGCTCGTTTCCAGCCAACGCGTCACGTCTCTCAGGATGGCTCGTTCCTGATCCATCCTGATGATGAACGGCCTGCCCAGGCGTGCCTTAGGAGCCATACGGCGCAGAACGGCAAGGCTGTCGCCGGCACCGTATCCGCCATGCGTGATGAGCGGTACCAGCTCCTTGCCCGTAAGGTCGTGCTTCGAGAGGAAGGACTTGATGACGGTCGGCGCTGTAGATCCCCACATGGGAAATCCGAGATAGACCGTGCTGAAGGCGCCTATTCTGCGACGGGTTCTTTGAGCGGCGGCTCATAGCCGGT
>JRYD01007215.1_pt1 | contig 14974 bp, 13 predicted proteins | sample 235311 | NCBI WGS metagenome assembly JRYD01 (sample SAMN03074213, study PRJNA261472) | activated sludge metagenome | biome: Common Effluent Treatment Plant; feature: Wastewater; material: Activated sludge; isolation source: activated biomass in a lab-scale reactor treating industrial wastewater at... | reverse complement strand
GCTGGAGTTCATCAGGCTGAGCGTGCCCATGTAGCTGGCGCTGAAGGGTATCAGGTCTCCCACCTTGCGCTTTCCGGCGTTGATCCCCAGGTCCAGCACCAGCATGTCCGAGCTGGCCTCGATGATGGATACCTCTTGGGTGATCGGCTTCAGGTTCTTCGGGTCCACGTCCAGCAGGCCGATGTCGATGATGGCCCGGTAGGCTGTCCTGCCGATGTCGCCATCCTTCACGGCGGGCTTCACCCCGGCCACGTTGGTGCGCTGTTCACCGCTGGGGGCCATCGGCTTCTCGTAGAGCTCGATCACTTGGGCATGCAGCTTGAAGACGTCATCGCGCATGCCCTTGATCATGCCGTCGGTGAAGAGGTCCTTGCCGAAGAAGAGCGCTTCGCCCACCCGGAAGTGGTTCATGCCCTTGGGCAGTTGTTGCTTCAGCAGCAGGGGGATGGTGACGCTGGTGCCGCCGGTGATCCAGAGGATTTTCTTGTTGAACTTCGCCTCGATGAGCTGTTTGTACAGGCTTAGCTGGATCAGCTTGTCCTGTGTGGGCATGATGCCGTTGAGGCAGTTGAGGTTGGTGCCCAGCCCCACGATCTCTAGGTTCGGCAGGCGGAACACGTCGGCATAGAAGTCCACGAGGTGGTCGCCCATCACGCCCTCGCGCAGGTCGCCCATTTCCACCATGATCACCACCTTGTGGGGGCGCTTTTGCCGTGTGGCCTCGGCGCTCAGCTCCCGGAGGGTCTCCAGGCCGCTGTTGAAGCTCACGTCGGCATAGCGCACCAGGTTGGGGATGGCACGCTTGGCCGGCGGCTTGATGTACACCGTCTGCGCCTCCGGCGCCAACTTCTTCAAGGCCTTGAGGTTGCTGATTCGGGTGTCATGAAATTCTTTTTCGCCCAGGGCCACCACTTCGCGCAAGAAGACCTCATTGCCGCAGAGCAGTTTGGTCACGATGCCCCATTCGATGCCGTTTGTCTTGAAGAGCTTGGCCAGAAAGCGGTGGTTGTGCCGGAGCGGTGCCCGGTAGAGTTCGAGGAAGGCCATGATTCAGGGGTGTTGGTCCACAACCACGCGCGGGATGGCATGCGGCAGCCGGGCAAGCAGTTCATAGTTCAATTGGTCGCTGAGGTCACCGAAGGAGGCCACGCTGATGCTTTCTCCGCCCTGGCTGCCGATCAGCACGGCCTCGTCGCCTTTCTCCACGCCTTCGATGTCCGTGACCTCCACCGTGATGCAGTTCATGTTGACGATGCCGCGTACCGGGGCTTTGCACCCGTGGATCAGCACGTGCCCGGTGTTGCTCAAGCTCCGGGAATAGCCGTAGGCGTAGCCGGTGGGGATGGTGGCGATCTTTGTTTCGCGCTGGGCTTGGAAGGCATTGCCATACCCCACGAAGCCCCCGGGGGGCACCGTGGAGACGGCGATCACCCGGCTCCGCCAGCGGATCACACGGGCTAGCGGGTCTTCCTTGAGACGATGCACCTCCATGTAGTGCTGCCGCGTTTCGCCGTTCGGCCAGAAGCCGTAGTGGAGGATGCCCACACGGGCCATGTCGTACAGCGTGTCAGGCTCATTNNGCCAAGGCCTCCTGGAACCGCAGTTTCTGCGCCGCGATCCGCAGATGGTTCTCCCCGCTTTCCGCGCCGGCCAGGTGGGAGCAGATGCCTTGCAGGTCGATCGCATCCGCATGCGTCTTGCAGCTTTCCAGCACCAGCGGCAGCTCCTGCAACGGAATGCCGGTGCGGTGCATGCCCGTTTCCACCTCCAGGTGGACCCGTGCCCGTTTTCCCTGTGCGCGCCCCGCCCTGATGGCCTGTGAGAGCCGGTCCTGCTCAAAGATGTTGAAGGCTGCGCCATGCTCTACAGCCCATTCCAGCGCAGGGCCGTCCACATCGCCCATGATGTAGATGGCCACACCTTGCGCCAGGTTCTTTTGCAGTTGGTAGGCCTCTGCGGCGGAATACACGGCGAAATGCTCTGCGCCCAGCCGCCGGGCCAAGCCGGTGAAGGTGCCGATGCCGTGCCCGTAGGCGTTGCCTTTCACCACGGTACAGAGCCGGGTGCCCGGTGCCAGCGCCTGGCGGATGAATGCGATGTTGTTGCGCAGGGCGGCCGTGCTCAGTTCAATGGTGGAGGCATCGAACATCAGCCGTCCAGGAATTGGCGCACCGCAGCCTCGAAGATGGCCACGCCGTGGGGGATCAGCGCATCGGGGAAATCGTAGTCCGGATTGTGCAGGGCCGGCTGTTCCTCGCCGGCGCCCAGGCCGAACATGCAGCCCTTGTACCGTGCGGTGAAGAGGCCGAAATCCTCACCCCATTTGAAGGGATGCGCGCGCGGCACCAAGGCATGGCCGGTGCTTCGCACGGCTTGTTCCACCAGCTCGGCGGCGGCATCCTCGTTCCTGTTGGCCTGGAAGGTGAAGCATCGGCGGATGTCCACGTACAGCTTGTGCTTCCCGGCGGTGGTCCGGGCCAGTTGCTCAACCTCCTGCTCCAATTGCCTCAATTCGGCATCGGTCCAGCAGCGCACGGTGAGATGTACTTCGGCGCGGCCGGCGCTGATGCCGTAGTCCTTGCTGCCGAGGTCCAGGTGGACCACCGTCACCACGCGCAAGCCGTCCTCCTCGGGCATGTTGTGCTGCAGGGCCTGCGACCCGGCCAGGATCTCGGCCACGGCCAGCGCGGGGTTGATGCCGTGCTCAGGCTCTGCCGCATGGGAGGTCCTACCCTGCAGGGTGATCACCAGGCTGTTCACGCTGGCGGTGAAGGCACCCTTGCGCACCACGGCGCTGCCCAAGGGATAGCCCGGCAGGTTATGCAGTGCCAGCACCAGGTCGAAGTGCCGGTCCTTCATGTGTGGGTCTGCCAGTACCGAGGCCGCCCCGGCGCCATTTTCCTCCGCAGGCTGGTACAGCAGGTGGACGCGCCCGCGCGCAGGTCGCTTGTTGGACAGCTTTTCGGCCAGGCCCGTTAGGATGGCCATGTGGCCGTCGTGCCCGCATTTGTGCGACTTCCCCGGAATGACCGAACGGTGCTCGAAGTCGTTCACTTCCGGGATGGCCAGTGCGTCCAGCTCGCAGCGCACCATCACTTGCGGACCGGCTTCGTCCTTGCCAAAGGTGGCAAGAAGACCCGTGCCGCCCAGCTCCGTCAGCAGCCCGTCGGGCTTCAGCGCCTTCAGCACGGCGAGGATCCGTTGGGCGGTTTTCCGTTCCTCTCCGGCCAGCTCCGGGTGGGCATGCAGTTCCCTGCGGAAGGCGGAGAGGTCCAATGGCGTGCTCATGGCTGCAGGCGCATTTCCAGGTACTTGTTGGTGAAGCCGAGGGATTCATAGAGCCTCCTGGCCGGATTGTCCGGTTCCACATGCAGCGCAATGCCACCCTTGGTCTGGGCAATGGCCTCCTGCATCAGTTTCCGGCCGATGCCTTTGCCGCGCTGAGCGGGGTCCACCGCGATGTACACCAGGATGTTCTCCGGGATGTATCCGCCCATGCGGGTGTCGTTGATCACGGTGATGCCCAGGTTCCGGTCGCCCTCCTTGGCAACCAGGATCAGCCCCCCGCGGGTGGGGTCCATGGCATAGGCCATGGCTTTCAGGATGTGCTCCTTGGGGTCTCCGAAGCGCTCCAGGTGGCGTTCCAGGAAGGTGGCGAATTGTTCTTGTTGCACGTGCCCCGCCGGCAGGCCTGGGCTGTAATTTTCAATGGTCATGGTTGGCTGGCTTTGGTAGATGCCGGAGTGGGGGTACTGGGGTGTATTCATTACGACCTCCGCAGACCGGACACGCGGCAACGCGACTTCCGCACGATGCCCACCAGTGTGCGTGATCAGTCCTGCATGGCGGTCCGCACACTTGGGCCGATAGACCGAGGAAGCGCAAGGACCGTAAAGAACCAGACCGGGGAAACAGGTCCGGGAATCAGCGCGCAGGAACCGGATCGGCGTGCGCTGGAAAATCACGGCCCTAGCCGTGGAATCGCCGTAAAATTAGTCAAAAATTCGCGAACGGCCTGGGCCGCATCGATGCAGATGCGCTGAAGTGGCCGTGGTTGCTGGGATAACTGGATACTGAATGCCCGGAAGTAGGGTCAGATGAATCGATTGCCCGTATCCCGTGCGACCTCCTGCACCATTTCCTTGATCTTCTGCTCGTCCTGTTTGCGGCACACCAGCAGCACGTCGTTCGTGCTCACCACGATGTAGTCGTCCAAGCCCTGCAGCACCACTAAGCGGTCGTCCTGCACATGCACCATGTTGTCCGCCCCGTCACGGACGAACACCTTTTTCCCTGTGCCGGCATTGCCGTTCAGGTCCTTGGGCAGGTGTGTGTACAGGCTTCCCCAGGTGCCCAGGTCGCTCCAGCCGAAATCGGAAGGAACCACGAACACGTTGTCGGCTTTTTCCAATATGCCGTAGTCGATGCTTATGTTTTGGCAATCCGCGTAGATACCGTCAATGAACGCCTGCTGGCCGGGAGTGCCGTAGGCCTGTTCGCCTGTGGCAAAAAGTGTTTGCATGGCCGGCAAATGCTTGGCGAAGGCGTTGCGGATGCTGGCCAGCGACCAGATGAAGATGCCGCTGTTCCAGAGGTATTCGCCGCTTTCCAGAAAGCGCAGCGCCGTGTCGTGATCGGGTTTTTCGGTGAAGGCGGCCACCCGTTTTACCTCGGGCCGTTCGGCGGGGCCGTTGTGGCTGAAGCGGATATACCCGTACCCGGTGTCGGGTCTGTCTGGCTTGATGCCCAAGGTAACCAGGCAATCGGCGGTGGAAGCATGCCCTAAGGCGAGGTCCAGTCGGCTGAGGAATTCTTTTTCATCCTTCACCAAATGGTCGCTGGGGGCGGTGATGATCACGGCCTTGGGGTCGCGCTTGGCAATGACGTGATTGGCGAAGGCGATGCAGGGCGCAGTGTTGCGGCGATCCGGCTCCAGCAACACCTGTTCGGGCTTCAACAGGGGCAGTTGCTCATGCACGAGTCCGGCGTAGAGGGCGTTGGTCACCACGTAAATGTTCCCCGGTGGGCAAATGGCTGTGAACCGGTCGAAGGTCTGTTGGATCAGTGTACGCCCCGATCCGAGGAAATCCAGGAACTGCTTGGGACGGTTGGTGCGGCTCATGGGCCAAAAGCGGCTTCCGATGCCACCGGCCATAATGACGCAAAAAGTGTGTGGGTCACGCATGGGAANNGGCTTTTCGTGCCGAAAGGGGCCGGTCCAACTGCACTTCGGCCGTTGGGTCGATCAAATAAATGCGCCGGTTGTTGAGGCAACGGCAGCGGTAGCGCTTTCGCAGCCGGGGTCCTTTGACGAAAAGCTTCCGGTTGAACCGGAAGACGGTGTTTTGTTCCAACTCCTCCAGGAAGGGGCTGGGTTCGCGGTCGTATCGCCTCAATACGCGCATCAGCACATGGTCGGTACAGCTGCTGCTCGGTGCGTCGTTCAGGTGCAGGATCAGCACACGCAGCACATCGGCCGGGAAGATCTCCCGGCTGAGAAAGGGCCGCATGAGCCGCTTGTATTCCGCCTTCCATTCGGCACCGTGCGGTTCGTGCCGCCGGTATTTGCTGAACGTGGTGAAGTGTGCGAACTCGTGCACCAGCACTACCAGGAAGGAATATGGGTTAAGGTCCTCGTTCACCGAAATGCGGTGGGGTTGGGTGCGTGTCGCAGTGCGGTAATCGCCCAGCTTGGTCACACGGGGGGGGCTGATGCGCACCAGCACGGAATTGCGGCGCAGCCAGTTTTCCACCACCGGCCACGCGCGGCGCGGCAAGTGCGTCCGCAGGCGAAGGATGTCAGTATAGGATGGCATGGGAATACAATACGGGGCTTGGATGAAGGGGCTGGTGATCCACGCTCCTGTCCTTGTTATTGGCGGGAGGCAAGGAATTCCATTTGGGGCAATCGCAGCCGCGCTTCTTGGAAGGCGAAGCACCATAGCGCGGCCGTTGTCCGGAACAGGCCGCGAGGAACAGGAAGGCCCCTGCCATAAGGATGGATCGACGCGCGCTGATAACTGGCATTCGGAAGTAGAGGCCGCCGGAAAGGCCGGGAAGGCAAAGGTAGCGGAAGCTGCTGCGGGCCCCCAAGCCCCGGCAAAAGTTTCGGGAAATGGGCCCGGCCCTACTTTAGCGGGCCTTTTTAGGACCCATGGGGCTGCTGTTCCACATAGGCCAATATTTCATGCTGCTGGGCGAGGTATTCTCCAAGCCAGAGCGGCGGAGCGTGTACTGGCGGCGCACGGTGGAGGAGATGGAACTGCTGGGCGTCAAGAGCTTAGGTATCGTGGCGCTGTTATCCTTGTTCATGGGGGCGGTGATCGCCATCCAGACCAAAACGAACATCGATTCCCCCTTGATCCCCTTTTATGTGGTGGGCTTCACGGTGCGTCAAAGCACCATTTTGGAGTTCAGTCCCACCATTATTTCACTGATCTTGGCGGGCAAAGTGGGTTCCACCATCGCTGCGGAAATCGGCTCCATGCGGGTGCGGGAACAGATCGATGCGCTGGACATCATGGGGGTGAACTCGGCGGGCTACCTCATCCTGCCCAAGATCATCGCTACGGCCCTGATCAACCCCTTCCTGATCATGATCAGCATGTTCCTGAGCATTTTCGGGGGATGGATGGCCGGGGTGGTCACCGGTATCATCAGCTCGGAGAACTACATTGCCGGGGTTCAGTGGGATTTCGACCCGTATATCGTGACCTACGCACTGATCAAGACCGTGGTGTTCGCCGTGATCATCGCCACCGTTTCAGCCTACCACGGCTACTACACCCGGGGCGGCACCCGCGAGGTGGGCATCAGCAGCACCAAGGCCGTGGTGTACAGCGACGTGGTGATCCTGATCGCAAATTACCTGCTGACGCAATTGTTGCTGCTATGATCGAGGTGCGCGGCTTGTGGAAGAGCTTCGGCAATGTGGAGGTGTTGCAGGACATCAACACCACCTTCAAGAAGGGGAAGGTGAACCAGGTGATCGGCAAAAGCGGCAGCGGCAAGAGCGTGTTGGCCAAGTGCATCGTAGGCTTGACACCGCTGACCCGAGGCGAGGTGCTCTACAACGGGGAATCGTTCCAGGCGATGGACAAGGAGCGGCGCAAGGCGTTGCGCCAGGAGATCGGCATGTTGTTCCAGAGCAGCGCGCTGTTCGATTCGCTCACCGTGCTGGAGAACGTGATGTTCCCCCTGCGCATGTTCGCCACCATGAGCGTGCCGCAAATGCGGGAACGTGCGGACTTCTGCCTGCACCGGGTGAACATCATGGGCCAAGACAAGAAGTACCCGGCCGAGCTGAGCGGGGGCATGCAGAAAAGGGTGGGTATCGCACGGGCGATCGCCATGCAGCCCCAATACCTGTTCGTGGACGAGCCCAACAGCGGCTTGGACCCCCAAACGAGCATTGTGATCGACAACCTGATCCGTGAGATCACGGAGGAGTTCAACACCACCACCTTGGTGATCACGCATGATATGAACTCGTTGATGGGCATCGCGGACGAAGTGTACTTCATCCACAACAAGCACCTGTGGTGGCAAGGTACCCGCGCTGAACTGGTGAAGAGCGACAACCGCGAGCTGGAGGAATTCATTTTTGCCGGCAGCCTGATGCGGCAGGTGCGCAAGGCCCTGCGAGGGGAGTGAAAGGAAGAGGCTGCGTGGGCGTGTACCTTATAAGGCCATGAATGAATGCATGGCCATGCAACTGTGGTGCGCCATGAACGAGATAAAGTTGACTTTAGAGCAGTCTGTTGATGATCTGGACGTTATTGTTCGACCACAATTGCATGGCCATGCAACTGTGGGTAGCCTCTACTAACGCAAATACAAGAGTTGGGAGTAATGGACAAAACGAATGGTCTTTTTGAGACGTTGAGTCCAAGTGGACAAAACGAATGGTCGGTTTTTCAACAGCTGTGACAGGGTTGTGAGGCATTCCCCAACTTCGCATGTCGGGCCAAACGGAAGCAGGCTCTGCTGGAGAGCAACCTGCCAGGGATAGCCCGATGACCGAGAAATGATCGGAAGGGAGCGGGAACCTTATGGTTGCCCGTTCCCATTTCGAGGTCCGCATGCCTTAAAAAACTCATCGATGAACTTGCGTTTCCGGGTCGCAGACAGGCCATTGTGGTTGCGCAGTTTGTTCTTCAGGCCGGCGAACATGCCATCGATAGCGTTGGTGGTGTTCGGGATGCCCGACCCAGGGTGGTCGTACCAAGTGAATAGCCATGGCAGGTTCCGTCGTAGGCTCAGGTACGCGCTGCGCAGCCTGCGGTGGGTGTAGCGTGACCGCCCGGTGGCGGCCTCCACGCTGCGTTCAGCGAGGAACGTTGCCCAGCGTTCGTGCCATTGTTCAAGCCCGCCTACGAAGCTCTCCTTGTCGGTCTTGGTGAGGAGTTGGACCAGGGTCCTCAACTCCTGGGCGGCCAGTAGCTTGGGCTTCCTGGTCAAGTAGCGGGTGATGATCGCCACCTGATGGAACTGGCACATCTGAGCGGGCATTCCGGAGCACAACTGCAGCAGTCCTCTTCGACCATCGCAGACGACTGCCTTTATAGCGATGCCCAAGTCGCGCAAGTGAGCCAAGCCCTCAGCGTACAGCTGATTGGTCTCGTACTTCACGTAGCGCCAATGGAGCACCTGGCTGCTGAGGGCATCACGGAACACCATTACCCCAAAGCTCCGGCCGAAGTAGGTCGTGTCCATGAGGATCACTGCATCACTGGGCTGCGGCAGCTCCTGCTCGGCACCCTCGTACCGGTCAAGCTTGCGCTGAATGGTCCGGACCGAACAGCCATGCTTGGCCGCGAGCTGTTCGTAGGTCTGCTTCCCTGACTGATACTCCCACCACAACTCCTTCGCGCTTACCCGGTATCCACCCCTGAACTGCTTGCCGCAGCTATGGCATCTAAAGCGCTGAACCTTCCTTACAACCCCGTATTTCTGGGTGTGGCGCGAACCGCAGTGGGGGCAGTTTTTTTGTTCATGACCTTTGAATCGCCCCTAACCTATGCTAGGCTAAGCTTTCCGAAGGATGGACCATTCGTTTTGTCCATTAACCCGAATTAAAGATTGCTTCGAACCTGTTGAATGCACAGGTTCTCGCAATGACGGTGGGTGGACTTGTTGAATGCACAGGCCCTCGCAATGACAGGGGATGACTTGTTGAAGGCACAGGTCCCCGGGGCCGAAGTGATTCCGTACACGCCGTGGCAATACGGCCCTTGACGCTCCGAACTACGAACTACCTCGGCTTCCTCAGCCACACCTTCTGCCCGGCCTGCACGGGGTCAGCGATGCCTATGCCGTTGTACTTGGCCAGCTTCTTCAGCTTCACGCCGTAGCGCTGGCTGATGCCCCAGAGTGTTTCGCCCTTTTCGGCGATGCAGCTTTCCTGATCCTTGCTTTTGTTGCGCTTGGGCTGGATGTACACTACCTGGCCTTCTTCCAAGGTGCCACTCTTGGCCATGTCGTTCCAGCCGGCCACCAGCCCGGGCATCTGCTGGATCTCCTCCGCGATGTCGCGCACGGTCTCGCCCTTTCGGGCCCGCACAAATTTGATCCGCCCGTCAAAAAGCTCCACGGGCCGTGCGTTGCCGATGGTGACCACATTGTCGTCGTTCCGGTTGGGGTGCCGTACCGGTTTCGCGCTGGTGGCCTTGCCCGGCGTGGCATCCTTGCTGGCATAGCTTACATCCACTCCCCGGTCGAGATTGTCCAATTGGTAGCGTTCGATCAGGTTGATCAGCTTTTGCGGATAATGCGGGTCGGTGGCATACCCCGCACGTTTCAATCCGTGCGCCCAGCCCTTGTAGTCGGTGGGTTTCAGGTCGAAGAGGTTGGCATAGCGCGGGCGCTGGAGGAACTTGCTGTGGTCTTCAAAACTTTGGTCCGCGCTGCGGTATTTACGGAAACACTCGTTCTTCTTGTCGTCGTCGTAGAAGATGGAGCCACCGGTCCAGTCGGGCGTGCATTTGATGCCGAAGTGGTTGTTGCCGTTCACCGCAAGTATGCTATTGCCATTTCGGCTTTCCAGCAGGCCTTGGGCCATGGTAATGCTCGCAGGAATCCCGTGCTCCTTCATTTTGCGCACCGCCACCTCCTTCCATTTCGCGATGTATTGCTCGGGCGTTTGGTCTTTTGCGCCCGCTTGCGCCAGCACGGGGAGCAGCCACGCCGCCAAGGCACACGCCAAGGATGTTTTCAACACCTGTTGGATCTTCATTTTCAACCGCACGATATTCTGCAAGGGCCGAAACTACAGGGCCTCCCAAAGCTTATGCACATTGCATCCACCGAGCTCTGCACCCGTGATCGTTGATAAAACGCCTCGAAACCCGAACTTCGTGCACCCCATGGCCAAACATCCCACGCCCGCAGCGGATGACCCGCGCACGCAGCGACTGCTGCGCTTGGGCTACGACGCGGAAGACTTCTACTTCACACCGGAAGGCTATGTGGTGTGGACCGAACAGTACCACCTGAAGCGCGGTTACTGTTGCCAAAGTGGCTGCCGGCATTGTCCGTACGGAAATTCACCGGCCCACCGCAAGAAAACTTCACCCAGCAAATGACCTCCACCAACGACCTCATCGCCAGTTTCCGCCAGTTGCACCACGCAGGCATGCCGCTGCTGCTGCCCAACATCTGGGACCCGCTCAGCGCCGCCCTGGTGCAGGCCACCGGCCTGCCTGCCGTGGCCACCTCCAGCAGCGCCATGGCCTTCAGCAACGGCTACCGCGATGGCCAAAAATTGCCTTTTGAGGACCTGCTGAAGATCCTCCGCCGCATCACTGCTACCGTGCAGGTGCCCGTTTCCGCCGACATTGAGCGCGGTTACGCCGATGATGACGCCACGCTTGCCTGGCACATCCAGCAGCTCATCGGCACCGGCATCATCGGCATCAACTACGAGGACAGCCTGCCCGGCGCCGCTGAAATGGAGCCCATGGAGCAGCAGGTGAAAAGCATCGCTGCCATCCGCAAGGCCGCCGATGCCGAAGGGCTGAAGCTCTTCATCAACGCCCGGGTGGACGTGTACATCAAGGGCGGCGCCCTCACCGACGACGGCAAGTTGAAAGAGGCCATCCGGCGTGGCAAGGCTTACAAGGATGCCGGTGCCGATGGGCTCTATCCTATCCTGCTCAAGGACCCCGTACACATGGAAACTCTCGTGCAGGAGGTGGGCCTGCCGCTGAACATCACCATGGTGCCCGGCATCCCGGACCTTGCGGTGCTGAAGGCCATCGGCGTGGCGCGCGTCAGTTTGGCCTCGGGTTTCCTGCGCCACACGGCCTTCTCCATGCTCGCCTTGGTGGAGCGACTGCTGCAAGGCACCGCTTGGGCCGAAACCATGCGTGCGGCCGTGCCCTCGGAACAGATGAATAAATTGATCCCGGAATAATGGCCTCGCCTAGGTAACTTCAACAACGCATGCGCAACAAACCCACGGCCTCTGGAGTACCTTGCATCCGTTCCATGGAACCGGGAGCTTCGTATATTTCCCACACAGGGTGGAATGGACGAGGATTTGCGCATGTGCCTTGTTGGCAACCATAGTAAAAACGACACTGAAAAACTAATCGAACTTTAAAGTATGATAAAACAGATTTACAGATTTCTGAACCCAAAGTTTCAAAATCTATTTCTTGAGTATAAAGTAGATTTCAGGCCAAGGTATGGACACGGAAAACCGCCACATCGGGCTTTATACAAGATTATTGATGCAAATCGGGAGATATACAGAAACTTGATAAATAAGTCATTATCATATAAAGATAAAATTTGGGCAATTCAGGATTCAAGCAAGGAAACTGATTCAACCAAACCTTCATGGAATAATGGTTTCTTGCCGGGGCTTGATATTATTGGAATTTACACCTTTATTTCTGAATTTAAGCCTAAAAGATACATTGAAATTGGTTCAGGAAACTCAACAAAAGTTGCGTACAAAGCAAAAACTGAGCAAAAATTGGTGACTGAGATTATATCAATAGACCCAATGCCTCGTGCAGAAATTGATAATTTGGCTAGCAGGGTTATAAGAGAACCATTTGAAAACATCGATATTAACATTTTGAACGAATTAGATAAAGATGATATTCTGTTCGTCGATAACTCACACCGGATTTTGCCGAATTCCGATTCGATGGTTTTCTATTTGGAGATTCTTCCACGATTGAAAAAGGGTGTGATAGTCCATATTCATGACATTTATTTGCCATATGATTATCCTCAGTTTATGTGTGATAGATTTTATTCAGAACAGTATGGATTGGCCATGTATTTATTGGCGGATCCAGAAAGATATGATACGATATTGCCAAATTATTTCATTTCCGAGGATAAAGAACTTTCTGATTTAATTTCTCCGATTTGGAATCATGATAATTTAAAAGAAGTTGAGAAACATGGTGGTTCATATTGTATACGAATTAACAAATGACAGATACCGGTGCTGCCGCATTTCAAACCGTTAGCGACATGAAATGCAATTAATATCAAGATTTTTAACCTGCTCAAATTATCCCCAATCTCCCGCGTTTGCAACGCGGGTGCTTTCCCCTGAAACGACTGTGCCGTAAGCGCTTTCCGCCCAATCACGAACTTCGCATCCCCGCACCCAAGCTGCGGCGCCCGAACGCATGCCCACCGATCCCGCCAAACTCCTTGAACTCTTCCAGCAGTCCATTCGTGAAGGCATTCCCGATGTTCTTCCTCCTGCCCGGCCGCTGGATCCTTCCGTACCCCACGCCCCCAAGCGCAAGGACATCCTCACTACTGAAGAGAAGAAGCTGGCCTTGAAGAACGCCCTGCGCTACTTCGACCCGAAGCACCACGCCACCCTCGCGCCCGAGTTCGCACAAGAGCTAAGAGACTTTGGCCGCATCTACATGTACCGCTTCCGGCCCGTGGAACCCATGCACGCGCGGCCCATCGACCACTATCCCGCGAAGAGCAAGCAGGCCGCGGCCATCATGCTGATGATCCAGAACAACCTGGACCCCGCCGTGGCGCAGCACCCGCACGAGCTGATCACCTACGGCGGCAACGGCGCGGTGTTCCAGAACTGGGCCCAGTACCGGCTCACCTTGCGCTACCTCAGCGAAATGAGCGATGAGCAGACGCTGGTGATGTACAGCGGCCATCCGCTGGGGCTCTTCCCCAGCAACAAGGAAGCGCCCCGCGTGGTGGTGACCAACGGCATGGTGATCCCCAACTACAGCAGCCCGGACGATTGGGAGCGCATGAACGCGCTCGGCGTATCGCAATACGGCCAGATGACGGCAGGCAGCTACATGTACATCGGTCCGCAGGGCATTGTGCATGGCACCACCATCACCGTGCTCAATGCGTGCCGCATGCTGAAGGGCGCGGATAAAAGCACCAAGGGCAAGCTGTTCGTCACCGCCGGCCTCGGCGGCATGAGCGGCGCCCAGCCCAAGGCGGGCAACATCGCCGGGGTGGTGACGATCTGCGCGGAAGTGAATGCCACCGCTGCCCACAAGCGCCACGGCCAGGGCTGGGTGGATGAGGTGATCACCGACGTGGATGCCTGCATCGATGCAGCACTGGCCTGGCAGAAGAAAGGCGAAGCGCACAGCATCGCTTATGTGGGCAACGTGGTGGACCTGTGGGAACGCTTAGCCTCACGGAAGATCAAGGTGGACCTCGGCAGCGACCAAACCAGTTTGCACAATCCCTGGGCCGGCGGCTATTACCCCGTGGGCCTCAGCTACGCCGAGAGCAACGCCTTGATGGTGAAGGATCCCGCTGCCTTCAAACTGCGCGTGGAAGAAAGCTTGAAGCGACAAGTGAACGCCATCAACACCCTGGCCGCACAAGGCATGTACTTCTTCGATTACGGCAACGCCTTCCTGCTGGAGAGCAAGCGCGCCGGTGCGGACATCGGCGGAAAGAACGGCGAGGAGTTCAGGTATCCCAGCTATGTGGAGGACATCATGGGGCCGATGTGCTTCGACCACGGTTTCGGTCCCTTCCGTTGGGTGTGCACCAGCGGCGATCCGAAGGACCTGGCCACCAGCGACCGCATCGCCGGCGATGTGCTGGAGGCCATGCTTCAGGAAGCTCCCCAAGAGATCCACCAGCAGATCGCCGACAACCTGCACTGGATCCGCAGCGCGCAACAGAACAAGCTGGTGGTGGGCAGCCAGGCGCGCATCCTCTACGCCGATGCCGAGGGCCGCATCCGCATCGCTGAAGCCTTCAACAACGCCATCAAGGCCGGTACGATCAGCGCCCCGGTGGTGCTGGGGCGCGACCACCACGACGTGAGCGGCACCGACAGTCCCTACCGTGAAACCAGCAACATCCGCGATGGCAGCCGCTTCACCGCGGACATGGCCGTGCAGAACTTCGTGGGCGACGCCTTCCGCGGCGCCACCTGGATCAGCCTGCACAACGGCGGCGGCGTGGGCTGGGGCGAGGTGATCAATGGCGGCTTCGGCATGGTGCTCGATGGCAGCGCCGACAGCGACCGCCGCCTCAAGGCCATGCTGCACTGGGACGTCAACAACGGCATCGCGCGCCGCGCATGGGCCCGCAATCCGAATGCGCAGTGGAGCATCCGCAAGGCCATGAAGCGGGAGCCAAGGCTGCAAGTGACCTTGGCGAACGAGGTGGAGGAAGGGCTGATCAAAGGGGTGCTGGGTTGAGGGACAGCAGCAACCGGCCGCACACCAAGGCGGGCTGCAAACGCACCCAGAACTTGCTGATGAAGCTGGACGAACGGTATTCCGATTTTCCGGAAATGGATCGCAACCAGAGATGCGTATCGGGACCTGTTCTCTTATCCGGATGGAAGCTCAGTTCATAGTTGGCCAACTTGCGCCGTTGATCAAGGCCCAGACTTTCCAAACCCGGGATCGATGATGGTGATAGGATGCACTGGATATTGGTTTTGCCACTGCACTCGTGCTTGCCCCAAACCTTGAATGGTCCGCTG